>Ga0207433_10017123_pt1 | contig 10074 bp, 8 predicted proteins | sample YelNatPaOPGAMG01_FD_187559 | JGI IMG/M metagenome (GOLD analysis project Ga0207433, IMG submission 187559) | Hot spring thermophilic microbial communities from Obsidian Pool, Yellowstone National Park, USA - OP-RAMG-01 (SPAdes) (version 3) | ecosystem: Environmental > Aquatic > Thermal springs >... | reverse complement strand
CCAACGCTAAACTTTGCTTTAACTTAGGTTTTGATAAAAACGAAGATACTATAACCTATGTTATCAACAACAAGCTTTATATAAACCCCACAAACAAGTGTAACCTTCACTGTAGATTTTGTGAAAGGGAAAGAGATAGAAACTTTATGGTAAAAGGCTATTGGGTATGGACAAGAAGAGACCCATCGGCTGATGATATAATAAGAGAGATCCCAAACCCAGAAGCTTATGATGAGATTGTCTTTTGTGGATACGGAGAACCAACCCTTAGGATGGATGTTATAAAAGAAGTATCTTCTTATATAAAATCAAAATCTCCAAACACAAAGGTTAGAGTAGATACAAATGGTTTGTATTTGGCTTTTGGTAAAAAAGAAGATTTAGAGAATTTAAGAGGTTTAGTGGACACTTTTTCTATAAGCCTAAACGCCCCCGACGAAAACACCTACAACGAAGTCTGTAGACCCCCTTATAAAAATGCATTTTCTTTGCTTATAGAGTTTATAAAAACTGTCAAAGAGCTTGGTTTTGAAGTGATAACCACCGCCGTCACATATCCAGGTGTTGATATAGATGCCACAGAAAAACTTGCTTTAGAGCTTGGTACTAAGTTTAGAAAAAGAGAGTGGGAAGTCTTAGGGTAAGATTATATTTGATATTGCTATTGGTTTTACCCCAAAGTATAGGTTTTTTATGTTAAACATATAAGAGTAAGCTACTATAAAAGATGGTTTTTGGGGCTTTTCAAAAGAAGCGTAACCCCCTAAAAATGTGCTTTTTGGTATACCTTCTTCATAGAGTATAGAGAAACTGTTTTCATAGGGAAGATAAGCCAATATGTGGTTTTCTTTTTCAAAGAAAAAAGAGGGTCTATCCACAAAAGATATAACGGTATTTCCTTTTTTTATGTTTTCTATTATGTCTTTTTTCGTTTCTAACTTGCTTTTAGAAAAAACAAAGTTTCTAAGCATGCCAAAAGACCATTTGTAAGATGGTATTAAAAGCCTAATACCCACTTCTCTTACGTATATTTTTACATGATGATCAAGTCCACCTATTACAGGGTTTCTCCAACCTTGCTCAACGTATTTTTTTATATAAGCCTCTGGTGTTAAAGCAGGCGCAAAAAACCTGTATATACGCTTTTTTAAAAATATCTTTGGTATCAAAGAACCTATATATCTCCAAAGCATTTTGTATTTTGATGCTATGATGGCATCTCTTAGATCTATAAGCTCTATCACAAGATCTTCTTCTTTTGGAAGCCTCCATATGTATTTTTTCTTAAAAGGATGTGCTACTACCTTTAGATCTTCTACGCTTATAAGGCTTCCCACTATACCTTTTTCGGTGGTAATCTTTTGTTCTTTACCCACTATGGTGTGATCGTTTTCAAAGCACTTGTAATGTGTGTTTTCATGATCTGTGATGATTGCATAATCTATGGCTTCTTCTTTTCTTGCAGTTTCTATATCTTCTGGTTTTCCCAAAGAATCGTAAGAAAACTCCGTGTGTATATGAAACACAAAAGATTTTACATAAAACTCCGGTGGGTCTATGGGCTGTCCTTTGGAAGGGTTTTTTAGGCTTTTAACAGGAAGTATAAAAAATAAAAGTTCCAATATGCCAAAGGCTATTATAAAAGCGTATATACCTATTATTACAAAGATAATCCACACTTATAAAATTATACACTACAAAAGTTTTTTTGCTAAGTCTTTTCCTAAGCCTATGGGGTCTTTGTCTTCTAATGTTAGTTCTCGGTAGTTTGTGCCATCTTCGTTTGCTATAAAGCCTCTTATTTTTATAAGATCTTGTGTAAGAGTTGCATGCGCTCCCATTGGTATTTGACAGTTTCCTTCCACTGTTTCTAAAAACGATCTTTCTGCCAAAGCGCACATGTATGTAGGCTCGTGGTTTATTGATTTTAAAATGTTTGATAGTTCTTTGTTTGAGGCTTTGTACTCAATAGCCACTATCCCTTGGCCTACCGCTGGTATAAAATCAAGGTATGAGCTTATAACACCTTCAAAGCCAAGCCTTTTAAGACCAGCGCTTGCTAAGATAATAGCATCGTAAAGCCCATCTTCTAATTTTTTTAGCCTTGTATCTACATTTCCTCTTAGATCTTCTATGGTTAGATCTTGTCTTTTTTGTAAAAGCTGGACTTTTCTTCTTATGGAAGATGTGCCTATTTTTGCGCTTGCTGGAAGCTCATTTAGTGTTTTATAGCTTTTACTAACAAAAGCATCTTTTGGATCTTCTCGCTCTAAAAAGATATCCACCACAAGCCCTTGTGGTATAAAAGCTGGTACATCTTTTAAAGAATGAACGGCAAAATCTATCTCATCTTCCATAAGGGCGTTTTCTATCTCTTTTACAAAAAGCCCTTTGCCCCCTATCTTTGATAGAGGTGTGTCTAATATTTTATCCCCGGTGGTGGTGATAAGCACAAGCTCTATTTCTAAGCCTAAAGCCTCAAGCTTTGATTTTACAAAGTTTGCCTGCCAAAGGGCCAGTTTGCTTTTTCTTGTGCCAAGCCTAAGTTTCAACGATTACTTTCTCCTCCACCATTTTTTTATCTAAAAGCTCAAAAGACCTAAAAGAAACGGCTTTTCCTTTTTGCACAGATACTATTATGTAAGATAGGTATTCAAAAGCCCTTTCTTCATCGGTTTTTGAAGCCATGTCTGGATGGTCTGGATGAGAGTGGTATATGCCTACTATCTGTAATCCTTTTTCATCGGCATAGCGTTCGGCTTTCATATAGTCTTTTGGGTTTATCTCGTATCTGTCGTTTTTTCTTTCTTTGTTGGCATTTTCTACTGCTAAAAGCTCATAAACTACCCTTATACCATCTTCTTCTTTTCCTATCACAATACCGCAAGTCTCGTAAGGGTAATCTTTTTCAGCTTGGGATTTTATCTTTTCTAAAAGCTCTTTTTTTATCTTAAGCATGTTTTTCTTGAGGCTTTTTGTGTAGTATAAACCAAAGAACAACAGAGCCTATCATCATACCTATGCAAACGATTTGATTCCAAGTAAGCCCGATACCCGGTATAGGTGGTGTGACCCCTCTATAAAACTCCTCTATAAATCTAAAAAGACCAGCAAAGAAAAGGTAAAATACAAACACCTCACCATCAAACTTTTTCCTATAAAAAAGCATTATAGCACCTGCAAATATGAATAGGTTAAATATAAGATCCATAAGCTCTGTGGGATAAAGTGGTACATGGGGAGGTGCAATGGCCCCTTCTGGAAACACCATGTAAAAATATGGAAACTTTGACATAAAATGAACCCCTACGCTTAGATCGCTAACCCCAGATACTTCTTTACCATAGCAACAACCTGCCGATGTACAACCTATTCTTCCTATGGCTTGACCTATGGGAAGTGCTATAGCACCAATATCTGCTACTTTAAAAGGTTCTAAATTGTAATATCTTATTATGGCAAGTATCGTGATAAGCCCACCTATAAGACCTCCAAACCAATCAAGACCCCCTTGCCATATTTCAAAGGGACTAAAAAAACTTGTCATCTCGTTGTGATGCTCTATCACATAAGCAAGTCTTGCCCCAAGTATAGCTCCTATGATGCCAAATAAAAATATATTTTCTATTTTATGGGATTCTATACCTTCTTTTTTTGCAAAAAATATTGCCAAGAGGTATCCCACTATCATGGCAAGTGATGCCGTGACACCGTAGGTATAAACTTTCAATCCAAATAAATCAAACAATATAGGATGCATACAAATATTATAACATTACGATATGTTTTTTTAATGAAATTAATCTATACACTTTGAACATTTTCTCTTTTTCTTTGATTTTTGGCTTTTAATGATATAAAAAACTCCAAGACCCAACACCATCAGCACAAATATCCATTCAAAAAACATGCAGCACCATACTTAGCCTATATATCACAAAAGCTACTGCCCATCCTAAAACGAAGCTGTATGTCAAAAAAAGCATGGCAAATTTTGTTCCAAACTCTGATTTTAATATGGACACTGTAGCTATACAAGAGGTATACAAAAGCACAAACACCATAAAAGATAAAGCTCCGTAAGGGCTTAAGCTATCTCTTATGGCTTTTATGGTAGAAGAATCAGTGCTTTCTTTTGTAAAAACATTTGAAAACCCAGGGGATACAAAGGCTATGGCGGTATTTTTTAAAGCCTTTTCAAAAGATAAAACTTGTTCTTTAAAAGACTTTTCTATATTAAAATCCTGATAATCTTCTTTGGTAGAGGCTGAGTATATAGCACCCATAGAACTTATTATGATCTCTCTTGCCAAAAAAGCTGGTACCAGCGATGTGGTGGCTCTCCAGTCTTCTATACCTATTGGTTTAAACACATATACCAAAGCACCACCTATTTTACCAGCTACAGTATCTTTTACATTTGTATTTGGGGGGATATGTAAAAAAGCCCAAACCACTACCGTAGAAGCAAATATAAAAGTACCGGCTCTTTTTAAAAATCCTTTTAATTCTACAAAGGCTATGTTTAGCACTATCTTTAATGGGGGTTTTCTATAAGGAGGAAGCTCCAGGATCATTGGTAAGCTTTCTGTTTTTGGTAAAACCTTGTTCATAACTATAGCCGTTAGTATGCTAAAAAATATACCAAGTAAGTATAAAAATAAGATTATAGGAGCAGGGTTTTTGAAAAATATTGCTCCAAAAAAAGCAAACACCACAAACCTCGCTGGGCAACTGGTAAATGGTATCATCGCTGCCACTATAAGCTTTGAGCGCTTATCTTCTAATATTTTAAGTGCCATAATAGCAGGTACATTGCAACCAAAGCCAAGCATAAAAGGAAGTATACCCCTACCATCTATACCAAACTTAGACACGAACCTATCAAAAATAATAGGTACTCTTGGAAGATAGCCAGACAACTCCAACACAGAAAGCCCAACAAACAAAGCCCCCACAAGGGGTGCAAAGCTTATTACAAAACCAACACCATCTAACACGGCTCCTGATACAAAACTTTTTACTATGTATGGAGCTTTTGGGAAAAGCTTATAAACCAAAGGATGTAAAAAAGAGCTTTCAAAATCTCCTATCCAGTTTGATATAGGATAGCTCACATCAAAAGATAGTTTAAACATTAGATACATTATCACTACAAATATCAAAAGCCCAAAAAAAGGATGAAGAGCAAACTTATCGAGGATTTCCGTTAATTCTATCTCGTCTTTAAAGCTTCTTTTTACAACACTTGAACTTATAAAGTGAGCAACACCGTATATATCTTTTTTAAGTATATCGTAGATATTTTCCTTCAAATCGTTTTCAAGTTTTAATATGATTTCGTTGCAACAATCGCATAGAATTATACGCTCAAGCATTTTTATGGCAAAAAATCTAGGAGGTATATTTTTATTGGGTGGTACAGCACAGAAAGATAAGATATCGTTTATGGCTTTTTCTGTGATATCTGAGTATCTTAGGTCTTTTGGTGTTTTCTTCTTCTCATAAGTAGATACTATACTTTCTAAAAGTCTATCTTTTAAATCCTCCTTCGTACCTATGGCGCTTATCACATCAACACCTATGAGTTCTGAGAGCTTTTTTATATTTATATCTATCCCAAGTTTTAACGCTTCATCCCACATATTTAGCACTATTACCATAGGTATTTTTAACTCTATCAGCTCAGCAGTCAATATTAGAGAACGTTCCAAGTTTGTGGCTTCTATGATATTTACTATTATATCAGGAGGGTTATTTGTCAAAAAATCTGTAGTTACAGCTACATCTTCCGATGTATAATCCAAAGAGTAAGTGCCTGGTAAATCTATGATATGAAATTCATAATCTTTGTAAACTAAGGTAGCTTCTGTTTTTCTTACGGTGACGCCTGGCCAGTTGCCAACTTTTAATGAGGTTTTTGCTATGTTGTTTATTATGGTGGATTTGCCAACGTTTGGATTGCCAACAAAAGCTACCTCAACATTTTTCATTGAACTTCTATTTTATCTGCAAGGCAATTACAGATGGATATCCTTGAATTGCTGACTTTCAAAATGGTGTTTCTATCGTCTTTTCTAAGGATTTTTACACCTGCTCCCGGTACTATCCCCATACTTATAAGCTTTCTTTTCCAGCCTGGATTTTCGTTTTTTCCGTTTATCACATAGCCTTTTATATAAGCTTCTTTATCTTGAGGCACTTCTATAAGTTTCATAGATTTTAATATGAAATCTCAATTTTAATTAGGCAATGATAAGTGTCATACCACTAAAAGCCAAAAACAATATCCTTAATATAAGGAGGTGTAAAATGAATGTATCAAATGCAGCCTTAAACGTTGGAGTTTTACAAAATGCACAGACCAACCAACCAAAAGCCCAGCAAGCGGGTATGGTAGATGGTGTATTGCCCTTTGGTCTTTTTATGGGAGAACCGGTATCACCTGCTGAAAAATCCAAACAAGAAAACCAGCAAGCTACCACAGGTATAAACTCTTTTGAATCAGCTCTTTACAATTTCATGAACAACATGATAACCCAAAGCGTACAAAACACTCAAAACAGCGGTTTGAATAGTTTTTAAGGCTTTTAAGATAAATTTACATACATAAAAACGCCTGCCAGATTATAATACATATATGGCATCTACCAAAGATATAGCAAAACTGTTTAAAGAGATGGCTCTGGCGGCGGAGTTTCTGGGGGAGAATAAGTTTAGAGTCCTCACTTACAAAAAAGTAGCGGATACGCTTTTTGAAATAGACAAAGATATAAAAACTTTAGATGATTTAAAAGAATATCTTAACTCAAACCAAATACACGGCATAGGGGAATCTTCTTTAGAAAAGATAGAAGAGTATCTAAAAACTGGTCGTATAAAAAAACATGATGATTTTTTGCAAAAAGTCCCAAAAGAACTTCTTGATATAATGGATGCTCCAGGTATTGGGCCCAAGACTCTTAAGACTCTTTACGATGTTTTTGGCATAAAAAACAAGGAAGAACTTTTAAAAGCTTTAGACGATCCACGTATAAAAACCATAAAAGGCTTTGGTCCCAAAAAGATAGAAAATATAAAAAGAGGTATAGCTCTTTTTGAACAATCAAAAGAGAGGATGTTTATAACAGAAGCTTATTCTTTGGCTCAAGATATACTTAACTACATGAAAGGTTGTAAAGAGATAATAAATATATCTGTGGCTGGTTCTTTAAGACGCATGAAAGAAACTATAGGTGATATAGATATACTGGTGTCTGCCAAAAAAGAGGATTTTCCAAAAATTCATGAGTATTTTAAAGCTTATAAAGATATAGAGCAAGTTATTGGAAGCGGTGAAACAAAGACATCTATTCTTCTTAAAAACTCAAAACAAGTGGATTTAAGGGTTTTAAAAGAAGAAGAATGGGGTTCTGGTCTTCAATATTTTACAGGTTCTAAAGAGCACAACGTAAGGATAAGGGATATCGCCAAAGAAAAAGGTTATAAGATAAGCGAATACGGTATTTTTGAAATATCTTCTGGTAAAAGGCTTGGAGGTGAAAAAGAAGAAGATATTTACAACATCTTAGGTATGGTGATGCCTCCACCTGAGATAAGAGAAGATAAAGGTGAGATTGAACTTGCCATGCAAGGCATAGTCCCAGAGCTAGTGGATTATGATGATATAAAAGGCGATTTTCATATGCATACCACATACTCAGATGGTAAAGCTTCTTTAAGACAGATGGTGCAAACATGCTACGAACTTGGGTATAAATATATCGTCATATCAGATCATACCAAATCCCTAAGAGTGGCAGGCGGTTTAGATGAAGAGGGCTTTAGGAATCAGTGGAAAGAGATAGAACAGATCCAAAAAGAGTACAAAGATATGACTATACTAAAAGGCTGTGAGGTGGATATATTAGAAGATGGATCTTTGGATTTACCAGATAGCTTTTTAGAGGAGTTTGACTATGTAGTAGCTTCTATTCACTCTCACATGTCACCGAGCACTGATAATACAAAACGCATAATAAAAGCTTGCCACAACAAATATGTAAATCAAATAGGGCATCCCACTGGTAAAAATTACGGTTATAGAGATGGATACATACTAAATATGGAAGAGGTGATAAAAGCAGCCCTTGATACCAACACGGCGTTAGAATTAAACATTCCAAGGGCAGATTTATCCCCAGACAACATAAGGCTTGCAGTAGAAAGAGGGGTAACGATAAGCATAGTAACGGATTCTCATTCCTCTTCTCATCTTCAGTTTATGAAAGTAGGGGTTGGGCTTGCAAGAAGAGGTTGGGCTTTGAAAGAACGGGTTTTAAACACAAAGCCACTACAAGAGGTAAGATCGTTTGTCCGAAAAAAGCGCTAAGATACTTTTGCTCCCACCGAACGCAGATTTAGACGCCTTAAGCTCTATATACGGTATATCTCTTTTAGAAAAAGACGCAAAACTTTTTTACACATCTTTTAGTCCAAAAGCCAAAAAACTCTTTGAAGATATAAAAGATAGATTTAATATTTTAAAATCTTTAGAGGGGCTAGAAAATATACATATTTTTACAGTGGATTATTCATCTATAGATTTTGTTTTTGGGCTTTTAAAAAAAGAAAAGATTAAAAAAATAACGCTGTTTGATCATCACATAAGACACATAGAAAAAGAACCACTTGTGGAAGCTTACATAGATGAAACTCTTGGGGCTTGTACTACGCTTATAGTAGAGCATCTTATAAAAAAAGATGTATCTATATTAAAAGAAGATGCATCTATCTTGCTTTGCGGTATATACGACGATACAAACTATTTTTCCATAAAAGATATAAGCCCAAGGGATTTTGAAGTGGCTTCTTATCTTATAAAGATGGGCGGGGATATAGAATTTGTTAACAAATATGTAAAATCTTATATAAGCCTAAAAGATTTGATTCATGTAGAAGAATATCTAAAGAGTTTGGAGATTTTAAATATAAATGGCAAAAAGATAGGTTTTATAGTGCTCGACACTACTCAAGAAAGTGTAATTGAGAATTTAAGAGATGTAAAGGAGCTTGAAAACCTTGATGCTTATTTTATCATCATGTCTTCTTCTATAAATACCTATGTGGCGGCAAGATCAAAAACTATAGATGTAGAACGCATTTTATCAAAATTAGGAGGGGGTGGTCATACGCTTGCCTCTGGTTTAAAACTAAACTTTGTATCTTCTAAAAAATTAAAAAGTATCATTTTAGAGCTTTTAAAAGAAGAAAACCCAAAGATAACCCTAAAAGATATTATGACAAAACACCCGCTTACCCTAAAAAAAGATATGAGCGTAGAAGAGGCTTTTTATACACTTTCAAACTTCAAGATCTCAAAAGCCCCAGTTTTAGATGAGAATGAACATGTGATAGGTGCCATCACCAAAAAGATATTGGCAAAAGCTTTGGATATCTCAAAAGATAGCAAAGTACAAGAGCTTTTGGTAAGTATACCGCTTTTAAAAGAGAACGATTTTATTTGGGAAGCTGAAAAAGTGTTTTTAGAAAACCCTTTGGCACCTATGATAGGGGTATTGGACAAAGAGGGAAAGTTAGTGGGTATAATAACAAAATCAGATCTTATAAGACATATCACCGAAGATGAAGAACGCAATAGAGCGGCAAAGACGCATTTCAGGACTGAGGAACATTCACAGCCACTCCAAAGCTCAGAGAAATGCTTGGAGCACACTATTTCCACAAAGCATATAAATATACCATCTTATATGATAGATATCATTATTGACATTAAAAACTTTACACCAAAAGGTGAAAAGCTTTATTTAGTAGGTGGTGTGGTAAGAGATATCATTTTAAATAGACCTTCTTACGATATTGATTTTGTTTTTGAAGGTGACATAGACCTATTAGAGCAAAGCTTAAAATCTCATGGTATAAAAACCCATAGATTTCTTGGTTTTAACAGCGTTCATTTTAAGTACAAGGGTTTTAAAATAGAAATCTCAAGCACTAGAAGAGAGTATTATGAGATGGCAGGTTCTTACCCGGTGGTGTCAAAAGCCTCTTTAAAAGAGGATTTGTTTAGAAGAG
>Ga0207433_10017108_pt1 | contig 10081 bp, 9 predicted proteins | sample YelNatPaOPGAMG01_FD_187559 | JGI IMG/M metagenome (GOLD analysis project Ga0207433, IMG submission 187559) | Hot spring thermophilic microbial communities from Obsidian Pool, Yellowstone National Park, USA - OP-RAMG-01 (SPAdes) (version 3) | ecosystem: Environmental > Aquatic > Thermal springs >... | reverse complement strand
CTGACCTGCACTTCCGGACAGCGGGCGAAATCTTCCAGCAAAGCCCAGAGCATGGCCTGGCCTTCCGCCTGGAGCGAGGGCAAGGCGGAAGCGTTTTTTGCTGCACCGCTTGCTAGGTATTCATAGATGAATAGCTGCATGGGTGGATGGTTACGAAAGGCCGTTGCGTTCTTGGCGCAGGCGGGAGACTTCGCGTTCGATCATGGCCCGGCGATCGTCGATGATTTTGCGATGTTGACGAATTCCATAGCGGCGAGTGGCCCAATAGTCAAGCGCCGCCAGGAAAACGACAGCCATCAAGATAAGCAGAAAGAAAATCCAGAACCAAGCATAAAAGCGGGCGAATTCCCGTTGCTCCGGCGCCAGAGGCGTTGTATCGCCTTGCTGTTCCTTGGCCGCCTGCTCCTCGGCGAGCCGCTGCGCTGGGGCTTCCAGATAAACCAGGGCGGCCGCCAACATGACGCCGAGCAGGAACAAGAGCAGCGACGTGACCAGCCGCCGCCAGGCGCGGCCGTGGAGATACGCGCGTTCTTCCAGCGCCATCTCTTCTGCGGCGCGGAGCCGCCGAAGCGCCGCCACTTGCCGCACCGTGTAAAGAACAGCCACAAACAACAGCACCAGGATCAGGACGACGCCATAGATAATTTGCGTCCAGCCCACGACAAGCCCCCTCACTTCACGCGCTGCAACCACACGCTGAGGACTTTCGCCACCTGCTCCATGCTCTCGCCGGAACAGTTGGCCGGAACGTCCGACAATTTATGCCAATGCGGATACCTGGCATCAATTATATCGATGGCCGGGATGCCATTTTGATTGAGGGGCACATGATCGTCCTGCATGGCCTGGCCGAGGGCGTTGGCATCAAAAGCTGAGCATCCCAGTTCACGGGCAATGTTCCAGACGGCCTGCACCAGATCGGGAGCATGTTCCCAAGAGTACGGGTCGATCGGGAAATGCGGGTCTTTGCCGGCGATCATATCGAGCAAGATGGCGGCGCCGTAAAAAGGCCTGTCGCGCATCTTGCGATAGGTCCGGCCAAAATGCTTGGAGCCGAAGAAATATTCATCACGCTCCTCAAAGATATATTCTTCGCCGTCGAAGAAGACAAAATCGACGCCGACGTTGACTTTCAAGTCCTCCATATGGTGGGCCAGCTCCATCAGCAGGGCCACGCCGGAGCCGCCGTCGTTGGCGCTGAGGAACGGCTTACGCCAGTTGCGGGCATCGTTCTCGCGATCAGCAAGAGGGCGCGTGTCATAGTGGGCGCAGAGGATGACGCGGCGCGGGCGGTCAGGATGCCACGAGACAATGAGGTTGGCCATCGGCACTTCCTGGCGTCGTGGATCGCTCTTCTGCGTAGCGGTGAAGCGCTGCCAGGTGATCTTGCCGCCCTGTCCTTTGAAGTGTTTTTCCAGCATTTGTTGCTGTTTTTTCATGCCCTCACTGCCGCTGATGCGCGGACCGATCTTGCACAATTCTTCGAGATAGCCAAAGGCACGTTTGGCATCGAAGTCAGCGGGCTTGACCGCCTCTTCACGGTCGGCAGCGAAGACATCGCCGCTCTTTTTTGTCGGCGTTTCGGCACTTCCATTCATGCAGCCCTCAACTCCCCACGTCAGCAGGACGGCAACTGCGATACGACCAGCAACGCCACGCATGACAGGAACCTCCAAACGACGCCCCCGGTGCAATCATATCCGCAGGACGTTGTGCGGGAAATCGGAAAATCCCAAGGAACGGCCAAGACGCCCAAGCTGTGCGTCTCCCTTCAGGGCCACCTTGACGGTTTCCCTTGAGAGGAGTTGTTACAACCCACGATGCGCCAGGTCCTCGATCAGACGTGAGTAGAAATTCACGGCGTCGAAATTCTCGCCGGGATGCACAAAGAGGCCGTCCGGCGTCTGGGCGAAGTGATCCACAGACAGCGTGCCAATGACCTCTCCCCAAGCGGCCGAGCGTACCGAGACCAAGCCGTCATTCGGTCCCTCGGCTGGCGTCAGAATGTTCCAGGCCCGGCGTAAGAGCGGCGACACGCGCGCCAACGGTGCCGACGCCGTGTAAGAGAAATAGCGCACTCCCGGAGCGTTCGGAGTGCGCTCATTGAAGGCGCGGCAGATGTCAGTACGGCAATCGCCGAAGCCATCGACGTTGATGCCGAACGCTTCCAGCGTCAACAACAGCGGCAGCCGTTGGCGGAAATGGAGACAAAACCAGTCGGCGACGGTGGTGCCGCGGTGAGGGGCGGCGATGGTCGTTAGAGACGCCACACGATCGGCCATGCCCAGGTGCGTAATGAGAAAACGAGCATCCAATCCGCCCATACTGTGCGCGACGAGGTTGACCGGCTCATCGGTCCAGCGGCGGATCTCGTCGCGCAACTGCTCGGCACGGGCAGCGACGCCGCCGGTCGGCTCGACACTGGGATAGAGCGCCTCCACGCCACGCTCGCGCAAGAAAGGCCGTAGATGTACGAAATAATTGGCCTCTTCCGGGACCTGCATGCGCAGCATGGTCATGGCCAACATCCCGTGGCAAAACACCACCGGATGGCGCGGTACACAGCGCTGCCGCGTCGGCCGGGCGATCCAGCGCGCTGCCAGCGGCTTCCGCTGTTCACCGTTGATGCGGAGCGTGCGCAAATCTTCGGACGTGCCGGCGTAATGGCTGACCGCGGCCCGATCCACCTGCCCCTTCACCTCCTCGCGCAGCCGTGCTTCCACAGAGGCTTCCTGGTTGATGACCACGAATTGGAGTTGCTTGGCGAACAGCCAACGGAGGCGATCGATCCCCGCCGACAGGGCCGCGGCAGCCTCGGCGGGCAGAGCGGGGATGGGCACAATCGGTCCACTCGGCCATCCCAGCGCGGTCGTCGCCAAGGCCAACTCCGCTTGTCGATGCCGGTCTGCGACCGGCACTCCGGCGAGATAGTAAATCGGCTGCTGGGCCCCGTACTCGTCGTGCAAAGCATGCAGCAACTCGGTCAAGCGCCGCGCCAGCGCAGACTCCGGGAAGCGCTGTACGCCATCGTCGCTGTAGGTGAATAGCAACGGCAACACCATGATAAGCCCTGTACCAGCCGTGCTGGGTACGGGCAAAACCACATTGCAGGCGCGCAAGGTGTGTTCCGCTACCGTAATCTGATGGCGGGCCATGCGCCAACCGCGGCGAGCCGGCGGCAATTCGGCCTCGAAGGAAACTTCAAAATAGCTGTCCGGCCGCAACGGCACATCGGCTTGCAGATCGATGCCGCCCACTTGCGTGTGAATATGTAACGATGGCGATAAGAATGACGGCGGGCTTGTTTTGCCCCAGCGCTTCCACCAACGGCGTTGGCGTGGGGGATGAGTGAGGCCCTCGCTTCGTTCGAGGCAAGTAAGCAATCGTCCTCGCACCCACAAGCGCTTGGCCGAACCCAGCGCGTCGTACAGATGGACGCCGGTAATGGAAGGCGTAAGCGGTCGCGGGATTGTGGGTCCCAGGGGAGCCATCGCTGCCTCCTCTTTTCTGTTCCTCTATCTTTATTTTAGGCTACAGAAGAGAAGGAGGGGCGGCAAAATGCTGTTTTTTCCAAGAAAATCTTGAAAAGAAATTCCTGCACCTGAAGAGGAATTCCTGCACTCGGAACCGAAACTTCGGATTTGCCTGGCAAGCAGCCTATGAATCCCTCACAATAGCTAAAGGCTAACGGACAAAACTCCCTCCCCCCTTGTGGGGGAGGGCTGGGGTGGGGGGGGTAAGTACAATGCAGACAAGGAGTTCTAACCCCCCACCCTAACCTTCCCCCACAGGGGAGGAGGGAAAAGTCCGCCAGCCCTAAAGGTCTTTCTCGATGCTGGCCTGGAAGGGACTAACAATGATGCTGATCCGCTGCTCAACCGCCGTATTCGTTTTCCTTGTCGTTGGGATGCCGCCGCTCCGTGCCGACCGGCGAGACGCCGATCCCCCCGTGACAGCCGACAAACCCAAACTGCCTGCCAAGATGCCAATGACCGGATTGGCGCCGGCGAAGCTCGTTCCCAATCTGTGCTTGGTGCGCTATCGCATCAGCACGACTTCGCCGGAATGCCAGGCGTTTTTCGATCAGGCGCTGGGATATTTCTATTCGTATGTGTGGATGGAAGCAGCGCGCTCGTTCGAGACGGCATTGCAATACGATCCCGAATGCCCGATGGCTTGGTGGGGCCTCAGCCGCGCCTTGGAGCGCTGGGGCAAGAAAGATCATACCGAAGCCCTCTTGAAAGCGAGCAAATTTCAAGACCGCGCCAGCCACCGTGAACAACAGCTGATCCTGGCCCGGATGCAGGAGAAGGGACAAGCGCCGGGTGTCAGCGACGGCGAATCCCGCAAGCGCAAAGCCATCGCTACCCTCGATAATCTCATCGCCTTGTACGATGATGACGAGGAAGCATGGTACTACCGCGCGCAGCTGGCTGGGGGCGAACGGCTGTTTGGTGGGCAGGCTTCCTCGGTGCCGTTCTACAAGGCGCTGTTGCGCATCAACCCGCTGCACCCTGGCGCCAATCACGAACTGGTCCATTACTACGAGAACTCACGGCGACCAGCGCTGGGATGGACTTACGCCGAGAACTACATCCAATCGTCGCCGGGCCTGCCCCACGCCTTCCATATGCAGGCGCACTTGGCCATGCGCATTGGAAAATGGGCACACACTACCGACCGCTCCGCCCACGCCATCGAATTGGAACGCGCCTATCACAAGGAGATGAACGTCAAGCCGAGCGAAGATCATCAGTACGCTCATCATCTGGAGACGCTGCTGCGGGCGTTGATTCACGATGGCCGCTTCGCCGAGGCGCGGGCCGTTCAGGCAGAGGAACGCGCCTGCGGCTACAAACCGTGGCAACTGTGGTTTCAGCTGCACCTCGCCGAGCGCGACTGGACCGCAGCGAGCAAAGTCATCGACGAAATGCGCAAGGCCAACAAGAACGACAAAGTCACACCGGCCTACTTTTCCGCTCTGCTTTATCTCAAAAAAGGCGAGCCAGCGCGGGCCTTGCCGGAGATCGAAGTGCTGCAACACGCCCTGCGCGACCGTCCCAACGACAAAACGCTGCCCTTCCGTCTCTGGGAGACGCAGGGCTGGTACATGTGCCAGACCGGCGACGCCGATGCCGGGCTGAAATTGCTCTTCCGCACCGTGGACAAGACCAAGGACGACTACGCCCACCATGCCTGGGGCAACGGGGCTTACTATATGGAACTGTGGGGTATCGCCGCCCTCAAGAGCGGCCGGGAGGCGATTGCCGAGGAGGCGTTTCTGGAAGCCCTGGCCCACGACGCCGGCAGCGTTCGCGCCGCCCTGGGAATGCAGGTATTATGCGAACAGCAGGGCCGCAGCGAGGAAGCGCGACGCTTCGCCGAATTGGCCCAGCGCTGCTGGAAACGAGCCAGCTCCGCGAGTTTCAACGCCGAACTCGCCGATTTGCGCAGGGGGCGCTATGAAACTCGCCGCGTCCAGTCGGATTCCGGGCATTTGCCAATTCTCCAACGTTAGACTGGCGTGATACGACCTTCCATTGGGCTGGAGGCTTGCGTGTACATCTTACGCGGAATACGGCTAACCAGAAACGCCGAGGCTGCAAAAAAGCATCAAGGATCTTTTACGGTCTTAAAAGGTTCTTGACTTCATTTTCTAACCGAGCCATTGACCTTACTCCTTCTGTTCACACGAAGGGGTTGACGATTTTCACGCCATCGTAATCTGCGCCGTGCTGCATGTCTTCGCTGTACAGGCGAGTGACGCCAGCTTCCTGGCAGGCTGCGACGAGTAAACTATCCCAGTGAGACAACGAATAGCGTTCGTGCAGGGCGAAACTGCGCTCAAGGACCTGTACTGTGGGAAGGCTGAGCGTGAACATTTGCAAGAGTTTGCGGAAAATGACCGGGGCTTGCTCGTGAGCGAGCGCGCCCTCTTTCGACGCCTTTCGTAAGCAGGCCAGAAACTCGACGGCCACCTGCCATAGCCAGACCGTTTCCTGTGGTCACAGTACCAGGTCATCCACGAGTTGCTGTGCCCGCGCCTGTTTCAAGGGAGCACTCGGGTCGAATAGGTAGACGAGAATGTTGGTGTCAATCGCATTCATACAACTCCTCGCGCGAGAACTTCCCGGCCAGGCCGACGATGGGGTGCTGACGGATATGTTCTTTCAAGTGCTTCCACGCTGCTAAGGAAGGATTTTCCGAATCAACCGGTTCGATCGTCAGTTTCACGCGCGTGTGGTCGGGGAATGGCAGGGCCGCGTCTGGTTTCAATACGCCGCCTTCAATGGTTGCCATTAACTCTGCTTTCCTATCATGGTCTCCGTTCATTTACGCTCCCGGCTCCGAAAGCTACGCTCCTGATGGCGTGATACGACCTTCCATTGGGCTGGAGGCTTGCGCGTACATCTTACGCGGAATACGGCCGGCGAGATAGGCCAGGCGACCGGCGGCGCAGGCGTGGCGCATGGCGTGGGCCATCCGCAGCGGATCACGGGCATGAGCGATGCCGGTATTCAACAGCACGCCGTCGCAACCCAACTCCATCGCCACACTGACATCACTGGCTGTACCTACGCCGGCATCGACGATAACCGGATAATCTGGATCGCCATCCTTTAAATATTCCAGGATAATGCGGATATTGTTGGCATTGAGAATGCCTTGGCCGCTGCCGATCGGACTGCCCGCTGGCATGACGCTGACGGCGCCCGCCGCCTTCAATTGGCGAGCCACGATCGGATCATCGCTGGTGTAGACGAGGACTTGAAAACCGTCCTTGACCAGCTGTTCGGTGGCTTTGAGCGTGGCCACCGGATCGGGCAGCAGGGTTTTGACATCGCCCAGACATTCTAGTTTGACCCAATCGGCGCCGGGGTTGCCGAGATTGCCCAGCAGTTCACGGGCCAGGCGGGCGTGGCGTACGGCATCTTCGGCGCTGAAGCAACCGGCGGTATTCGGCAAGATGGTGTAGCGTTTCAAATCGAGGTAATCGAGGATATTGCGGCCTTGTTTGTCTACCAGGCGTTCGCGGCGCACGGCGACGGTGGTCACTTCACAGCCGCTGGCCGCCAGGCAATCGCGCATCAGCTCGTAGCTGGCATATTTGCCGGTGCCGGTGATGAGCCGGCTGCGGAACGTAAACTTGCCGATGACCAGCGGTTTGTCTTCCGGCTCCGGCTCCGTTTCCCCCCCGCCGACCAGGGTAACGATCTCGATGCGATCAGCGGAAGTCAGGGTGTGCTCGGCGTGCCGCGCCGCCGGCACAACTTCACCGTTGATCTCCACCGCTACGCGGCGGCGGTCGTAGCCCAAGCGTTCGAGCAACTGGGCTACCGTCAGAGGTTCGGGCAGGGTGCGTACTTCACCGTTGACCGTACAGGTAAGCATGAGGCGTCTCCTCTCCAGGTTGGCCGTTCCTTGGAAATGTGCCTAAATTATAGCTATACGAATTGTCCCGCAGAATCGAAGGTATTCCATGATCCTGATGTCTTCGCATTACGTCCCCCATACCAAAGTCCCGACGCTTGTTTTCTCCACCAGTGCTCAGGCGACGCGTCATGTCGCCCTGATGATCGAGAGCCTTATTCGCCAGAACAACTCAGCCGGACGAGCCACCGTGCTTGGCCTGCCGACCGGCTCCACGCCGGTCGGGCTGTACCGCGAATTGATCCGTCTGCACAAGGAGGCCGGCCTCGACTTCTCGCGCGTCATCACCTTCAACCTGGATGAATATTATCCTATGCAGCCCGATGATCCACAGAGCTACCGGCGCTGGATGCAGGAAACGTTTTTCAATCACGTCAACATTCCGCCGCAAAACATCAACGTGCCCGACGGCACCATCAAACCGGAGGAAGTCGAGGATTACTGCCTTCGCTACGAACAGAAAATTCGCCGGGCCGGCGGCATCGATCTGATGCTCCTGGGCATCGGTCGAACTGGACACATTGGTTTCAACGAGCCCGGCTCGACGCGGCACAGCCGGACGCGTCTGGCCACCCTCGATCCAGTGACGCGCCGTGACGCCGCCAGCAGTTTTTTCGGCGAAGACAATGTGCCGCACCAAGCGTTGACGATGGGCGTCGGCACCATCCTGGACGCCCGCAAAATCGTGTTGATGGCCTTTGGCGAACACAAAGCCAAGATCGTGCAGCGCGCCGTCGAAGGGCCGGTCACCGATTCCGTGGCTGCCAGTTTCTTGCAGCAACATCCCGATGCGACTTTCATCCTCGATCGGGCTGCGGCTGCTGAACTGGCGGCTTTCGCACGTCCGTGGACCATTGGGCCGGTCAACTGGACGCCAGCCCTCATCCGCAAGGCCGTCATCTGGCTAAGCCTCAAGGTCGAAAAGGCCCTTCTCAAACTGTCCGACGACGATTTCCGCGAACACGAACTTTATGAGCTGCTCCGCGAACATGGTCCGGCCAGCGTCCTCGGCCGCCGCGTCTTTGACGAAATGATGGCCACGCTCTGCACCGAACCGGCAGGCCGACGCCCCTGCACCGTCCTCATCTTCAGCCCCCATCCCGACGACGACGTTATCAGCATGGGCGGCACGCTTATCCGCCTGGCCGAACAGGGACATCGCGTCCACATCGCTTACATGACCAGCGGCAACATCGCCGTTTTCGATCACGATGCCTCGCGCTTCCTCGACTTCGCTGTCGAGTTCAACCGCATGTTCCAGATCGACCAAGAGCAGACAGAAAAACTAAAGCAACGCATGCAAAATTTTCTGCGTTCCAAGAAACCGGGGCAACCGGATTCGGAGGATTTGCTCAAGGTCAAGGCGCTGATCCGTGCGACCGAGGCACGGGCGGCAGCGTTGGCCTGCGGGGTGCCACCCGAACAACTGGAATTCATGGATTTGCGCTTCTATCGCACGGGCACCATCGCCAAGGCGCCCATTCATCCCCAAGACATCGCCGACATCATCGCTCTGTTGGAGCGCTTGCAGCCGGCCCAGATCTATGTGGCCGGCGAACTCTCCGATCCCCACGGCACCCACCGCGTTTGCGCGGAAGCCGTCTTCGACTCCGTTCGCGCCGTACGCAAAAAAGGGCAGGATTTCGAAGTCTGGCTCTATCGCGGCGCCTGGGAAGAGTGGGAGCCGCACGAGATCGAGCGCGTGGTGCCGCTCAGTCCGGAAGACGTAGAACGCAAGAAACAGGCCATTTTCCGCCATCAATCGCAGAAGGACCGGGCCATGTTTCCCGGCAGTATGGACAGCCGTGAATTCTGGCAACGCGCCGAGGACCGCAATCGCCACACGGCCCGCCTCTACGATCAACTCGGCCTGCCTGAGTTCTACGCCCTGGAAGGCTTCGTCCAATGGCGCGACGAGGAGGAAACATAACGATCCGCGGCACGTAGAACCACAGAGATGTCACCTCACGAGGCCGAATTCTGGGACGGTTGGGCCAATATCCAAGTAGCTGCCCAAAGTAAATTCCGAAAACGGGGCCACCAGCATGGAAACTTAGGTCAACCGGCTGCGCTGACAGGCTTCGGTGTAAGTTGTTTCCAGATCGACCGGCACGACGCCGGCATTGCGGAGGGCCAACGGCAGTACGGGCAACGGCTGCCCCAGCGCTAAGGGCACAGGCGAGATCTCGATTTAGTCGCCAGAAGGTTGGCGCGACGGTCGATAGGCCACGGCATATGTCGTCGCAGCAGCCGTCATCAGGAACGGTTCGCCGCGGCCGAATAAAGCCATGACATCGTTGTGCAGATTGGCCAGACGATTGGTAACAATGTCCACGACGATTAGGCCAATGCCGCGCGTCAGGTAGCTGACGCACTTGGCGGCGAACGCTTGCCGCGTTTCGGGCTGATCTTTGTTGCCGGGACTGACCAACTCGATGGCGGCCACCAAAATGGCCCCGGTTGTGGTGGAAAAGACTTGCACCTCGATCTCATCGGGAAACACGGTGGGCAAAATCAAATCTGTCTTCGGCGGCGCCCATGCAGGCGCCAGCGCTGTCGTGGCTGTTGCACCCATATCTTGTGCCGTGCTCCGTGATTCTTCCAGGGCGGCAATATCAACTTCGACCTGGCTACCGATATGTTACTTGCA
>Ga0207433_10017093_pt1 | contig 10086 bp, 14 predicted proteins | sample YelNatPaOPGAMG01_FD_187559 | JGI IMG/M metagenome (GOLD analysis project Ga0207433, IMG submission 187559) | Hot spring thermophilic microbial communities from Obsidian Pool, Yellowstone National Park, USA - OP-RAMG-01 (SPAdes) (version 3) | ecosystem: Environmental > Aquatic > Thermal springs... | reverse complement strand
AATTCGCTAAAGCGTCAAGAATCCGCTCTTCAACCGTTTTCCTCTTCAACTCAACCCTAAATCCCTTCCTGTCCAAAGAAACAACGCTTAGCTTATCGCCATTCCTCAAGCCTAACCTCTCCCGAACCTCAGCAGGAACATAAATCTTCTTTTTATGGTATGTTGTTTCAGTCAATTTCGAAAACCCACACTTCACAATAACCAAATAATAAGTTACCCATATTTAAATGTACCCATAAAAATAGCGCTAGCGCTAGCTTGTTGCTAAATTAGTGTAAAATGGTCTAAATTTTTCTTTTGAATTTTGTACCGTTTTCCGGCTTCTTTTTCAACTTGAATACTAAAATCTTCTTATTTTTTTAAAAAGCTTTAAACGTTTTTTCCAGGGACAGCCCTATTCAGGTGTGGACGTAGGCTTCAGCTTTTTAGCTAGTTTGGATAAGCCTTAGCACAGCCTAAGGCGCGCGCACTCGAAGAGCTTTTGAAAACACTTGACGTTCTTGAAGACAAAAGGCCCTGAAAGCTATTAAAGAAGCTGAAGAAGACGTTAAGACCGGAAGAGTTAGAGACTACGATGAATTTTGGGGGAGCTGAAAAAAGCTGGAGAAATATAGGCTTAAAGTTACAATCGTTTTGAAAGAGACTTCCGAAAACTCGAATCTGAAGTAAAAATCAGATTGGATTCTGTTATAAGAAAACTTGCAGAAAGCCCAAAAATGGGCAGACCACTAAGAGAAGAGCTTTCAGGCAAATGGAGCCTAAGAGTCGGCAACTACAGAGTCATCTACACAATAGATGAAAAGGAAAAAGCAGTCATAGTCTACAGTGTGGGGCACTGAAAAAAGATATATCGATAAGTCCTGTATTTTATCGCCTTGTTAAGCAATAATACATTTTCACATGTTCCGGCACAAGGTCATACTCCATTTAACGGTTCCCAAGGTCTCAAACCGTAAGAGGGGGCAGGTATAAGACGGGCGCGGGATATTCATCTTCATAAGTATCTTAAAGATTGCCGCAAAAAGTATAACATCGGATACAAACGCTTATGGAAACTAAGCATAGCTAAAAACGTAAGAGGGAGGGGCCTAATCTATTGGTTAAAATCTCCGTCAATAGATATGTTAAGAAGAGAGCTGCAGAGACAAGGCGGGAAATGGAAACCGCTTTGAACAAGCTTAGAAGGAGAATGTTGAAAAACCTTGAAGAAATCTTCGAAATGGCAGGCAAAATCGCTAAGGGCGAAATAAAACATCAAAGGGTGAGTGGAAAAATGGTTAAAATAACCATGCCTCAAAGGAGAAGATGGCTTCTTGTGGCGGGACAAACAGCGGAAATAATCCAAGGCATGATGGAAAATTTCAATGAGCAAGAAATAAAAGCAAAGTTGGGAGAGCTTGAAAAATTGTTAATAAACGTGGAGATAACGGAAAAATAGAAGAGAAAGCAAAATGTAGGAAGATATTAAGCTGTCACCCCCTTTTGCTATGGGCATGAAGTTATTTTTCTCTCGATAGCAAGCGCATATGGTTGTATGATAAGGGAAAGCTTATATTTTTTGTATACAAAATGTATACTAGTGTTTACAATGGTGCAGACAACAGTTATAACAACACGCATTAAAAAAGAAATCAAAGAAGTTCTTGAGAGAGCCGGTATTAATATCCCGACTGTTATCAAAACATACTTAGAGGAACTCGCGTGGAAGCTTCAGTTAAGTGTTGAAACCGAAGAGATGAGAAAACTCTTAGAGAATGTTAAACCATCTGAAAAAGGTTTCGCGGAGAAATCTGTGAGGGAGGATCGTGAGAGTCATTGACTCTTCAGCACTGATAAAGTATGTGTCAAGAGAAGAAGGTTGGGAAATTGTTGAAACTCACATAAAAGAAGGATGCGTAACACTAGAATTGGCGATAAAAGAAACAGCGAACGCGCTTGTGAAAAAGGTTCTAAAAAATGAAGTCGCAACTGAAACAGCCAAGAAAATTATTGCCCACTTACCGAAAATAGTTAGAATCGTGCCCCAAACAGAACATTTTTCCAAGGCGGTTGAAATAGCAACAAAATATAAAATAACAATTTATGATGCACTCTTCATAGCCTTAGCAGTAAACTTTGGGCAACCACTCCTAACTTCTGATAAAAAGCAAGCTGAAATATCAGAAAAATACATAACAACGGCTCTAATCTAACAGTAAATAGTGTCGGGCAAAAGTTCTAAAACCCTTTTTGGAGCGAATATGCTTAAGATTGCATTCGATAGTTTTTTGCCGATTTTTGGGATTAAGCCAACAGCGTCCGTTCCAAGTTTACATGCAATGGCATATTCAAAAAGCCCCAATTGTTCGATTCCAACAACATCATTTTGGCACCTTGTTTCTCTTAACGCCTTTGTTATTTCTTGCTGGGATGCACCTAATATAATCAGCCTTTCAAGGAGAAACTTTATCCACTTATTATAAAGTTTTAACTGACTTTCGGCCATCATAACCTCTAAACAATTTCCATCCACTCGTGTTATTTTCGCTGTTATGGGCATGTTTTCGCAGAATCCATAAAGTTCAGCAATTTTTCTAAGGGCCATTTTTCTTCCGTCCGCCAGTTGGGCTTGCAAATGTCGCAGAGAAATTTTGGCTACAATGTTTTGTTTTGTCAACCCAATGTCTAAGCAGAGTTGGTCTTCGCTTTTTCCTATGTCTATCAAATATCCTTTTACCGTCTGGAATTTTGTTATGCTTTTAATGTTGGCGGGGCATATTCCAATGGTTTTTTCAAGATAGTTTAATGCCGCTCTTTCATCCTCACCTGAAAATGTTATTTGAATCCAGTTTTGCGGCGTGGCTTGGACTTTTTCTATTTTAAAATTTAAACCTTTGAGGGCTGTCTTTAAGTTGTCTTCAACAAGTTTAAGTTGGCTATCGTTGTAGATTTTTGCAGATAGCGTTACGGTAGGCATTTGCAGTCTCCAATTATTGTTGACATTTCTTGATGCAGCCTTCTTATTCGGGCAATGGCGGATGGAGGCAGTTCCTTTGAAAGTTTCTCTATTGTCTTTTCAATTGGTACTCTTTTCGAGCCTTCAATAAGCTTGTCTGCGTAAGCGACGATTTTCTCTTCCAGAGTTTGTGGAACGTAAACGTCCTTTGGCCAACCAAGCTTTTTTGCCTCACGCTGGGTTATTCCTCCACCCACATGCCTCTTAATTATTGATATTATGGGTTCTGGTAAGCCTAAGCTTTTGGCTATTTGCATTCCCGCCACTGCATGGTGGACGCTGTGGGTTTTTGAGCGTCCAATGTCGTGGAGAAGGGCACCTATCTCAACAAGTTCAAGGTTAACGTTTAATCCTTTTTCTTTGCATGCTTTTGCAATTTCAACCGCAAGCTCTGTTACTGCTTCACAATGTCTTATCACGTTTTCGGAGCAGCCGCTTCCGCGCAGAAATTGTAGGGCTTGCTCTCTTGTCGGGAGCTTTTCACTCACCCAGCTCCTTCCTTAACTGTTCAACCTTCTCTGTTAAGACTTTAACTATTTTCTCGTTGTTGTAGTGCATCAGCGGCTTGCCGCATGTGGGGCACTTAAAAATAAGCTCAACAGCCTCTTCGAAGGGTATTCGCTTGCATCCCGGCGTGTAACAATAGTAGAAGTCATGATTTTTCTCGTATTGCAGGCGAATGTTAAGTTTTTCGAGGACCCTTCGTTTTTGGCTTAATATGAAGCCTTCCAGCTGGTCTGGCTGTAGTTTCCAGTGGAATATGAACCATCCTGTTTTCGGGTCTCTTGTCCGTCGTAGACTAACAAGTGAGTGGTCGTAAAGCTTGTATAGAATTTTGCGCACGTTGTTGAGCCTTATGCCAGTTTTGTTTGCTATTTCATCATCTGTTATCTCATCTGAATTCTTCAGTATCTCAATTAGTTTTGCAGCCTCTTCTTCACCCAGTGCCTCGGCAACCTTCATTAATGTTGCATCATCAATTGTTGACAACATAGTGACCCTTTTCTGCATCGCTCGTTGATTTCCTTCCACCTAATATATTTGCAAGCTTTAATTTAAATCTCTTTTCTGGTTTCAGATTCAGAACTAACCTTTCTAATCACTTTTTTGCCCCTCTTCTGAGGAACTATCACAAGCTTGGCGTTTTCAAAAGTCTTGGTTAGCTCTTTCCCCTCGAAAAATCTGTCCAAAAAAACCGCAAGACTTGCACATTCAGAGTGGGGCTGGTTCCCAACAGCCACATTAAAGTCTGAAACACTCTCCGAAAAGAATTCCCCGGGAACTTTTTGGCTTCCAACAATTACCAGTACATCCTTGTTTAATGCTTTGATTCTGTGTAGCACATCGCTTGTTTGGATGTTTTCGCCATAAGCTGTTAAGTGAACAACTATTCCGCCTTTTGCTTTCCATTCCTTCACAACTTTTTTCCATCGGGTTCCCATCTCAAAATAGAATGGTCCACCCCAGTTTTTCACAACCTTCTCCACTGTTGCCTTTATCTTTTCGTCTTCTATGTCGGAGAGTATAAAACCAGATGCTCCTAGGGCTCTGGCGGTTAACGCCACGTGGGTTGTTAGGCGCAAGTCTCTCTTTGGACGGTGTCCCCACCTTAAAACAAAGACTTTAGGCTGCCCATCAATACTTGAAACTTTCAATTTTTCCGCCAAGTTCTCCAACGCGGCTTTTCACCTTCTCAGCGAACCAAGGCACAGCTTCAAACGTTACATAGGCCACATCACCCTCATATTTTATTTCTTGCACGTCTGCACGGCTGAAAAGCCATGAAAGGAAAGGCATTGCCTCATTTGAAAGTGGAAGAGAGAAGGATGCTCTAACATAATTTCTCAAATTTTTGGCAATTTCCTCTTTCAACTTGTCTATGTTAAGCCCGTAAAGAGCTGATATAAGCACCGGTTTTGGCGTCTTATCCCTTAGCGCTTCAAATTTTTCCTGCGTTTCCATTTCAGATAGTAGGTCAATTTTGTTTAAGGCTGTTATAATCGGGATGCCAGAAGCCCCTATGTGTTCAATGGTTTCTAGGCATACAGAAAGCTTCTTTTCAATAGTGGCTATTGGCTCGCTGACGTCCACGACAAGCAGTATAAGATCCGAATATATGGTCTCTTCCAATGTTGAGCGGAAAGCCTCTATAAGGGTAAGTGGCAAGCGATCTATAAAGCCAACAGTGTCTGTTAATAGAAACTTTTTCCTCGAAAACTTCACAAGCCTCGTTGTTGTTGAAAGAGTTGTGAAAAGGGCATTGTCGATGGGGACCTCCTCCTCTGTAAGGGCTGTGAACAATGAGCTTTTTCCAGCGTTTGTATATCCCGCCAAAGAAATTGAAGGGAAGCCTAGTTCAGCTCTTCTCTCCCTATGTAAAACACGCTTTCTTCGGATTTTTCTAAGTTTTTCGATGATGGTCTGTATTTGCCTCTTAACTGTCTCATAATAAACGTCAACTTCGTATGCTCCAAGTCCCATGAACCCTGGTTGCTCACCAAGCTTTGCCAACCTCACCTTTTCTTTCGCCCTTGCCAACTCGTACTTTAGCCTAGCAAGCTGAATCTGCAGTTTAGCCTCAGTTGTTGTGGCTCTCCTTGCAAATATTTCCAATATAAGCTGAAAACGGTCTATTGCTTCCACACCAGTTTCTTTAGCAATGTTATATGCTTGAACAGGCCTTAACGGGTTGTCAAAAATTATCTTTTGCGCACCTGTCTCTTTAACGAGTTTAACAAGCTCCTTAATCTTCCCATAACCTATCTGATAGCGAGGGTCTGGTGCTCTTACTTGCTCTATTTTTCCCAGAACGGTGTAGCCAGCAGACTCAGCCAAGCTTTTAAGCTCGTCGAGGGTTGATGGTTCAAAGGATCTTCGACGCTGCACGATTATAGCTTTCGTTAATTTTTCTCCTCCGCCTCGCTTTTATCCTCATCAAATTGTATTATGTCTCCTATGGTAAGCCCGCGGCTTGAAGGTTTAGACGTGGCAGCTGGAACTTTTTCCTCAGATGCCGGCACAAGAAGCTTAATCCTTAATGCATGTTCCAATTTGGCTGCCAGTTTATCGTCCGGCTTAATTTTTCTTGTTTCGATTTTCTTGAGGACTGAAACCTTTTCGTTTATCCTCTTGCCCAGTTCTTCGTGGGTTAGTCCCAATTTTTCTCTTGCTTGTCTTACCCTTACATCATAGTCGTCAACAAGTTCAAGGGTGCCTCCCAAAACTGTTTGCGCCTTCTCAGTTGGCTGAACTTTTAATGTTGGAGCTTGTGTCATTTTCGGTTTAGGCTTTTGCGTGGCGGTTTGTTTTGTTTCTTCCTCCCAAATTATCGTGCCATGTTTTGAGCATTCACTACATACTGTTAGTTTTGCCCCTTCAATGAGGGCTTTGACCGGTTTTCCATGAATTTTTCTTCCACAAACTTCACAGCGCAATCTTTGCGCTCTCCATTTAAGGCTTATCAGCTCTTTAATACTTGGCACATGGTTATGTTTATAGTTGTCGAACCTCTAATTGGCAAGTAAACGGTGGTTTATGTGGAAGATGCTCTTAGGCGGATTAGAAGCGTTGCAGATTACCAGTTTGGGAAGGGTGTTGGCGAAAAACTCTTTCCAGAAAACGTGGAAATAGCCTACTCAAAGCGCACTGGCAGAATCCGCTACATCTATTTGGATGGAAAAAGGCTTGCCACCCTACGCCCGATGGACGGGCTTTTCTCATTAAGTATTGAAGGAGCCAAAAGAATCATTGAAAGCGGTGCTCCAGCCAAATGCATAGTCACCGTTAAAAATACTGTTTCTAAATTTATCGCTGATGGCGGCGACGTCTTCGCCGTGCATGTTGTAAAGGCTGATAATGAAATTCGCCCAAAAGACGAGGTTATTTTGGTTAACGAGAAAGGTGAAGTTTTGGCTGTTGGTAGAGCCGTTTTGTCCGGTGAGGAGATGACGGCTTTTAAGGTGGGCGTGGCCGTCAAGGTTAGACGTGGCTGTATGAAAGAAGGTTAAGTATAAGAAAAACGTAACGAATAGTTTGGAGATGATGACTGTTGATGCGTAGGCGCATAAGCCCCCGCGAAGCCAAACGCATGATGCAACGCATGGGCTTAAGCATGGACGCCGTCCCAGACGTTGAACAAGTCATCATTAAAACAAGCAGCAAGGAAATAGTCATCGAAAAACCCGAAGTTGCAGTTGTTGACATCCAAGGACAGAAAATGTTCCAGGTTGCTGGTGGGAAAATAACAGAAAAAGCTGTGGAACGAAAGCTGACCATACCCGAAGAAGATGTAAAGCTTGTGGCTGACCAGACTGGAAAAAGCCTAGAAGAGGCAAGAAAAGCCCTAGAAGAATGTGAAGGCGATTTAGCAAAGGCCATCCTCTTGCTTCAGTCGAAGATTTAAAATTATTATAAGCCTAAGAAAATTTTGGGAAGACAATTAAATAGCCATATTCAAACCTACACAGCATGGGAGGCATTTAAATTCGAATCGTTTGACATCGTTTCAGTTGGGCATTTCAGCATAGACTCAATAAGTTTGCCCGGTAGGCGATTACCCTACATTATTTTGGGAGGCTCTGTGGCTTATGTTTCTCTTGCCGCAAAACGTTTAGGCGCAAATGTTTCCATAATTTCCAAAGTTGGCGGAGACTTTCCACAAGCTTACTTGTGGTGGCTTAGCCAAGAAGGCATAGACACTTCCAAAGTGAATAAAGTTCAACAGGAGAAAACAACAAAATTTGAGCTAAAATACAGCGACGACATGTTAAATCGAACCCTACGATTGACCAGCAAAGCACCACCCATCGACATTGGAGACTTGCCAAACTCATTAGAAGCCAAAGCCGTTCACTTGGCTCCAATAGCCAACGAAATCTCATATGAAGTTGCCGAGAAACTTGCAGAATATGCCGATGTAGTTTCCCTAGACCCACAAGGACTCGTCAGAGTCTTCGACGAGGATGGACTGGTAACGAACGGGCCTTTAAAGGACAAGCGCATACTGGAGCTTGTGGATATTTTCAAGTCATCACGAGGCGAGATTGAAGCTGTTACCGGCATGGCTGACTTGCAGCAAGCAATAAAGGCTGTTCACGATTTCGGCGTCGAAACAGTCATAGTAACATTAGGCGTAAAGGGCGCGATGCTATCAATCGGCGGAGCCATCTACGAAATTCCAGCATATACGCCTAACAAGCTTGTAGACCCAACTGGTGCTGGAGACGCTTTTATCGGCGTTTTCTTAGCAGAATATGTTCGCGGGAAAGAAGCTTTATGGTGTGCGTGTGCCGGAGCCGCGGTGGCATCAACCGTTGTTGAGGGTGTTGGTCCAACATTTTTCGGTGACAAGGATGAAATTTACAGGAGAGCTAACGCACTTTATGAAAAAGAAATTAAGCATTGAAGCATATTGTATTAAGTCAAGCCTAAAACCATAAGCCATATGTGAGGGTTAACATTTGGGACGTGTCGCTAAAGGCGTCAAGTGCAGTGTTTCTGGATGCAGTAAAGAGGCGAAGCGTTCCCTTTCGGCAGCCAAAGTTAGAATGGCTGGATTAAGCATAGGCAGCAGTGAAAGACGCGCGTATTTATGTGAGAACCATTATAAGGAATTTAAGAAAAGAACTAAAAAGGAGAGGAAAATTGAGCAGTGGCGGTATAAAGGCGCGTAAAAAATAGAGGGAGAGGGAAAAGGCGAAAATGAGGATACTACAATTACACTCAAATTATATCGAGTACAAGCCAATCCAGAAAGAGATAGCCATGGCTGAGGAAGCCGATAAAGAGGCAAAACGTCTAGAGGAAATTGTCGTTCTGTTTACAGCCGTCGAGGAAGGCGACGATGAGGCAGTAGCCAAAAAAGCCATAGAAGAGGTTAAATCCTTCCTTGAAAAGTTGAAAGTAAACCGCATTTTGATATATCCCTATGCACATTTAAGCAGCAACCTTGCAAAACCCTCAGAAGCATTGAAAGTTGTAAAAGCCATGGAGGTCTATGCAAAAGCTGAAGGCATAGAAACATACCGTGCACCCTTCGGCTGGAACAAGCAGTTCACAATATCGATTAAGGGTCACCCATTAGCTGAGCAGTCGCGGGTCATACTGCCAAAAAAGGCTGAGAAAGAAGAGGCCGAAAAAGTTTCAGAAGCATTAAAAGCTGAAGAAAAACTAGAGTCCTTCTGGTACATTCTCCAACCGGACGGCAAAATGGTTCCAGTGGGAGAGTTCGACTTTCGTGGACACGAAAACCTTGAAAAGTTTGCAAAATACGAAATTTCAAAGGTTAGAGCAAGCCAACAAATGCCACCCCACGTGCCTTTAATGAAACGCCTTGAAATAGCCGACTACGAGGCTGGAAGCGACCCCGGAAACATTCGCTGGTACCCAAAAGGCCGCCTTATTAAATCGCTTATTGAGCAGTATGTTACAGCAAAAGTTATAGAGTACGGCGCCATGGAAGTTGAAACACCCGTTATGTATGATTTCAGCCACCCCAGCCTAGCGGATTACATAAACCGTTTCCCAGCAAGACAATACCTTCTAAAATCAGAAGATAAGGAGCTTTTCCTCCGATTTGCCGCCTGTTTTGGTCAGTTCTTAATGGTTCACGACACGCAGTTCTCTTATAGGCACATGCCCCTAAAAGTTTACGAGCTAACCCGCTACAGTTTCAGACGCGAGAAAAGCGGCGAAGTTGTAGGCTTAAGAAGGCTTAGAGCCTTTACAATGCCAGACTGCCACGCCTTCTGCACAGACCTTGAACAAGCCAAAAAGGAGTTCATAACACGATTTAAAATGTGCATGCAAGTCTTAGAGGGCATAGGCTTGTCAAAAGATGACTATGAGGCAGCAATAAGATTCACAAAAGACTTCTACGAAGAAAACAAAGACTTCATAGCAGGCCTAGCCAAAATCTTCGGCAAACCAGTCCTCGTTGAAATGTGGAAGGAACCCTTCTTTTATTTCAGGCTTAAATGGGACTTCAATTTCGTCGACAACCAAGATAAGGCTGCGGCCCTTTCAACAGACCAGATAGATGTGGAAAACGCTAAAAGATACGACATAACCTACGTTGACGAAAAAGGCGAAAG
>Ga0207433_10017087_pt1 | contig 10089 bp, 10 predicted proteins | sample YelNatPaOPGAMG01_FD_187559 | JGI IMG/M metagenome (GOLD analysis project Ga0207433, IMG submission 187559) | Hot spring thermophilic microbial communities from Obsidian Pool, Yellowstone National Park, USA - OP-RAMG-01 (SPAdes) (version 3) | ecosystem: Environmental > Aquatic > Thermal springs... | reverse complement strand
TGAAGAAGTCAGGCGAAAAGAAATGTTTTTTCCTTGATGGCAATCATTGCAGGATTTATTCAGTCCGGCCGCTGGTTTGCAGGTTCTATCCTTTTCAACTCAGCAGGGGAAAAGGGAAGAAATACCGGTTTTCAGTCACTGCAGAATGCCCTGGTCTTGGCAAGGGTGAACCTTTGAAAAGAGAGTTTTTCGAAAACATGTTCTGCCAAGCATGTGAAAAGCTTGGATGATGTTGAAAAAGACAGCAGAGCATTCTTCATGCTAGTCTATGGATTTTCAATCTTTGCTAGACAGGAATCGGTTGCGTTTTCTCGTCAGAGCCCATTGCACGGCCAGCGGCGAAAACTCATTTCTTTCTAGGCGCGTTTCATGACCGCTAGTTGTGTGAAGTGTGTATTTTGTCAAATGTGTTTGTTTGAGTGCTGATGAGACTCGTTGGTGGATGAGATATGAGTGGACGTTTCTGTACATGTTTGTATCCGCACTCGCATTCGAAGCCTACTATCTGTCCTCTGCGTGTGATTTTGCGCCATCTTTTAGCGTCACAGTGGACAGTCTGATGATGTATGTGCCATAGTGTCCGCGCCTCAGCCGGGGTCAAGGGCGAGTAACGTTTTGCTCCTGTAACGTACCAGACTGCGTATGCTGTGAATCCTGCCCATAGTGCGGGCATTAGTACAAGAATGTTGTTTGTGATTAGTTCAATCATGTTTCTCGCCTCATGTGTATTTTTGTTCTGCAGAGATACAATATGTCTCCCAGCAGACATATCACACCAGATAATATGCTATCTTACGATATAAACGTTTCGCGCAACTTTACAAACGTAAAGCAACAGTCGCCCCGCTAGAACTGTGCAAGCACATCTTTCTTCTCAACGATGAACCCGCAATAGTGACATTTCAGAAGCAGAGGGTCCTCGCATTCCACGTAGAACTTCGCTTCGACCGGTTCATTACTGTTACTGATGCACGCTGGGTTAGCGCATTTTATGATGCTCTCAATTGTTTTGGGCAGCTTAACTTCTTCTTTCTTGACGACTTTATAGTTGCGTATGATGTTGATGCTCGCGTGGGGGGCAAGCAGTGCGATTTTTGCGACTTCCTGCGGTTTCAGTTCTCGGCCTTCGATTTTCACGATGTCTTTTGTTTTCAAAAGCTTACTGGGCACATTGATCGCAATGGTGATCGGTCCCTTTTCCTCTCCTGTTATTCCCAGTATTTTTACGACGCCAAGCGCGTGGCCGGCTGTGATGTGGTCAATGACGGTGCCGTCCTTGATTTTTGAGACTCGCAGCATTTTTCTGTCCATGGTTTTCCATCCGTTACGTGATGCCTTATGCCGTTACATGCATAAAAAACTTTAAGCCCACTCTCGAGCTGCATGTTGAAAAGCTATTTTAGGCAGTTACGCAGGACTTGTGCTGGGTGGAAGTTTGGAGTTTGCTGGCAGAGACATAATCTCTATCAAGGATTTTTCCCGTGAAGAGATTAACCATGTTTTTAAAGTTGCAAGGGCGATGGAGCCGCTGGCCACGAAAGGCTCTGACATGCTTCACGGCAAGATTCTGGCAACTTTGTTTTTTGAGGCCAGCACGCGGACACGTCTAAGTTTTGAGTCAGCAATGCTGAAGTTAGGCGGGTCTGCGATTGGTTTTGCAGAGGCCGAAATCGCAAGTGTGAAGAAGGGTGAGAATCTTGCTGACACCGTGCGTACGGTGGAGAACTATGCCGATGTTATCGCTCTGCGGCATCCTTTGGAGGGCGCGGCTAGGCTTGCCGCCGAGTTTGCTCGAGTGCCTATTCTTAACGGTGGGAGCGGTGCGGAAGAGCATCCTACACAGGCACTGTTGGACCTGTACACGATGGTGAAAGAATGCGGTAAGCTTGACGGGTTGAAGATAGCGCTTGCAGGTGACCTGCGTTACGGTCGTACGGTGCATTCGCTTGCGTATGCTCTGAGTCTGTACAATGTTGAGTTGTTCTTGGTTTCGCCTGACACGTTGCGTATGAGGCGTGAGGTTTTGCAGACGATCAAAGAGCGCATCTCTGTGACGGAAAAGTCGAATTTGGAGAAGATAGTGCCTCGGGTGGACGTTTTGTACATGACGCGGATTCAGAAGGAGCGCTTTCCAGACCCTGCTGAGTATGCCAAGGTTAAGGGCTCCTACCGTGTGAACTTGGAAGCGTTAAAGGATGCTCGGAAAGACCTGATTCTGTTGCACCCGTTGCCAAGAGTCGACGAGATTGCGGCTGAAGTTGATGGTACCAGGTTTGCACGTTATTTCCAGCAGGTGGGCAATGGTATTGTTGTGCGGATGGCCTTGTTGGCCCTGATCTTGGGTGCTGTCAAGTAGACGGCTACGTGTTGGCGTGGCGGTTGTAGTACGTCAGCATGGTTACCGAGCCGCAGTTTGGACACTTGTGCAAGTTGCCCAAGCTGATTTTCTTGCAGTTTATGCAGTAAGTCTGCTTAAGGTTGTACGTGAAAAACTCTGTCTTATTCTCGAGTAGCTGTTTTGTTATGTTCAAAAGCTGATCTGGCTGTTCTGGTGTGGCGCCGAGTTCGATGACGGTAAGGTTTCCGCCTGCTCTCAGGTTTTCCAGTGTGTCCCGAAGAGGGTCTGCAATGTTGTTTTGGAGGTTCAGATGTGCTATTGTTGTGTAGTATGGTTTGTCTCGCGTGCCCGCGTACCTTATTTTTCCTATGCCGTACCTTTCTGCGTCAACTATGGCTAGACGTTCATTTGTTTTTTGAGCTGGCAGAGTTGCTGGAAGGAGACGTTTTCCGCGTTTTCTGCCGATTCTGTTTATGAACGCCATTATCGTTTGAGCAGTTTCTTCGATGAAACTGTGAGTCTTGTCATCTGGCAATGGGTTTCCAGCGAAGATTTCAGCAGCTTGCGTGATGCCTGCGAAGTTTATGACACGCGCGGCGTTTTCTATTCGGTAGTATTGGTCACCGTTTTCCTGCTGTGCCAAGAAAGGAAGCTGCGTCTTGCCATGTTGCCTGAGGGCGCGGTATTTGATTTCTAAAGCGCGGGCTGCCATCTCGATTCTTTCTCTCACAATTTCATAGAAGCGGGTCTTGTCTTTTTCTGCTTCTACTGCTGCGTGGGGAAGGTTAACCGTGACGGTGCCCAGAAGGCCCGTGCGGAGCGTGTCAGTTTCCCAGTCGTTGTCTAGGTCAGCGTCAAGCCTGAAGCCTGTGGGTGTGTGGACGGTTTGTTTCTGCGTCTTGTCCGTATGGTTGCTGAAGTATGGTATGCCTGTTTCGACCGCGAGTTTGTGGGCTTTCAGGAGCAGGGCATGCGCGCGGGGGTTTGTCTGTGTTTCGGGGCGTATCTTGATGATGAGTCTAGGGTTTAGCAGCGGCTTGTTCAGGCTTTGTTCCTCTATGATTTCTAGGATTTGGCTGGCGACTCTTTGTGTTTCTTCCTCGTAATCTGCGTATTTGCCTGCAGGCTTAGGTACGCGTGCTGTTTCTTTCGCCACGTGGTCTGGTGTTACCAGTTCTATGCTTAGTCCTGTACTTACATGCTGGGCTAACGCGATAATGAACTCGCGGAGTGCCTGCTTTGAAACAGCAGGGTCTGTGCCGCGGGTGTAGGGTGCAAGGAAAACGTTAAAGTATTCAAGTGTCTGCATGTCTTCTGTTTCTTTTGCAGCGTGAACTAACGCGTTGAAAACAGTCGTGAGTGCTGTTGTAAGGTTTTGAGGAGGCGGTATGGCCGGTTTGGTTGAGTCTATGCTTTCCAAGTTTAGACCGTGTTGGAAGTAGTGGCGGGCATCATGGATGATCTCTGCAGGTTTGAGGATCCATGTGTGAAGGCTGTGAATATGGATGGCACCTGACATGTGGGCGTCGGCTATGTCCCTCGGTAATGCGTTGAGGAGAACGTATTCTTTCAGGACTGTTTGGCCCGCAATCTGCGTTATGGATTGCTGGTTTTCAAGTTGGATGGCCACATCGTATACTGGTATGCCCAAGCGAGTGAGTTTATGGCGGTATTCTTCGAGTCCTTTCTCGATCAGTATGGCATTGACTACTTCTCTGACAAGCGGCGCTGTCAGATATTTGGTTTTGGCTCTTAGGAGCTGTTTTTCTGCTTCTTTGGCCACTTTTTCTGCTTCTTCAGAGGGCATCTTGGCTTCGTGTATGAGTGCGTTGACAATCTTGTTTGGGTCAAATTCTTCGATGGCTGCGCGGCTGCTGCGGATGAGAATGTTTTTTGGGTGCAAGGCTTTCTTGTCTATCCGATCTGCAGTTTCGACAACCAGTTTTCCCAAGTCAGTAAGTAGGTATTTTCTAGTGTTGGCGTCAGCTTCGACGAGGTCAGCCTTCAGAAGGGATTTTAGGTGATAGGCAAATCGGCCAGCGTCATGGCTCGGGTTCATCTTCAGAGCACTGACAAGTTCAGTGTATGTAAGAGGCCCTCTGTCGAAGAGGTTGTTGAGAATTTGAATGCGCAACGGTGACCCGACGGCTTTCAGAATTCTGATGCCGCGGATACGTGACTGTGTGCTCATGCTTTTTCTTCACTTCCTTTTCTTGAAACGATGAAATTGTGAGTGTGAGGGAGTGATGAATGTATTAGCAAGCTTATTTTACTGTTTCTAGTGACCTTCCATGCTATATCTGCTGGCGGAAGCAGTGGGATAGTTTGTTCTGAATTGCTACGGCGGTGGCAGCATGCGCTTCTTTCGGCAGGACAAGGGTACGAGTCGGCAGCTCAAAACCGTTTTTCTGCTTAACAGTCAAACGACGACCGAAGTTGAACCTTTTGGAAGCAAAAATAGGGAAGGTAAGAGTCTATTTTGTCATGTTTTCGAGTCGTTTGTTTATTTCGTTCCAGTTGACGATGTTCCAGAACGCCTCGACGAATTTAGCTCTGTCGTTCTTGTAGTCTATATAATATGCATGCTCGAACACGTCTATGATCATCAGAATTCGGAACGTTGGATACACATTGGTGTTGTGTTTTTCTATCTGCATCACTATTGGTCTCTTGGTCTGCATGCAATAAGCAAGTGCTGCCCAGCCGCTGCCTTCCACGCTGGTGGCCGCTTGTGCGAATTCCTTCTTGAATCGGTCAAAGCTACTGAACTCCTTCTCAATGATGTCACCGAAGATTCCGCCAGGTGTGCCTCCACCCTTGCCCGCTGGCGCCATGCTTGCCCAGTACAGGGAGTGAAGGACATGTCCGCCGATGTTGAATGAGAGTTCTTTCAAAACCGATTTCACGTCCAAGTCCACGTTTTCCTTGCGAGCTTTGTCTAGCTTCTGAAGGATGTTGTTTGCACCCGTGACGTATGCTTGATGATGTTTATCATGATGAATGGTCAACTGTTCCCTAGACATGTACGGTTCCAAGTCAGCATAGCCATACGGAAGCTTTGGCAAAACGTAAAACTTGCTTTGCTCCATAAACGGTCCTCCCGCTGCCATAATGTGGCTGTCAGCAGATTTTAGTCTTTCGCAGTTTCACTGTTTAAATTCGGAAAACGAAGAACACAGACTCTGTCGATTGAAGAGTGTTTTCTGCGCATCGTCTCAAGGCCTCTCACCTGTTTCTGGCAACTCGAAGGGTTAATATTCTAACTTTCCATTATAGTATGCGGCGATACGGTTTGCCGATAGACCCTGACTTCCAAAAGAAGAGAAAAGTCGTGGGCGAGCATCAGGGACACAGCGTGTGGGGACCGGTTGAGCCTCCTAAGAAGCTGGGCATACATGGCACGAATGTTGCTGTCGACTGGGACATCTGCACAGGCGACGGCATATGCATAGAAACGTGTCCTGTAACCCTGTTCGACTGGGCAGACTCGCCTGGCCATCCGAATTCTGAGAAAAAGTCAGATCCCGCCAGAGAAAAAGACTGCATAAAATGCTTGGCATGCGAAACTCAGTGTCCCACTCAAGCGATAAAAATCAGCTAGACCAACAGACTCTTCGCCGAAGAATCCCTCTTTTTTGTGGCTTTCCTGAATGTCCAGTTGAAAGAGAAACGTCTTCCAACCCGCTTGTACTTTGCTGGGGCAGTTGATAATCAGGGTCAAGCCGTTCTGGCCGAAACTTGGTTCTTGCCTGCGCAGGATTCTTCTAGAAGCTTGCCAGTGACTTCTCGTAGTCGACGACTATGCATTTCTTGCCTTTCTGGACGGTCTTGTGGCCTTCATTTGCCAAGAGTCTCCTTTGTTCTTCCACGCCGCCAGGGTACTTCTCGTTTATCACGCCGCCCACTTTGAGGGTGCGCCAGTAAGGCGTGATGTTCTTTTGACCGTTTTGTTCTTGCTCCTCAGCGGCGCGGGCGGCGATTGAGGCGAAAATGCCTGTCGTTATGGGGCAACCGATAGTAGCTTTGTGCCTCTTTGCTAGGGCTGCCCGAATGTCGTTGATCGTCGTGAGTTTTCCCTCAGGCACTTTTCTCATGAACTCGTCAACTTCTATTGGTGCAGGAATGACCACCGTCCCGGTTCCCCACCTTTTGCTCATTTTTTCAGTGATTTTCTCTACTCTAGGCAGGTCTTTGCTGTCTTCCAATTTCTGACACCATGTCTTCTTCTTCCCAGCCATAATTGTTCTCCATAATTCTCTCCTGAACTGCGCTTAATAAGCCTTGACGATAGCAGCTGAAGAAGTATAGTGGAAGCTTTTAATGTCGGATGTTTGAATCTCTGTTGTGGTGTGCACGTTTGGTACTGCCTGTCAAGGTCTTCGAGATCAAAGAGAAAGTTGACCCTGCGCTCGTGCTTTGGAAACTCAAAGACTTCCGAGAAGAAGAGGTCTACAAGCCCGAAAGCGGCAAGAGTCTAAAGCTGGTGACGGAAATTTTAGACCTAAGGTCACAAGACGGTTTGGTCACAGGGGTCTTCAGCAAGGATTTCATGAGAGAGAGTTTTTTCAGGCGAGAAGCCGTGGAGACGCCTGTTACCGAGGAGACCCCTTTCTGGGTTGTAACCTCTGGCAAGAAATCGTTCCTGATCGTCTTGGCGCCGTCTGTCGCTAGGGGCGTAAAGAAGCTTCTGACGAACTACGTGGCCAACAAACTAAGCAAAGCACTTTTCATCAACCCCCAGGCGATTCTTGAAGTCAGAATTCCTCATGAGACCCTGAAACAGCTTCACGAGTCTAACCCTCAAGCGACGAAGCTGATCTGGTTTGACGACGTTGATATACCAGGCGTGGAAAAACTGTGTCTAGCTGGGCCTGACTTGACTGACAGCACATTGTACCATGACTATCTTCAACATGGCAAAATCTGGTACGTAGTCTTTGAAGACCAGAAACGCGGAATAGTTGTAGGGATCACGAGAAACTGTGTTGTAACATTGTTCAGCAAGAGCAGCGTCGACGAGTTCATAAAGTACGTAATTGATGATTTGCTTCAACTCCTAGACTAGTCGCGCTGGATTTATGCATGCACGCTAAAGAGTCACCGAAGCCTGACCGTAATAGTTGCCTGTAATAATCAAGAAAGCATTTTTTCCATCATTTTCTTGCAGACGCAGGTTGATTTGCACACAGAAAGACTCGTCGAGAGTGGATTTAGCATTGCAGGCGGTTTCGATAAGAGGTAAGCATAAAACTGATTCGTTGCAGAATAAGGTTAGGAGGAACTCGAGTGGGCAGAACCGTGAAGACTATTTTCTTCTCTGAATACTACAGCCGCCAGACGGTTCTGAAAGAGTTCGGAAAGAAAGGACAAGAGAAGCTTGCCAAGTCGAAAGTTGCTGTGGTTGGCCTTGGAGGGTTAGGCACCGTTTCTTCGCTCTATCTGACTCTTGCTGGAGTCGGTCATTTGCGGCTGATTGACCAAGACACTGTAGAGCTTGCCAACTTGCACAGGCAAATACTCTACACTCCGAAAGATTTGCACTATCCGAAGGCAGAAGTCTCTGCTAGAAGACTGAGCAGCACAAATCCTCTAGTCAAGGTTGAAGCGGTTCCGGAGAACGTGAATTCGCAGAACGTTGAGCGGCTTCTTGCTGGCGTTGACTGTGTGGTTGACGGTCTGGACAACATGCAGAGTCGATACTTGGTCAACCGCGCATGCACGAAGTTTAGGATTCCTTATGTTTTCGGTGCAGCCATCGGAACAGAAGGAAACCTAACAGTGTTTGCTCCACCAGAGACTCCCTGCTTGGAATGTGTTTTCCCCAATGTTCAGGATGATTACATGCAGACGTGTGAGACGCGAGGCGTTCTGGGCGCAACAGCTGGCATAATAGGTACTATCCAAGCCATGGAAACGGTTAAGCTTCTGACAAGGATGGGCACCATACTGAAGGGAAAACTGATGATATGCGATTTCAGTGACATGTACTTCACGACGGTCGATATCTTCAAGCGAAAAGACTGCCCATTATGCCAAGCTAAAATTCGTCTTCCGTATGAGAAAGAGAAGCTTGTGTGGCTCTGCGGACGGAACACTGTCAACATAAACCCTGAAAAACCATGGACGATTGACCTTCGAGAAGCCTACAAACTCATAACATCACTTTTCAAGGTGCACATAAAGTCGCACCTTGCAATAATATTCACTTTCAAGGGTTCTGAAATAACACTCTTCAAGGGCGGACGCATGCTCATACGGAACGTCAAGGACGAAAAGTCGGCCTTGAAGCTTTATAACGAGGTCAAGAAGAAGCTGAATCAAGGCTGACAAGCTATTTATTGAGGCTCCAAAAGATATGTAGATTGCCGGGGTGGCCGAACCGTTCAGGCGGCGGCCTGCAGAGCCGCTATATATGGGTTCAACTCCCATCCCCGGCTTTTCGGCATACATCCATATACTTTGGATAAACCCATAGACTCACTTTCTTTTCCTGAAAAGCTTCACGTTGTCCATGTCGCAGATGTATTCGTAGCCAGTTTCTATCAATTCTGTTGCGTCTTTGACGTTGGCTGCGGCTTTGCATATGTAGTCGTCGTCTTCGAAGGTTATGAGTTGAGTGTAGACGAGCGTGTTCTTGATGTTCTTGTGGCCTAGCAGTCGCATTACGTGGAGTATGTCTTTGGTCTTGTGGTATTCCATGGTTGCTTTCCAGTGGCGGAAGGTGTGGAAGGTTATCTGGTTGAGTCTTGGGTTTCCGAGTTTTAGGGCTATTCTCTTGCGTTGCCGGGTATATGGTCGTCTGAACCCCCGCATATCGTAAGTTCCGAATACGAACTCTGACTTTTTTGGTAGCATGCTGAGCATGGCCAGTAGTTTGGTTGAGACCTTGAACATTCTTGGGTTGCTGCGTTTTTCAGGTGTGACTCTGACTGTGGTGTTTACGAAGTCTATGTCTGTCCATTTGAGGTTCCATGCTTCACCTGCGCGCATGGCGGTTTCTTTGAGTGTCTGGAGGAAGGTTGCTGTTTTCTCTCCGCATCCTGCGATGAGCTGGTCAATCTCCTGTTCTGTGGGGATGAATGGTAGCTTTTCGATTCTGCGGTATTTCGGTGGATCCCATTTGCCATCAACCATCATCAGAAAGTTCGTGTAAGCCTCGACAGCGAATTCTTTTCTGCCTTCGCTCCAAGTTTGTTTTGCAATGATTACCTTGATTGATTCTGGATCGTAGAGGTTGGCTCCTAACTTTGTGAAGCGTTTCATTAGTTTGGCTCTGCCCTCGATAGTGGATTTGGCGTAGCCCTGCTTTAGCAGCCAGAAGCTGTATTCGATTATCTTACCCTTAATGTCGGGCGTCTGTTCTGTGGCTCCCGCAAGCCCAGTTTTAGGCGGATTCTCTGCTAATGCCAAGTTTTTCGACTCTTCTGCCAAGAGGTCGCACATTTGGCTACTAGAACTATAGGCAGAAGAGCGATTTAATCGCTTGCCCTCGCTAAAGCGGTAGCCACAGTTTCTGCAGAGCCACCGTTGGGTCTCCGAGCCATCTCTCAGGGCGCGCATGCCGTCCTTGTAGAGTTTTCTTGAGCCGCATTGTGGGCATAGAGGGCTGACGCCGGCGGAGTCACGCAGACGCTCCGACTCACCGTTTTCGGTACCGGCTTCTTTGCCAAATATGCGATCAGCCTTTGAGGTCTGTTGTGTGAGTTCAGCCATTCCCTCGCCACCGGATCCTTAAGTAGCGTTCTTTGCTG
>Ga0207433_10017084_pt1 | contig 10090 bp, 9 predicted proteins | sample YelNatPaOPGAMG01_FD_187559 | JGI IMG/M metagenome (GOLD analysis project Ga0207433, IMG submission 187559) | Hot spring thermophilic microbial communities from Obsidian Pool, Yellowstone National Park, USA - OP-RAMG-01 (SPAdes) (version 3) | ecosystem: Environmental > Aquatic > Thermal springs >... | reverse complement strand
TAGACGGGGAAACTGCTGGCAATGCAAATCCGTTTATAATCATAATGGACAAGAACCACACGTTGACGGCGGTGTTCTTCCAAGAACAATACATACTGACCATAAACATTTCTCCAGAAGGAAGCGGATACATCACTAAGATACCAGAACAGTCAACATATACTTATGGAACCTCAGTTCAATTGACTGCATCCGCTAGTGAGGGCTGGAGTTTTAGCCACTGGAGTGGAAGTATCAACAGTTCAGATAACCCCATAACTTTCACAATCACTGGAAACATGACCATAACAGCACACTTCACAAGACAACAATACACAATAGTAGCTTTAGTAAACGGTGTAGGTGGAACCATAGACCCATCGGGCACAGTAACAGTGACCTACGGCGAAGACATTACTTTCACTATAACGCCTTACAATGGTTACCACATTTTTGATGTGTTAGTAGACAACGCATCCCAAGGACCAATATCCATGTACACATTTCACGCCGTGAACATGAACCATAGCATAACTGCATTCTTCGCTCCAAACGAGTACACGTTAACAGTAAACGTTTATCCAGAAGGGAGCGGAACAATAACCATCAACAACACAGGACCGTACCACTACGGCGACACAGTTCTGCTTGAAGCTGTACCTGCAGATGGCTGGTACTTTGCATGTTGGAGCGGAGACCTAACAGGTTCTGCTAATCCAGCAACAATAACTGTTGATGGGAATAAGACAATAACAGCGAACTTTACTCGCGTGATATTCCAAAGCGGATATGAGACTGGCGATTTTTCAGAATGGACCGGAACAAGCGCAACTTCAGGCGACAGTATAACTGTTGTGTCTATCGATCCGCATCATGGAACTTATCATGCTCAAGCAAGCATGTCCGCTGTTAGTAGAAACGTCAGGTACGCATATGCCTACAAAAATGTCGATTTGTCGGAATTCTATGTGCGTTTCTATTTCAAGCTTAAAGACAATTTACCCTTCACCACTTCAAGTGACCAGTTGATGCTGATTTACGCTAGGGCTGGTACTACAGCTGTCTTTCAAGCAGGATTTGGAGCTACTACTGGATATTTGAGTGGCAACTATCGATCTGGGACAACGTGGACTAGCTGGTATGCTACAAGTATACGTGCTGAATTAGATGTTTGGCATTGCATTGAAATATACTGGAAAAAAGATACTTCAAATGGAGTGTTTAGAGTCTACTATGATGGAGTAATGGTTTTTGAAAGGACGGGCATAGATACAAGCCGATACGGCAACATCACAGAAATAAGACTTGGATGCACACGTTACTATTTTGCCTCTGCCCAACCATTAAGAGTCTTCACGGACTGTGTTGTTGTTGCCTATACATATATCGAACCCGAAGCAAAAGCATCAAACATTAATAATTCGGATAGCCAACAGAAAATAAGCCTTGCCTATTTAAGCCCAATAACCTTGCTAGCAGCAGTGCCAGTTAGCCTCAACATACACGGAAGGAAAAAACGAAAAAATAAGTAGCTTCTCCCTCCACTTTATTTTTGACTCATAATCGAAGATGCACATCTCAGTTTATCCTAATGTACCATTAAACTTCAACTCTATTTCTAATTCCGCCTCCACACAAGCGTTCTTAAGCATACAATAACGCACTATGAACTAAAAACGAAAACTAGTCTCAACAAATCCGAAAAGAAGGCATAAAAATGGAAAAAATCCTTAAGATGGGTAAAACTTCGGCCATTGGAAGCTTTCAACTTTTCATAGGGCAAGCAGCCTCAACCATAATTATGGCCGTAGGCGCGGTAATCCTTGCAAGGCTGATAACGCCAGAAGAATATGGGTTGTACTCTATAGCCTTAATACCATCGTATATGGCGATACTCTTCAGAGATTGGGGGATAAACTCAGCTATAACAAAATACACGGCAAGCCTAAGAGCTCAAAAAACAGGAGAAGAAACATTCGAAGTAATAAAGGCAGGCCTAATATTTGAGATAACCGTAGGATTCCTTCTTTCGCTGGTGCTTGCTTCCCTTTCAGGCTTTATAGCCTCAGTTATATTTAATCGTCCAGAATCCGCCCCGCTCATAGCAGTAGCATCAATAACAGTTTTTGCAACCGCGCTACAAACTGCTACGCAATCAACCTTCATAGGCTTTGAACGAATGGAACTAAATAGCCTAACAAACATATGCCAAGCCACAATAAAAAGTGTAGCTGCTCCGCTTCTCGTTTTTCTAGGCTTCGGCGCCATGGGCGCAACTTTAGGCTACACTGTATCATTTATAGCCTCAGCCATCATAGCCCTAGCAATACTATACCTAACCATAATCAGGGGAATAAAACGTACAAATACGAAAAAATCAAAGACTTCAAAAACCTTGAGAGAAATGCTTCGCTATGGAGTTCCACTCTCAATATCATCCATTATAGGGGGATTTCTAACACAATTCTATGCCTTTCTAATGGCCATTTACTGCTCAGATGCAGCGGTAGGAAACTATCAAGTGGCAACCCAGTTTGCAACAATACTAACATTCTTCACCATACCAATATCCACAGTGCTTTTCCCAGCCTTCTCAAAAATAAACACGGAAAACGAAAATGAACTGCTACAATCAGCCTTCGCATCCTCAATAAAATATGCCTCACTTATAATTGTTCCAGCCGCAATGGTGTTAATGGTTCTCTCAAAACCCATGGTTACCACTTTATTCGGTGAAAAATGGACGCAGGCACCTTTCTTCTTAACTCTATACGTAATAAGTAACCTTTTCGTGATTTTTGGACACATAATTCTGGGCAGCCTACTAGCAGGTCTAGGAGAGACAAAAACACAGATGAAACTAAGCCTTATAACTCTCACATTTGGAATACCGTTAGCCTTCTTACTAATACCTTCCGCAGGAATAGTCGGGCTAATACTGACAAGTATAACGTCCGGAATACCAAGCATGTTCTTAGGCCTATATTGGATATGGAAAAGCTACAAGGCCAAATCAGACTTTAAATCCTCCGTCAAAATATTGATGGCCTCAGCTGTGGCAGCCGCCACCACATATTTAACATTGAATTTTATAGCTTTTGCAGATTGGGTAGAACTGGCATGTGGATTAGCGACTTTTCTCGCGACTTATTTGATAACAGCTCCACTAATCGGCGCAATCAACACAAGTGACATAAAAAACCTTAAAACAATGTTCTCAGGCCTGAGAATAATCTCAAAACTGCTTAACATCCCACTAAATGTTATGGAAAAATTGGCAAAGAGCCCATAATCACCCGATAAACTTTTAGGCTCTAACAGATAATTCTAATCGGTAAAATAACTTGAAGAACATGCGAAGCTCTCTTGCCGATTTTCTTAGGATTAAGAAAGAGATAATCTTACTAGTTATAATTGTTTCCGCGGCGACGTTAGCCGTTTCTACAATAGTATCCATATGGTTGAGCAGATACCACAACCTACATTTTCCAAGCCTCGGCACCATACAGGTGACAGTTGTGGAAGTTTATGGAAACGACATAAACTATACTCAAGATGGAGTTCCGTTCATCGATTGGGGAACAGTTTATCCAGGAATGGCGACAAATCGTTCATTCTACATAAACAATACTGGCAACACTTTAGTAACACTAAGCCTGAAAATTTCCAATTTAACATTTCAAGATGCAGACAATAGAAATGTCACAGGAAACCTGCCCATAGAAAGCCCTCTGAACCTTACTTGGAACTATAACAATACGGTTCTTGGGAGGAAAGAAGAAATTTACGTAACCTTAACCCTGACGGTATCTTCTCATCCAGACTTTATCGAGTACTTGATAGCCTATGACGTGACCAAATTCACCTTTGACGTGGTTATAACCCCTGTGGAGCAGCATTAAAAGTCTATAACAAAATGAAAATTTTCTATATCAATATTCCATACAGGTTTAATTTTCTGTTTAAACAATTAAGTTTTGAGAAAGGAGAAGCCAATGCAGAACTCTGTAATCTCCGTGGTCATTCCAGCTTACAATGAAGAAAAAACGATAGGCAACATCATAGAAGAAACAATCCAAATAATGGACACGCTTGGAATGCCCTACGAAATCATAGTTGTCGACGACGGCTCAACAGATCGCACAAGAGAAATAGCAAGCAGATATAACGCTACAGTATTATCTAACGGAAGAAACCACGGGAAAGGCTACGCCTTAAGAAGGGGATTCCAGCATGCCCAAGGCGACATAATCGTGACGATTGATGCAGATGGTTCTCATAAACCAAAAGAGATACCAGATCTGGTTAATCCCCTATTTAATGGGGTAGACATCGTTGCGGGCTCAAGATTCTCAGGAAACGAAACAAACCACACACCAAAGCTCCACGTATTTGGCAACCATCTAATCAATGCAACAATAATAGTTTTAACACGAAAATATATCACAGACAGCCAAACAGGGTTTAGGGCTTTTAAAAGAAAATTTCTCGAAAAAATTGGACTAGAATCCCTTGGTTACGAAATTGAAACTGAAATAACGGTTAAAGGGTTAAAGAACGGCTTCAGATTTCAAGAAATTCCAATAAGCTGCAAAGGAAGAGAATACAACGTATCGAAATTAAAGGTGCTCTCCGACGGATACAAAATCCTAAAAACAATCCTAAAGTCCGCCGCTGAAAAAAGTTATTAACGATACTAAACATTTTTAATGCTGAAATAGCTAGAAAACTTTTGACAACTTTCTATAATCCTCAGCGATATTCCGCAAGGATACTAAGGGTCAAAATGGCAGATTTCAACAAAGAGGCACATTGAAAGTTTTGCAAGATTCAGTATGGTGCGTTATAAAAATAGAAAAATTAAAAACTTTTCTATAGCTTTCATCCATACATCCTTATATTTATGGTTCACACAGTTCTTAAATGAGGTTGGATCGTGAAATCATATCTCGCTTTAGCTATTCTGTTCTTCAGTATAGTTTGCCTTACAGGGGCAACTAGAGTCTTCGCAGGTGGATATCAAGGTTGGTCGCCCATTAAGACTACTGGCTACGCTGTGATTTCAAACTATCAAGGATTAAATGTTCCTCCAGGCCAAACAGTTGTAGTAACGGCTGGAACCACGAATTTGTCAATTATAAGCATAGTTTTTAGGTGGCATGCTCCTGATGACAGCGTAGTTTGGGAGGACAATGTCGCAGTTCAGGGTCCACTTACTACGCCGGATGTGCCGGACAATGTTCATGAAGAAGTTATAGAATGGGCTAATAAGAACCTGGGTGTTAAGTATCTTTATGCGCAAAGTGCACATGAACCGAACATCATCGGCGACTGGGGTGTTCAAGCCTTCTTCATAGGAGAGGGAGGAAAAACTGTTGCTGGAGTTGAGAACGTAATACAAATTAGGGCGACATCCTTCAATGTGATCCCTGATCTTCCAGTGGTTGGCACGGCTGGCGCCTTAGTTACGATGCTCTTTGGTTTAAGCTTCTTTCTGCATAAAAAGAGACAATAATTCCCCATTTTAAATCTAATTCTAACATCCTTTTCTGCCCTCAATCGTTAATAGGGCATATTCGAATTTTGGATGCAGGATCCATGAAAAAATTTAGGCAGATATTTAGCTTGGCATTCATAAAAGCGAAAAATTACTACATATGTATTTTGGCAGTTTCGCTAATATCGATACTAACTCTTGTTGTTTATTGGCGAGACTTAGAAATTCTCATAAATGAAGCCCTAAATACTGAAGCCCTTACCCACGTGATCCTCGTGCCCTTCTTCATAGGCTTTCTCTGCTACCAGAAAAAAGATCTATTTAAAGCGTCCATTGTCCTGAATAAGCTTAAAAGACAGGCAAAAATGCAGCATATAGACGCGCTTGTTGGATTAAGCATATGCCTCATCGCATTTCTGCTCTACTGGTACGGCTCATACACTTTCTATCCGCTAGAATATCATTTACTCTCTTTACCAATATTCATCATGGGTACGGTGCTTATCCTATTCAACCTAAAAACGCTGAGAGCATTAATAATTCCCATACTTTTTCTCTTTTTCATAATTCCTATACCCAACGAGATCATGTACACAATTGGCGGAAATCTTGCAAACTTTAACACCCAAGCTGCGTATACGTTGCTTAAATCTCTTGGGCTTCCAGTGACATTATCTACAGCATATGGGGCTCCAACGATCTTGCTTACAACCTCAGCTGGGCAATCCGCATCTTTTACAATAGGTTTACCATGTTCTGGCATATACACGTTCATAGCCTTCACCATGTTCGCCACATTCCTAGTCATCATAGTTTCAACTTCAATGCTAAAAAAAGGCTTAATATTCATACTGGGATTCTCCATATTTGAAATTCTGAACATAATCCGCATAACGACAATTATTTCTGCAGCCTACCTTTTAGGCGAAGAGGTCGCAATTCTAGTATTTCACACAGTAGCAGGGCTAATACTGACATTTATTGGCATGCTAATTACGCTCTTTGTGTCAGAAAAATTTTTAAAAATACAATTCTCATCAAAAATTAATGAGGCGCCTTCCTGCCCAAAATGCAAGACAACATTAAAGAGCCTCGAGAACTTTTGCGTAAATTGCGGAAAATTTTTTAATCCTTCAAGGTGGAAGCCCTCTCAAACATTTTGGGCTAAACTAATCATTTTGTTGCTAGGCTGTTCCGCGTTAGCCTTCAGCGTTAATGCACCCGTTTTTGCCATAGCGCAGGGGCCTATCGAAGTTAAGTCAACATGGGAAAATTCAACCAACATTTTTCCGCAAATACCTCAATACAATTTAAGTTTTCTATACAGAGACGTTAATTATGAACGCATAGCAAAGCAAGATGCTTCGCTCGCATATGCCTACTTCCCAATCAACACCTCAGACCCAGTTGTATACGTACTTTTAGGAGTAGCAAACAGCATTTCAAACCTCCACAGCTGGGAAGTTTGCCTAATATCGTGGCAAACAGCTCAAGGGCAATATCCGCTGGTTACTGTGCTGGACTCAAAAGACATAGAATTACTTGAGGGCGTTCCAATAATAGCCAGATACTTGGTTTTTAGGAGTCAAGAAAATTATACGCAAGTGACGCTTTATTGGTATGAAAGGGCAACATTCAGAACAGGAATAACCGTGCAACAGAAATATGTAAGGATAAGCCTAATAATCTTAACAAAAAACTCCACTAATTACCAGCAATATGAAGACCAACTTCTAGGCTTTGGAAAAACCATAGCCTCTTACTGGGAACCAATAAAGGCTCAATCATTAATCTCTCTTGGAATTCCAGCACAGCAAACACTCCTAGTTCTACTAGTAGCTTTCGTAATAGTCACAAAAAGCGCGCAGTACGCTAATGAATGGCGAAAAAGAACGAATAACCTTAAAATTTTTAATAACTTCGCCTCGCCCGAAGACAAGCTTCTGCTTCAGACTATCACTGAGTTAAATAAGGAAAGGCGGCAGACGGTCCCAATTGAAATAAACTTGGCTATAAAAAGAAAGGCTGGAAAATTTATGAAATTTGAAAGGCTTGTGGATAAGCTGAACCGCCTACAGGAATATGGTTTTGTAAAGATGGATTTAATCTCCATCAACAACAGGCCTCTGTTAGTTTGGAAAAGTTTAGTAAACGTGTAAAAAACTTAAATGAAAGCTGACGTGATTTTCATTGGAAGACATGTCCCGAGAAAAGAAAAAGCAAACGGCAAAGGATGCTGAGGATAAATCGTCTGAATTGACGACTACTCAGTACTTAGTGGAAACAATCAAGCAGCTTCAAATGGAAAATGAAAATCTTAAGCTTGAACTCAGAAAGGTAAGGGGCATTCCCTCCGGAAAAATAGGCTTAGCTTTCATAGTGCCAGGCACGTTAGCACTAATATTTTCAGTAATGAATTACTCAAACATCTTAGCTTTCATCGGCTTAGGCTTAACTTTTTGGGGTGCCCTATTTTTCTTCGTGAGACCAGTAAGGTATGTTAAAAGCAGCCTTTTAGATTCAGCAGCAACATCCATATACACAACAATCGACAGAATAATCAACGACCTAAAATTTAAGGGAAAAAGCTACTACATACCGCCTTACCCAAAGGAAGTTTACCTCCCAGAACACCTAAAAGGACTAAAAGAACCCGTTGTTTTCATTTCCGCTGACACAGGCGGCATGCCATCAATAGAAGAACTAGCAAAAAGCAAATTCCTTCTCGAAAATCCAAAGGGCATATGCATAGCCCCGCCAGGCTTAGGACTATTAACTCAGTTCGAAAAAGAATTAAGAAAAGACATCACGAAGCTTCAACTCAGCGAATTATGCGAAAGCCTTCCACCAATAATTGTCGAGAACCTCCAACTGGCAAAAGAGCTAGAACTGGCTAGTGAGGACAATCAAGTCAGCTTAACGATATTTGACTCAACGTACAAAAACCTCTATACAGCGGAAGAAAAGCTGAAAAGCATCCATTACCTAGGATGCCCAATAGTTAGCGCAATAGCATGCACCATCGCAAAAGCAACAGGAAAAATGATTACAATTCAAAAGGACAGCATATCGCCAGACGGGCAAACAATTAAAGTTTGGTATAGCATTATACAGGGCTAAAATATGAACTTTCCAATGTCGATTTCAGATATAAGCCTCTGGCTGGCTGTTATGGCAATCATTCTACTAATAACATCTGAGCTTATATCATCTGCAACAGAATACTCACGAAACATCTTAATAGAAAAGAATCGCCTTCGACTAGTAGCATTAGCCTTAGGAATAGGGTTCATGGCCACGGTGGTCATGCGCATATTTCAGCCTTTTTGACATGTGCATTTTAAGATGAAGCGCATATTTCAGAATTAGAAAAGTGATGGGAACTTTTTATGATGTATATTCAGTTCCTGTTATAACTATGTTAAATGAAAAGTCCGTGATGTTTGTTGAAGTAATGCCTGTTGACACTGAGAGAGTTAGGACTGCCTTAAAAGATTGAGTTGCATTTAAAAGTTGTCCTTCACGGTCCCAACCTAATGTTATGTAATTGCTGGCATATGATGGATTCCAACCTTCCGTTGTCATGTTAAGCATTATTCTTGTGTTTCCAATGTTTTTTATCCAAACATCCTTAGTGTAGCTTGTTTCAGGCGTCAAAAGTCCCCAATTAATAGATGTTAAGTTATTCGTGCATGCGGAGTCGCTGTAAACGCCTACGCGAACGGCTTTCACGCTTGCCTGATTTGGGACTCTCTGAAGATCTGTAAGTAAACTTGCAGCTAAAGCGCTTACAATAATTCCAGTTAACGCGATAGCTAAAATTATTGAGGCATTAATTTTTTGTGTTTCCATTTCGTCACCACCAGTAAGCATATCTTAAGTCTTAATAAATATTATTGTTCAAGATAACAACACAAATACAAGATCAAAACTTCAAAGAACGCCAAAAAAGCGTATAAGACGTTTCTCTTGTACAACATTATCTAAAAAGCCTAAACCAAATTGTTTGCGCAAATCCGTTTCGCCGCCAGAATATGCTTTATATCTTTTGGCTTTAACAGTATAAAAAATGTTTATGTTTAACTGTTGATGGAGGTGAGAGCTCTCTTGAGTAAAGACCAAGCTATTGGCGTAGCAATATTCTTGGTGTGCGTTGTCGTAGCTATATTCTATGTGGCGACGCTTTTCTATCCAGGTTGGCTAGAGCTGTTAGGGCTTAAAGTGGCAGAAGTGGATGTGCGTTTCTGGGTTGTAGCAGTGCCCGTTTTCATAGCCTTTATAGCTATAATGGGCATAGGCGCATGGATAGGTTGGACTATGGCAACGACGCCTCCGCCTAAACCTATAGAAGAAGTCACAAGCGAAAGTGAAGAGAAAACAGAAAAAGTAAGCAGCGAATAGCAAAAAGCAAATTAAAAGTACGCCAAAAAAGGATAGAAGTAAAAGAAATTTCATGAAATATTTTGTTTTTAACAATAATGTTGGCGGCTATTCTGCCAGCAAAAGTCTGGCGGCTGTTCAACATCTAAGTTGTACTATAGACTTATTAATTTCACATGTGTTTTAGCCGAAAGTGGAGGATACAAAAACGTTCGCAGTTGGGCACTTAGCCTT
>Ga0207433_10017083_pt1 | contig 10090 bp, 10 predicted proteins | sample YelNatPaOPGAMG01_FD_187559 | JGI IMG/M metagenome (GOLD analysis project Ga0207433, IMG submission 187559) | Hot spring thermophilic microbial communities from Obsidian Pool, Yellowstone National Park, USA - OP-RAMG-01 (SPAdes) (version 3) | ecosystem: Environmental > Aquatic > Thermal springs... | reverse complement strand
CATCCTCTTCCCCTAGACCCGACTGAGAGGATAAAAAGCAACTTGGATACTCGGCTGGATGCTAGGCCTCTTGACGTGTTTAGGCCAAAGGTTAGAAGCATGTTTTTAATAAAGAGTGCTTTGCTACAATTCTTAAGAGATTTCTTCCATGAGAACGATTTCGTTGAAATAATCACCCCCAGAATAATAGCTTCCGCAACGGAGGGGGGTGCAGCACTATTCCCACTACCATATTTTGATAGGATAGCTTATCTTGCTCAGAGTCCTCAGCTTTTCAAGGAGCAGATGGTAATAGGTTTTGAAAAAGTTTTTGAAATAGGACCGTTTTTTAGAGCAGAACCGTTCAACACAACTAAGCACTTGAACGAGTTTACTTCTGTAGATATTGAAGTTGCCTTCGCAAACATGTATGACGTGATGTCTATTTGCGAGAGAATGATAAAATACGTGCATGAGAAAGTAGTTGAGAAATGTAGGGATGAACTGGAGGCTCTGGGGGTAAAAGTAGCTATTCCTGAGATCCCTTTGAAAAGGTTTAGATACGATGAGTTTATTTCTAAGTTGAACAACAAGGGTATTAAAGTAGAGTTTGGAGACGATATTGGGAGCGAGGAGTTGAAGAACATCGAAGAGTTAATTGGCGAGTATTACTTCATAACCCACTGGCCAAGCAAAGTAAAGCCTTTCTACATAAAGATGAATAGTGACGGTACTTCAGAATCATTCGACTTAAACTATGGCCCATTAGAGCTAGGTTCAGGAGGTACAAGGGAGGAGAATAAGGAGAAGCTTATAAAACAGTTGATTGAGAAAAACTTGAACCCCAGCAATTTCTCCTACCACCTTAAAGCATTCGGATATGGTATGCCTCCTCACGCAGGATGGGGTATTGGTCTCGAAAGGCTCTTGATGAGCATTCTGAAAATAGACAATATAAGGGAAGTTGTTCTTTACCCTAGGGATAGGTTTAGACTAGAGCCTTAGCAGCCTATTCTAAAGCCTCTTCTTCTATATCTATTATTCCGTCTTCAGTAATTTTAAAGAGACACTCTCCCTCAGGCCTGTCTAAACTAACTATTAAGCGTGCCACCCTGAGGCCTTGCTCGCCCCTAGCCTTACGCAAGTAAACCCTCGTATGGCTTCTGTGCGCGAGTATATGCCCACCTATTGGATAGGCGCCCAAGCCGAATATTTCATCAGGCTTAGCCATAACCTGGTTTGTAACTACGATAACAAGGTTGAAAGCCTTGGATAAACGTTCAAGCCTGTGCAAGTGAGCGTTCAACTTCTGCTGTCTCTTAACCAGGCTCTCACGGCCCAAGTATTCGCTCCGGAAATGGGTCGTTAAGGAATCCACTATCACCAGCTTCACGTTTTTACTCTTAACCACTTCATCCAGCCTTTCGACAATAAGTATTTGATGGTCTGAATTGAACGCTTCTGCAACAATAATATTCTCCACTGTTTTTATCGGGTCTAGGCCGAGATGCTTAGCCATAGCGACAATACGCTCCGGCCTAAAACTGTTTTCAGTATCGATGTAAACAGCATTGCCGTTTAACCCACCTTTTTCCACGGGGAGCTGGACGTTTACAGCTAGTTGATGGCTTATCTGAGACTTCCCTGTTCCAAACTCGCCGAAGAACTCTGTTATAGTCATCGTCTCTAAACCTCCGCCGAGGAGGGCGTCGAGCCTTTTACTCCCCGTCGTAAGCTTCTGAATATGTTCTCTCTGCTTCAATATGTCGAGCGCAGATACGAATTTAACCTCAATACTGCTCCTAGCTGAAGATATTATTTTAGCAGCAATCTTATCGGAAATACCTCCCTCAACAAGCTCGTTTATAGTGGCTGTTGCCAATGCTTCAACCGTAGTATAACCAAGCTCCCTAAGCTTAGCGGCGGTTGAGGGCCCCACGCCTGGAATGTCCTCTATGGATTCGAAAACCTCTACCTTCTCCCCCTCCTCCTTCTTAACCATATTCCTTTCCAGCCTAGGCTATTAGAACTCCTATGTTAAGGTGCTTATAAACATAGTCTGATGCAACAAGATGCTAAGCATTTTGCAAGCTTATAACTCGCGGAGGCTTGAAAACAGCATGAGTCTCGAATATCAGAAGAAGACTATGGAGTTCTACGATGCTGTGGCTGAGGAGTTCGACAAGACAAGGATAAAACCCGATCCCTTTCTGGAAATGCTAGCGGCGAAGAATTTCTTCAAAAGTTCTAGATTTATACTTGATAATGGTTGCGGTAATTGTAGAAACCTTACACTCTTCAGCGAAAAAAATGTTTTGATAGCGGGAGATGTTTCAAGAAAAATGTTGAAACAGTGTAGGAAGAACAAGTCTGGTTTAAACATCCACCACCTGCAGTATGTGTTAACGCACCTGCCATTCAGAAATGATGTTTTCGACGGGATAGTTTGCATAGCTGCTATACACCACTTGAAGAAGAATGACGTTGTTAAAGCAATGTTGGAAATGAAAAATGTTTTAAAAGATAAGGGTTGGCTACTCGTATCCTCATGGTCTAACAAAATATTGAGAAGTAAAAGGTTCTCGAAGAAAGTCGAAAAGACGGATGACTATTTTCTAATAAAATGGGGGAAATACAAAAGGTTCTACTTCCTCATGGACGCTAAGATGCTTAGAGGGTTATGTGAGGAAGCAGGTTTTAAAAATACAGTTGCTTTAGAACACGGCATGAACAGTTATATTCTGATAGAGGGGGAAGCGAATCTTATTAGAGGCCGCTGGGTCTTTAAGTCGAAACAATATGGCCCTTCATGGTTGAAAATGACCCATGTTTTTAGCAAAAAGATTTATTTCCCCCTAAAGGATTTTCCCCTCCGGCTCCGATGGTGTAGCCCGGTCAAGCATACGAGCCTCTCGAGCTCGGGGCCCGGGTTCAAATCCCGGTCGGAGCATTCTAAACAAAGCTTTTAGTCGGGTGAAGAAAAATATCTTTGAGCGATTGTCTTTTCTTATTATTATCAAAAGGGAATAATATGGGTTGATTGTTTTAGAAGCATTCAATACTATACATGGTCTTCATACTGTAATACACTGTAAATAATCGACAGGGCATATCTTTAAACCCTAGTTCCGTTAAACGGATAAGTTCAAATACATCGGGAGGCTAGAGTTGAAAAATTGGAATCTGGAAAGACAGGGTACGCGCTACTCGTGATATCCATAGTCGGTGGGTTTGTCTGGGCTTCATTTGCTCCCTTCAGCCTTTTTCTCGGAGTCTACTTAGTATCCCAAGGACTATCATATGCTTCAATCGGCCTACTGATGACCGCAACCAGTATACTATCTTCCTTTCTACAACTGGTATTTGGCTCATTAGCAGACAAGTATCAGAATACAAGGCTTATAATTTCTCTCACGCTTCTTGCTAGAAGCGTTGCATGCCTAATACTTGTATTTTCAAGAGACTTGGTGAGCACATTATTATGGTATGTTGTGTCAGGCATTTTTCTCTCTGGATTTTTACCAATCGCCCAATCCATGGTTGCAAAGCTTTCAGAAGATGAAAGACTCGGCTTTTCCATGGGAAAATACAGGTTATCTGGGTCTCTAGGATGGGCTTTTTCATGCATACTAACAGGTCTATTCGCCCAGTATGGAATGTGGAGTATATTCCCAGTAACACTGGTTCTATCCTTCTCCTCCTTTCTCGCAAGTTTAGCAATACCGGGAGTCAAAGGAATTGCAGGAAGCCGCCGCGAGATCGGGAGACTTGAAACAAGTAAGCCTGCTAAACTTGTTGTTTTCTTCATACTCAGCGTATTCCTGTCGAGCTTAAGTATGAGTGCTGCATCCTCATTTTTGAACATCTTTCTTTTCCAACTGGGGAACGATCCTTTTTTCATAGGTATTATCATTGCAATAGGTGCGTTCTTAGAAGTCCCCGCTATGTACTTGGGTGGAATATTGTCAGACAAGACTAGTGAAACACTGGTTCTGATGACGGGTGAAATAGGCTTAGGAATAATTTATTGGCTTTATGGAACTGTTAAAAATATTTATACTTATATTATTATTCAAGGGATTAGGGGTGTCCTATACGCGTTCTTCATGGTTTCAGGAATGTCGTTAAGCTCAAGCATGGGGGATGTTGAGAAAAAGGGTTTCTACGCCGGACTCTATAATCTTTCACTCCAATTCGGAATGGCATTGGGACCTTTTATAGGGGGCTTAGTCTCAGACGCTTTCGGATTATTGGCGATGTTCCTAACAGTTTCAATAATCTCAGAATTATCGTCAACCCTACTAATTCCACTTGCCTTTAGTGTTAAGAAGAAAAATGGGCTTAAAGTTTCTTAATCGGTTTTACTCTTCTCTTCCTTAGGTTTAAAGGATATTATTACTTCATCAACTCCAATTATAGATGAAGCCAGTTCTACAGCAGAAGCAAGCCAGTTTCTAATAACCAAGTAGGGTTCAATCACTTCTTTATCAAGGTTCTCTATCTCTCTTTTTATAGCGTTTACTCCATAGGATGCACCGTCGTTTAAAGAATGCTTTTTCTTAAGCGTAGCCATTGCCATTACCGGTTTCATCCCTGCATTGGTTACGAGAGTCCTCACTAACGACTCTATGCTGTTTGCAAAGGCTTCATAAATCAGTCTCTCCTCCCCCTCCAGGGTTTCAGCTTTACTCCTTATCGTCTTCTCTATTTCTATTAGTTCTGCTCCTCCGCCAACCACGTACCTGGGGTCCTTGTAAAGGCTTAGGACGGCTGAAAGCGAATGTTTCAATTCCCTCTCGTACTCTTTCAAAAGATCCTCATTAACTCCTCTCAATAATATTGAGACGGCCTTGGGTTCTTCACATCCTTCGACGAAGACTATCTTCTCATTCTCGAAGACTTCTTCCTTGACGAGGCTTGCTTTACCGAGTTTGTCTGCAGTAATATCTTCTGGGTCGGACACTATTTTTCCACGTGTTGCTCTCTCCAGCCTCTCCATATCGGACCTCTTTACTCTCCTAACTGCCGTTATCCTGTTCTTGTAAAGGTATTGTTGCGCAAGCTCGTCTATTCCCTTCTGACAGAAAACCACGTTTGCTCCCGACCTAACTATTGCATCAACTTTGTCATGGATTATCTTCTCTTCTTCTTCCATGAACCCGCGCAATTCCTCGGTGGTTTTTACCTCTATTTCAGTAGAGATCTCTGTCTTTTTTACTTCGAGGGCATAGTCTATTAAGGCTATTTTCGCGTCTTTAACAGTCTTGCTCATGTTGGGGTGGACAACCTCCTTGTCTACTATGACTCCGTTTATCAACCTGGAGTTCAATATCTCGTTCCCCCGCTTCCTGACGATGCTTATCCAATCTATGTCAGCATAATACCCGCCGTCTCTCTTCTCAATTATTCTCTCAGCAGCTTCTAGGGAAATCTGGCTGAGAATCCTTCTTTCCTCTTGAGACGAGTAGAACGTGATGGCTGTTTCAGCAACTTTTCTCAGCAGCTCTTTATCCGAGAGATCAACATGCTTAGCATCCTTCTCCAATTGTCTAAGAGCTTCTAACAGGGCGCTCTGGTATCCTCTGGTTATCGAGATGGGGCTTATGCCTTGCCTATACAGCTCGTAAGCGTTTCTAACGAGTTCACACATTAACAATATCAGAGAAGTCGTCCCGTCCCCTATTTCTTTCTCCAACGCTTTAGCAGCGTCTACAATCATTTTTCCAATAGGGTGTTCAATATTCGCTTCGCTGAGAACTGTCACACCGGTCTTCGTAACAGTTATGTCTCCGACTGAACCTACTAAAAGCTTGTTCAAACCACGGGGCCCGTAGGCAGTTCTTAAAATCTCCCCTATGATAAGTGACGCTACAATATTGTTTTCATACGCTTCTTCTTTACTCCTCCTTATAGTGGTCTCCTTTAATACTATTGCTGGCCTCGTCTGCTCATAGGACATTTCTTACCACCTCCGGGATTCTTCTTAAAAACCACTTTTTAAAAGCTTTTTCCCACTGAGGAACAATGTTTATTAGGGGTATGCGAGGATTACCCTTCGGTTTGGGAAAAGTATACGACGGAAAGATAAAGGGGGTTGCTAAAACACTGCTGTCGAAATACGGAGACCGTTTTAGTGATGATTATTACGCTAATAAGGAATTTTTGAAAAAGACTGCGATTTTCCGGTCCAAGAAGATTTTGAACCGTGTTGCAGGATACATCACCTCGGTTAAATCCTCCGCCAAACGGCAAGAAGAGGTGGTTGAAGTCGGAGAAGAATAGGATTCCAATATTCCTGTCTATCTCTGACTACGGTTGGTTGAAAAGGGTGCTTAAAGAGGCTGAGGCCTATCTTAACGAGTCTAAGAAAGCACCTTACCCTATGAAACTAGTGTATGCGAGAATGTCTATCGTCTCCAGCAGGATGATGATTAACATGCTTTTCCCTCCCATAAGCAAGTATGGGGGCCACAATATTGATGAAAAGAATTTTAATCCTATTGAATTCAGGATTAGGAGCCTGTACGACAAGGCTCTTGAAAAGTTTGACAAAATACAGTTATCAGAGGACGAGGCTGTTGAAATAAGCGATTTCCTGTACAATCTTTCCTCAACGATTTTTGAACAGATTCTGAGTAAGAATTGAACAGCCTTAAGTTTCATATTTAAATACCGCTGTGCGTTGGATTACTTTGATGATGTAAACTGACCTGCTCTGAGAGTTGTCTCGATGAGGATCATGCACCTCTCTGAAAACTATAAATGCTCCCACTCGATTTTTTTCAGGTAACTGTCAATAATCATGGGGGACAAACCTATATCTATCAGCATTTCTCTAAACTCTTCAATAGTCTTGTTCTCCTCCTTAAGACTACGTTTAGCAAGCTTTCTAATTGTTTCACCGATCTCGTGCGGGAATATTATCCATTTCTCTGTCTTCTTAACATAGTAATCTGGCTTCAAAATGCTCCACGGCTTATAGTAGACGGTTGCAATCTTCACGCTTGAAGCCCCCTTGTCCTGAAGATGCTTACGCACTGTTTCAAGGCTTCTCCCAGTGTCTGCAACATCATCAACCACGAGTACTCTCCTCCCCGCAACATCAACGTTAACATCCTGAACTATCCTCGGCTCGCTCCCAGTCTTCTTAACATCCTCATAGAAAACAACCCTTATAACTCCTATTTCAACGTCCCCAAATTCATCGGAGAATATTCTCAAGGGGACAAGCCCCCCTCTCGAAACACCGATAATCACATCCGGCCTATAGCCTGATTTCAAAACTCTGTCTACAAGCTCCAGGGTAAGCTGGTAGAAATGCTCCCAGCTCACTACTTCAAACTCCATGCCGGTTTGAATCCGAGATCACGAATAATAAATGTTTTTATCCCAATTCTCTTAAAGCTTAATCGTTGAGTATTAAGGCGATAGAATCGTTGAACCTGTACTTTGCTCTCTTCTCAGTCAGCCCTTTGCCGAAAGACTGGGCTGGAATCGCGGCGGAGGTTAAGAGTGGAAATAAGGTTTACATCCAGTTTTTTAGACGGGGTTCTCTAGTTACTGGGCTCGTCCCATTCTTGGTCTACAATGTCCACCAGGCTTTCAAATACCGTTATAATTCGCTGAAGGGGTTTGAACAAGAGCTTCTAATAGCTCTCTACGGGAAAAAGAGCTTCCAGGATGCGCTGTCCACCGTCGGAGTATTGGCGTGCGATAAGGCGGTAGTGCTAATTTTATCAGAAACGGTTAGGGAGCTGGAGAAAGCGGTAGAAGTCTTAAAGAAAAAGGTTTACGGAGCGGGTTCTAATATTGAACCGTTTGAGAACGACGAGGACTTGTTCACATCGTTCTGGAGGCTCTTTTTCATAGGGCTGGGCTTTAGAACAATGGGTATGGATTACCATCAAATACTCGAACTCGTCAAAGAGAGGATTGCAACAAGCTACTTATAGCCTTATTCTTTATAAGTGCGATAAAAGATTAAAATACCTCCTCAAAAAAAGATAGACAGCCTTGGAAGCACCATCTCTGGTGGTAAACGTTCAGGGAGTTACTAGAGATTATGTTTTGAAAAGCGGTGTTGTAAAGGCTTTGAAAGGAATCAACCTCCAGGTTAGGAGGGGAGAATACATTTCCATAATGGGGCCTTCTGGAAGCGGTAAAACAACGCTTTTCAACATGATAGGTGGTCTGGACAGACCTACTAGTGGAAGCGTATTCATAGACGGGATGGATCTGGCTAAAATGAATGATCGCCAATTAGCATGGGTTAGAAGCAGGAAAATAGGTTACATATTCCAGACATTTAACTTGATTCCCGTGTTGTCTGCGCAAGATAATGTCGCTCTACCAATGATTTTCCTTGGAATAAAGAAAGAGGAGCGGTTAAGGAAGGCTGCTGAACTCTTAGGGATAGTTGGATTAGGCGACCGGCTTACGCATAGGCCGCACGAGCTCTCAGGCGGGCAGCAGCAGAGGGTTGCGATAGCGAGGGCTCTTGCCAATGATCCCTCTATAATACTTGCAGATGAGCCTACTGGAAACCTTGACTTGGCCACTGGTCTCTCCATAGTTCAGCTTCTATACAGGCTTAAAGTGGAGAGAAGCACTACAGTAATATGTGCTACACACGACCTTAAAATGGTGGACGTTTCGGACAAATTAGCCTGGTTAAGAGACGGCGTTATAGAAAGGATGGAGGAAAGGGCAACAGTTACATTATCAGCCGAAGAACTATAGATTAGATGCTTTCAATAGCTATTTTTACTCCTTTCTAGCTGGGGATATGTTTTTATACTCTTTTTTCAAACCTCATCCGACCTAATATGAGCGAAGATTTCGAGGAAGAGGAGTGGGAGGAAGAAGAGGAGGAAGACTGGGAAGAGGAGGAAGACTGGGAAGAGGAACTCGAAGAAGAGTGGTAGTGCCTTCAAAGAATACTCCAATATTTATTTTTCATGATTTTAAACCTTCTCAAGAGCGTGGCTTAGATTGGTCAGGGTTGCAGTAATAGAAAGAGACTCGTGCAAGCCGACTAAATGCGGCAAGCCTTGTAGAAAATACTGTCCAATAGTGAGAACAGGACAGGAAGCAATATACTTCGTCGACGAGAAGGAGCCTCCCGTGATCAACGAATACCTTTGTAGCGGGTGTTGTATATGCGTCAAGAAATGCCCCTTCAACGCCATATCAGTCGTCAACCTCCCCGACGACTTGGAGGAAAGGGTTTTCCACAGGTATGGAGTCAATGCTTTCAAGCTTTACGGATTTCCAGCTCTCTCACCGGGCTCCGTTACAGGGATACTCGGTGAAAACGGCATTGGGAAATCTACGATACTTAAGATAATAGGGGGCTTGATTAAGCCGAACCTGGGCAGGATTGGGGAGGAGGTCAGCGTAGACGAGATACTTGCTTCTCTCAGGGGGAATGTTTCATTTAACCTGATCGAGAAGATTTTCAAAGGTAAGTTGAAATGCATCTATAAGCCGCAATACTTGGATGAAATCCCTAGGAGAATCGGGGATAAGAAGGTTAGAGAAGTTCTGGAGAAAATAGATGAGAGGAAGGTTTTCGAAAAGATTGTTGAAAAACTGGATTTGAACAAGGTCTTAGACAATAAGGTTAATACTTTAAGCGGCGGCGAATTGCAGAGGCTCGCTATCGCGGCAGCATGCATGAGGAATGGAGACGTATACTTGTTCGACGAACCATCAAGTTTCCTAGACGTTAGGCAGCGCCTTAAAGCAGCCGACCTAATAGTTTCCCTGAAGGAGGAGGATAAGGTTGTGGCTGTCGTGGAGCACGATTTAACTCTGCTCGACTACTTAGCTGACTACATAGTGGTGATGTATGGGCAGCCATCAGTATACGGCATCGTTTCTCAAGTGCTCTCCGCGAGGGTCGGAATAAACTCCTACTTGGAAGGGTACATAAGGCAGGAGAACATCCGGTTTAGAAAAGAGGGCATAAGGTTTCATACTCATACGAGGGTTGAGGAAACACCGCAGGTCAAAATGTTCGAATGGCCGGCTGTAGAGGTCTCGCTCGGAAGCTTTAGGCTCGTTGCTGAAGGAGGCTCCATAGGCATCGGTGAAGTAATAGGGATAGCCG
>Ga0207433_10017081_pt1 | contig 10091 bp, 7 predicted proteins | sample YelNatPaOPGAMG01_FD_187559 | JGI IMG/M metagenome (GOLD analysis project Ga0207433, IMG submission 187559) | Hot spring thermophilic microbial communities from Obsidian Pool, Yellowstone National Park, USA - OP-RAMG-01 (SPAdes) (version 3) | ecosystem: Environmental > Aquatic > Thermal springs >... | reverse complement strand
ACGTCTCGTCTGGCTTTCTTCGCCTTAACGCTCCTCGTCAAGCAGATGTTCATAACAGTTGCGTACGCAGCGCTACCAGTTGTCCACATTTCACAGGAATCTTTCCGTCAGACCCTGTTGTGATCACACAGATGGTGCTCTGGACAGAAGATGCACTACGAACTGATCGCAGGATCCGAGATTTGCACCCAAGCTCCCCAGAATACCGTGAGATATCACTTCACTACGTCGGCGATCGCAGCATCTGAAGCGCAAGTGTCATCCATGATCAAACAAACCTCAACAGCGAAATGCAGATCGACCTCGAGCGCTTGGCGGGGCGCTCCACCTGGTTGTTGCAGCCTCGTGTTGCCACCCAAGGATAACTGGGACGAATCTAAGGGATTCTTGGTGCGTCGATGGAAGCGAATAAAGCGCTAGTGGTGGCAGAAAGAGCTCAGTGTGGTGGCGATATCGGATGACAAGTCACGGCGAGCGAGAGAGAGCGTCTGTGTCGCTTCCGCTTGTCCAAGCTCGTCGTCGTCTTGGTGGCCTCGGACGGACCCAAGTCACGTCTCCAGTGGACGGTTGCAAGGAGACGTCTTCCTGAACTGCCAATTGCGCGACTAGGCTCCGCTGAACAGAGCCTTCCAGAGAAAGACAGACTCCTGCCACGTAAGCGAGCATGCTAGCCTCCTCAGGCGTCTATTCGATGATATCGATCTGTAAGCACTTTGTGCCATCCCAGGCCAGAGTCGAGCACCGAGACTCTGCCTCGCTGCTCAGCGTAGACGAAGCGGAGCACCACGTGGTGAGCGAAGATTCCACGTCTATGAGCATCGTAACCGCCGTCGTGCCCCTGACTCAAGAGAATGGAGCCAAAAAAACTAAGCAGAAACCAGATGAAGCTGCTGAAGATTGCGCGGGCCTTTTCGTATCTCGGGTCGGGAGCAGGAACGCAAGCAGGCGCATCCGCAAGTGGAACGACGGCACCTGGACCCTTTTCAACGCGCTGATCATCGTATCGAGCTGACAGAGTGCGTCCAAAGCTTCATTCAGAGCAAATAGGAGCGCCTAATCCCTCATGTGGACGACTTTTCGCAGGAATGCATGCGCTCGCGCTGAGGTCACCAACGGTTTCGGGTGTACAATGATCAAAAGTGGGCATTCGCTGACTTGCTGGATTCGTCGGAACATAAAATGACCGGGCATCCGAGCGGTTTCGTAGTACCCCAAGGAGCCGGACGTGCTGTAACGCGCGCAGACCGCGCTCTCGCTCCTTTGGCTAGAGCGTAGAACGAGTTCAGGAATCGATTCTGCACGATTCCAGCGGATGCATTCAAGTCGGTGTGCACGAAGAATGAGCTCGGGTGAACGCTTTAACATCCAGAGACGAAGGGCATGAGGCGAAGTCGGACGCATGCGGTGCTGTATTGTAAGAGACTGAACGTCAGATGGCGATGAATTCGAAGGTAAGCGAATGCCCATGGGGTACTTCCACTAGCAACGATACGAGCTGGCGCTTTCCCCACTGCGACTTCAACGTTTCAATCAAGAAGCGGAGATGCTTCGTGCTTCCGGAGCGCCCCAGTGGCTCTGTGTCGGCGAAGTTTCGACGAACTTGTTTCGTACTCAGAATAGGCATTGTGCTGGAATGCTGACGACTTGCGGTGCAGAGTATCTGTGACCAGGAGCTCGAGCATTGGATTTTCGCCTGGATTACGCTATTTGTTCGGTGCGGATGGCAAACTATAAAGGCTGGAGCGCCCTCTGGACACATATTGGGAACGATTTCGGTGCACAGTCTGCGAGCAATAAGGGTGTTCCATTGTTTGAGAAACCTGCGTACACAGTTCGGAAAGAATTCAAGCTTGTCGCGTTGTTTAGAACCCTGCTCAACGACTTGCCGAAAATGGAGTACCTCTGCAGGCCTGCAGTAGCTGCCTTCTAGATACGAATGGTATGGGTGCCTCGGAGTCTCCGAAAAAGGGCCTCAAACTGCCAGCCGCGTCGCTGTTTTCGCTATGGGACGTACGAGTGGGACACTCTCACCGCTTCTTTCGCCTCAATTCATTTTGATGTCGCAAGGCATCTGAGGACACATCGCACGCCGAAATCGCTACGCGCGGATAACAGATACATCGTCACGCTGCAATCCTGGAGAAAACATATTGATCAAATTCTTTCTGAATGATGGCTCACGACACATCTGCAGCAGCGTCTAGTCATGGGCCCGTAACCAACCATGAGCCTGTACATGGCTATCGTCCATGGCTGCGCACCCTAGCTGGTGGCGTCCAGGGTCTATAAGTCTCAGCGATCGCTCCTGAGCCGCCGCTAGCGCCATATTCCGCAGCGAGGCTCATTTCGCTGCATAGAGACGATTCCGAAGCTAAGTGCGCCAAACTAAATGCCCCTACATGCAAAGTAGTTACGACGAAAAAGAATATATGCACAGAACGGCTGAACCATTCCTGCTTCCGAGTTCGCGCAGTATCTTTGCGTGGGAATCGACTCGCTGCCGCAAGGGCAAGGGTTTCCCGTCGTTTGAGGCAAAAGACAAAGTCCAGAGAACGTTCTGGACTAGATATGTAGAGATTTACTCCGTGCACACAAGGAGGCGGAACAAAATCTGCGGAGACCAGGCACGAGAGCCAATGTGCTCTCGAATATGCGTCCATAGAAGAATCTGAGCTTCCAGTGATCATGCAGCGATCATGTGTCACAAAAAATTCATTGAAACACGGGCACCGCTGTATTCGATTTGCAATGCTCTCGGGGTACCTGGTAAGCCTGGAGAAGTCGAACGTAGCGAGGTTCCCTCAGAGAACATAGAGACATCTTCGAGCATACTGTGGCTCCTTTAAAGAGTGCAGCTACTGCTTCGATCAGTCTAAATACCACAGTATTGCAGCACCGCTTGACATGCACGCAAGTGTTAGGATGTATGTTGATGCCTCCGTGGAATTACGTTTCACATTGAAATCGTGTTTGGATCGGAACTACTTGCATAGTCGATTCGGTGGGTAGTGTTTCGCAACCAATGCGCCGTGTCTGTGGGACAACATCGTCGAACGTTGTCTGTCGTTTCTCACGACTTGGAAGCAATATCTGCCGCTGTTCCAGGTGTGTACTGCTCCATTGCTGACGAGGGGCTGTCCGGGTTCGTTTTAGCGAGCACTCTATCGTGTTCTTAGGCACGGTTTCGAACCGGAGTTGCCGCCTACTGGAACGTCTTTGCGACGCGTGCGAGACCGCCCGAGTCCAGCACACGCGTTTTGGTCGACGCCTCAGTGCCCTTGAAGGAAACTTTGCAGCGCGCCTGCGGACTAGAGAAAACCAAACGCTGGATAACAAGAGCGCACAGGTTGTGGGTGAGTTTGTGACTTTACTGCTATCGGAAGCGCACGCAGGCGCAACGTTCGGTTATCTTTTCAAATAAGCTCTGAGTGTAGAGACGCTTCCCGAGCAAAGTAGTGTACCTCGGAGACAACTTAAGTCGTGATCGTTGTTCACTGGGACTCGAGTGCGTTCACTGGTTTCCGGGACGCCGGATTCATTGGTGTAGAGCAGAAACTTTGGTCGTACAGGCGTCAGCGCTGACCTCGCGTTGGAACCTGCTGGAATGACGCTTTCTTTGATGCTTTGTGCGTGCCGCAGCAGCATTACACGCCTCCCGGGACTATGCAGCAGCGGCACGTCACTTGCTACCAAGAGTCCCTGGAACCGATACGGGTCTGTTTTCTATTTCTCGAAAAAAAGCGGCAACCTTGAGTCGCCCGCGGCAGAGTCAAGCGCTAGTGCTTCCGATGGACCCGCAGTATCCAAAGCATCCCACGATGCGGTAGCTGAACTGGCTACCGCACGTGTTTTCGGGCAAGAATGGACACAAAGTACGCGAGGCATGCGACCGAGCACGAATGCACGAGCGTGGAAGGCTTCTGAGCTACGACTAAAGTCCACGGATGATCTGCATCGATTGTGGTTCGTGATGATGAAAGAAAAGCTGGCCCTGCTGAGCGAACGAGATTTTTGCCGTCGAAATCAGCTCCCTTGGAAAGGCTCGAGTGATTTGTGGAAACTCCGCAAAGGCATGGCGCGTCTCAAGACCGTCGTTGGGGAGCGCATTCGTCAAAAGCAGGCTGAGCAGCGTGAGAGAAAATGGACGGAGTAGACTCATGGACGCTCCGCAGCGTCGATATTCTAGCCACGGATCGAAGAGGTCACGCCGCGCAGCAAGCTAGTAGGAGTCAGCGATACACGTATACTTCGCTATCCTCAGTTCTCCGCGCTTTAGGATTCTTGTTCCACAGGGTACCTGCTGCCGCCGAAAACAGGACGGAGCGGTTTCTGTGCAGCACGGGGCAGCAACCTTCATAACGCCGCGCATCTGCATCGGTAGCCGTCACGAAAGGGGCTGACGATGAGCGCTATACAGCAGCGCACGATGAAGATGCTCCAGCTTCTCTGTGGAGCTACCACGAACGCAAATCATTCAAGCAATCATGGCCGACTTCGCATCTGGTGAGACACCCTCGCCAGGTGCTCGTGGCTGGTGGGTATCGAACACCACACCTTTTTGCCCATGAACGAGTACCCTCAAATCATCGCGGACCGATCCTCTCGTTGATGACGCATTTTGATTTGGGCAAGATGCGTTTGACGTAGACAATGACCACTACCTATATTCCGAAATTCAAGCTAATTTTTTGGTGTAGCTTTCCAGAGTACAACCTTGCATCTATGCATGCAGGAGCGCAAGCATACAACGACAGGATAAAACAACAATTCGGACAGAGTGACACAAGTGATTCAGGGCCCCCGCCTATCGTCGCATCTCTGCGCAGGGTACTTCCCGAGTCAACTTTTCTAGGAGCACAAGCAAGCAGCAACATGGAGAACAAGCCTGCCCAATAGATGGATGACAGAGCTCTATCGCTGACGCGCTCAGATCAAGCGGCATCGGCGTGTGGGTGTCCTCAACGTTTGTGCAAGATTTCGATTGCACTTGCACACAGTCGGAACAAGTCTTTCGGAGCGCAGCATGGACTTACTCTGAAGCATTTGGTGATCTTCACAGTTCCACTGAGATGGTCGCTTCTCGGGGAATTTTCAATATAGGATACGGTTCCTATGTGATGATAGCTCTACTGATTTTTCCAGTTCAACGCATTAATCGTTGACCATCGAAGCACCTGCTGCTGGATTCGTGCGCCGCAATCAGCGAGGCTTCTTCAGCATAGCACTTGCCTGCACTGGTATTCATTGCTCAAAGTCAGCGTTCGTGCAATGCGGAACCTAGATCCTCGCTTTTCGAAAGTCGTAACAGACCGAAGATTTCGAAGGATAAAACATACGGACTATGGAACGGTTCCGGACGCGGATCCGCGCTTTCGAGTACCCTTGGAGGTTGAGCCAGCGGGGCCAGTTCGTGCACCGGCGGCGGCGCCACGGCACCCTTCACAACGTCCTGGCGAAGAGGACGCTGAGCGGGTGCTTTACACTGAAGTCGACATTTGGGACTCCACAGGTAGTGAGGAAGTGTCCTTTGAGCGAGCAGACGCACGTGTTGACGCCTTCGCCGTGTCGGCGTCGGCGTCGGACGACTCGGGGGAAGCCGTTCCGCGGGGCGAACCAACAAGGAGGCTCGCTCTAGTGAACATGGACTGGAACCATATCAGTGCTGTGGATATACTGGCAGTCATGCGCTCCCTGGCGCCAGCTGGTGGTAAGGTGCTCCGCGTCAGCGTGTATCCGACGGCTTTGTATTTGAGCAGGGCCGAGAAGGAAGCCAAGTATGGACCACAGTTTGACTACGACGCTGAGAATCTCTCTTCTGACGACGATCTTATGCCTAAAACTACTCACGAGCTGGAAGAAAAGCAGAAGCGAGAGATTGAGCTCATTCGACGATATGAAAAGCTGCGCATGCGGTACTTTTTCGCTGTGATTGAATGCGATTCGGTGGTGACGGCCAGCGCGCTCTATGACGCAGCTGACGGCATCGAATTCGAAAGAAGTTCTAACTTCATAGATTTGCGATTCATTCCAGACCTGTCGCATGAGTTTGAAAGCAGATCACCGCGCGATACGGCGGATACAGTACCTTTCGACTACGCGCCGCAGCCCTTCGCCACTCGCGCACTCCAACATTCTAACGTACAACTCACGTGGGATGCAGATGATCAGCGGCGATTGAAGAAACTGCAGAAAAGGCGATTCACCGAGGACGAACTAAAAGATGAAGACTTCAAAGCATACTTGGCGAGCTCGACAGATTCCGAAGGCGATCATGACCGCGACGCAGCGTGGATTGATGCCTATCGAAAACGTTTGCTAGGCAGCGACGAGCTGGGGGAATCTGCCGGCTCGGTGGCGGAATTCGAAAGCTCGAAACCGGACAGGGACGTATCCGATGGAAACTCGGACGTGGATATGGAGGTGACCTATATCCCGTCATTGGAGAGGCTTGGCCAGCGAATCATTACTGAAAGGGAGAAGCGAGAATTGCAGCATGAAGAAACACGATTGCTAGCGCGCGAGAACAAGCGGTCGCGGCGAGCCTGGCGGAGAGCAGTACCAGGTACAACAACTGAAGTATCCGAGCAGAACGAGCGCAACTCGAACGAAGGTGCGTCTGGAACGGAGAGCAACGAGCACCTTATGAATCGTAACGTTAGCCGAGATCCACTGCTCGTAGCGTATTCCTCCCGTGAGGACGCGGCTTCTGATACAGAAACGCAACCAGCAACGAGGAGCGACCTGCTTTCTAGCGCAGCTTCCGGTCTCTCGTCTCAGCATCCGGGACGATCAAAGCAACGAGACGCTTCTACGGAACCGCCGAAAGCAGCGCTCTCCATGGAGTACGATTCCGCACATGCTAATGCGGGGCAGCGCAGACGTCGCCGGAAAGAGAAGCGCTCAAAGGCATCGACTGATGTTGCCACGAACTTGGAAATGCTTCCCTTCAACCCTGATGATGAGCGCTTTCGGGCAATCTACGAGGATCACGAGTTCGCTATTGATCCCACAAATCCGCGCTTCTCCAGATCCAAAGAGGCCAATGTGCTGCTGTTACGAAAACGTCTCGAAAAGAGACGAAGCCGCTCGGAAACATGAGCATCTCCAGGTGCCCAGTGCACTCAGGGTCATTTGTTGTCTTCCCCGCGTGCAGCATAAATTAGTAAAATCCTTACCGTTCGCATTTCTCTTCTGTGCACGTGTTTATGAGTTTACTGACAGGAATCGTTCGTATCTGGAATTTCCGGCATTGACGCTCAACTGTCACGATCGCTCATTGCTGTAGGCGTTCGTCAGGGAAGAGGTTCTCGCGTGCATGCGCCTCCCAAGTGCGATTCTTCGGGCCATTTAGGATGCATCTCTTGACCAGGAGTTGCGATATCGAGATGCGATTACATTTGCCAAGCGCCCTTCGATTCATCAGACTCTATGATTCCCCGGAGCCAAAATATCCACTCGTGAGTCGTGAATATCCCGGGTAGAAACGCGTATTCTCGGTTAGTGCCGGCTTAAATCGGAGCACTGAATAACCGCTGTCTTCCTGCGTATCGATTTTTTTTTCTAAATTCATATGGATACACAGCTTCGAAGTACGAATCACGCCAATGAGGGCATCAAGAATTGATGCACAGTTTAGGATTATGAGTTATATTTTCGGAGTGGCTTCTTCGACTCCTTGCCGCTGGAAGTCGTTGCGTTAGCGAAATTAAGATGATTCCCGTCGCCCCCGAAAGCGGATTCGTAAATGAAGATTCATGTTTCTGCAACTCGTATCCACAGGCCTTTAGTGTTCCCCTTCTCTTCCGTGTCCCTCGCTCAAATCATACATTCTTCAAAATCTCGATCTTTCCTTTTCACGACCGTTCACTTGTGCAGTAATTCGCATTGCTGGATAGATGAAGAATGAAACCTGGCGTCGTCCTGAAACGACTTGCTCGCAAGCCATTCCGAAAGTTTAGAGATTTTGACATGTCAAATGATCGGTTTCAAGAGAAACGCAAATCCTCCCCTATTTGCTGTTATCGACCAAATGGCACTCTACAGCAACATGATATGTCTCACAAGAAGTATTCCCAGAGGCTCCCAAGCCTTCTCTGTCTACGGGAATGAGTCTTGGACTCGGGCTTGAGCCAATGCAGCGACCGCTACAAGTGGAGATTACGCCATAGCTTTGCATAAATGGAGCGCAGACGGACTGAGAATTCTCGACTTGTTCTCCAGTCTGAATCTTCCTTCCAGTATTTGTTTCATTATGAACATAATCGCGTTCCATAAATACACAATCGAATAGAAAAGCGTTCGATTGCGTATGCAGCAGACTGTATACTGGCTGAGGGAATGTACCAACGGAATCTCATGTTAGTAGCGTACAGCACCGGATGCGTAAACGGATCAGGGTATTGAGTGGAGCGCTCTGTCCGCGTCATGTACGTGTATCGAGCTGTGAGGCATGCGTTCTTATGCGTCAGAGCGGCCCTTGGAGAAAATTGTGTTTTGGACATATGAGCGCACCTGCCCATAGTCAGCTTTGACGGTTGCAAAGGATGCATCGAGTCTATCTACAGAGAAGATAAATATGGCAAGCGACATGTGTATGGGAACTTCCGCCTCTGCATGAAATGCGTGAGGAACAACTGACACCGACGAAAATGGGGCTTGAATGCTTCCACCAACGTGCTTTGAATGTAGACAACGGAGTTGAAGTAAAGGATAGGACCAGCATGTATAAAGCCAGAGGAAGTATAGACCAAAATGGAAACAGTCACATAAAAATCCGGGAAAGGTTGATGTTGACGATAGTGTGAAGAGACCAAAACTTTAGAGTAGACGCCCGAGTTAGCCCAGAGAAACCATTTGATTTCAGTCGGAACTCGGTGTTCGCTGGGAAAGTGTTCACATGGTGCTGGCAGCCGATGGGACTCGCCGAAATCACGTACCAACCTGAGAGATTCACTCGTACAGGTAAGTCTCGCAAAGTCCTTTTACCGGGGTGGAGCCGCTCGTCATCCGCATCACTGCTCAGGAAACAGAAAATCGCTCGGAAGCACTCGTGTGTTTCGTACGCATCGGCAACATGTGCTGCCCTGAGCGCGACGCGCCTTACGATTCGGCAGGCGTACCGATCAAGCGTCGTACCACACAAGCCGAAAGCGACATGGATGTAGGGGAGCGAACAGTTGCTCCCCACCAGCAGTCTTCCGGATGCGCGAGGAACGCGTACAGCTCCGGTTCCGAACGTTGATCAGATCTGCCAGGCTTCTGGTTGGTCATACGCTGTGCAAGCACCAAGACCTAGTGATTGGGTCTTAGATTCCGGCAAGTTTTCCGATGATATGTAGCGTTATGACTGTCCCGACAAAACCGAGGCTAATTGCGAGCACTGCGGTCGGCCCGAGCTTCAGGCCGTGTCGTTTCGCACCAGGCGTCCTCTGAGTCGAAACAGCGGCAGCTCTTGGTTTTGCTTCGACGACTTGCGTATCTTGTGGCGCTCTGCGCTGACGTACTTGTAGTTCATTTGCCATGGTTCCGTTCGATGGTGCGTCTTTCTCGCTCGACGCGTTTGCGGTAAGCGTTGCTTAAACCCGTGGCGGTTATTTGTTGGCCTGCTCAACTGCGTCGCTGCGCACGCGCGAGAAATGTCGATGCGCTCGAGCAGTACGTAAATGGTATAATGCTAGTCGTTTCTGTACTTTGTTAGTCACAACGGACGTGATAGAAACGCCGAACGCGTGCAGAGTAAAATGGAATACTGAAATGTTTGCCCTGTTCCCGCCTTTCTCTCTCATTCCGTCTGGACGCTTTCGCTTTACAGCCTCGGCGTTCACAGTGAAGCAATAAAGCACTACGTACTCATATAGAGTTTCAGAATTCTGGATCGTGTCCTCGGAGTAGCTCTTTCGATGCTTTGCCGCTCGTATTCGTCACGTCATCGTCATTGACATCATTCGCGACGCCCTCGAGCACGGATTCGTGCCTTACCCGATATCATCATCCAACTTGTACGCATCAACATCGGCGCTTCGCATTTTCTCATGTGAAGCATATTCACATCGCGCATGGTTAGAGGTTTCGATCGACTGTACCATACCACC
>Ga0207433_10017079_pt1 | contig 10092 bp, 5 predicted proteins | sample YelNatPaOPGAMG01_FD_187559 | JGI IMG/M metagenome (GOLD analysis project Ga0207433, IMG submission 187559) | Hot spring thermophilic microbial communities from Obsidian Pool, Yellowstone National Park, USA - OP-RAMG-01 (SPAdes) (version 3) | ecosystem: Environmental > Aquatic > Thermal springs >... | reverse complement strand
TGTTGGGAGATTATTATCTTTTTAAAAAGGATTATCAAAAAGCATTAGAATGTTATGAGAATTCAAAAAAATTTGAATCATTAAATCCAGAATTATTAAATAAAATTGAAATTTGTAAAAATGAACTCAAAAATGGATATCTTATTTGGGCAAACCGAGAAAAAAATTATTGAAGCATTAAACAAGAAAAACTTAAAACAAAAACTCTATAACTATATTTTAGTTGAAACCCAAAAATTAAATAAAGAAATTATACTGGAAGGCTATCCTTTCTGGTTAACAATCGACCCTACCAATATATGTAATTTGCGATGTCCATTTTGTCCAACCGGTCAAAACAGAAATTCACGCACAAAGGCAATTTTATCTTTGGATAATTTTAAAAAAATTATTGATGAGTTAGGTCCTTATTTAATTCATATTGATTTATGTAACTGGGGAGAGCCACTTTTAAATAACGATATATTTAAAATGGTTGCCTATGCAAAGAAATTTGATATTGATATAAAGATAGATACTAATTTAACTATGTTAGATGAAAATAAAGCAGAGGAGATGGTTCTTTCCGGATTAGATAAATTAATTGTCTCTATAGATGGAGCCAGCCCTTCTACTTATTCTAAGTATAGAGTAGGTGGTGATTTTAATAAGGTGATAGATAATTTAAAAATCTTAATAAAAACAAAAAAAAGATTAAAGAAAAAAAACCCTTATATCTCTTGGCAATTTTTAGTTTTTAGACACAACGAACATGAAATAGAAAAGGTTAAAAAATTAGCCAGAGATATAGGAGTAGAGCATATAGGAATTACCAAGGCATTTATCGGAGATAAAGATTGGATTCCTTTAAATCCTGAATATAGTAATTATGATAATAAAAAATTAGAAAATAATACCACTGAGTTTACTTATGAATGTTTTGTTGAACCTAATAATAAATTCTGTAACTGGCCCTGGGAAGCAGTTGTAATTAATGCCAATGGTTCTATATCCGTATGTTGCTCTGTGGAAGATGAAGAGGATGATTTCGGGAATATCTTTGAAACTCCATTTAAAGATATCTGGAATAATGAAAAATACAAAACCGCTCGTATGTATATAATAAATAGAGACTTAAAAAACATAAATAACAATCATAATATCTGTGTAGGTTGTAAGCACTTAGGTTTAATTAATTTTGATATATTATCCTGTCATAGTTTATTTACATAGATATATATGGGGCGATATTCTATTTCTTTTGTTTTACCTATGTATAACGAGTTAGAGTATATTCACAAGACAATTAATATTTCTAAGACTGTTTTGAGTAGTATTACTGATGATTATGAAATTATTATTGTGGATGATGCAAGTAACGATGGCTCTGAAATAATTGCTGTCAATATGGCTAAAGATGATCACAGGATAAAAGTTATTCGGCATAATAAGAATAGAAAATTAGGCGGCGTTCTAAAGACAGGTTTCTATAATGCTAGTAAAGATATTATAATTTATACTGATATGGATATGCCATTTGATTTTAAACTTTTGCCTAATATTTTACCAGAAATTTCAAATTATGATATTTTATTAGGTATTAGGAAAGGTAAAAGAGAATCATTTAGACGTTTAGTTTATTCTTTTATCTATAACCATTTAATAAATATTCTATTTTGTTTACAACTAAGGGATATAAATTTTTCTTTAAAGATATTTAGAAGAATAATTCTGGATAATATTGAACTTAAATCAGAGGGGTCTTTTATAAATGCGGAGTTTTTAATAAAAGCCAAGAGATTAGGTTATTCTATGAAAGAGATAGATGTCGATTATCAACCTCGGTTGTATGGTCGATCGCGACTATCAAGTCTTTCAGTTATATTTAAAATCTTATACGAAATGGCAAAGTTTTATTTTGAAATTAAGACCTTTTCTTATTCTAAAATTGTTCATTTAAAATTAAAAAGGACATATCAAAATTTATCTTTTTTGGAAAAATTATACCTTTTATTGAGGATTAAAACCTGCCCATTTGAGGAGATTTTAAAATATATTCCTTCAAAGGGTAAGATTTTAGATTTAGGATGTGGGATAGGTATTTTATTTCATTTATTAAGTTTGAAATATGATACAAAAGATTTGACATTTATAGGTATAGACCTTGATACGCGTAAATTAAATACTTTTGGAAAATCTATAAATAATAAAAATATTGAATTATTAATAGGAGATATAAATAAAATCGATTTTTTTTCTTTTAATAATATCAATTGTATTACCTTAATAGACGTTCTTTATTATTTAAAATATGAACAAAAAGATAGATTATTAAAACAATGTTTTAATATATTAGACAAAGGGGGCATTTTAGTTATTAAAGATATAGATAAAGATTGTACTTTGAAATTTTTATGGACATTTATACAGGAATATTTTATGGTTAAAATTTTTCATATTACTAATGCTAAAGGCCTATATTTTGAAAGAAAAAAGAAGCTGGTTGAGCTTCTTAAGGAAAATGGTTTTGATGTAGAATTTATTGATTTAAGTAAGGGTTATATTTATTCTCATCTTCTATATGTCTGCTATAAGAAATAATATATTATTGGTAAATCCTCCTTTAAGTTTATATCAACGGTACGATTCTTTATGGATGGCAGGAGCAAAGGAACCACCTTTGGGTTTGTGCTATCTTGCTTCTATATTGAGAAAACAGGGTTATCCAGTTAATATCCTTGATGCTCAAGCAATGGATTTAGATATTTATAAGACAGTAAAATTGATCAAAAATTATAACCCTCGATATGTGGGTATAAGTATATCCACCATAGTTTTGGAAAATGCATCGATTTTAGCGGAACTATTAAAAAAAATTAATCCTCAGATTAAAATTATTGTAGGTGGTTACCATATTACCGCATTACCTATAGAAAGCCTTAGAGATAATATAAATTTTGATATAGGCGTAGTAGGAGAAGGAGAGCGAACAATTAAGGATTTAATTTTAGCTTTGGATAATAATAAGGATATAAGCGGGATAAAAGGTTTAGTTTTCCGCGATAAAGAAAATAGAATAGTTTTTACTGGCAGACCTCAAAGGATAACTAATTTGGATGAACTGCCTTATCCTGCTTTTGATTTATTACCGAATATAAATAAATTTTATAGACTTACCATACAGAGTTTAAATGGAAGGTTCAGTTTTTCTTTAGTGACTTCGCGTGGTTGTAATGGAAAGTGTCTATTTTGTGACCAAAGTGCATTTTTAGATGGAATAACTATGCATAGCGCAGAATATATAGTCGAACTTTTAAATATTTTATATAAAAAATATAAAATAGATAATATTCTGTTTGAGGATGATAATTTTTTTATTTCTAAGAAAAGATTAATTAAGATTGTTGATTTAATCCATAAAAATAAATTAAAGATAAGATGGTCAGCGATGGCAAGGATTGATAGTATTGATAGAGAGATGCTGAAAATAGCTAAAGAAGGAAATTGTTGGCAGATATGTTATGGTATCGAGAGTGGCTCACAAAGAATCATTGATTTTTATAAAAAAGGAATAACCATTGGACAAATAATAGATACAATTAATTTAACCAAGAAGATAGGGATTAAAGTAAAATGTTTCTTTATGTTGGCAAATCCCTTAGAGACAGAAGAATCTATAAAAGAAACAGTTAATTTAATAAAAAATATAAATATAGATGATATCTCCATAACATTTTTTACACCATATCCAGGTGCAAAAATTTGGCCTGATATAGAACATTATGGGAAGTTTTACAAAAAGTGGGATAAAATGAGCTGTTTTCATCCTATCTTTATACCTTATGGTTTTAAATACAATGAATTATTAAAAATTAGAAAAAAAGTACTTAGAGATTTTTATTTTAGATTTAAGATTATACTATCTTATCTTAATCGAAAATTTTCATTTTCTTATCTGAGATATTTATTAATTTCTATCTATTGTTTCTCTATACATATATTTAAAAAAAATGAAGTATCTTATTGTGAATGCTGATGATTTTGGGCTAACTAAAGGAATTAATCAGGGGATTATTAAAGCATTTAAGAAAGGTATTGTGAGTAGTGCTTCAATTATGCCGGTAGGAAAAGCATACAATGATGCATTAAGATTAATAAAAGAAAATCCTGAGTTTGATGTAGGGGTACATTTATGCCTTACCGATGAAGTTCCTATTTTACCTAAAGAAGAAATTTCCACTCTTTTAGATCATCAATCAAATACGTTCAAATCTAAAAAAAAATTTTTTTTAGATTATTTTTTAGGTAAAATTAATATCTATGAGATAGAAAAAGAGTTAGAGACGCAGATAAAGAAAGTTTTAGATTCAAAAATAGATATAACCCATATAGATTCTCATAATTATATCCATATGCTTCCTAAAGTATTAAATGTGGTGATCAAATTAATGAAGAGATATAAAATTCATTTTCTGCGTTATCCTAATGAAAAAATAAAATATATTAGAGTATCTTTACGTTATTTGTCCTGTTTTATTCTAAAAAGTTTGTGTTTACTAAAAAGAGATATTTTTTATAAATTAAAATTAAATGGTCCTGATGAATTTATAGGTTTCATTGATTCCGGTCATCTATCTAAGCATAGATTGATTCAGATAATAAAAAGGATAAATAATGGTATTACGGAATTAGTTTGTCATCCCGCTATTTTAGATAGTGAGACATTACAATATAAAAAATGGAATTATAACTGGCAAGAGGAATTAGATGCTTTTTTATCTTATGAGGTAGAGAATTTAATTAATAAATTCAATATAAGAATAATAAATTTCAAATACTTATATGATCTTAAATAATTTCATATTAAACAACAAATCAAAGACCATACTGTGTATTCTTATCGTCCTTTATCTTATTTTAGAATTATTGAGTATCAATCTTGGGGGGGTATATTCTGATGAAGCTTACCCCGCCTGTGGTAGTCTACAAGTTCTAAAACAAAAAGGACCTTTTATGATATCGTTTAAATTATTTAACCGATATTTTCCGTTTATGCTTTGCGACTACCACTCTGCCTTAGAAAGTTATATACTTCTGCCTTTCTTTATATTATTCGGTATAAATGTAATTGCGTTGAGGCTTTGTCCCATCATATTTGAGATGTTTTCTTTGATTTTTCTGTATATTTTTTTAAAAGAACTATTTAATAAAAAAGTAGCTTTTATTACTCTATTTCTTCTGATTATAAATTCATTATTTTTATATTTTGTTAAGACAGGACTTAATACCGCATCACTTCTGCATTTTGCAAGTATAACTAGTCTTTTTTTGTTATGGAAATGGTATAAACAGAAGAAGAATATATATTTCTATTTGGCGGCATTACTTTTAGGAATAGGGATATCTATAAGATCATGGTTTTTATGGTTTGTAAATGCATTGATTATTTTATCCATTTTATTTATTAACAAACTAAAAGATAATTTAAAGAAGAAAATTCTTAGATATACTATTTTTGGTGTATTATTTTTTAGTTTAGGGATAATTCTTTTTATAATTTATAATTTTAAAAGTAATTTCGCTACAGTTAGATATACGGTTAAACATTTCCGCAGAACACACACAGAAATTGATAACTTGAAGTATCTTTCAAATTTATCTGAACGTAAGAGGACATTTAAAGATTACATTTCGATTAAACATATTTTTTATGAAGAGGGAAGTTGGAGTAATAGGTTTTCTTGGAAAAAAAATATTGCCGTAAAAAACACCACTTCCTTTACAGTTTTCTTTACCTCTTTTATCTATCTTATATTCTCAATCATTTTTAAAGAGGGCTTATTCTCTTATAAAAGAAAATTATTTATAATTCTAATTTTTATTCTTATTTTTCTTCAATCTCCTCTTACATTGTCTCATTTAGGAGGACCACATCTATTTATTTTATACCCATTTATACAGATAATTGAAGCCATAGGGATTGTAGAGTTAATAGAACTATTTAAAAAAAGTAAAACAATGCTTGCAATTATGAGTTGTATTTTATTAATCTTTATCTTTGAAGAAATAAATGCTACTTTTAGGAATAATTATCTATATTTTTTAAAAACCGGTGGCTCAGGTAATAATTCTGATGCTATTTATAGTTTGACAAAATGGCTAAAAGAAAATAAATATTATGCACCAGTAACGCTGGACTGGGGAATGTATCATAATATAATTTTTATATCCAAAGGAGAAATTGTGCCGATTACTCAAGATTATAATGGCGACAGAAATAATATACAAAAATTTTTTGCTGAATGTAAAAATAATTTAATAAAAGATAATACGATATACATATCCCATTCTCAAGAATTTAGCAATTTTCCTGAAGTTTATGGTATTTTTATATATCTGGTTAAAAAATTAAATAAAAATGTCAAAGAAATAAAAAAATTTTATCAAAGAGATGGCAAGGAAGTTTTTGTGGTATATTTCATCTCTTCATGATATAAATAAGATTTACCGAGATATATAGTTTATAACAAATATTTAAAAATGAATTTTATGTGATTATCTTGTGAACAACAAATCAAAGACCATACTGTGTATTCTTATCGTCCTTTATCTTATTTTAGAATTATTGAGTATCAATCTTGGGGGGGTATATTCTGATGAAGCTTACCCCGCCTGTGGTAGTCTACAAGTTCTAAAACAAAAAGGACCTTTTATGATATCGTTTAAATTATTTAACCGATATTTTCCGTTTATGCTTTGCGACTACCACTCTGCCTTAGAAAGTTATATACTTCTGCCTTTCTTTATATTATTCGGTATAAATGTAATTGCGTTGAGGCTTTGTCCCATCATATTTGAGATGTTTTCTTTGATTTTTCTGTATATTTTTTTAAAAGAACTATTTAATAAAAAAGTAGCTTTTATTACTCTATTTCTTCTGATTATAAATTCATTATTTTTATATTTTGTTAAGACAGGACTTAATACCGCATCACTTCTGCATTTTGCAAGTATAACTAGTCTTTTTTTGTTATGGAAATGGTATAAACAGAAGAAGAATATATATTTCTATTTGGCGGCATTACTTTTAGGAATAGGGATATCTATAAGATCATGGTTTTTATGGTTTGTAAATGCATTGATTATTTTATCCATTTTATTTATTAACAAACTAAAAGATAATTTAAAGAAGAAAATTCTTAGATATACTATTTTTGGTGTATTATTTTTTAGTTTAGGGATAATTCTTTTTATAATTTATAATTTTAAAAGTAATTTCGCTACAGTTAGATATACGGTTAAACATTTCCGCAGAACACACACAGAAATTGATAACTTGAAGTATCTTTCAAATTTATCTGAACGTAAGAGGACATTTAAAGATTACATTTCGATTAAACATATTTTTTATGAAGAGGGAAGTTGGAGTAATAGGTTTTCTTGGAAAAAAAATATTGCCGTAAAAAACACCACTTCCTTTACAGTTTTCTTTACCTCTTTTATCTATCTTATATTCTCAATCATTTTTAAAGAGGGCTTATTCTCTTATAAAAGAAAATTATTTATAATTCTAATTTTTATTCTTATTTTTCTTCAATCTCCTCTTACATTGTCTCATTTAGGAGGACCACATCTATTTATTTTATACCCATTTATACAGATAATTGAAGCCATAGGGATTGTAGAGTTAATAGAACTATTTAAAAAAAGTAAAACAATGCTTGCAATTATGAGTTGTATTTTATTAATCTTTATCTTTGAAGAAATAAATGCTACTTTTAGGAATAATTATCTATATTTTTTAAAAACCGGTGGCTCAGGTAATAATTCTGATGCTATTTATAGTTTGACAAAATGGCTAAAAGAAAATAAATATTATGCACCAGTAACGCTGGACTGGGGAATGTATCATAATATAATTTTTATATCCAAAGGAGAAATTGTGCCGATTACTCAAGATTATAATGGCGACAGAAATAATATACAAAAATTTTTTGCTGAATGTAAAAATAATTTAATAAAAGATAATACGATATACATATCCCATTCTCAAGAATTTAGCAATTTTCCTGAAGTTTATGGTATTTTTATATATCTGGTTAAAAAATTAAATAAAAATGTCAAAGAAATAAAAAAATTTTATCAAAGAGATGGCAAGGAAGTTTTTGTGGTATATTCTACAAATGTAAATAAATGAGATGAAAATTGTACTTATTCAAGCTCCAGTTTGGGGAACATACGATCCACCTTTGGCTTTGGCGCAGTTAAGTAGTGTTCTTAAAAAAGTAGGCCATAAAGTTTTAGTTTTTGATTTAAATATAGAGTTATATCTTTGCCGTACAGAAAATTATAAAAATATGTGGGCTTGGGAGCAGTGTGGTTTTTGGTTTGATAAAGATAAGGTAAAAAAATTTTTTGGGGATAATAAATTAAAAATTGATGAAATTATAAAGAAAATAGAAAAAAATACTCCCGATATAATCTGTTTTTCGGTAAGCAATTCTTCATATTTAGCAAGCATTGAACTAGCAAAAATTTTTAAATCTAAAATGCCTGGTGTTTATATAGTTTTTGGGGGTCAGTTATTTTTTAATAAAGAAAAGATAGAAGAAACATTAGGCTCAGGCTTTGTGGATATTGTGGTTTATGGAGAAGGAGAGATTACGCTTTGTGAGTTAGCAAATTTATTAGCATTGAAAAATGATATTTCAAATTGTTTAGGTATATGTTTTAGAAAAAATGATAATATAATTATAAATCCTCCTCGACCATATATCAAAAACTTAGATATCCTTCCTTATTTAGATTTTAGTGATTTACCTTTAAAAAATTATGATGATCCAAAACATATCCCTTTTATGGCTAGTCGGGGTTGTATTTGGAGATGTGTATTTTGCAGTTCCTGTAATTTTTGGGAAGGTTTTCGGATGATGAGTGGTAAAAGGATATATGAGGAGATAATTTATCATAAAAAAAATTTTAAAAATTTAGGACACATTGATTTTATGGATTTAGTCTTTAATGGAAATATGAAAAGTTTAATAGAATTTTGTGATTTGATGTCTAATGTATTTCCTGCATTAGATATTCACTGGACCGCCAATGCTATTATTAGACCGGAGATGAGTTATGAAGTCTTAAAAAAAATGAGAAGAGCAGGTTGTGATTATTTGATCTTTGGGATTGAATCAGGTTCTCAGCGTATATTAGATTTGATGAATAAAAGATTTAAAATTGAAGATGCGGAAAGAGTAATTAGAGACGCTCATAATGTAGGTATAGTAGTAACTTGTAATTTTATGTTTGGTTTTCCTTCAGAGACCGAAGAGGATTTTCAAAAAACATTAGAGTTTTTAAAAAGAAATGCCCCTTATTTAGATAGGGTATATCCCTCAAGAACTTATTGCGCTATTGAGGAACATAGCTATCTCCATAGTCATTTAGAAGAATTTGGAATAAAACCTAATCCAGTTAATCATCTATATTGGGAAAGTATAGATGGAACTAATACATATCCAGAAAGATTAAGGCGCTGTCAGATATTTTCTGAATTAGCAGTATCTTTAGGAATTGAAGTTGGTTGCGGTGTTCAGACTTCAGTTCAATTAGATGAATGGTATAATTTAGGTTTTTATTATGAAAGCAAAGGCGATTTAAATAAAGCGATAGAATATTTTATTAATTATTTCAAAAAAGAACCCAAAAACGAAATTATAAATAAAAAGATATTATATTATTATGAATTGAGCAAAAAAGAAAATGTTTCATTAGAGAATAATTTAAAAATAAAATTAAAAGAAGCAATTAATAAAATAAATAATTATAAATATGATTCTGTTGGGGAATCAATTATTAAATTATCACGAGAAAGAAGTATTATATTTTATAGAAAAAAAACATCAGAAAATTCTAATCTTAATACAGAGGAGTTTTCTAAAAGAAAAATATATTTAAAATCAGGACCAAGAACATTTTTCATCCAAGCCTCTGGTCCTTGTAATTCTCATTGCGTTTTTTGTTCTCGGGGAGATAATTATAGATATTTTGATTTAGAAGAATACCGCAGATTATTTGAGGAAAAACTTATGGATTATTTTCTATGTTGTGAACGCA
>Ga0207433_10017075_pt1 | contig 10095 bp, 8 predicted proteins | sample YelNatPaOPGAMG01_FD_187559 | JGI IMG/M metagenome (GOLD analysis project Ga0207433, IMG submission 187559) | Hot spring thermophilic microbial communities from Obsidian Pool, Yellowstone National Park, USA - OP-RAMG-01 (SPAdes) (version 3) | ecosystem: Environmental > Aquatic > Thermal springs >... | reverse complement strand
GCGGTCTCCGCGTCCGCATTGCGAGGCCGTACGCAAGCCGAGGCATGACGTGATCATAAAGGGGCAATCGAACGCCCGGTGGCCTAATGGGGCGATCCCCCGGTAGAGGCAAGACTCCGCTAGCGGGCGTGCGGAGCCCGCCCCTCCACGGGGTGGACGACCCAAGCTAGGATGGCCTTGCGGGGAAACCCTATGATAACGCGGAGGGCGGTTCCCTCGGAGGGGCGCGGTCTCCGCGCCCGCGTTGCCAGGCCTTACTCATGCCAAGGCATTTCATCACGCGAGATGGGTGGCAAAAGGCCCGCGGCCTAACGGACACATGCCTCGGTCAAGCCCAAGCATTCTTTAACGGGCGTGCGGAGCCCGCCCCTCCGCTGGGTGGCAAGGCCGAGGTAAGGGCCCTTGCGGTAAAAGGCCCGAGATCAGGCGAAGGGAGATTGTCCCGGAGGGGCGCACTCTGTGCGCCCGCGTTGGGAGGCCTTGCGGCGGAGGGCACGGAAAATGACTCCCAGACTGATTTTCTAGGGGGGATGCCCCCTGTGCATCCCCATCGGGAGTCCGTCAGCCCCTACCCCACCTGGGCCTCCAACTACTCTCCTCATCAGATCTGATCAGCCAGGATTATGGCCTCAGCTATCTCCCTCATGGATTTTCTGGTATTCATGCTTTGTCTCTGAATTCTCCTGTAAGCCTCTTCAGGGCTCAGCCCCTTTTTCATTATGAGGATCTCCTTGGCCCTTTCCACGAGCTTCCTGCTTTCCAGCTCTTCCTGGATGACGCGAGTTTTGACCATGAGCTCGGTGTTCTCTATTGCCACTGCAGCTTGATTGGCAACCGTGATGAGAAGGTTCACTTCCGTTTCGGTGAACTCTCTCCTGGATGAACTGTAGCAATTGAGTACCCCTATCACCCTGTCCTTGACGGACATGGGCACGCTCAGCATGGAGGTCAGCCCCAGCTTTCTCGCCATTTCCTTCTCCTTGTAGAGGGGATGTTCCAGCACATTTGCAATCTGCATGGGTTGCCTGGTTTCAGCCACCTTCCCCACCACTCCCTCCCCCCATTTCAAGGTTCTCTCCTTGAGATAGTCCTTGCTTATGGTCTGAGTGGCCCTGAGTTTGAAGCATCCCTCCTTTTCGTCCAAGAGCCAGAGGGACACTATCTTGGAGTCCATGACCCCCGCGGTCAGGGTGACTATGAGTTTCAGGATGTCATCCAGATACAGATCCGAGGTGATGGCCCTGCTTATCTCGGAAAGCACCTGGATCTGTCTCTCGAAAGGGACTCTCTCTGGCAAACGAATCACCCCCTCTTCTCCCTTTCCGGCACGGAGTCGCGAGATCCTGTGGCCCTGTATAGCTCCTGCCAGTATGCTAGTATCTAAAGAAAATCTCACAAGGAGCCCTCACATGCAAGGGAAAAGGATAAGCTCTGGGGTCCGGGCACTGGACAGACTCCTCGGAGGCCTGAGGGTGGGAGATAATGTGGTCTGGCACATGGATTCAGCAGTGTTTCTGGAGGCCTTCTTGGGTGGCCTTCTCAAGGTCGCGACAAGACGGGGCGAGGGAGCGGTCTTCGTGACCGTCAATTCTCCACCCAAGACCATTTTGGGCAGGCTGAAATCCGTGGTAGATCATCCCAATGTCACAGTGATAGATGGATTCACTTGGGGAAAAGGCGAAGGAGCAGAGCTTTTCACAGACTGTTACGAGGAACTCTACGCCAACTGCAAGTGCCGTGTTGTGCCCGTCCTGGAGCCCGAGAAGGTGGAGGCCTTTCTCCGGGTGCTCAACGAGATCGAGGAGCAAATGCCCCCGGGAACCAGGTACATCTTCGACAGCTTGACAGGCATGGTACACCTCTGGGGGACGGAAGAGCCAGTATTGGGCTTCTTCACGAGACAATGCCCTAGACTCTATGAGCTCCAGACAGTGGCTTACTGGATCTTGGAGAGGGGAGCCCACACCAACAGGTTCAGGGCCGAGATAAATCACATAACCCAGGTAGCCTTGGAGCTAGTTATAAAGGAAGGGAATCCCGTGCTCAAGGTGTTGAAGGCCCAAGGGAGGGAGAGCTCATCCACCCTAAGACCCAAGAACCTGGTGTTTACGGGAAAGGGGGTACAGCTTCTGGATGAGAACGGCAAAGGAGGTCTAGAATTTCTCATTGGACCCAGGCTCAGAAGCATAAGGCAGAGGAGGGGGATATCCCAGGTCGAGCTGGCCAAATCCATAGGGGTATCGCCCAGCACTATCTCCCAGGTGGAGGCGCAGCAGATAATCCTCTCACTCCCTGTTCTTGTCCGAGCCGCCAGGGCCCTAGGCGTGAGTGTGGACGAGCTCGTGGGAGGGGCGATGGCCGAATCTCACTCACCCATCATCGCAAGGGACCAGTACCAGGCGGTCAATTTGGGCAGAGCCATAGAGGGGTTGGTCTCAGTGCTGAAAATAACCCCTCCTACCGCAGGCCCAGGGGGCTTCGAGGCTTATGAAGTGACCATCCAGCCTCAGGCGCGTCTCGGAGGCCATTTCTTCAACCAGAAGGGGGCCGAGCTCGGATACTTGATGGAGGGAGAGCTCCTGGTGGAGTTTCGAGAGAGGAAGTTCTTGATGGAGAGGGGTGACTCCATAAGGCTCCTCGAGGAACTACCCCGAGGCTGGGAGAACCCCAAAGAGACTCCAGCCCGCCTCATCTGGATAATGGGAAAGTGAAAGAGGATCGAGAGGAAGATGAGCCAGATCACCATCTCTCAAGCAACGGATCTTGCGGACCAGGGGCTTCGAGGGGAGCGCGAGGAGTCCAGGGCACTCAAGGATCAGGTGGACAAGCTCAGGCTCCTCTTTCAGACAGCTGCCCTCATAAACGCGACCATGGATCCCCGGCAGGTCATATCTCTTGTCCTCAAGGAGGCGGTGAGGATCATGGGTGCCACGAGCGGATCCCTCAGAATGGTGGACGAGGAAAATGGCCTCCTGAGGCTCGAAATGGCAATAGGAAAGGGGAGGAATGCTAGAAGGGCCCTGCAACTCAAGCTTGGGGAAGGTATAACAGGGTGGGTGGCCCTTCATGGCGAACCTCTCCTCGTCCGGGACGTGACCAAGGAGCCCAGGTATCTCCCCATCAGGAAGGGAGTGAAAAGCGAGATGGCAGTCCCCCTCTGTGTGGAAGGGAAGGTCATAGGGGTTCTGAACCTCGACTCCAATCGCCTCAATGCCTTCACTGAGAATGATCTGGAACTGCTCACTGCATTGGCCAACCAGTCTGCCAGAGTCTTTCACAATGCCAGGCTCCACGAGCAGCTTAAGAAAAAGGCCATGGAGCTCAGATCGCTATTTTCAGTGGGGCAGGCGATAGTCTCCTCCCTCAATCTTGACGAGGTCTTGGGCCGCATAACCAGGAAGGTGGTCGAGCTCATGGAGCCAGTGAAACTGTGCTCCCTCATGCTTCTTGACCATGGGAAAGGGGAACTAGTCATCAGGGCAGTTCATGGGGCCAGCGAGCGTTACACGAAAAAGCCCCCCCTCAAGGTCACGGAAAGCCTCCTGGGAAGGGTGGCGAGGGAGAAGACCCCCTTGATCGTCCAGGACGTCAGGCGCCATCCAGAGTTCAGGTACTCGAGGCTAGCCCGAAAGGAGGGCCTGGTCTCTCTTCTCTCGGTGCCCATGATTTGCCAAGATAGGGTCATAGGAGTGCTCAATGCTTACACGGGTAAGGAACACAGATTTTCCTCGGAGGAGGTGGAACTACTGGCCACACTCGCTAGCCAATCGGCAATAGCCATAGAGAATGCCAGGCTTTACGAGAGCGTTGTTTCAGCCGAAGAGAGGATCCGCCAAGGCGAGAGGCTGCTTCTCCTCGGGGAGATCGCCGCTGAGGTTGCCCACGAGATCAGAAACCCCCTCACGGTGATAAGGATGCTTGCTCACTCGGTGAAGGAGACCTTCCCACCCGAAGATCCACGGAGCAAGGATCTGCTCATCATAGAGCAAAAGATCGGCCAGATGGCAGGCCTAGTGGAGCAAATCCTGGAGATGGCGAAGCAGAGGAAATTCGAATGGAACCCAGTAGAAGTGCACACCGTTTTCCAGGAGACCCTGGAGCTCCTGAGACACAGATTGACCAAGCAGAGGGTCAAGCTCGTGACCAAGTGGGGCAGGGGTGTCCCTCCTGTCCTGGGAGACAAGGGCCAGCTGGAACAGATGGCCCTGAATCTGCTCCTCAATGCCTGTCAGGCCATGCCCGAGGGAGGCCAGCTCACCATCAGGACGGGAACGAGAAAAAGGAGGCCAGGGGGTAGACTCGTGTGGATCGCTGTGGAGGACACAGGTTGCGGGATCCCGCAAGGGAAAGTTGAGGAGATATTCCAGCCATTTGTCTCCTTCAGATCTGGCGGGATCGGCCTCGGGCTGTCAGTGGTCCACAGGATCGTCAGGCACCACAAGGGGACGATCACTGTGAAGAGCATTCCAACAGGGGGGAGCCGGTTCTTGGTGGAGTTCCCGGCTTGGGAGTCGTGAGATGCCTACCATAATGATAGTGGACGACGAGAAGGACGTTCATTACTCCTTTGAGAGGCTTCTTTCGAGCCAAAACGTGAGGGTCCTGTGCGCCGCAAGCGGTGAAGAGGCCCTGGCAAAGATGGAGAGGGGTTCCATTGACCTTGTCTTGATGGATGTTCGCATGGGGGGCCTGAGCGGCCTCGAGACCCTCCAGAAGATGAAGGAAAGGTATCCCAAAGTGCCTGTCATCATCATGACCGCATACGGCACCACGGACACTGCAATAGAGTCCATGAAATACGGGGCCTTCGACTACGTCCAAAAGCCTTTCGAGATACCCAAGCTGAAGGCCATGATCCAAAACGCCCTGGAAGTTTCGAGGAGGATGAGGGAAGTCGTCCTATTGCCGTCGGCCGGGGGAGGCGAGAAGAGGGGGCAGGCCATAATCGGTAATTCCCAGGCGATGCAGGAGATCTACAAGCGCATAGGGCAAGTAGCGCCAACCGATGCGACGGTCCTCCTCACAGGAGAAAGGGGCACTGGGAAGGAACTGGTGGCCAGAGCCATCTACCACCACAGCAGGAGGGCCAACAAGCCTTATCTGCCCATAAATTGTGCTGCCATTCCCATGGAGTTACTGGAAAGCGAACTCTTCGGTTACGAGAGAGGGGCTTTCACAGGAGCCTATCATCGCAGGATTGGGAAGCTCGAACAGTGTCAGGGAGGGACATTGTTCCTGGATGAAATTGGGGACATGCCATTGGCGACTCAAGCAAAGCTCCTGAGGGTCCTTCAGGACAAGACCTTCGAGAGGTTGGGAGGAGACGAGAGGATCCAGGTGGATGTGAGGTTCATAGTGGCTACCAATAAGGAGCTGGAAAGACTGGTTCAGGAAGGAAGATTCCGGGCGGATCTTTACGATCGCCTCAATGTGGTCAGGATTCACCTCCCTCCCCTCAGGGAAAGGAAGGAGGACATACCCCTTCTCGTGGAATACTTCCTGAGGAGATTTGGGAACAAGGTGAGGGGAATAAGCCGGAGGGCACTGAATCTCCTTATGGAACATGACTGGCCAGGGAACGTGAGAGAGCTCCAAAACGTTATAGAGAGGGCAGTGATCCTAGCGAGAAGTGAAACCTTGGATGAGAGGGACATAGAGCTCTCCTCCAGGGAAAGTCCCCGAGACTCAGAAGCCCAGGCCCGCAAGCTCCAGGATCATATGAGGGCTATCTTCCAGATGGGAAAGACCATGGGAGGGGGGCTCAATCTTCTCCGAGAGATGGAAAGGGAATTCATTCGTCAGGCATTGGAAGAGAGCCGAGGCAACCAGAGCCAGGCTGCAAGGATCCTGGGGATAAACAGGAACACGCTGAGAAACAAGATGAAGGCCTACGGACTGGACAAAAACCCCTGAGAGAGAATTGGAGACCCCCTCTGCCCTCCCGCATATCCGGTAACTGACCAGAAGACGAGCACATTGCTCAAAAGCTGTCACCTGCCGAATCTGTCTTCTCTCTGATCGTGCCTTCCTCTGGCAATAATGGCGAGGTTTCTCCCATCTCCTCGCTTTTGGCACGATCCTGCCATAGAAGGGCTCGAGTGATCATTCTCGAGTGAGGACCCGACGGGATCTTGACTTCATTTCCCAAGGGGATTCTCGAGAGAGTGGCCTCAAGCACAAGAGGATGCCAAAAAGGTCTTCTTTCGGGGAGATGGCCCGCTAGGTGAATGGCCGTGACAGAGCCGGATCAGGGGATTAGGACCTCTTTCTTTTTCTGCCAGAGATTGGATCCTGACCAAGACAGGAACAGGCGATCCTTGGAGATGGAGTTTGGCCCAAGTGTGGTCTTTTATCCCATGCCTTGTGGCGGGAGGGTCGAGACGATCCATCTCTTGAGAGCCTTGGAAGAGGGGGCGGACAGGGTGGTAGTGATCACATGTCCTCGAGGGCAGTGCCGTTATGGCGAAGGGAATCTCAGGGCTCAAAAAAGACTGCTTTATGCCAGGAGCTTGGTGAGAGAGATAGGCCTGGAGCCCGAGAGGCTGGAGATCAGGCCGGCGTCTCTGGGCTCAGCTTTGAGGATAGACGAGATCATAAGACCAATTCTTCTGGAAGCCTGGAACCTGGGCCCTTCGCCCCTGAGAAGGGCCCAGAGAAAAGATACGGGAGGGAATCACAGGTGATAACAGCGGTGAGAAAGCCCTTCGATGAGATACGAGAAATGGTCGCTCCTTACGAGAGCGTCCTTTTAGTGGGATGCGGAACGTGTGTTGCCGAATGCGCATCAGGAGGGGAAAAAGAGGTGGCCATTCTCGCCTCTCAGCTTCGTATGGACGCTTCCCTTCGGGGAAAGAGACTGGAGGTAGGGGAAACAACCCTGGACAGGCAGTGCGTTTACGAGTTCATAGACAGGCTGAGCCCCCTTGTGGAGAAGTATCAGGCCATCCTCTCCCTGGCTTGCGGGGCTGGGGTGCAGGCAGTCTCGGAGATCTTCCCGGAGGCAATAGTCCTTCCTGGGCTCGACACTACCTTCTTGGGCCAGACCAGAGAGGCAGGTCTATGGATAGAGAACTGCAGGGGGTGCGGATCGTGCAAACTTCAATGGTTCGCCTCCATATGCCCCATCACTAGATGCGCAAAGAGGCTGCTCAATGGTCCGTGCGGGGGCTCCAGAGGGGGTCGATGCGAGGTGGACCCAGAAGTCCCGTGCGCGTGGAACATGATAGTGGAAAGACTGAGGAAAGTGGGGAGGCTGGAGCTTCTCGAGGATGTCTACCCCCCTTGCGATTGGTCCCTTGCTCAGGGGAGAGGACCGAGAAAGATCCAGAGGGAGGATCAGGCAATTGAGACCGTTTAGCCATTTGCAGCAGGTACTGGAATCGCGGACCTTCGCTGTGACCTCGGAGTGTGGCCCTCCCAAAGGCGCGGATCCATCGTCACTGGTGAGAAAGGCCTCCCTTCTCAAGGGTTATGTGGATGCGGTTAATGTCACGGACAATCAGACTGCTGTGGTGAGGCTGTGCAGCCTCGCCTCCTGCGCCATCCTGAGGCAGATGGGGCTCGATGCAGTGGTGCAGATCACTACTCGGGACAGAAATCGTATAGCTCTCCAATCGGATCTTCTGGGGGCATCTGCCCTCGGGATAAGGAATGTGCTTTGCCTGAGTGGAGACCACGTCTGTTTCGGCAACGAACCAGGAGCAATGGCAGTGTTTGACCTGGATTCCGTCCAGCTTCTTGAAGTTGCGAGAAAAATGAGGGACCAGGGGAGTCTCTGTAGCGGAGACCCCCTGACAAGCCCTCCAAAGTTCTTTATCGGTGCAGTGGAGAATCCCTTTGCCGATCCCATGGACTTCAGGGTCAAGAGGCTGGAGAAAAAGGTCAAGGCGGGGGCCCAGTTCATCCAAACCCAATGCGTGTACAACATCCAGAGGTTCAGGGAGTGGATGGAAAGGGTGAGGGATAGGGGCCTAGACGAGAGGGTCCACATATTGGCAGGGGTGACACCCCTCAAAAGCGCCAAGATGGCCCATTATATGAGGGAGAAGGTGGCGGGGATGGACGTACCCGAGGAGCTGGTTCGGCGCATGAGCTCCTTGCCAGCCAAGGATCAAAGGGCAGAGGGGATGGAAATCGCCCTCGAAATCATAGAGGCCCTGAGGGAGATCCCTGGGGTCAGAGGGATCCATCTGATGGCCGTAGAATGGGAGGAAGCGGTGCCGGAGCTGGTGACCAGGGCGAAGCTGACCCCCAGGCCTTCACCCCAGGGGGAAATCTAGAAGGGGTTGGAGAAATGCCTTCCAAGTACCGCATAGAGACTTCGGTCGTTCCCCACAGGCTTGTGCCTGTATCCTTCTCCGGTGTGGTGGCTTGGGAAGAGGGATGCCTGAAGTGTGCTCGGTGCGCTAAGAGACAGTGCGTTTACAAGGTGTACGAGACGCGTCAATTGAACCCCCAGGAGATGAGGGATTCCTTGGACTTTGCCTGCAAGAATTGTTTCAGATGCGTCCAGAGCTGTCCCAAGGGCCTCATCCAAAAGGCGCAGGACCCGAGATTCCGGTCTCTGGGAGACAGCTATTTCACCCCTGAGATAATCACCTCCCTCTGGTATCAAGCGGAGACAGGAAGAATACCAGTCTCGGGAGCCGGATATGGTGGACCGTTTTCCGGGCCAGGGTTCGATTCCATGTGGACCGACATGTCGGAAATAGTGAGGCCCACGAGGGACGGCATTCACGGAAGGGAATACATAAGCACTGCCGTGGATCTGGGAAGAAAACCCATGGCCCTAGTCTTCGGACCCGATGGCCAGCTCTCCTCACCAACACCGCCATTGATGGAGATACCCATTCCAGTGATCTTCGACAAGGTCCCCTGGTCTCCGGCCTCCAATGGTGTCAGTGAGGCGATTCTCATGGCCGCCCATGAGCTGGGAACCCTGGCCATAACTTGGAACGACCAGCTCCATGCCGGCGAGTTTCTCGAGAAGAGCGCAGTGGTGCACCTGGCAATGGAGCGCGAGGGTCTTCCTTTCTGGGCCCAAGAAGGGATCCACATGGTGGAGATCGACGATTCTCGTGATGCCATCTCCCTCCAAGAAAGGCTCAAGGATGTGAATCCTGATCTCGTTGTCATGATTCGCTTGAATGCCAGAAAGGGGATCGAGAGAAGGATCTCGGAGTTGGTGAGAAGCGGTGCAGAGGTGATTCATCTCAAAGCCGATCCTTGGGGGAAGGAGATGGGGGAAGAACCCAGGTTCGTTCTCCAAGTGGCTCGTCAGACCCATTTTCACCTGGTGGAGGCGGGGATTCGGGATCTCGTGACTCTGGTTGTGGGGGGCGGTGTGGCCATGGCGGAGCATATGTGCAAGCTCATAATCTGCGGAGCGGACGCTGTGAGCGTGGATGCGGTGTTGCTGATTGCCATGGAATGTAGAGTGTGTTCGAGGTGTTCTCAAGGCCTCAGCTGTCCCGCTGGTCTTCATGAGGTGGAGGCGAAATGGGGGGCAGCCAGGATAAGGAATCTCATGGGGGCATGGCACAATCAACTCCTCGAGGTGATGGGGGCCATGGGAATGAGGGATGTGAGGAGGCTGAGGGGAGAGATGGGGAGAGCAATGTTCTTCGAGGATCTAGAAAGGGAGTTCTTCTCGAGGCTAGGGGCGAGGGTGTGAGGGATGCCAGATAGATCGGAGGATTTTCTCTTTCCCCAGGTCCGAAGGGCACCTAGCAGGTTCCCGAATCCCCTGGGAAAGTATACCCTGGTAATAGGCCGCGAGTGCGAAAATTGCGGAATCTGCGTGGAGTTGTGCCCTCACAAGGTGTTCCAGAGAGGGGCTAGGAGGCCCATAGTGAAGGACCCACACATGTGCCAGGGCCCTGAATGTGGATTTCACGATCACTGCTGCATAACACGCTGCCCCAAAAGGGCCATAACCATGAGACCCAATCCTTCTTTCGAGCTTCTGGGAGACAAGAGATGGACCCCACACCTCTTGGCGAGCACCTGGCACATGGCCGAGACTGGCGAAGTCCCCCATCAGGACCTGAATTACAAGACAGGGGCATCAGGGGGTGGGTTCGACAGGCTCAGGTT
>Ga0207433_10017074_pt1 | contig 10096 bp, 10 predicted proteins | sample YelNatPaOPGAMG01_FD_187559 | JGI IMG/M metagenome (GOLD analysis project Ga0207433, IMG submission 187559) | Hot spring thermophilic microbial communities from Obsidian Pool, Yellowstone National Park, USA - OP-RAMG-01 (SPAdes) (version 3) | ecosystem: Environmental > Aquatic > Thermal springs... | reverse complement strand
GTTCTCCATCTGGTATTTGTGTTAATAATGAGGATACTTGCCCATTACTAATTAAAGCAAATCCAATAGTTACTGTATTTGGTGGATCAAAAATTTGTTGAGTTGTAGTTTGTAAAACTAAAGATACATTTGATGAATTTACTACCATTATAATTCTGTAGTAACCATCTGGGATATTTGACAATCTTGCTAATGTAGTATTTGTTGGTACAACATTTAGGACCGTTTGAGATGTAAGATTTATTACATTATTTAGAGTATATGCCCTACCTGGTTGTATTACTATATTAAGTGGATCTTGTAAAGAAAGTTCTAATCCATTTATTATAAACGTTTGTTCCTGAGCTAAATTAAAAGTTAAGAAGCTTGATTCTCCAGAAAAATTTTCAAGACTTATATTATTTAAAATCATTTTTTATTAACCTCTTTTTGATTAGTTTGTTTAGGGGCTTCTTTTTGTTGATTATTATTTTTTTCAGGTTTTTCATTTTCTTTTGGTTTTTCTTTTGGTTTAGGTTTATCTTTTGGAATCTCATGTTTACTTTTATCATTCACTTCTTTTTCATTAACAGATGTGATTTCTTTTTCTTTATTAGTATTGATTTTTTCTGCTATATCTGAAAGATCTTTAGAAACACTTTGAATTAGATTTCTAAAATCATCTATTATTTGGTCTAATTTTGTTAAGTACTTATCCATATTGTTACTTACTATCAAAAAGAGGTCAGTTGTTTGCATAAGTATATCTTTTATAGCAAGTAATTCTGGTAACGATCTGATTGATAATAATTCATTTACATATATTAGTAAAGAATTTGTGGAAGAATATATCATTTTTAAAGTATATATCTTTCCAATATCAGTAAGTTTTAGATTGGCAACATCTGGTCCAATTCCAAGGTTAGTTGATGTGGCTCCACCAAATCCTCCACCCATTCCTCCACCAAAGTCACCACCGCCCATTCCGCCACCGAGATCTCCACCCATGCCACCAAGATCTCCACCAGCACCACCAAGGTCACCACCACCAGCTCCACCCCCAGCTCCGCCAATTCCTACTGCCGAATCAGCTGCTTGTATTTCATTATCTAATGCATCTTCTTGAATCGGTTCTTGGAGATGTTTTGGTTTTTTGATCATTTTACATTCCTGTATTTTCTTCTTTAGGTTTACTTTGGGTTACATCTAGTTTTTGATCTATTAAGAATTTTCTTACTTCATCCATATCAATATCTGGCAAGTATTTCTTAATTAAAAATTCTACTGGGATGCCAAGCGGAATTAACTGGTTAATCATATTAATAACATTATTATAATAGTCAGATTGAGTTTGTGCAAGAATAGATCTTGGTAAAGGCAATGTTACACTAACTGTTTCTGGTGCAGTTTTTGAAGTTAATTTTAAAATTTTTCTAATTAACTCTGTAAAATCATTTGAAAATGATGATTGATAGTTTATTATAGAAGAAACAAATACCATGTTTTCTTGAGATAATGTTGCTCTACTTTCAACGTTTTCTTCTATACCAAGATAAGGAGCGGGAACATCAACTGTAGCTACTAATGAATCTCTTAGTAGTTTAATATCTTCAACTCTTTGACCTATGTCTCCTCGAGGTGGAATCGTATCAATATTAATCAATTCCCTACCATTTTGTACCGGTACGTATATATCTTCGAAAGTAGAAATATTTGTCGGTATTTCATCTATTGTTCCAATATTATCAACAGTGTATTGTTTTCTTCTCAATTTTGTTTTGAATTCGTTTAGATATTTTTTTGCATCTCTTGTAACACCAATATCTATTTTGATTATTCTTTTCTCTTGAGCACTCATTATTCTTTGAACCATTAATGAAGATTGCATTGCAATAATCATTTTAGATAGAAACTCAGATCCTTTTAAAATTGAGGTTCCATAAGGTGCAAATTCATTTTCAAATACTTTAAATGATTGCATTAGTTCAGCTGGTACGAATCTAACTGTTTGTTTTTCCGGAGCTATATTATTGTCTAATAACAATCTGGCTACAATAGGTCTAAGATCTTTTCTTGTTTTTAGAAGATTTACTTTATCAGATGATATTTTTGCTATTAGTTTATCAATAACTTTATCTACTATTTGTTGAGAACTTTGTTCGTAATAATCTAGTGATGATGGAATTGACATCATTTGGGTATAATCACCAATCGTAGGAAATACAAAGTAACCAAAACATTGTTTATCACCAATTCTTACAACTTGAGCTGGATTAAGATAATTTAAGAAAATACCATTAGTTGGAATTACTTTTTTATTTTTGTTGTTACTACTTTCTAATAACTTATAAGTCATGCCTTTTAAAGACATGTCCAGTTCTAAAGTAAGTTTACTTTTTTTATCTTCTAACTCATAATTGAAAGAATATGTTTCAACTAATTTCTTTTTATTACTACTTTCAAGTAACTGGTAAGTTCTTAAAATTTCATCTACTACAACAATCTCAACAAAGTAATCTCCAGTCATTAAAGTATTATAAACAATATCAAATAAATGTTTTTCGATTTCAATTCCTTTGATTATTCTTTCTACTTCAGATTTACTTTGAGAAATTACATCAGCATCTTTTGTATCTATATTTATAAGTAGAGATGTTTTTGTAAAGTTGTCAGGAGATAATATATTTTGAGTAATGATTCTAATTGCCTTCTTTAAATAAGGTATTTTATTAACGATAGAAATATATTCTGTGTATCTACTAATTCTTTCTGCATCTTGAATAGTGGGGGCTTCTAAACCCATTTCATTTAGTAATGAATCTAATGGTACTTTTTTATCTTTGCTAAGAGATTTCATTAGATCTGAAAATGTAGAAATCTCTGCTGAAGCTGAAACACCACTAAGTTTCTTTAGAGATTTAGTAACATTTAACAGATCATCTAATGAACCACCAATTATGGATTTTTTAAGTTTGTTAAAGACGTCGTTTAAAGATGCCATTATTTTTGTTGAAGTATTTTAACTAAATCTTCTACGTTTAGTTTAAAATAATCCCCTATTTTTTGAATTACTACTTTACAAAGTGGTACAAATCCGGCTACAGATTTTTCATCTATATTAGCTAGTATTGCTAATAGTAAAAGTAATTGTATTGTTTCTTTAGTCATTTTTGGTTCAACTATAAGGTCTACTGCAAAACACGCTAATATTATTGAAAGTGGATTTATCTTTTCACTTTTTATGATAATACTATCGCCTACTTGTGTCATAGATGAAAGTCTACTCATAGTGAATCTACTAATTGTATCAGCAAATACAGATACCATTTTATCATCTTGAACGTTTTTATTTATAAATTCGTTAACTTTAGCAGCATATGTAATGTAGATTAAGAATACTGCTTTACTATCTCCTTGAATTTCAGATCCATTTAGTTCAGCGTATATTTGTCCATTATTTAAACCAATCTTAACTTGGTTCTTATCAAAGAATCTATCAATATTTAAGTCTACGATATCTACATGACTATCAACTATTTTGTTAATGAACCATTCAGACTTTTTAGTTAATGAAGTAAGTTGTTTTAGCAAATCTTCCGTATCTATATTTTCATCTGACTTTTGTAAAAATACATTAGCTGGAATACAAATTGTAGTTTCTAATATTTGTTTTTGTTTTTTGTTTAAGTAAATCATCTCTACTCCTTATAGTCTTATATTTCCAGATTTAAATAATTTGTTTAGTTCACTATATCTAACAGTTTTAACATGTTTTATGTGCTCACTAATCATACAGACTCCGTTAGGGCAACTTGGAATTTCTGTACTTTCTAAATTTTTTATTTCCATTAACTTAGCACCTGCATGAGAAGGATTGCTTACACAGTCAAATGCTATGTATGTTATTGGAGGTAAGACTACTTCTACGTCTCCTTGTTTTTCTACATTATCAGATATAGCTCTGGCAGAGAATCCTACATTAACTCCATCTTTTAATAAACCAGCCAATATATACCCATTAGGAGTACTTACGGTTTCACATTCGGCTATAAGTTTATGATTAGATATTTTATAACTACGAATCATAAACGCAGCTTCTTTGTAAAGAAATGTAGTATGTCTAGTCCAAGTATACTGTTCATCATCAGTTGGAATTGGATGGTCTAGTTCTCCACCAAATGTAAAATCTCTAATTTTAGGATCTATTTCTCTTAAAGATTCTACAGCATCTTGTTCTTTATAAATCCTATTGTTTCTATTTTGCTCATTAAACGTCTGTAAAATTGCTACAAATTTTGCTTTCTTTGGAGTAGCTGAAATTACTTGAACTTTAGACGGGGTAGGACTTTCTATTAATAAATAGCCTTTCAATTTATCACTCCTCTTTTCTTTTGTTCTCAAACTAAAGACAAGAACTGATTATATGAGATTTGTTTATTTGGTAAGATATATTCTTTAATAAAGTTCTTAAGATCTTTTTGAGTCATAAAAGAAAAATCGGTAGTATTTGTTAATTGTAGAAATTTTTGATAAGAAATATTTTTAGGTACTGGAAATGCTATTCGTTTATTTTCCCTTAGACCAATTCTTACAATTGGCATATCTCTTAACCCTGAATATGGATCTATTAAAGGACTTGAAACTTTAAGTGGAGCCATAATTTCATGACGTAATTGTGTAATAGGCATATTATCAGTTAAAATGGTAAAATTACTAAAAAGATGAAATCCAGTTTTTCCAGTGTATACCATTGAAAGAAAATCATACTTATTAACTAATGTTCTACAATAGTTAAAAGCTTTTTCAGTTCCTTCTTTGCCTTCAACATCAATACTAATTTGAACTAATAGTTTGGAAGTATTATTTGCAACTTCAAATAATGGACTAACTAGTAAAAGAGTTTTACCTTTATATATACTTTCAAATTTCGTAGTTAACCAATCTTGCAAGACTGCATTATATAGTTTAATTCTATCAGTCATTGCAATAGCATATCTATACTTTACTAAGATGAAATCCGGATTGACTAGTTTTATCATAGTATACCACGGTTGATTAAGTAAACGTAAGATTTAACTAACAACGCTATAAGTTCACTTTGAGTTATTATTGTTTTTATAGCTTGATCTAATCTTAGCCATTCTATATTTTCATTTTGTTGAGGCGTAGAAGTCCCTACAAAACATGTAAGGAGATAATGTAGTAAAATTCCATGCTTTGTTTGAGCACGAAATTCAGTAGAACCAATTTGCCTTATTATGTTAACATCAATATTAGCTTGACTTTTAACAATTTGACGAGCAGCATCCTTTAATAGAACAGCATCTCTCACGTTACCACTTGGAAGAACTAGTTTATTTTTCTTTATGAACAAGATTAAAGGTATATCATTTTGTTTTGAAAAAACGAATGACATTATTTTAGCATCTAATTGAGCCATTTGATTTTGATTTGTTCTAAAAATAAAAAACCCTTGGACACTAAGTCCAAGGTAAACTTTATGTACGGAGGATCTCTATGTCAATATTTGTTCAAAAAAAACTACTTCAAATGAATTTCATTTCTATAATTATTTTTGTTGTATGGATTATAACTATTCTGCTTTGGTGGATATTGATTTACTGGAGGTTCATTCTGAACTTGTATAGGATTTTCATAATCATTAGCTCCAAACTTATCTTCAATAAATGTAAACTGGATAGAAAAGAAATCTAAAAGCTTAGTAAGATATCTTAATGCTACTAATGATACTGCAGTATTTAATGATATTTTATCTTTTGATAAGTTTACAGAATATCCTATTTTATTTTGAAATGAAAATTGTGTTATAGAAAATACTGATGTAGTTTCTTCTTTGTTTACATCTTTATACTTATGAATAATGGTAATATCATTCCATTGTCCTGTTATTAAGTTGCTATTTATCCTATCTGAAATATCAGATACTTCTTCTGGTGTAAATTTCATAGTAATGTACTTATGATTTTCATTCTTCTCAAAATCAAATGCTTGCATAGTTATCATGTTTCTACCATTTCTATCTTTTAATAATGAAAATTTACATCCGCCTTTCTTTGAAAAAAAAGTATAAGAATACATATTATTTCTCCTTGTTTTTAACTAATAAATTTAAAAAAGTTTTAAAATCAACTACTACTAAATTGTTGGGTTTATCAATACAAAAATAATCAAAGTCATTGTAATCTAATCGTAAAAAATCATTTGTCTTAAGATTGTCTATGAAAAAAGTTACTAAAATTGTAGATCTTGGTGCAGATGTAATAATACTAACTAATGGTACTCTATTTACTATTTTAACATACTTTTCTACCTCCTTCTCAACTTGTAATTTAATTGGATTTATAAACGTTACCCAACCATCTAGTAGTTTCTTATAAGGTACTGTGTTCCAAAACTTGCATTCTATTAACAAATCAAATGGTGTATAAATATCTGAAAAACTGTAACTAGCAGAACCAGATTCTGAATTTCTATGGATTTCTTTTTTTGAAAGTTTTAATCTTTTACGTATCTGTTCAGCAACAGTATTTTCGAAATAAGTTCCTTTAGCTTTTGATTTGTTAGACATAAATCTTTAATGTACAACGTTAACCATAAAAGGACAAGTCCAATTACACCCCTGACAATATTTTTTGTTCTCTTCAAATGATTTTAGTAATGCTTCTTTTGTAAAGGTTTCTTTAGCATTAACTAAATTAGTTCCAGAAACTCTTAAACACATTCTTACTTCTCCATTAGGTTCAATGGTTAATGCATCTATTTTACTTAGATCACAAAAGCTTCTCTTTTCTTTATTGTTTATAAAGTCATGTAAAGTTTTTCTAAAAGCTTCTGGAGCATGAACCAGTCTATCTTTTCTTTTAAAATAATCAAGTTGTCTTAAAAGTTTTTTAGCAATATCATTTGTAATTAATAAGTTATCACATGGTGAGGCGAAATCATAATAAGGAGTTACTTGAGTTTCAATCATACTTATAGATGCCCAAATTCCATTTTGACTTAGTATTCTTACTGTTTCTGGTAATAACATGTAATTATTCTTATCAATTACCACTTCTGCCACTGCATCTAAATTCGGATGTTTTCTTTTACTATCTATAAGGAATTGAAGACCCATTTCACTTTTTGTTTGTCTTGAAATATCTACTGTTAATGTAAATGGATCAACTGAACATGTTAAACCTTTTAGAACTCCTTCTTGCAATAATGGATTTATAATTTCTTTACTTAACTTAGTTGCATTTGTAATAACACTAAATTCAAAATTATCATTATAGAGCATTCGAACAAGTTTACTAAAGTCTTGATATAAAGTAGGTTCTCCTCCATATAATAAAATAAAAACATTCGGATCAAAATTATCTCTAGCTTTATTAAAGATATTCATCCAATCTTCAGCTGACATTGTTTTATATCTAGTAACTTTACCATATTCAGTTGGTTTGTTTGGATAGTCTTTTACTATATTACAATATGAACAACGTAAATTACAATTTCTTGTTAACAATGCATTAATAATCATACTAAACCTCTTTTGAGTTTTCGTCAAAAATTTTTAGACCAATTGCTTTATACTTAGATTTAGATATTTCAGGAACATCATACTTCTCTAACATTTTATCAATAATCAATTCAAAAGATAAAGCATCTATATCTGAAATTTGATTTTCTGATTGAACTTTATCTTCCTTTTCTTCAATCTTTAAAGAAATGTATCCTGGAAACTTATTCTTAAGCTTTACCAATTCTGGTATTTGTTCTGACCCTTTTTCTACTGTAATAACAAACTTAGATAGTTCATCTTCTACTTTTTTAGGAATTGTTTTAAGATCTATCTTTGTTTCCATACTATTTAATTTTACTGTTTTAGGATATACAGTAGGAATACTTTGAACTTCTAAAGTATCTGTATCAACTATTAGCATTCTTTTTTCTTCATCGTATTCACTAATGTTAGTAGGTATAGATGATCCTACATAGTAACAATTTTCTTTTACTTTTTGGGGTTTATGATAATGTCCTAAAATTACTAATGAGAGTTGAGAAAAAGCAGTAGCAGAAAATTCTCCAGTTTGATAATCTGTACTACTAAGTTTTGCTTCTTGTAATCCAAAGTGAGAAAATAAAATATTAGTATCTTCTCCTAGATTGCAATTAGATAAATCTTCTGATAAAGATTCTTTATCGTTATGAGCTACAAAAGCACAATTGCCATCTATAAGTGGTTCTCCTGGTTTTACAATCTGAGCATTATTAAGTACTAAGTTATTTAACCAGGAATATTTTTTACCAAAATCATTAATGTAATCATGATTGCCCATAACAATAATGGTATTGACTTCATTAGTACATTCTACTAATGCTTTTATAACTTCATCTAAAACTACTTGATTGATGTTTCTTTTTTCATGTATTAGATCACCAAGAATCAATAGATCAGCATTTTCTTTCTTTGCTAAATCTTTAGCTTTTCTTAAGTTCAATAAAGGAAAATAGATAAGTTCAGGAACTCCATCTACTATTTTATCAAATCCTCTTAGTTTACAATGTAAGTCTGAGATAACCACATATTTCATTGCATATCACCTTCATACTTCTTCATAGGAAGAGTTTATTATTGCTCTTTACCAAATTATACCTATCTTAATTTGTTACCTTTAAATCAAGGTCTATAACCGTATCCCATATTTCTGTTTCTAACGCATATGAATTATGAGTTATAACAAAAATCTTATCGTACTTACTAATCTCTTGTAGAAATGGTAATACAAACATAATGTTATCTGGATCAAGACTATCTAAGAACTCATCTAGAAACAATACATTGAATCTAAACTTAGAAGATATTACATCTCTAATAGCAGAAAATAAAGTTAGTTTTGCTATTACGTCTTCTCCTCTTGATAGATCTTCCATAGGCAATATTGTATTATTAGTATTCATTGCTTGAATTGTAAGATTTTCTTTTTCATCTAGAGTAACTATAACTTCATTAAGAGAAGAGTATTTCTTTTTAATAGTACTTTGTATTAGCTCTGATGATGTAGAAGCTAAAACATTCTTTAACATTCTGGTATTAGAAAAAACTTCTAGTATCTTTATTAGTTCATCTAGTTTAGTTTTACTCTTTTCTTTTTCTAAGACTTCTAATTCAATTTCTTTAATACGTTTTTCAATTGATGTATCATTCTTTTCATTTTCAATTTTAGATTTTACTTGTAAAATTGAATTTTGTAAAGATTGTCGTTTTTGAAGAACTTGTCTAAGATAATTTAAATCTACTGATAAATCTTCTTCTGATAAGTTACTAATACGTAATGCTTCAAAGTAGATATCTTGAGATTCATAAACCTTATTTTTAAGATCTTTGTTTTGATTAATAGATTGCACTACTTGGTTCAAAGAATTTCCAATTGAAGAAATATCATTATCAAGTTCTTGTAATGTTTGAGAAATATCGTCTTTATGTTGTTGAGTTACTGGTTGTTTACAAAGAGGACAATTATCTAAGTATAAGATTTTAGAAAATTCATTTTTCTTAGATTGCAGCATACTTCTTTGAGTATTTAAATCATTATACTCTCTTTGTAGTTTTTCTATGGTGGTATCATACTCCACCAACTTTTGTCTTTGTAAGTTAGATAAATTCTTTTGGAACTGTTCTCTTTTGTTTATAAGTTCAAAGACTTGTTCTTGACTTATCTCTTCTAATTCATCCAATTGATTTTGATAGAATGTAATTGTTTCTTCCATCTTTTTAATTTCGTTTTCTCTTTGTTGAATCATGTTTTCTTTCATTTGTTTCTCTTGAGAAAGATAATCAATGTCATGAGTAATGTTAGTTAGTTGAGATTGAATTTTCATCATCTTTTCTCTAACTAATTTTACATAACTATCAATATCAATTAAGTTACTAATGATAGTTTTGATATCTACATCTTGAAGGAGAGATAGCTTAACAATGTAGGATGGTATTAGTTCTTCTATATAGGTAGTAGCTGAATTTCCTTCAGCTACTAGTTCACCTTCTTTTAAGATACTAAAATTAGAAGATTTTCCAATTTTTCTTTTGATTAAATGATTAACTCCATTAATA
>Ga0207433_10017065_pt1 | contig 10099 bp, 7 predicted proteins | sample YelNatPaOPGAMG01_FD_187559 | JGI IMG/M metagenome (GOLD analysis project Ga0207433, IMG submission 187559) | Hot spring thermophilic microbial communities from Obsidian Pool, Yellowstone National Park, USA - OP-RAMG-01 (SPAdes) (version 3) | ecosystem: Environmental > Aquatic > Thermal springs >... | reverse complement strand
TTGGGCTAAGGGCATTAAAGGCTTTGATGCCAATTACGCGCTCCAGGCCATGAAGCATAGCGCAAACCTGAATCATTTTGGGTTGCAATTCTACAAGCATTACGGGTTTATCCCGGGCGATATGGAGCATGAATCGGTATCGAAAACCCTTGAGTATGCCTACGACGACTGGTGCATAGCCCAAATGGCCAAAGGGTTGGGTAAGGACGATGATTACCTTACTTTTATCAAAAGAGCCCAGTCGTACAAGAACCTGTTCGACCCCGAAACCCGGTTAATGCGTCCCCGCCTGAACGGGGGCTTTAAGCCAAACTTCAACCCAGCCGAGGTTGACCAGCATTTTACCGAAGCAAACAGCTGGCAGTATAGTTTTTATGTTCCGCATGATGTTCAGGGCTTGATTAGCCTGCATGGCGGCAAGGAAAAGCTCGAGGCTAAGCTCGATGAGCTTTTTAACGCACCATCGCAGCTGGCAGGACGAAATCAGGCCGATATTACCGGGTTGATTGGGCAGTACGCCCATGGCAATGAGCCTAGCCACCACATGGCTTATCTTTACAATTATGTGGCTAAGCCTTGGAAAACCCAGCAGCTGGTTAAACGAATAATGAACGAGATGTACAGCCCCAAACCCGATGGTATTTGCGGAAACGAGGATTGCGGACAGATGAGCGCATGGTATATAATGAGTGCCATGGGCTTTTACCCGCTTTGTCCCGGTTCAACCCAATATGCAATTGGCTCGCCGTTATTCCCAAAGGTTACTATTAGCCTTGAGAATGGAAAGAAGTTTACGGTGATTGCCGATAGTCTTAGCAATAAAAATATCTATATAAAAGCCGCTACACTAAACGGAAATCCAATTACACGGAGTTGGATTGACCACGCCGAAATTATGGCAGGCGGTGAATTGCGCTTAACAATGGCAAGCTCACCTTCTGAAACGTGGGGCACCCAGCCTAGCGATTTGCCAAGCACAGCAATTGCCGATAACCCCATAACTCTGGCGCCATACCTTAGCGCCCGAACAAGCGTTTTTGCTGATACCCTTTCGGTTACAATCGCATCGGTACAGCCCGAGGCACAGTTATTTTACGCGGTTGAGCCGATTGATAAACCTTTACCACAAACCAACTGGATTCAGGGTGATAGGGTTAATCTTACCGAGAGCCGAAAGGTTCGTGCCTTTGCCATTTTGCCCAATGGGCAAACAAGTGCCATTATTGAAGGGGTTTTCAGGAAGGTAAATAGCGTAGCCGATGTTCAGTTAAAATCGCAGTATAGCTCGCTTTACACAGCCGGTGGGAAACTGGGTTTGGTCGACGGAATTAGGGGAAGTAAAAATTTCAGAATTGGTGGATGGCAGGGCTACCAGGGGCAGGATTTTGAAGCCATTGTTGACTTGGGTGAGGTAAAACCTGTAAAGCAAATATCCGCAGGTTTTCTGCAAGATGCTAGTCCTTGGATAATGATGCCACGCGAGGTAATCTTTTCGGTATCCACCGATGGGGAAAACTTTGTTTTAGTTGGGACTGTCAAAAGCGATATTCCTGAAAATCAGATGGAGCCTACCATTAAGGACTTTACAGTGAATGTTGATACTAAAGTGCGATTTGTAAAGGTGTTTGCAAAGGCATTTGGCCCTCTTCCATCGTGGCACGAGAGCGCCGGCGAGCCATCGTGGCTTTTTATCGATGAAATCACCATAAAGTAAAAACTTTAAGCCATGCGAAAGGTATCACTGTCAATAGTAGTGCTTACAGTACTTTTGTCGTGCAACAAAACCAGCGAGGTGAATTTAATTCCTAAACCCGTCAGCTTTCAGCAGCGTAATGGTAGCTTTACGATTAACGGCAAAACCAAAATAAAGATCGATAGTACCGATAGTTCGGCCTTTGAAAATGCTGTCCACCTGGTTGAACTGTTTAAAAGCAAGGGGGTAAGCTGCACATTGGAAACAACCATTAACCATGATTCGCCCAACAATATCATTTTTACACGAACCGCTTGCCCCGATAGTTTAGGTGCAGAGGGCTATATGATTGATGTTAATCCCAAAGCCATTACCATTAGGGCTAATCAATCTGCTGGCTTTTTCTATGCCATTCAAACCCTAAGGCAGTTGATGCCTGCCGATTTCGAAAAAAATGATTTTAGGGCAAAATCGTTAACCATACCATGTGTTGTTATTGTTGATAAACCGCGTTTTTCGTGGCGAGGATTAAACCTCGATTGCTGCCGTCATTTCATGACCAAGGACTTTGTTAAGCGTTACATCGATTTACTGGCATACCATAAAATGAATGTACTGCACTGGCATCTTACAGAGGACCAGGGTTGGCGAATCGAGATAAAGAAGTATCCCAAGCTAACCGAGGTTGGTGCTTGGCGCACCAATGCCGATGGAACTGTTTACGGAGGTTTTTACACTCAGGATGATATCCGCGAGATAGTGGCCTATGCTGCAAAACGCCATGTGATGGTTGTTCCCGAGATTGAGATGCCGGGGCATTCGGTAGCCGCTTTAGCGGCTTACCCTCAATTATCCTGCACCGGAAAACCTTTGAAAGTTGAAACCAACTGGGGTGTTTTTAAGGATATTTACTGTGTCGGGAACGATTCTACTTTTATCTTTTTGCAGGATGTACTCTCGGAGATAGTGGATCTCTTTCCATCGCCATATATTCACATAGGCGGCGATGAGGCACCCAAGTATCGCTGGGAAAACTGCCCGAAGTGTAGGACAAGGCTCAGAATGGAAAAGTTAAATAGCTATGAGGAGTTGCAGCGATACTTTATTAGCCGCATTGCAAAATTTTTGGAAGGTAAAGGGAAAACCATTATTGGTTGGGATGAGATTTTGGAAGGTGGCCGTCCGCATAATGCTATGGTTCAGGCTTGGCGCGGTATCGATAGGGCTTCGGAAGCCCTTAAGGCCAACGCACCAGTTATAGTGTCGCCTACAAGCCATTGCTACTTTGATTATCCCGTTGAGGTTACAAACCTGCAAAAGGTTTACAGCTTTGACCCCGTACCCGAAAATACTGTATCGGAAAAGATTGATTTGGTGCTTGGGGGTGAGTGCAATATGTGGACTGAGTATGCCCCTCAGGAAACGGTCGATTCAAAGGTCTTTCCCCGCTTGCTTGCCATATCGGAGGTTTTGTGGACCTATCCTAATCAACGTGAATATCCTGAATTTCTGAAGCGTGTTCGCTACCATTACAACCGCCTCGATGCGTTAGGGGTAAACTATGGTTTTGAGCAATCGGCTGTTGAGTTTAAATCGAGTATTGGTGATGTTAAAAATTCCATTGTTGTTGAGCTGATTAAAGGGCAGGATAACCTTCAGATACAGTACACCACCAATGGCGATGAACCAACTGCAAAAAGCACCTTGTACCGGAAACCTATTGTTTTAACCGCTAATGCCACAATCAAAGCCGCTGCATTTAACAGTGGTATTCGGGTGGGTGAGGTTTTCGAACGAACCTTTGTGGTAACAAAAAGCTTGGGTAAGCCCATTGAACTTAGCTTTAAACCATCGGAAAAGTACATGGGTGGAGGTTTGCAAGCCTTGGTGGACGGTCGCTTGGGGACGCCCAAGTACAACGATGGCATTTGGCAAGCCGTGCAAGGCGAGGACATGACGGTAACCATTGACCTTGGTAGCGAGCAGCAAATCAGTAGCGTGGCCATTGGCTTTCTTCAGAATATACCCTCATGGATATTTCTACCAGGCAGTGTAGATGTGTTTATTTCGGTTGATAATTCCACTTTTAAGCAAATTGCTCAGCTCGATTGCCCCGATAGTATAAGGCAGCAGCCAATGCTCATTTATAGGTTTAATGCTTTTACCCTAAAAAATATTAAGGGGCGTTTTTTGCGTTTTGTTGCCCATAATCCCGGGCCTTGCCCCGACTGGCATCCTGCCTCCGGCTCACCCACGTGGCTTTTTGCCGATGAGGTAGTGGTGGAATAATACCAATGATATCTCTTAAAAAAATAAAAAATAAATATATTTGAAAAAGTAAATAAATATTCTAATTTTGTTAACCGTTAACCCTTAAATAAAAAATGAAATGAAAAACAATTTTAAATTGATGATTATTTTGGTTACACTTCTCGCTAGTGGATGTGAAAAAGAATTAAATCAAGAAGTGATAATTACACCTACGCCAAAACAATTCCAACCTAAGCAATTAATTACTGGGCAAGAGGTAACAAAAACAAATGCTAATGAATTAGTTTGTCCTTTTTACAATGATCTAGACTGGGAGTCAGTCAGTTATATTAGAATTAAATATAATAGTTCTATAAGGGATGTGTTTATGTTTAATCACCCTTCTTCTAGGGGTTATGTACCAGAAGATGTAAGGATAGATGTTAAAAGAGATGATGGTTGGAGGTTGGTTTACAACTGGTTTATTCCTATAGATATTTCCGACTTTGAAACACAGTTCCCTGCCATGTTATTCTATAACATTTATCGTGGGAAATTTAAACTTTTTTATTATCATATGGATACCCAATATTTAAACACTAATGTTTGTATTAATTTGGCAACAATTGGAAAGAGTACCAAAATATTTAATTTAAACGATCTAATATTAAACCATGATTTATCTGCATTTACAAATACAGTTACACAATCTATTGAAAAACAGTTTACTACAAGCGATATCGGATTACGTCCTAACTATTGGTATGCATTTGAATGGGATGTTTCATACTATGATCCTAATTTATTGTTAGGTGACATGATGGGATTTGGTGCGTATACAGTTAAGTTTAGTTCCTTAAACTTAAACAAAACTATTGCTGATGATTTAAATGGAAAATTGACCTCGACTATTACCACCAAGGATTATAATAGTATAGTTGGAGCAAATGACATAAAAGATTTCTTTAAATCTGAAAACAAAACAATTCTTGTAAAATATAGGAAGGAGTTTACAAAACCTTTTTTCCAAAAACTTGCTAGTTCAACAGTTTCATGGATAAGAAAAGGATTTCAAAGACTGGAAGAAGATGCTTCAATAATCGATTTGGCTAAAGTAATTGATAATCCAATAGGAGTTATAGCAGGAACGGCTGCTTCAAAATTGTTTGGGTGCTTATTTCCTGGGAAAGAATCTACAACTACAAGCATTAAGTCAATAGAACAGAAGGCTTCATTAGACATAGATATTAGCGGTTCTATTCAAGAAACTGTACCTTTTGCTTGGATAAAATTTTCAATTCCCAAAACTTTATTGAGCCCCTACTCCTATTGTGGGAGATACGGTTTGTTTAGTTTAAAAAGAAAGGTAAAAGTAGGGGTATATGAATTTGCTGAAGATAGAGGAGATGATGTATTTTGGTATTTAGTGTTGAATGCAAAATTTGATGAGGACCCTGCAAACCTAATAGATGTCAACCCTGATTTATTAAATTTTGCCAATGTGGAGTATTCCGTAAAACTAGTTTATATTGACGAAAATAATACAATTCTATCACCTAATATGGAACATCTTGTTAAGGGCTCTATCTTATCATTTGAAGAAAATCCAAAATACAAATTCTTCCTTGATTTAGGGAATGGGTGTGATATCAAATTTGAACGCCCAATTAAAGTAATATATGGTAATGAACCAATATTATCTACTTCTAAGTATCCGAGGATGGCTCCATATAAAAAAGTAAAAATATTAGTTAATTTTAAAGTGACTCCTAAAAATGGTTCAGCGCCAGTTTTAATTAATCAGTTGTTTGAGCCTGAATATGTAGGGCATCAAGTTTATGATGTTGTTCCCAGGATTCCAAGGGGCTCTACAATTGTACCAATTGAGTAAAAGTAAAAAAAAGCCGGTTTAAACCGGCTTTTTTTACTTTTTGGTGGGTTCTTCAACCCGTTTGGCTTTTATTTTTCCAGTTACGGTGTATGTTTTTGGAGTATTGCTATTGTCGGAAAAAGTTCCAATATAAGTGGCCTCAATAAATCCACCTATGGGGTCAATTTTTTCAATGGTAGTTTGAACATCCTTTGACTCAAGGAAAAGGACAAGACTGTCGTTTTTATGGAACATAATCGTTCCTGTTAGACCTGCAGTGCCGGGTTTGTTATCTTCAAGTACCATGTAGTAATGTACATTGAAACCGCTACCGGCATTAATCATTTCGGTTTTTGGGTAAACGGCTGTGTAGTAGATTTGTGCGGTAGGGTTATAGGTTAAATACGTATAACCCTCTACTTCCATTGATGTCCCCATGTTAAAGGTGGGATTGGAGTAGGTTTTACCATCAATTGTTACGCTGCCACTAATGGTTACTGAGTTATCGTAATCGGTACTCTCATCGTTCCCGCACGATGCCATTCCAAAAGCCAAAAGGCTTGCAAGCAAAATGTATGATATCCGTTTCATAACAATAAAATTTTAATTTATAGATATAAATGTAAAAAAAATCTCTCAACCTATAAACACTTTTTTTGACAGTTAGTATATCCAAATTCGTAAATTGAAAAAATCAATTGACGAATCGACAAAAAATCTACTCATTCCGAAAGTTTAGAATGAATATTTTTGATTAGGTGTGTTTTCCTGTCTATACAAACAAGATGTTAAGATATTTAATGAGGTTCTATTGACTAAACTAATAAATATAGGAAGTTAAAAAGGGTATTTGTAGACCATAGATACCCTTTTTAATATAGTAAAACCAATTACGAAGTGAGTTAGATTATTAATCTACCTTGTTGTAAACCAAAGCAAAACCAAATCCTGCGAGTACATCGCTGTAAGGGTAAACCATTACTGAGACTTTAATCATAGGTTCTATAAAAAATTGGTTGTTCAGCCTTAACGATTTTGATAGTGCGCCCTGAACACCCAAAAGGTAAGTATCTTCTCTGTGGTAGTTGTTAATTTGTACATTATCATCGCTGTCTGATGCAAAGCCCCATCCTACATAATAATTGTGATTAATTCCAAATGATAGGTTTATGATCTGGCTTGAGAATTTGTACAATAATGGAACAACCATGTATCTTTCATTTATGTTAAAAATGTAAAGATTGTTGTTTATACTAATTGTGCCATCGTTTTTCCTGATTTGGTAAAATAAACCGGTTTCAAATTGGCTATGTTTGCTTAATGGTATATTAAGTTTTAATCCTACTTCCGGTAATATAGATTCTAAGTGAAAATTTGAACTTATTTCAGCCCCAAATGATAAGTTCTGCGCATCACCCATCTTAAACATTGCCATGAGTGGAATGAATACCATTAATACTTTCTTCATTGTGTTAATTATTAGTTAGTTAAAAAAAAGTTTTTAAATAATATGTTTAACAAAGTTACAAAAATGTTTAATGTTTTTTATTCACTACTTTCCGATAAAAAAATTCTTATCCTTCACGAGGAAATTAAAGTACCCTCTTTTCTGTGCTTTTACAACAGTTTAACCGCTACGTGGGAATAGGATTACGTTTCGCCATAAGCGATTAAGAGTTGTTTAAAAACCAACCCTAATTTTTGTTCCACATAGAGGATAGATTAAATAAGGATTTTACTAATTCCTAAAAGCTTTGGCCGGGGCGGTAGTGGTTTTTTTAAAATAAAAAAAGGGGTGTCCAATCTGACACCCCTCATCGGTTGGCTAAAGTTCTATCTCGTTATCGTTTTTATCGAAGAAATGGTACTCCAGAAAATGGTACGACGACATGGGCAATAGGTTGATTATGCAATTAAACTTTATGGCCCACTTAAAATGTTTTGAAATTAAACCCTTTTTGAGGTAAGCTGCAATGTAGGGATGCAGCTTAATGGTGATTGAGCGATACTTTTTGGTGGCACAAATCAACGATAGCTGATTCTCTATTTGCTCGTCGAGCAGAATGGTGGCAGTAACCTTGCCGCTGCCGTTGCAAACCGGGCATTTCTCACTGGTGTCGATATGCATTTCAGGGCGAACCCGTTGGCGGGTAATCTGCATTAACCCGAACTTGGTCAGCGGCAAAATATTGTGCTTGGCGCGGTCGCGGCTCATGAGCTCCTTCATGCGCTCGTACACCATTTGCTTGTTCTCGTTGCTGTGCATGTCGATGAAATCGACCACAATAATACCACCCATATCGCGCAGCCTCAGCTGTCGGGCAATCTCGTCAACTGCAGTAAGGTTTACCTCAAGGGCGTTGGTTTCCTGGTCGTTCGACGATTTGGAGCGGTTACCGCTGTTCACATCAATCACATGCAACGCCTCAGTATGCTCAATAATGAGGTATGCACCACTCTTAATGGAAACGGTACGGCCAAAGAGCGACTTAATTTGCTTTTCTACGCCAAATTGGTCGAATATAGGCACATTACCAGTGTAGAGTTTTACAATCTTTTCCTTTTCGGGTGCAATACTTTCGATATACTCGCGTATTTCTTCGTAAACATTCTCGTCGTTTACGTGAATGCTGTTGAACGATCCATTAAGCATATCCCTCAGGATAGCCGATGTGCGTTTAATCTCGCTTGTTAACAGAGCTGGGTAGCCAGGATTTTTTAGTTTTTCAACGGTGATTTCCCACCGTTTAATTAAGCTGCGCAGCTCAGCATCGAGTACTGCAACTTTTTTGCCCTCGGCGGCGGTACGTACAATAACCCCAAAATTTTTGGGTAAAATACTCTCCATCAGCCTTTTGAGGCGTTTGCGTTCCTCGGGGGATGTAATTTTCTGCGAGATTGATACCTTGTCGTTAAAGGGAACAAGTACGATGTTCCTTCCTGCAAGGGAAATCTCGGAGGTTAGCCTTGGTCCCTTGGTCGAAATGGGTTCCTTGGCAATTTGCACCATTACAGGCTGTCCTGAACTAAGCACATCCGTAATCTTCCCGCCCTTATCGATATCGGGAAGCATGTTGTACTTTGAAATGGGAATGGTTTTGTTTTTTCGCGAGTAGTGATCCTGAACGTACTTCTGGAGTGTTTTGAACTGCGGCCCAAGGTCAAGGTAATGAAGGAAGGCATCTTTTTCGTAGCCCACATCTACAAAAGCTGCATTCAACCCGGGCATGATTTTTTTGACTTTACCGAGATAGATGTCGCCAACCGAGAACTGAACATTGCTTCGCTCCTTGTTGAGCTCTACCAGCTGCTTATTTTCGAGCAGGGCAATCGCAATTTCAGTTTCACGAACATCGATAATTAACTCGGTATTCACCTTTTACGTATTTTGGTTAGCGATTAAACAACGCAACCTAAAGCACCTTGAGGCACTTTAGGTTGCTTATGCTATTATACTGATTAGCAAATGGTTATCTGTTTTTCTTCTTATGGCGATTCTTACGTAGACGTTTTTTACGCTTGTGGGTTGCCATTTTGTGTCTTTTTCTCTTCTTTCCGCTTGGCATTGTGGTAAATTTTGAGTGTTAGTACTAAACTATTTCTTTACGTGGTTCTTAACCTTGTTAACAAACGACTTGGAAGGTTTGAAAGCAGGTATGAAGTGTTCAGGAATAATAATGGTGGTGTTCTTGGAAATGTTACGGGCTGTTTTTTTAGCACGCTTTTTCACAATAAAGCTGCCAAAGCCACGCAGATAAACATTTTTTTCCTTTACCAAGGAATCCTTAACGGCTTCCATGAAAGCCTCAACGGTTTTCTGAACTGCTACTTTCTCGATTCCAGTGCTCTTGGAAATCTCGTTTACGATATCAGCCTTTGTCATTTTTGAAAATCTTTAGTTATCAATAAATTAGACAATTATTCACAAATTTGGATTGCAAATATACAAGTTTTGTATCGATTAATAAAACTGTTAAGATTATTTTTGACAAGAATTTTTTTTCTTTTGATTTGATAGTATGGATTTTAGCTCAATACTTTTCAACTGGTATCTTACTAATGCACGTGATTTGCCTTGGCGCAACACCACTAATCCATACCATATCTGGGTATCGGAAGTAATACTCCAGCAGACAAGAGTGGTGCAGGGCATTTCGTACTACTATCGTTTTATTGAGCGTTTCCCTACCATTCAATCGTTAGCCCAAGCTGATATTGATGATGTAATGAAGGTATGGCAAGGCCTTGGTTACTATACAAGGGCCCGTAACCTTAAAGCTGGCGCT
>Ga0207433_10017064_pt1 | contig 10100 bp, 10 predicted proteins | sample YelNatPaOPGAMG01_FD_187559 | JGI IMG/M metagenome (GOLD analysis project Ga0207433, IMG submission 187559) | Hot spring thermophilic microbial communities from Obsidian Pool, Yellowstone National Park, USA - OP-RAMG-01 (SPAdes) (version 3) | ecosystem: Environmental > Aquatic > Thermal springs... | reverse complement strand
ATTTAATAATGATTTCAATGCGTTAATAATTTAAATTTTATTAAATTTTTGGCATTTAAATTGCTTAATTCTATTCTTAGGAGTTAAGTAAAATGAAAAAAATTTTAATTATATTAATTCCATTATTATTTGCTGGAACAAGTTTTGCGGCTACTTTAACTTATACAGACTCCACTCTAACACCTGGAAATAAAATTATTTATGAATTGACTTTTTATCCCAGTTCAGGTGGTTATAACGCAATATTTAGTATCACCAATACCAGTGATGTAACTCCTGAATGGTATGCAGGATGGTTTCTTTTTAAATTTGATGGTCAAAGTCCTGGGACAATCTCAATTATTTCTGCTCCTTCCGGGTCATGGAATTTTGTGAGTACTTCAGATAATGTTAGGGTCTTATGGGGTGGCGGAAATTATCAGATATTAGCACAGGATGGATTTTATGGATTTTATCAAACTTCATTAGCCGAAGGAAATACTCCAAATTTAAATAACTTGGTTTTACTTACAGGATCTCCAGTAACCCACACATTTACGTTTACATTTACGGTAATCGGTTCAGTAAATTTAACAGAAATTCCATTTCAAGTTGGTTATTATGATGGTACAACGGGGTCAGGAAATATAAAGTTTAATCAATTAAGTGAAATTCTAACTGTTCCTGAACCAAGCACGCTCATTCTTATTGGAGCAGGATTAGTAAGTTTAGGATTATTTCGGCGCTTCAAAAAAATATAATTTCAAGGAGGTTTTGTGAAATGAAAAAGTTAATTAGTGCTTTAGTAATTGCTTTTTCCTTATTTTTTCCAGTCGCTGTAATTGCAAATTTAATGGGTACTGGATATATGGAACTGGCATATAGTCCACCCATAGGTGGTGGCTATTATTTAGATTATGATGGTTGGGTAAAATCATCTACTTTTGGATATACTACATCAAATTTTGTTGAAGTATTTTGTGTTTCATCTGATAGGCTGGCCTCTGGAAATTTTAGTTTTTACACAATAACCCCAGATTTAGATACGTTAATTGGAGGAGGAACATTTGAAAAACTATCTCGGGCTGCTTGGGTGGGAGATCATTGGAAAGATTATATTGGCTCATATGACCCAGACTATGTTAAAGGAGAGGCACAAAAGGCTGTTTGGAAAATAGTAGGTGTAATGGATATTATTGGGTCTGATGGTCTGGATTTAATAATTTTTAATGATGCTACGTTACAATCTCCTACAGCTAATTATAATTGGTATTTTGCATTGGATTCTCAAGACTTCATAGTACCTGTTCCAGAGCCTACCAGTATTCTACTTCTTGGTATCGGTTTACTTGCCTTTGGATTACTTGGGAGGGAGAAGTTTAAAAAATAACTTGATTTATGAGTAATTATAAGCAAAAAGGGGCAGATTTTAAAATCTGCCCCTTTTTGCTTATTTTGAAATAATTTTTCCTATTTTTTATCTATCTTCCGATTCCCAACTTTTCAATTATCTCATAAAGGGCTGGCCGGCTGATGCCTAACTCTTCAGCCACCTTTGAGATATTTCCTTTATTCTTATAGATTGACCTCTCAATTAGCTCCCTTTCGAGCTCTTCGCGGGCTTCTTTAAGTGTCTTCCCTCTATATTTTTCAAATGGGGATTTAAGTTCCAGATCCTCTGGAGTCAACTTAGACCCCTCAGCCATGATCACTGCCCTCTTAATCCGATTCTCAAGCTCACGAACATTCCCGGGCCACGGATAAGATTCAATAGCATTGATGGCTTGTGGAGTAAACCCTGTCACTTTTTTCTTGTTCTCTTTTGCAAACCGACTTAAAAGGGCATTGGCTAAAACTAAAACGTCTCCCTCCCTTTCTCTTAAAGGTGGAAGAGAAACCACCACCACACCGAGACGGTAATAAAGGTCTTCTCGAAACTTTCCTTCCCTCATTGCCTCTTTGAGGTCTCTATTCGTGGCTGCAATGACTCGAACATCTACGGATATCTCTTCTCTTCCCCCCACCCTTTCGATTTTCTGTTCCTGCAGGAACCTGAGAAGTTTTACTTGAAGGGCAGGCGAAAGCTCTCCGATCTCATCGAGGAAGAGGGTTCCCCCGTTTGCCTTCTCAAATCGTCCTTTCCTCTGAATATGGGCACCTGTATAGGCCCCTTTCTCGTGGCCGAAAAGTTCACTCTCGAGAAGAGTTTCAGGAATAGCACTGCAATTGATCACCGCAAAGGGCCCTTTACTCCTTTCACTTAAGCGATGGATCGCCCTTGCTACAAGTTCTTTTCCAGTTCCGCTTTCCCCGATAATGAGAACAGGAGCCTCTGTAGTAGCCACTTTTCGAATCGAATTAAAAATGGCCTGCATCTGAGGACTTGTTCCAATCATTCCCTCAAAGGCATCAATTTGAAGGCTTTCACGAAACTCTCGATATTCTCTTTCGAGTCCAGAAAGATAAAAAGCCCTGGAAAGAACCACTTTTAGTTCTTCGATTTGAATCGGCTTGCAGAAAAAGTCATAGGCTCCAAGACCAATCGCCTTCAATGCATTTGACTTCTCATCCTGACCCGTGATGATGATAATCTTGACAAAAGAATCAATCCCGACCATTTCCTTGAGAGTTTCGAACCCCTCGTCAGGTTCAGAAGGATGTGGTGGAAGTCCCAGATCTAAGGTGACAACGGGAGGTTTTTCTTGCTCAAAAACCTCGATGGCATTCTCCCGATTTTCAGCCAGAAAGACCTCGTAATCCTTCGCAAGCGCCCACTTCATCTGAGACGCAATCGCATAATCATCCTCAACAATGAGTAGTTTTGGTTTCAGAGGGGAAAAATTCTGTTTAGGCATAAAGTTTCGGGTTACAAGTTACGAGTTAATGGCTAATGATTTTTTATGAGTATTCCATTCTTTCTCGACATAATGAACAAATTTATTTATTTTACTTCCTAAATCTTCGTAAAATTTAAGATATGTATTAATTGAAAAAGAATCAACATTATGAATATCTTTTATAAAATTCAAATGGACAATAGTTTCATCGCATGAAGCATGGGCATAAGTTAGAAATCTTATAAATTCGGCTTTATATCTTCTTCGGCCATATCCTTCGGCTATGCAGGACGGAATACTTTTAGAGGATTTTCTTAATTGACTCCCCTCTTCATAGAGCTCGTATTGTGGTAATGATAATGAAAATTTGTGTACTTTTACAGCTAAATCATAAGCAATTCTATAAATTTCTAAATCTTTATAACTTTTCATATTAAACTCCTTTAACTCGTAACTCGAAACCCGTAACTCGAAACTCGAAACCCGTAACTCGAAACCCGTAACTCGAAACCCGCAACTTGAAACTTTACTCAATTATTATGAAGTGGCAAATAAACTCTGAAGGTGCTGCCTTTTCCCTCTTGGCTTTCCACTTCAATTCTCCCACCATGAGCCTCAACAATTGTCTTACTCTGATAAAGTCCAATCCCCATTCCTTGCTTTTTAGTTGTTTTAAAGGGCTTAAATAGAGATTGTTCCATAAATTCTTTTGACATCCCACACCCATTATCACTCACCGAAATGATTGCCCAAGCCTCTTTTTTGAAAGTTTTAATATTAATCATGCCTCCATTGATTAATGCCTCTCGGGCATTTATTATTAGATTTGTTATAACCTTTTGAATCTGTTCTGGATCAACAAAAATTTTGGGAATTGGTAAAAGCTCATGAGAAACCAGAATATTCTCTCCTCCATTTATAGAAGGTATAGAACGCAGGATGAGTTCATTTAGGTCTGTTTCAACCTTTTTTAATTCAATCTTTTTACTTAACATGGAAAGCTGAGCGCACATGTTATTTACTTTCGTAACAGATTGGTTAATAATTCTTAATGCATCCTCCCTGAATTCAGGATTTTCAAAATGGACTGGAAGATTTTGCATGGTGAGAGAAAGGGTTGAGGCAAGATTTTTAAGGTCGTGTATCATAAATGCAGAAATGGTTTGAAAGGCTTCCATTTCTTTTGATTTACGGAGCTCTTCAGCAAGCTTAAGATTTAGCAGGCTTCCTGCAATCTGATCCGCCATAGTTTTAAGAAGGTCAAATTCTTCAAATGAAAAAGATTCATACCCAACTCTTTCTCCTAAAGTAATTAATCCCAAAAATCTCCCTCCTGCTGAAAGTCTAACACAATAACGAATTCTTGCTTCCTGAAAAGCCTCGGGCATGGATTGTTTAAGATCTTCTGCCCAAGAGATTTTTGGATCATCAAGGTCTACAGGCCCTTCTTGATCTTTAAGTGCCTGTATGAGTTTAGTTCCAACTTCATCTGAAATCCTATGGCCAATTCCACTATTTGAAAAAATAGTTGATCCCAGAGGTTTCAGTCTATCATAGTTTTCATCAAAAAGCCATATTGTTACAGAAAGAACCTCAAGCGTATCTGAAATCATTCTTGCCACTTTCATACATAGGGTATCAGGATCAGTAATCATTGAGGTTTCTTCAGTAAATTTCATCCATTCTTTTCTATAGTCATAGGTTGGCCTTTTAAAATGGGTCGAAATGAAATACTTTATCTTATGTCGAACTCTATCAGAGAAAAGTAAAACGAAGAGTCCAAGAAAGGCCAAAAATACAAAAAAAACTCTTAATGCAAGAGCCTGCCCCAAATTAAAATATCTAAATAGATTTACAAGAATCCCTACGACGATGAAATAGATTCCTGCAAGTATAACTGTAAATGAACTGTAAAGAACTGCTTGTGAAGGATAGAACTCTATGGAAAGTATCTTAAGCCTAAAAAGTGATCGTGCTATGAGAATATCCGCAACAATTAGGCCAAAAGCATTTACAATTTCGAGTCCCATATCTACAGCTCGAAACATCAATGTCTGTCCACCTGTGTAAATTCGAAGGGCGAAAACTCCTCCCAATCCAATTATCATAAACTTGATTTGCCATCGTATATGACCTCTTGAAATCCGTAGGGTTCGTTCAAGATTCATTATTACAATAACAGTAATAATAATGATTACTATATAAAGAAATTGGCCTAACCTTCCAAGGCCAATTATCCACTTAGATGATTCATCAAAGGCAACATCTCTAATAAGAACTCTATTCAGACCAATTCCAAAAATTAGAGGAATTGCAAAGGAGAATATGAGAAACCACTTCAATCTTTTTATCAATTCTTTATAATTTTCTTGTGTGAAGGTAAGGCTGAAAAGAAGCCATATTGGTGGAATTAATCCTCCTATAGCGAGGCGAATCCTCTGCCATCGGAGTATGATTTCAGTTAAATGGTTTTGGAGGCTAAGGCCTGTAAATACTGATTCCAGGGCAAATGCAATCATACCGGCTGCAAATACTCGGTGCTGGAAAGAATGTCTATCCTTCAAAAGCACAAATACAGCAAGACCAAGACTTAAAGCCGCAGCCCCAAATGATATTATTATTCCAAAATTATTCATCCCTTAATCCCAATATTCCAATATTCCAATATTCCATTATTCCATTATTCCAATATTCCAATATTCCAATCTTCCAATCTTCCCTTATTCCATTATTCCAATATTCCATTATTTTATTATCCCCCTCACCTCCCTCCTCTCCCCCACGGGTAGAGGATAATTTATTTTTCTATTTGTATATCCATTATATAAACATAATAAACCCACATGCTCTATGCTCTTTTCTCTATGCTCTATGCTCTTTACTCTATGCTCTTTGCTCTTTGCCCTTTGCTCTTTGCTCTATGCTCTTTGCGATCTTTTGTGAGCCATTCCATTATTCCATTATTATTTACCTTTTTTTTTCTCAGTCTTAATTAACCATATGAGAATAGGAGCCATAAAAAGAAGCGCTAAAACAAAGAATGGAATCCCTCCACTTCTATGAAGCTCACTTCCCAGTATTCTTTGGTCTACATATGTTCCTAATAGTGAAAGAATAGTAATCCTTAAAGCATTTTTAAATATCGTAATTGGTATTACACAAAGAACTAATACCAATTTTTTCCATTTTGTCTTAAGGAAAAACTCACCTGCAATAAGACTTGTAATGATGAGAGCCAAACTTGACCTGATTCCACTGCACTGTTTGGCCACCTCAATGCTAAGCCCAGGCAAATGGAAAGTGAATCCTTCCTTTAGAATTGGAACTCCTGTTATCTTAAAAAGAAAATATGTAGCCTCTGTTGAACAGATTTGAAGAAAGAGAATAAATTTTTCAACCACGATACTTGGCAGTGGTGCAAAGAGGAAAAGGAATAGTAACGGAAATATAGCCATTCGAAAAGACTTGATTCCATAGAAGAAAAGAAACCCACCTGACCAAAATAATACGATAGAATAGATTTTAAGAGACATGAAATCATTTGCATTAAGATTTGTCGCTTGATTGAGACTAAATATGTATAAAAATAATCCGCTTAGAGAGATTAAAGGGCCAAGTATATATGAATATTTTGCTGATGATAGAACCTCTCTTCTCTTTCCAAAAAGAAAATATCCACTGATAATTGGAATTAAAAGAATATGTGAGTAAAGCTCACTTTTGGTAGACATCTTTGCCAATTCTCTTAGCGGGGTAAAAAAGGCAACGATTGTAGCTATAGAAAAGATTAAAAAAACGAGGCTTCGAATCATAATATAGTGTTTAGTGTTTAGTGTATAAATTATATCATTTTTTATAGAGGGATTCGATAATTGTTTCAAGAGGAGGATTTTCAATACTAATATCCCTCACTGGAAAATTTGAAAATATGTTTGAGGCTACTCGAGCTGTTTCTTCAGGTGAAACCTCCATTAATACCTCTTGATCATTTAGATGAACAACCCTTCCAAGCTCTTTAATCTTATCTCTATCGTAGGTGCCATTAAAAATAATCTTCATCTTTTTCTTAAATCCATCTAAACTGCTGAGAGTCTCAATTGCTCCATCATAAATAATTTTTCCCTTATTAATAATCACAACCCTTTTACATACTTGTTCAATATCTGTCATATTATGAGATGTTAGAATAATAGTATATTTCCCTTCCTTCCCTTTATTTGATATGAATTCCCTAACTTTGCGGGCATTGATTAAATCGAGGGCATTAGTTGGTTCGTCAAGGAATATAACCTTTGGGTCATGAAGCAAAGCTCCTACAAGCTCGCAGCGTTTTCTCTGGCCAAAAGAGAGTTTTCTTTGCGGGATATCTAAGATATCCTCAATTTCAAGGAGTTGAACTAACATATCTAAATTTTTTTTAAAAACCTTTTCCGGAATCTCATAAACCGTCTGTGAAAAATTGAAATATTCTCTTGCTGGCAAATCCCAGAATAGCTGGCTTCTCTGGCCTGAAACAAATGCAATTTGAGAAAGAAATTTCTTTTCCCGTTTAAATGGTAAAAAACCTAATACCTCAACTTCTCCTGCTGTTGGATAGAGGATTCCTGAAAGCATCTTTAATGTTGTGGTTTTTCCTGCTCCATTCGGTCCAATAAAGCCAACAATCTCGCCCATCTCAACATCGAGATTTATTCCTTTAACTGCTTCAACAAATACTTTTTTGCCTTTGAAAAGGTTTTTAACGGAACCTAAAAAACCAGGTGTCTTCTCATAAAACCAGTATTTTTTAGAAAGCTCTTTTGTATGGATTGCCTGCATGGGAAGTAGAATATTAGTGTTAGTGTTAGTGTTAGTGTTAGTGTTAGTGTTAAGTGTTTTGGTAATTAAGTGCTTGCGGATAGGTAATTTTTAATTCCTTTCTTCCAGAACATCAATGCTATGATTAAAAAGACTCCACTTACAAAAAATGAAAAAAGAATAAACTGAAATGATAAAGCCTTTAATAATGCTTGAACAGGAATTTGTGCAATTAATATTAATGGGAAAAAATAAATAAAAAAGATCTTCCAGAATCCTTCGAATATATCCAGTGGATAACGGCCTATTTTAAAAATATTATCCAGAATTCTACCAATTCCATAGGATTGAACTGTCCAGAATGAGATGGATGCTACAATAAGATTAAGAGCATAAAGGAAGATAAGGGCATTAATAATCAATATTAAATATACGAGAAACTGCCAAAAGTTAAAAGTTAAATTTAAATTCAAAATGACAAAACCAAGAAAAGCGAGAGATGGAATAAAACTGAACAAGTCCATAAGGTCAATATTTTCAAAAGAGACCAAAAAAAGGTGATTTATCGGAAGCAAAAGTCTTGTATCGAGCTCTCCTGTCTGGATCCAGCGTGGAAGAGATTGTGTTAAATTTCTCTGAAATGTGATACTCATTAAAAAATCAACCATATGAAAGGTAGCAAAGAGAATAAGAACCTGATCAAATGTCCACTGGCCAATTTTATCTATTTTTAAAAAAATGGCTTGAAAGAAGAAAAAAAGTAGTATTATACGGATTATTTTACCAGCCACCATCATGAAAAAATGTGGTCTATAAGCCATCTGCCGCATTAATCCAATCTTCACAAAAAGTCCAAAAATCTTTAAATAACGAAACATTTTTTGGTGATTGGTGATTAGTGATTAGTGATGGTGATTAGTGAATGGTGATTGGTGAATGGTGATTGGTGAATGGTGATTGGTGATTAGTGAATGGTGACTGGTGATTGGTGTTGGTTTTCCCCCCAATATTCCAATATTCCAATCTTCCAATCTTCCATTATTCCAATATTCCAATATTCCATTATTCCATTATTCCATTATTTCTTTTTTTAGTCTCCCATTGCTACATAGTGCTTAATTCCTTTTTTCCAAACCATTAAATTTAAAATTCCAAGCCCTAAAATCCATCCTCCTTCTTTTAAAAATTCCAAAAAAACTTGATCAAGCGCAATCTTCCCTAAATATATTTTCATAGGCAGGTAAATGAGAAATGGAAATGGGAGAATGAAGAATATTTTTTGAAGTAATTGTGGGAAAAAAGAGATTGGAATTATAGCACCGCCTATAATTTCCATAATGACACGCATGGTAAACCGCAGACCATAAGTGTTTTCGACCCAGAAAGAAAGTAAACTCAAAGATTCAAATATTAAAAATTGTAGAATTGATGAAAGAATAAGAGAAATCCCAAAAAGTATAAAAACTTCTATATTGGGAGCAAATTTTATATGATTCATAAAGAAAATTGAGACAACTATATATCCTACCAAACCCAATAAAAAAAAGAATGCTTTACTCCCGAAATCGCGAGCAAACCATAACCAATAAGGACTAATTGGTTTAATAAGAAGGTTCGAAAGAGTCCCATCCTGAATATTTTGGCTTGTCTCGGGATTTTCTGCCGTTGTTAATATAAAACTATTTATCAATCCACCGCCTAAGAGATAAGTAATCATCTCCGAAAGTGAATACCCACCAATAATTTCTTTTCCCGAATACCTATAAATGGCAATCCATAAAAAAATAACAATAAGGGAGGAAAAAATTCCACTTAGGATTTCCATAAAAAAGTTTAACCTATAGGCCATCCTTTCAATCCAGGCCAATTTAAAAACAACTAAATATTTAATCATTTTGATTAGTTGAGAAGAAGGTTAAATTCTATATTATTATAATTTGGCTTAAAATTGGACTGGAGATTCGAATAATTTTATGAAACAGAACGGCTTTCTATTTTTTCCACTCTATTCTTCAGTTCTATAAATTCCTTTTCAAGTGTGCTTATACGTCTATCTAATTCAGCATAAGATAATTTAGTTGCTGCTAAAATCTCCTTTTGAGCATTCTGAATCTCAATCTTTAAATCACTGTTTGTTTTATAAATTTCTTTTCTAAGATCCTGCTGAACTTCTCTAAACTCAGCCTTCATTTCTTGATGCGTCTTTTTTAACTCTTGATGTACCTCCCTAACCTCCTGACGAGTCTCATTCAAATCATTCCGAAGCTCTTTAACATCCTGACGAGTCTCCTCTAACCCCTGCCTTACCTCCCTAACCTCCTGCCGAGTCTCATTCAGGTCATTCCGAAGCTCTCTAACATCCTGACGAGTCTCCTCTAACCCCTGCCTTACCTCCCTAACCTCCTGCCGAGTCTCATTCAGGTCATTCCGAAGTTCCCTAACATCCTGACGAGTCTCCTCTAACCCCTGCCTTACCTCTCTAACCTC
>Ga0207433_10017062_pt1 | contig 10100 bp, 12 predicted proteins | sample YelNatPaOPGAMG01_FD_187559 | JGI IMG/M metagenome (GOLD analysis project Ga0207433, IMG submission 187559) | Hot spring thermophilic microbial communities from Obsidian Pool, Yellowstone National Park, USA - OP-RAMG-01 (SPAdes) (version 3) | ecosystem: Environmental > Aquatic > Thermal springs... | reverse complement strand
CGCATGGTCTGGGAGGGCATCCAGGGCTTTACCGGCAAGGAGCCGGGGAAAAAGGAGGGGAACCTTATTCCCGGCAGCGGTTGGGGGATGGCCCTCTTTGGCTTTGTGGTCGGGATCGCCACCGGCATTGCCGGCCTAGGCGGCGGCTATGCCCTGGTGCCGGGGCTGATCTACCTTTTCTCTGCCCCTGTCTACATCACGATGGGTACCTCGCTAGCGGTGATGGTCCCTCTGGCCCTGGTGGGTGGCCTGATCAAAGTGGCTCAAGGGTTTGTGGTGTTGCTAGCAGGTGGGCTGCTGGGTGGCGGGGTGACGGTCGGTGCCCAGGTCGGCGCCGCCGTGATCAAGCGCTTTCGGCCCCATACGCTCAGGTTCATCTTTGGCCTTTATTTCCTGTACGTCTCGCTCAAGTTTGTCCTGGGCTATTTCGGCGTTCAAATCTGGTAATAGGGCCGGGTAGCAGAAGGCCGTACCTTCAGCTGCCAGGCGAAGCAGATAGACGCGGTAGTGATCTGGCCGGCCGAGAGGCTGTTCCGGGCTATCGAAAGCATTCCGCCATGGAGGTTCAAATGGCAAAAGAAGAGCTCTGGCATGGCATTCCCCGTGAGGACATCCCCTGGTATCCGGCCGTCGACGCCGACACGTGCATCGGCTGCACGCTGTGCTTTGCCACCTGCGGGCGCGGCGTGTACGACATGCAGGACAACAAGGCGGTGGTGGTCAACCCGCTGAATTGCATGGTCGGGTGTAGCACCTGTGGCACCGTCTGCCCGGTGCAGGCGATCCATTTCCCGGACCGCGACCTGATCTGGAGGCTGGAACGCGAGCACAAGATCTTTAAAGTCGTCCGCCAGGAGTCGGCGGAGAAAAAGGCCAGACTGGACGCGCTCAGGGCGCGCGCGGCGGCGGAAGATGCCGTGGCCAAAGTGACCACGCGGGCGCGGATGGAGATCGCCGGCGAGTTCGGCGAGAAACGCTGCCTGAACCAGTTGGAAGAGCTGGTCCAGGATCGCCCCTTCGATTTCGTCAACCTGCGCCTGGAGGTGCCCACGATCCAAGGCATGAAGACCAAGACGCCCTCGTTCATGCGTTTCGAGATCACCTCGACCGAACAGGAGGACATCGGGGGCTTTTTGAGCGAGGTGCGCGACCTGGTGCGCCGCAACGGGTGGGTGCTGGTCAGCGAGCAGCGCCTCTAAAGCGTGGTTGCTCCCGGACCACCGGGGGCGTGCGCCGGGGCGACCTGCTCCAGGAGGTGGACAAAATGGGCCAAAAGAGTGCCACACTGCCCCCAATCGGGCTTTTTGGCTGCTTCAGCGGCGGCTCCAACACCGGTTCGCTGACCAGCCTGGCCGCCCTGGAGGCGGTGAGACGCCTGGGCAGCGCCCGGGTGGGCATCTGTTCCCTGCCGGCCATCCTGAACCGGGTCCCCCGGCAGTCTGCCCTGGTGGGCAAAATCCAGAAGATCGTGGTCCTGGACGGCTGCCACAACGCCTGCGCCAGGGAGTTGCTGGCGGGCGTCGGGATCACGCCCGATGTTTACCTGAACCTGGAGCAAGACCTGGGAATCGCCAAGCAGGGCCCCTTCACAAGCCTGGAGTTCACGGAGCAGGAGGTCCAGGCCGTGGCCGGGGCGCTGATTGCGCTCCTGGAGGCCGAGGCGCGGAAAGGCGAGCCCGGTGCGTGAGCAGGCAGGCTTCGTCGATAGGAGAAAATCGAATGGCCGTTTGTTGGGTCAAAGCAGGCGAATGCGGGCAGGAGACAAGCATCGAGGCCCGGAAGGTCGATCCGACGCACGTGGTCTTTGAGATCACAACCACCTGTGAGCGCATACAGGCATTGGCCGGCGCGTTGGGCAGGGTCGACGTGGCACACGATATGTCCTGTCCGTTGAACGAAACGCGGGTCTACACGCTGGCGACGGAGCACGTCTGCCGCAACAGTTGCATCGTGCCGGCCGCCATCCTGAAGGCGATGGAGGTCGCTGCCGGCATCTTTTTGCCGGGCGACTGCGAGATAACCTTTGTGGGGGGCGCAATCTAGGATGCCATCTACCAGGGTGGTGCCAAGGCCGCCGTGGAACTCAGCCATCCAGGGATAAACGCAGATCTGCGCTCCATCGAAGGGGAGATCTCCATTGCCCCTTCGGCCGTGCCCCGCAAAGACGGCCTCATTCCCAGGGCACTTTCCCGTGAGGAGGTCAAGGCTGATCTGAATATAGATGTATAATCTTCCGACAATGGAGCGCCCCGCAAGCGAGTGGACGCTCCTTTGTAGCAGGAGAAATATGCATGACCGACCGCCCGGCCGCCCACGCCCTGGATGCCATCGCGCAATTTCTGCCGGCCGGAACACCGGAGGTGGCCCTGCCGAAAAGGAGTAGACGATGACCAGCCGTTCCCTCCTGTTCGGGGCAGTTGCACTGTTCTTGCTTGCGCTCACGCTGGCCTTTTTCCTGCGCCCTCCGCTCTCGCAAGCCCAGGGAACGCCGCCGGTCCGCCCGACACGGACGCCCAAGGCCTGCCATATCTGCGACGAGGAGGAGGCCGCCTTGACCACCCGCCTGGCCGGCGCGCCGCCCACGTCGACGGCACAACACCCGCCTCAGTTCAGTGCGCCGGTGGTGCGCGCGGTGTTGTTCTGGATGGATACCTGCCCGCATTGCCATGAGGTCATCGAGAATGTCCTGCCGCCTCTGCAGGCACGGTATGGCTTGCAACTGGATATCCGGCTTGTGGAAATCAAAACCAGGGAGGATTTCGAACGGCTCTACCCGGTGGCCTCCTGCTACGGCATTCCCCAGGAGTACTTTGGTGTGCCCTTCCTGGTGATCGGCGAACACGGATTGCTGGGCTCGGACCAGATTGCCGCCGAACTGCCCGGCCTGATCGAAACGTATCTGGCGGAGGGCGGGGTCGACCTGCCGGACAGCCCCTGCCTGCTGGCAGCGCTAGCCGCGGCCCAGATCGACCTCTGCCAGCCGGAGGAAGAGGGCTGTGCCGGGGAGTCGCTGGCCGCCGTAAGTCAGCCCGGCGGTTTTGGCTTGGCCGTCGCCGTGCTCGCCGGGATGGTCGGCGCGTTGGTCCTGAGCGGGGTGCTGGCGGCGCGCGAGTGGCCGGCCGCCCGCTTTCAGGCAAGCCGGCGCCCCCGCCGGGGAGCACGCCCGCTCTGGACGACCTGGGTTTTTCCCTTCCTGACGTTGGCAGGGCTGGCTGTGGCCGGCTACCTGGCCTATGCCGAGATACGCGATGTGCCGGCCGTCTGCGGGCCGGTTGGCGACTGCAACGCTGTGCAGAACAGCCCCTATGCCCTGCTTCTGGGATTCCTACCGGTGGGGCTCCTGGGCGTGCTGGGGTACGTCGTCATCCTGGTGGCCTGGCTGTGGGCACGCCTGAACTGGGGTGGCCTGGCCCGCTGGGCCACGATGGCCCTGTTCGGCCTGACCCTCTTCGGCACGCTCTTTTCGCTCTACCTGACCTGCCTGGAAGTGTTCGTCATCCGCGCCGTCTGCAGCTGGTGTCTGACCTCGGCGGTCCTCATGACGCTCCTTCTGCTCCTATCCATCCGGCCGGCCGTGCGGGCGCTACGAGGGGAGGGGAGATAGGCCAAAGACCGGGGCTTTTTAGGGTCCAGACCTGGTGATGGTCCTGCAGGTGCACCGGCCTGCGGGCCGGTCGTTGCCGCGAGGACCTGGTGCTGAGGCGATTGCCGACGCTGGGCCGTTGGAGTGGTATAATGAAACCGGATCGATCTTCGCGGTCCAGGCTCTATGGCTCCGAGGAGGTCCCGATGCGTTTTTCTTCCCGATGCGCGTCCTTTCTGCTCCTGTTGCTTCTGGGCCTGCTGAGCGAAGGCTGCCGGGTTGGTGGGCAAACGGTCCCGACGATTCCGGCGACCTGGCCGGCGGTGGTCACGGCCGTCGCTCCGGTGGGGCCGGTTTCCCCGACAAAGACGGTCCCGGTCCGCACCGTTACGGCAGCCTCCACCGTTCCGGCCGGCCCGGTCGTCTGGACGTTGACCATCCTGCACACCGGGGAGGTCTACGGCGAGGTATTGCCCTGCGGCTGAGGCGTGCCCAAGGGAGGGTTGGCCCGGCGGGCCAACGCCATCGCCCGGTTTCGCCAGCAAGCCCCAGGCCCCGTGCTCGTGCTCGACAGCGGGAACAGCCTCTTTGCCCTCAAGGCCGGCAACACAAGCGATCCCAGCGGGGGAGCACTCCCGGTCGCCTCCATGAACGCGATGGGGTACGACGCCATGGCGCTCGGCGAGCGCGACCTGGCCGCCGAACCGGGCATCATCCGGGAGCGTTTCCAGGAAGCCGCTTTCCCCATCCTTTCGGCCAACGTCGAGCCGGCCGGCGCTTTGCCCAACGTGCAGCCCTACCTCCTGCGCTCGTTGGAGGGGCATAGCGTCGCCGTCATCGGCCTCACCGCCCCGGCCGCCGCGGCGCGGGCCAAGGCGCTGGGGCTGACCCTGACCGTGGAGGACGCTGCCACGGCCCTCCGCCGGACGCTAGGCGAGGTCGGCGGGCAGGCCGAGGTGGTCATTGTCCTCTCCAACCTGGACCAGACGACCAACGAAGCATTGGCGCAACAGGTCCCGGGGATCGACGCCATCATTGGCATGGCCGGCGGCCGGCAGATGGACCCCAAGGCCCTTGCCGGACCGGAGGGCCAGGTCATCCTGCACGCTTCTTACGTCCAGGGCGAGTATCTGGGCTTCCTGACCGTTGGGTTCGATGCCCAGGGGCGGGTGGCCCAGTTCAGCGGGCGGGCGCTGCCGTTGGACCCCAGTTATGCCGATGACCCGGAGGTGGCCGCGATGATGCGCTCCTACGGGGTCAAACCGTAGCGCGGAGGCGGGTATGGGCACCCTGTCGTACCGCCAGGTGCGTGTCGGGTCTCACCTGGTCGGGCTGGTCGGATTGGAGGAACTCTTTTCCCAGCTGAAGGATGCCGGCCGGCCAGCCGAGGCCGCTCTCGTCCCCGAATTGCTGGCCGGTGCCCGCCAACACAACTATATCCCGGCCACGGCCGAGGCCCTTTACGGAGAGGCGCTCTTGCAGGCATACCGCCGTTACTTGAGCGAACAGGCCGCCGGCGGACGGACAGGAAAGAGAAGTCCGACCTGGCGGGGCGTGCCCCGGGAGCAGATTCCCTGGTTCCCAACGCTCTACGCCGACCGTTGCGACGGCTGCGGACGCTGCCTGTCCTTCTGCCCGGAAGGCGTCTTTGCCCCGACGTCCGGCGGCGACAGGGTCGAGGTGGTCGAACCGCTGGCCTGCCAGGTGGGGTGCAGCGCCTGTGCGGCGGTCTGTCCTCGGGGGGCGATCGTCTTTCCTCCCCGGACGGTGCTGGAAGCGGTCGGCGCCGGGCGTTAAAGGATTTATGGAGGTTGGGAACCGCCGGCCTTTCATGGGTGGGTGGACGTCGCAGGATGGGTCACGGGCCGGCTTTTACAACGCTGGACTCCAGGATTCGGTTCGATGGAAACATTGGGTGGCCGTGATCACCCCCAACCGTGAGGAGGAATCTACCATGGAATCACCGGACCTCTCTGCGCTGCGTTCCCAGTTTCCGGCCCTGCAACAGGTCGACGCCGCCGGCCGGCCCTATCTTTACCTGGACGGCCCCGGCGGGACGCAGGTGCCTCAAAGGGTCATCGAAGCCATGGCCGATTACCTGGCCCACCACAACGCCAACGCGCACGGCTTCTTTGCCACCAGCCGGCGCACCGATGAAATCATCGACGCCGCCCGCCAGGCCGCAGCCGACCTCCTGAACGCCCCTTCTCCTCAGGAGGTCGTCTTTGGCCCCAACATGACCACGCTTACCTTTCACCTCAGCCGGGCGCTGGAACGAGAACTGCGGCCGGGGGACGAGGTGGTGGTGACGCGCCTGGACCACGACGCCAACATCGCCCCCTGGCTGCGGCTACAGGAAGTCGGTGTGGTGGTGCGCTGGGCCGATTTCCATCCCGAGGACTGCACGCTGGATATGGAGGGGCTTCAGGCCCTTTTGAGCGAGCGCACCCGCCTGGTGGCGGTGGGCTATGCCTCCAACGCCGTGGGCACGGTCAACGATGTGGCTCGCATCGTCTCCTGGGCGCATCAGGTGGGGGCGCTCTGTTACGTGGACGCCGTACACTATGCTCCGCACGGGCCGATCGATGTGCAGGCGCTGGGGTGCGATTTCCTGGCCTGTTCGGCCTACAAGTTCTTCGGTCCGCACCTGGGCCTGCTATGGGGCCGGCGGGAGGTGCTCGAGCGGCTGCGCCCGGACAAGGTTCGCCCGGCTCCTGAGGAGGTACCGGCGCGCTTCGAGACCGGCACGCAGATACACGAGGCCCTGGCCGGCCTGGTGGCCGCGGTGGATTACCTGGCCGAGGTGGGGGCGCAATACGGCGGACCGTTTGCCGGGTCTTTTTCCGGCTTTCAGGGGCGGCGGCTTCTCCTCAAGGCCGGCCTGGCGGCTATCCAGGCCTACGAACGCCGGCTGGTCTGGCCGCTCATCGCCGGGTTGCAGGAGGTGCCGGGGCTGCGCATCTGGGGCATTACCGACCCGGCGCGGGCCGCGGAGCGCGTCCCGACGGTCTCTTTCACCATGGAGGGCCGGACGCCCCAGGAGATCGCCCGCCGGCTGGGGGAGGAGAGCATCTTTGTCTGGGATGGCAACTTCTATGCCCTGGCGGTAACCGAGCGGCTGGGACTGGAGGAAGGTGGAGGGCTGCTGCGGGTTGGGCTGGTGCACTATAACACCGCCGCCGAGGTAGAGCGGCTGTTGGAGGCGGTGAGAAGGCTGTAAGAGGCGGGAGGAGGAAGGGAGCATAAGCGCCGATCGGACCGGCGCCCGGCCGGTTCCGTTTGCATCCCCCATCGGTTGTGGTATAATAGGCGCGGCCTGGCGCCACGAGGAGGTCGGGATGCCCAGAGCGTTGATCACCGGTATCACCGGCCAGGACGGGTCCTACCTGGCCGAGTTCCTTCTGGAAAAGGGCTATGAAGTCATCGGCATGGTGCGCCGCTCCAGCACCGTCAACTTTGACCGCATCGCCCACATCCAGGACCGCCTGACCCTGGTCCAGGGAGACCTCCTGGATCAGGCCTCCCTGCTGGACATCCTTCAGGAGTACCGTCCCCACGAGGTCTATAACCTGGCTGCCCAGTCCTTTGTCCCCACCTCCTGGAAGCAGCCGGTCTTTACCGGCGAGGTCACCGCCCTGGGCGTGACCCGCCTCCTGGATGCCATCCGTCTGGTGGACCCCAAAATCCGCTTTTATCAGGCCAGTTCCTCGGAGATGTTCGGCAAGGTCCGGGAAGTTCCCCAAAACGAGAACACCCCCTTCTACCCCCGCAGTCCTTACGGAGTGGCCAAGGTCTACGGCCACTGGATCACGGTGAACTATCGGGAGAGTTACGGGCTCTTCGCCTGTTCGGGCATCCTCTTCAACCACGGTTCGCCCCGGCGGGGCCTGGAATTTGTCGAACGGAAGGTCTCCTACGGCGTGGCCCGCATCAAATTGGGGCTGGCCAACGAGTTGCGGTTGGGCAACCTGGATGCCCGGCGCGATTGGGGCTATGCGGGCGACTACGTCCGGGCCATGTGGCTGATGTTGCAGCAGGACCATCCCGACGACTATGTGGTCGGCAGCGGGGAGACCCATTCGGTGCGCGAACTCTGCGAAGTTGCTTTTTCCTACGTAGGGCTGGACTGGCGGGACTATGTGGTGGTGGACCCCAAATATTACCGGCCGGCCGAGGTGGACCTCCTGGTGAGCGACCCCAGCAAGGCCCGGCGCGTTTTGCAGTGGGAGCCGACGGTCACCTTTGAGGAACTGGTGCATATGATGGTGGATGCGGATCTGAAATTGTTGCAATCCCAAAGCAACCGGCGCGGAGAACCGGTGCATTGAATCCGGCCCGGCCGGAAGAGAAGATCAGGAGGCCGCTCTTGGAAAAACTGCTCAAGGAACTGTGCGAACTCTACGGCCCTTCGGGGCGCGAAGATGCCGTGCGTGAGACGCTACGCGGCCTGGTGGCCGACCTGGCCGACGAGGTGCGGGTGGATGCCCTGGGCAACCTGATCGTGCGGGCCAGGGCCGGCACCGAGGGCGGCAAACGGGTCATGCTGGCCGCCCATATGGATGAGATCGGCCTGGTCGTCAGCCACATTGACGAAAAGGGCTTCCTCCGCTTTGCCCCGGTGGGCGGGCTTTTCCCGCTCACCCTGACCGGCCAGCGCGTCCGTTTCGCCTCGGGGCAGGTCGGGGTGATCGGCCTGGAGCCCATCGAATCCAAGAACGAGACCGAGTTGCGCAAGATGTATATCGACGTCGGGGCCGGCAGCCGGGAGGAGGCGGAGAAGATGGTCCGCGTCGGGGACATCGCCTGTATGGACCGCCAGTTCGCCCTGGCCGGCCGCCGGGCCATCGGCAAGGCGATGGACGACCGGGTGGGCTGCGCCGTGCTGGTGGAGGTGTTGCGAGCCCTCTCCCACAGTCCCCATGAGGTCTATATCGTCTTCACCGCCCAGGAGGAGGTAGGGTTGCGGGGAGCGACGACCTCGGCCTACGGGGTCAACCCGGACCTGGCCATCGCCGTGGATGTGACCGGCACCGGGGATACCCCGGAGGCCCGTCCGATGGCCGTCGCCCTGGGCAAAGGGCCGGCCATCAAGGTCATGGACGGCGGGATGCTGGCCCATCCTGGGGTGAAGGACCTGCTCATCCGCACCGCCGAGGCCCACCAGATACCCTACCAGCGCGAGGTGTTGCTGGGCGGAACCACCGATGCCCGGGCCATCCAGACCGCCCGCAGCGGGGTGCCGGCGGGGACCCTTTCCATCCCCACCCGCTATGTGCATACCACTTCGGAGATGGTGGACCTGGACGATGTGGCCCATGCCACGCGCCTTCTGGTGGCCCTGCTGGAAGGCCCCATCGAGATTTGAACCGGGCAGCAAAGGAGAGCCTGATGGACGAACGAGAGCATTTGCTCAAAGAACTCAGCGAGGTGGCCGGCGTGCCCGGCTATGAGGAAGAGGTGCGCGCGGTGATGCGGAAGCGCCTGGAGGGGGTGGCGGAGATCACCCAGGATCAACTGGGCAGTTTCATCGCCGCCCTGCCGGGGCCGGAGGGAAGCCCCCGGGTGATGCTGGCCGGCCATATGGACGAAATCGGCTTCATGGTAAGCCACATTACCGACGACGGTTTCCTCCGGTTGCAGCCGCTCGGGGGCTGGTGGGAGCAGGTCATGCTGGGCCAGCGCCTGGAGGTCATCACCTCCCAGGGGCGGGTGATCGGCGTGACCGGAGCCAAGCCGCCCCACCTGATGGACCAGGAAGAGCGTTCCAAAATCGTGCAGAAGAAGGATATGTACCTGGACGTAGGGGCCTCCAGCAAGGACGAGGTGGCCGCCCTGGGCATCCGTCTGGGGGACCCCGTCGTCCCGGTCAGCCCTTTCACCGTGATGGGCCGGGAAAAAACCTACCTGGGGAAAGCCTTTGACGACCGGGTGGGCTGTGCCCTGGCCATCGAGGCGTTGCGGGAAATGGCTGCGGAAAAGGAACGGCCCAACGCCCTCTACATCGCCGGCACGGTGCAGGAAGAAGTGGGCACCCGTGGGGCCAAGACGACGGCCCATCGGATCGACCCGGAGGTGGCCATCATCCTGGAGGTGAGCATCGCCGGCGATGTCCCCGGCATCAAGCCGGAGGAGTCGGCGGTCAAATTGGGAAAGGGGCCCACGCTCCTCCTCTACGATGCCCGGATGATTCCCAATTTGCGCCTGCGCGACCTGGTCATCCAGACGGCGGAAAAAGAGGGGATTCCCCTGCAGTTCGGTCTGATGCCCGGCGGGGCCACCGACGGGGCCATGATCCACATGCACGCGGCCGGGGTCCCCTGTGTGGTGTTGGGCGTCCCGGCCCGCCACATCCACAGCCACGCCGGCATCATCCGCCGCGACGACTACGACAACACCCTGAAGTTGCTCCTGGCCGTGCTGAGGCGGCTCGACCGGAAGACGGTGGATGGGTTGGTAGGATAGGACCCGGGGCTCAGGGATCAGGGCTTAGGGCACAGGGCTTAGGGCACAGGTCCCT
>Ga0207433_10017061_pt1 | contig 10100 bp, 9 predicted proteins | sample YelNatPaOPGAMG01_FD_187559 | JGI IMG/M metagenome (GOLD analysis project Ga0207433, IMG submission 187559) | Hot spring thermophilic microbial communities from Obsidian Pool, Yellowstone National Park, USA - OP-RAMG-01 (SPAdes) (version 3) | ecosystem: Environmental > Aquatic > Thermal springs >... | reverse complement strand
CGCTGGCGGCCGCGTCCTGCTGGCGCAGCGGCCGCCCGGCAAGCACCTGGCCGGAGCCTGGGAGTTCCCCGGCGGCAAGCTCGAGCCTGGCGAAAGCCCGCTGCAGGGGCTGGTGCGCGAGTTGCGGGAAGAGCTGGGCGTGGAGATCGATCCGGCCTCGGCGGTGCCGTTGACCCAGGTGCCGTGGAGCTATGGCGATCGCCAGCTGCTGCTCGACACCTGGTGCGTCACCCGTTGGGAGGGCGTGCCTGCCTCGCTGGACAACCAGGCGCTGCGCTGGGCCGAGCCGGCGCTGGTGGACCCGGAGGCGCTCGCGCCTGCCGACCGGCTGATCCTGCAGGCCTTGTGCGGGCCACGGACCTGACGACGGCGCAACTGGCCGCCATCGCTTCTCCGCTTGCAGGCACCGTGGCGCAGGGGTAGCGTGCATCCATGCACATCGTCTACCGAGCCGAAAACCTGTTCGACGCCCATCTGGTGAGGGACGCGCTGGAACGCGCGGAGATCCCTGCCTTCATCGGCGGCGAGTACCTGATCGGCGCGGTCGGCCAGTTGCCTGCCCGGGATTACATGACCGTCTCGGTGCCCGAGGCGCACCAGTCAGAGGCCGAGGGCATCGTGCGCCAGATCGAGGCGATGCTGGTCGAGGCGCGCGAGGCGCTGGCGCAGATGGACGACGACCCCGGCGGCATGCTGCCGGCGCCCTGCTGAATCGCTCCATGGTCTCGATGACGACTGACGTGCCTGCGCACGTCACGCCCGAGCTGTCGACGCGAGGCGCGGTCGCGCGCATGGTCGTGGGCGCGTCGCTGATCTCCACCACCAGCATTTTCGTGGCGCTGGCGCACGTGCCGCCCGCCGTATCGGCGTTCTATCGCATGCTGTTCGGTGGCGCGATGCTGCTGGCCTGGGTGGTGCTGCGCGGGCAGTGGCGGACTATCCAGCGCCGCGACATCGGCCTGGCGCTGTTGCCGGCGCTGGGCTTCGCCGCCGACCTGGCGCAATGGCATCAGAGCATCCTGTGGGTGGGGCCGGGGGTGGCCACACTGCTGACCAACGTGCAGGTGTTCCTGCTGGCCCTGGTGGGCGTGGTGTTCTATCGCGAGCGTCTGCCGCGCGGTTTCGTGCCGGGTACGTTGCTGGCGGTGGCCGGACTCTGGCTGCTGGTCGGCGCGCACTGGACCGTGCTCGACGAGCGCCATCGGCTGGGTGTGTGGCTGGGCCTGGGCAGCGCCCTGGCCTATACGGTCTATCTGCTCAGTTTCCGGCGTGCGCTGTCGGGACGCACGCCGCTGTCGGCGGCGCAGTTCCTTGGTCTGATGAGTCTGCTCAGCGCCGCGTTGCTGTGGCTGTGGGGGCGATGGGAAGGTGACGGCTTCGCCCTGCACGGGCTGCGCAACTGGAGCGCATTGCTGGGCTTGGGGTTCTTCGGCCAGATGCTGGCCTGGTTGCTGCTGGTGCGCGCGATGCCGCGTCTGCCCGCCTCGCTGGTGGGGCTGTTGCTGCTGCTGCAGCCGGCGTTGGCGTTCGTACTCGACGTACTGCTGTTCCATCGCGCCACGTCGACGGCCGACTGGTTCGGCCTGGCACTGGCGCTGGCGGGTATCCTGCTGGGCGCATGGCGGCCTCGACGGCGCCGCGCGGTGATCATCGAGGACGCTACATGAAGCCGATCGAAGACCTGGTCCGCGCCGTGCCGGATTTCCCCGCGCCCGGCGTATTGTTCCGCGACGTGTCGCCCCTGCTGGCCGATGCGGCGGGTTTCGCCCGCTGCATCGACCTGCTGGCCGCGCCCTGGCGGGACAGCGCGGTACAGGTGGTGTGCGGGATCGAGTCGCGCGGCTTCATCTTCGGCGCCGCGCTGGCGCGGGAACTGGGCGCCGGCTTCGTACCCGTGCGCAAGGCCGGCAAGCTGCCGCCGCCGGTGCTTGGGGTGGACTACCAGCTGGAATACGGACGCGACCGGCTTGAGGTGGAAGTTGGCGTGCTGCGTGCCGGCGAGCGCGCCCTGCTGGTCGATGACGTGCTGGCCACCGGCGGCACCCTGGCCGCGGCGCGGGCTTTGCTCGAGCAGTCCGGCGCACGTCTGGTCGGGGCGGCGGTGGTGATCGAGCTGGCGTCGTTGGCCGGGCGTGGCCGCTGGGCGGGCGATACCCCGCTGCAGGCGCTGCTGCGCTACTGAGTGCTGGCGTCGGTCACGAAGTCCGCAACCAACATGCAGCGCTGTTCGGGGGTGAGCGTGGTTTGCACGCGATGCTCTGGCAGGGTCGAGGCCAGATCGACGCCGGCGCCGGCGTTCCAGGCCGCGACCATGGCATCGTCCAGCTCGAAGCGCAGGAAATGCACGGCGGCGGTCTTTTCCTCGTTGCTGCGTTCCATGTCTTCGTCGGCGATGGCGATCGACGGCGCATGACCGTGCACGGTCAGCGTGATGTGATGCTCGATGCCGCGCAGCCGTACCAGTTCGCGCCTGCGTTCGTCCACGACGTCGTACTCGATCAGCAGCGTGGCCTTGAGGTTGCTGCCGTCGGGGATCAGCGGGTTGTAGGCGTCCAGTTCGTCCTGGATGCCTTCCGCTTCGAAGATCCGTTCGATGCGCAGCATCTCCTGCACCTGGTACTGGATGCTCTGCCGGTCCTCGAAGATCAGGGTCAGGTGATTACCCAGGTGCACGGTGCGCTTTTTCTTGTGCGCCATCACGCGGGCGCGGAAGTCGGCACGCTGCTGCGCGTACGCTTCGAGGGAGAGCAAGTCAGTGCGGACGAGCTTTTTCATGGTGCTGGCAGCGAGAAGTGAGAAATGGGTGCCGTGGGTGGATGGCCTTGAGGCTAGGTATTGCCTCGGCGCGCGCCTCAAATGCCATAGGCCCTGCGCAGCAGGCTGAGCGGGTGTTCCGCCCTGGGCTTGTCGTCCAGACCGTGGGCGATATGGTTGCCGGCCATCGGGCAGTCGCTGGTGAAGTGGTCTGGCTCGGCCTGGGTCACGCGGTTCTCCACGGGCCGGGCGAGCTTGCGCGACAGCGCGTAGGTCGCGTGTTTCACGCCATAGGTACCGTCGTGACCCGAGCAGCGCTCGATCGTGACGACCTCGGTGTCCGGCACCAGCTGCAGGATCTCGCGGGTCTTCGGGCCGATCTTCTGCACGCGCTGGTGGCAGGGCACCTGCCAGGCGATCCTGCCCAGCGCGTTCTTGAAATCGGTGCGCAGCAAGCCGGCCCGGTGGCGCTCGGCAAGATACTCGAACGGGTCGAAGAAGCGCTCGCGGACCAGCGCCACTTCGGGGTCGTCGGGAAACATCAGCGGCAATTCCTGCTTGAACATCAGCACGCAGGAGGGAATCGCCGCGGTGAAATCCCAGCCGTCGCGCGCCATCTTCGCCAGCACGGGGATGTTGCGTTCCTTGTACTTCTTGACCGTGTCCAGGTCGCCCAGCTCCAGCTTGGGCATGCCGCAGCAGCGCTCCTGTTCGACCAGCCGGGTAGGGATTCCGTTGTGGCCGAGCACGGCGGCCAGGTCCTCGACCACATCCGGTTCGGCGTGGTCGCAGTAGCAGGTGGCGAAGATCGCGAGCCGGCCGCGCGTGCGTCCGGCCGGCTGCACTTCGCCGCGACCGTCGAGTGCGCGCAGCCGCTTGCGCGCGGTGGGCGTGTGGTAGGTCGGCACGCGTGCCTGCACATCCACGCCCAGGGTCGTTTCCAGCAGCCTGCGCGCGGTGCCGTTGCGGTTGGCGGCATTGACCGCCTCGACCACCACCGGGATCGAGGCGAGCCTGCCCACTGCCCGGGTGTTGGAGAGGATCTTCGCCGACAGCGGCGCCCCCTGTGCGCGGAAGGTCACGGCCTTGGCGCGCAGCATCAGGTGAGGGAAGTCGACGTTCCACGGATGCGGCGGCGTGTACGGGCACTTGGTCTGGTAGCACAGGTCGCACAGGTAGCACTGCTCGACCACCTTGGGGTAGTCGGCCTTGTCGACGCCGTCGATCTCCATCGTCGTCGAGGCGTCGATCAGGTCGAACAGGGTGGGGAAGGCGTGGCACAGGCTGACGCAGCGCCGGCAGCCGTGGCAGATGTCGAAGACGCGCTCCAGTTCGGCGTCGAGCGCGGCGTGGTCCCAGAAGCCAGGATCATCCTGGCCCAGCGGGTGTCGCGTGGGAGCTTCGAGGTTGCCTTCGCGGATGCCGTCGACGGGTTCTGCCATGAGCTTCTCCACGGCGCCGCACGGCGGCGCACGGTCCGTTGCGGACGAATGGCCGGCGTCCTCGCGGTGCGCCGGCGCACTACTCAGTTGAGTTCGTTCAGCGCCTTGCTGAAGCGGTTCGCATGCGAGCGCTCGGCCTTGGCCAGGGTCTCGAACCAGTCGGCGATTTCGTCGAAACCTTCCTCGCGCGCGGCCTTGGCCATGCCGGGGTACATGTCGGTGTACTCGTGGGTTTCGCCGGCGATGGCGCTCTTCAAGTTGAGCTGGGTCTCACCGAACGGCAGCCCGGTGGCGGGATCGCCGACCGCTTCCAGGTATTCCAGGTGGCCGTGGGCATGGCCGGTCTCGCCTTCGGCGGTGGAACGGAACACGGCCGATACGTCGTTGAATCCTTCCACGTCGGCCTTGGCGGCGAAATAGAGATAACGCCGGTTGGCCATGGATTCGCCGGCGAAGGCGTCTTTCAGGTTCTGCTCGGTCTTCGAGCCTTTCAGGTTGCTCATGACATCACCTCGTGGCGTCGGGCTGGGAGGGCAATGCGTGAGAGGGCGGACCGGCCCTGATCTGCCGAGCGTAGTCGTTCGGCATCCGCCGTTGAAATTGATTGTCTCGATCAGTCCGATTGACGGCGGCTATGGCGGGGTTCTCCCTGCGGACTCCTTGCGGTGACCGGAGCCGATGCCGAGCTGTGCGCGTCGAGCAGGGTGGCAGGCAGTTGCTTGAAGACGTCGGCCAGCCGTCCGAGGAAATCCGTCATGGCCGAACTCTTGCGCCACAGCATGGCGATGCGGCGGCTCGGCGGGTGGCTGCCGCGAAACTCGATCAGGTGCACATTCGGCGTGCGCGCCACCGGTGGCTTCACCGCCAGCGCAGGCAACAGGGTGATGCCCACGTTGGCCGCCACCATCTGGCGCAGCGTCTCCAGGCTGGTGGCGCGGAAGCCGGCCTTCTCGCCGGCGCCGGCCAGGTGGCACACCTCCAGCGCCTGGTCGCGCAGGCAGTGGCCGTCCTCCAGCAGCAGCAGGCTCTGGGTCTTCAGGTCGGACAGCTTCAGCGACGGCTGGCTGGCCAGCGGGTGGGTGTGCGGCACCGCCAGCAGGAAGGGTTCCTCGAACAGGAATTCGGCGTGCAGGCTGTCCTCGTGCACGGGCAGGGCGACGATGCCGGCGTCCAGCCGCCCTTCGTGCAGGCGATGCAGCACCTCCTCGGTCTTCTCCTCCACCAGCAGCAGTTCCAGTCGGGGAAAGCGCTTGTGCACCATCGGCACCACGTGCGGCAGCAGGTAGGGAGCCAGGGTGGGAAAGATGCCCAGCCGCACCGTGCCCGACTCGGGGTCCAGGGTGCGCCGCGCGATGCCCTTGATCTGTTCCACGTCATTGAGCACGTCGCGCGCGCGCGCGGCGATCTCGCGACCCACGTCGGTGAGCAGCACCTTGCGTGGCGTGCGTTCGACCAGGGCCACGCCCAGTTCGTCTTCCAGCTTGCGGATCTGCGTGGACAGCGTGGGCTGGCTGACGAAACAGGCTTCGGCCGCGCGGCCGAAGTGGCGGTGTTCGGCCAGGGCCACCAGGTAATGCAGGTCGCGCAGGTTCATTGCCGGCTCCAGTCCGGAGAAAGATAGATGCTATCTATGACTTTTGGTGCGGATAATCAATGATGGCAATATCTGCACTGCCCGCCGGTCGGCGCGCGGCCAGCCATGCGTGTGACGCATGGCACCATGCGGCATGCCTTCTGGCACTGTGCCTCAAGTCATGCCGGGCATAGCGTGGATGGCTGTCTGCAACTTCGGGAAGATCGCCATGCGTCGCTTCGTCCGCCCCCTCCTCCTTACCGCACTGGCTGCCGCCTGCGGTTCCGCGCTCGCTGCTGGCGCCGGCCAGGCCCCGCAGGGCCGGTTGCCGCGCTGGGCGATGCCCGAGTCCTACCACATCGCCTTCAAGGTCGATCCCGCGAAGCAGGATTTCTCAGGCACCACCACGATCCGCATGGATCTCAAGAAGGCGTCCGACTACGTGTGGCTGGACGGCGAGGACCTGCACGTGAGCAAGGTGACCATCACCGACGCGGCGGGCAAGGTGCATGTGGGCAGGTACGAGGCGGTATCGCCGAAGACCGGCGTGTCGCGGGTGGACTTTGGCCGTACGCTGAAGCCGCAGCAGCTGACCCTCACCTTCGATTACACCGCGCCGCTGAACCAGCAGCTGCAGGGACTGTACAAGGTCGTCTACGCCGGGCATCCGTATGCGATGACGCAGATGGAGCCGATCAGTGCGCGCTTCGCTTTCCCGGGCTTCGACGAGCCCTCGTTCAAGACGCCGTTCGACATCAGCCTGACCATTCCCGAGACGCTGGTCGGCGTGGCCAACACCAAGCAGGTGAAGGACGTTCCGGCCGGGAAGGGCTGGAAGACCCTGACGTTCGCGCAGACCAAGCCGCTGCCGACCTATCTGGTGGCCTTCGCGGTCGGTCCGTGGGACATCATGAACGGCCCGGAGATCTCGCCGGATGCGTACCGCAGCAAGCCGCTGCGCCTGCGCGGCATCGCCGCCGCCGGCCAGGCGCATCGCATGAAGCACATCCTGGACGAGACGCCCGCGATCATCCATACGCTGGAGAATTACTACGGCTTCGGTTATCCGTGGGACAAGCTCGACCTGCTCGCCGCGCCGGACTTCTCCGCCGGCGCGATGGAAAACCCCGGCCTGGTGACCTTCCGCGACTGGCTGCTGCTGCTTGACCCGGATTCCCCGGCGCGTGACGTGCAGGACGCCTTCAACGACACCGCTCACGAGCTCGCCCACCAGTGGACCGGCGATACCGTCACGATGAAGTGGTGGAACGACATCTGGCTCAACGAGGCCTTCGCCACCTGGATGCAGCAGAAAGTCACCATGAAGCTGCACCCGGAATACCGCGCCGACCTCGACCGGGTGCTTGGTGCCGAGCGGGCGATGAACAACGACAGCCTGGTCAGCGCGCGCGAAATCCGTCAGCCGATTACCGGCAATGGCGACATCATGACCGCGTTCGACGGTATCACCTACCAGAAGGGTGCCGCGGTACTCGGCATGTTCGAGGCCTACGTCGGCGACAACACCTTCCGCAAGGGCATGCGTGCCTATATCCAGGCGCACAAGTTCGGCAACGCAGACGCCGCCGACCTGGTCGACGCGATCGCGAAGGCCGCCGGCAAGGGGCAGACGTTCAAGAACGCGTTCAACAGTTTCCTCAACCAGTCCGGAGTGCCCTACGTGCAGACGAAGCTCGAGCACAAGGGTGGCAAGACCGTGCTGGAGCTGAAGCAGAGCCGCTACCTGCCGCTGGGCAGCACCGGCAACAGCCACCGCATCTGGGGTATTCCGGTGTGCGTGCGCTACGGCGTGGCCGGCGGCAGCAAGGTGGCCTGCGACATGCTGGACAAGGCGACCGGCTCGATGGTGCTGGCCGGCGCCAGCCCGTCGACCTGGGTAATGCCCAATGCCGATGGTCGCGGCTACTACCGCTTCAGCCTCGACAAGGCCGCGCTGACGGCCCTGAGCAAGCACGTCGACAAGCTGAGCGATACCGAGCAGCTGGCCTACGCCGACGCGGTGGGCGCCAGCTTCCAGCGCGGCGATCTCGATGCCGGCCAGGCGCTGATGGCGCTGCAGCCGCTGACGCACTCGAAGACACGTGAAGTGGCGACGGCGCCGATCCAGCTTATCGCCTGGATCTATCACCACGAAGCAGTGACCGATGCCCAGCGCGCGCATGTCCGCCAGTGGATCGAGAACGCCTACCTGCCGCGCCTGGAGCAGCTTGGCTACATGCGCCGGCCCGGCGAATCGGACAGCGACGCGTTGCTGCGCAGCACCCTGGCCGGTGCGCTGGCGTTCGACTTCGACGTACCGCAGGTACGCGCCGCGCTGCTGAAGCAGGGCGATGCGGTGCTCGAGCGCAAGCCGGACGGCAGCCTGGACTTCAATGCGGCCAACCCGGACCTGCTGGGCGATGCGCTGGGCGTGGCGGTGCAGGTGCACGGCAAGCCGGTGGTCGATACCCTGATCGCGGTGCTTCCCAAGACCACCGATCCGGCCCTGCGCAACGGCATGCTGTCCGCGCTCAGCCAGGCGCAGACGCCGGCGCTGGCCGACGAGGCGCGCAACTTCGCGCTCAGCAAGTCGGTGAAGGTGGGTGAGATGGCGTCGATCCTGCGTGGTGGACGCGATACCCGCGCTGACCGCGATGCGCTGTGGAACTGGTTCACCGGCCACTATTCGCAGGTGCTCGCCCGCACCGGCAGCTTCGCCGGCGGCTACCTGCCGATGATCGCGGCCGGGGGCAGCTGCTCGAAGGCCGAGGTGGACCGCCTGCAGGCGTTCTTCAAGCCCCGCGTGAACGATGCCCCGGGCGCGTCCCGCGGTCTGGCGCAGACCAGCGAATCGGGCCTGCTCTGCGCGGCGCTGAAGTCCGAGCAGAATCCCAACGCGATCATGCACTGACGCGGATACCGCTGTAGACCCGACGCCGGGCGGCCTGTGCCGCCCGGCGTTTTCGTGTCATGCCGGGCGTCCTAGACTACTGGCCTTCGACTGCCCTCCGGGACACTGCATGTCAGGCGCTTCCTCCGCCCCCGATATACGCGCGCTGCTGGCGACGGCGACGCAAAAGCTCGGCGAACGGGTCGATGCGGAAGTGCTACTGCTGCATGTGCTGGACAAGCCGCGCAGCTGGCTGTTCGCCCATGCGGACGAACGGCCTGATGCTTCGGTCGGCGCCGCGTATGCAGCGCTGGTCGAGCGCCGCCTGGCGGGCGAGCCGGTGGCCTATCTCACCGGCCGGCGCGGCTTCTGGACGCTGGAGCTGGAGGTTTCCGCTGCCACGCTGATTCCGCGGCCGGAGACCGAACGGCTGGTCGAGCTGGCCCTGGAGCATCTGCCCGGCAACGTCGAAGCACGGGTGGCGGATCTGGGTACCGGCAGCGGCGCCATCGCACTGGCCATCGCCAGCGAGCGGCCGCGGGCACGGGTCGTCGCCACGGACGCCAGTGTCGAAGCCCTCGCGGTCGCGCGGCGCAACGCGCAGCGGCTCGGGCTCCCGCAGGTGCGCTTCGTGCAGGGTGACTGGCTGGCTCCGCTGCGTGGCGAGCGCTTCGATCTGGTCGTGTCCAATCCGCCCTATATCGAGGCGGGCGATCCGCATCTCGGGCAGGGCGACCTGCGCTTCGAACCGCAATCTGCGCTGGCTTCCGGTGCCGACGGTTTCGACGACATCCGGCGCATCGTGCGCGATGCCGCCGGCGTGCTGGAGCCGTGCGGCTGGCTGCTGTTCGAGCACGGCTGGAACCAGGGCGGACCTGCCCGCGAGCTGCTGCGCGAGGGCGGTTATGTGGAGGTCTTCACGGCGCAGGACCTGGAAGGGCGGGACCGCGTCAGCGGCGGGCGCCGGCCGGCCGCGTAACCGTTGCGGTCACGCGGCCAGGTGCTCTGCGGCACAGCTCGGATGTCGTCAGCCTGCGCTGGCGGTCTGCGTGGCGACAAGCTGTGGGAAGCGCGCACGGATCGCACGCCGGATACCGGGCAGGTCGAGGCCGGCCATGCTCAGCACCTCCTCGCGGCTGCCGTGTTCCAGATAGACGTCGGGCAGGCCCAGGTGCAGCACCGGCAGAGTAATGGCGTGCGCGGCCAGGCACTCGGCCACCGCTGAGCCGGCACCGCCGGCGACGGCGTTGTCTTCCAGCGTGACGAAGGCGTCGTGGGTCCTGGCCAGTTCCAGCACCAGCGCCTCGTCGAGCGGCTTCACGAAGCGCATGTTGACCAGGGTGGCGTCCAGCTCGGCCGCGACGGTGGCGGCGGGCGCCAGCATCGCGCCGAAGCTGAGCAGGGCAAGGCCATGGCCACGGCGGCGCAGATCGGCCTTGCC
>Ga0207433_10017059_pt1 | contig 10101 bp, 8 predicted proteins | sample YelNatPaOPGAMG01_FD_187559 | JGI IMG/M metagenome (GOLD analysis project Ga0207433, IMG submission 187559) | Hot spring thermophilic microbial communities from Obsidian Pool, Yellowstone National Park, USA - OP-RAMG-01 (SPAdes) (version 3) | ecosystem: Environmental > Aquatic > Thermal springs >... | reverse complement strand
ATCTATCAAATAGATTATTCATATCCATCTCCTTATATTTATCCCCTTGGGTTGACAAGGATAAGTAACTACAAACCCTTGATATTATTAAGTTTTATTTAATAAGAGAAAAGAAAAAAGAAAAGAGAACCCCAAGGGGACTTACTATTATCTTGCCACATTTTTATCCTTTCGAAAATCCAGTTGAGGAATTTCTAATGCTGAGAGGGTTCAGATATGAATTTGGATAATTTATTATTCAATCACAAATTCGTCTGACTCGTCAAAAGGTGGGATAACGATATTGAGTATTTTTAGATTTCCACTTGCCCTGTGTTTAGTAAAAGGCTTTATCATCACTAATACATTTGGTTCTAATTTAATAATATCATCGTTTAATAGAATCTCGCCCTCTCCATCAAGGACGTAATAAAATTCTGTTAGCCTTTTGTGATAATGCACCTTTGAATCTTTGCTTATAGTTACAATGTGGATACTTGCGAGATCATTATCTTTGCCAGTAATCGCTCTTATACTTTGTCCACATGGGCATGCAACAGGCAGGACGTCGTCAGGAATGCGTCTAATAATATAACCTTTATCTTCTGACACTAAATTATACCTCAATATGTGATCTTATCATCTGGCAAATACGGGCATTTGATAAATACAAACTTCACATTAGAATCGGTATCGTTATAAACATCGTGTTTTTCAAGAGGTTCAATTCTAAAAGCATCGCCGACTTTTACTTCATAGGGAACATCGTTAACGATCATTTTTGGTGTGCCTTCAATAAAATAGAAGGTTTCCTCAACCTCATTATGTCCATGACAGCCCATTTTTTCGCCGGGCTTTAAGACTATGACGCCCCATTCAAATTTAGGTCCACGGAAGAGATATTTTGGTCCTGAGTCACCTTTTCTGAAGGTCTTTTCACTTTCATTTACTCTTTCCATACCGTTCTCCAAATTTAGTGACAAGTGATCAGTAACAATTAACAGTTATGACAATTGCCCACTGACCACTGATTACTGATCACTGATTACTATTCATTATCCAAGTTCTTTAATTCTTGCGGATGCCTCTTTGTGTTGAGGATCGATTTCAAGTGCCTTCTTTATTTCGGCAATTCCTGCATCTTTATTTCCCTGAGCGATAAGCAGTTCGCCCATAGCGAAGTGAAATTCAGCAGTTTTTTCAATATCGGGATCCTCCTCTTTTGCGGTGTCCAATTGTTTTTGGGCATCAGCAATTTGTTTATTCTTTATTTGAGATAATGCCCTTCTGGCAATCATAAACCTTCTATCGTCAATTAATTGGGCTACCCTTTTCATTGCATCAACCGCTAACTTGTTTCCATTAGCAGCTGATGTCATCACGAGTTTAAGGTCAATCTTTGATGGATCTTCGGAGATCTGCTTGGCTTCCTCTCCTGTTCCAATAAATTTCTTTAATTCCTCATTGATCTTTTGATTTACAATTCTAATACCGTTGCCATATTTTGTGCTTGCCCATGAATAGCTGTTATATTTGTAACACAAATCTGCGATCTCTTTTTGGACATTATAGTCGTTATTGCCTTGACCTTTTGCTTCTGTGTCAAAAATTGTAGCACGTTTTGGATCGTTCTTTCTATAATAAAGGGCCTCAGCTAAATTTTGTAATGCATCAATATTATCATTTGGTTTTAAGGCAACTGATCTCTCAAAGCATTCTACTTCATTATCCGTATCTTTTAATTTTTTATAAACTAAGCCCATTTTATAATATATTTCCCAATCTCTGTACGGGACTAATCCCAAAGCAGTTTTGTAAGATTCTAATGCTTTGTCATATTCTTCTTCGCTATATTGAGTTTCGCCTTCAAGGATCATCTTATCTATAACTTTTGAATCTCGTTTTATAGCTTCCTTAAACATCTGATTTGCCTTCTCTTTATTGCCGATGCCTTTATAGCATTTGCCAAGATAAAGATAAGCAGATGCTGCGTTATTCCATGGTTTACCGCCGACTAATTGCAAGGATTTCTCAAAGAGTGCGCCCGCTTCTCTGTATTGTCCCGCTTGAAGATATGTAATTCCAATCATATATAGGGCATCATACATCGTGCCTTGAGAGTCAACGCTAATATCAGGCACAAGGCTTAATGGATCAACGCCAAAATCTGGTGACGTTGTTCTTGCTTGTGCAGCAGCTTGTGCGGATTGCGTACCTTGTGGACTTACCGGTGTCCCTGCTGGTTGCCCTGTTGAAGATCGGTCAATGTCCCCACGTGGAACATTAGTAGCCCTACGTCTTGTCCTTGTCCCAATTTGAGATATTGTCTGTGGTTCTTTCTGACCTTGCTGAACTTGTGCTTGCCCTGTTTCTCCCGCAGGAATTTCAGAGGCATCTACGCCCATATTTGCCAACAATTCCCGAGCTTCTCTACCAGAAGACGATAAGCTATATTTTGATGCTACAAACTTGTAAGTTTCTATAGCCTCATCTGTCATATCAAGTTGCCCCTCATATATTTTGCCAGCTGTCAATGCCGCTTGTGCTGCGAGCCTATGCGTAGGATGAGCCTTTGAAAAATCTAAATATATTTTGACTGCCTCCTCATATTTCTTGGATTCTTCATAGCTTTTGCCCATTAATAGTGTCGCATCATAAGCTAAATCGGTATCAGGAACTTCCTCAATCACTTTTTTGAACCATTCAATAGCTTTATCATATTCTTTGGACTGGAAATAGTGCATCCCAATAGCTTTTTCCGCTTCACCAGCATACTTGGTCTTTGGATAAGCTTTGATGACTTCATTATATACTTCAAGACCTTTTGCCTGATCTTCAAGTTGCTTGTAATAAGTCTCGGCAATTTTTAGGTGAGCCAATTTAGCTTCATCTGTCCCTGGTTTAGCCCTCATAATTTGCTCATAAGATGCAATTGCTGATTTTGGATCAGACATCGCCATCTTATCAGCTTTCTGCACCTGAGAACCACAACCAACAAAAAGAACTAAAATACAAAAGATAGAGACAACCTGTCCGAAAGACCTAACAGATTTCATAAATATCCCCTTCTTTCATCAGGACATTTGGAACTCTTATCAATATTCAAAACGCCCTTTTGTTCAAATTAAGTATTCTAAAAGCTAAAAACTGAAAACTATAAATTACAAATCCTATTAGTATTTTAGCATAATAATAATAGGATTGCAAAGCAAAAATTCGCTATAAAAACTCCTTTATTGCATCTGATTCAAGAGTCATATTGTAACTATTATTTGACTCATTATCTTTCAATAAATGATAACCGATACCTGCGATCATCGCTGCGTTATCAGTGCATAAAATAGGGCGAGGAAAATATAGTTTGTAGCCCATTTCTTGACATCTTTCCATGAATCGCTTCCTTAAACCACTGTTTGCGGCAACTCCACCTGCTACTGCAACGGTATTAATTCCTTTTGTTTGTGCAGAACGTAATGTTTTTTCAACAAGCACATCAACAACAGCAGATTGAAAGCTCGCCGAAACATCTGCTACATTGATGATTCGTCCCTCTGATTTTTCTTTTAGAAGATAATTAAGCACGGAAGTTTTAAGCCCACTGAAACTGAAATTGAAATCATGATCCCAGACATAAGGTCTTGGAAAAGCGATGGCTTTTGGGTTGCCTTCTTTGGCTAATCTGTCAATTATAGGACCGCCGGGATAGCCAAGTTCAAGCAATTTTGATACCTTGTCAAATGCTTCTCCTGCGGCATCATCCATCGTTTGCCCTAATTTTTCATAATTACGTTTGCCTTCTCCAACATATACAAGGTCAGTATGCCCGCCAGAGACTACTAAACAAATGAAGGGCGGTTTAATATCATCGTTTTCCAAGAAGTTAGAGTAGATATGTCCCTCAATATGATTTACACCGACAATTGGCAGGTTTTTTGTATATGACAGAGCTTTTGCAGTTGATATGCCTATAAGAAGTGAGCCAATAAGTCCAGGTCCTTGTGTTACTGCAATACCATCTACATCATCTAACGATATTCCAGCGGTTTCCAAAGATTGCTGTATTACAGGAATAATATTCTGTATATGTCTCCTTGATGCTAATTCAGGCACAACCCCGCCATATTTTGAGTGAATATCCATCTGGGAGGCAACTATGTTTGATAAAATTTTTTTTCCATCTTCAACTACTGCTGATGCTGTCTCGTCGCAAGATGTCTCTATACCTAATATTAACATGGCGTTAAAATTCTTAATTATAGTTTAGCTAATCCTGATTTTAACTGTTCAATAGCAAGTTTTATGATGGGATCAAACTTATATTCATCAATATCATTTTTTGTCTTTTGTGCAATAGCAAGCTTTACTAATGATTCATCTAATTTTATATTTTCACTTTCCAATTTTTTAATGAGGTTTCTAAATCTTTCCTTGTCTTTACTATTTCCATTAGATTTGTCAATGACTTCTAAGATATTGTCTCCTGACTCCTTAACGAATTCCTCTAAATACCTGCTATTGCTGAGATTTTGATATGCCTTCAATTCAGCAGATGATAAAACAGGTCTTTTAATGTCAGGCTCTATACCGATTTTATTTATGTTTTTTCCGCTTGGTGTGTAGTAATAAGCAACGGTCAGCTTTAACCCACATTTCCCATCAACCATAGGGAATATCTTTTGAACAGAGCCTTTTCCATAAGTTTTGTCTCCACTGCCGATGATAAGCCCTCTTTTGTAATCTTTTATAGCACCGACGACAATTTCTGATCCGCTTGCACTCCATTTATCAACGAGAACAACGAGAGGTAAATCTGTATGATATAGCCCTTTTGGAACTTTATATTCTTTGTTATCTTCAGGAGTCCGTCCTTTGGTAGAGACAACAACTTGACCCTTTTTAAGAAACATACCTGCCACGTCTATAGCAGATGATAAAGTCCCTCCTGGATTTGACCTAAGATCAAGAACAATGCCATTAACACCTTCATCTTCAATGGCTTTTAAGGTTTTATCAAAGTCTTTGGTTGTAGTATCTGAAAATTGCATTAGCCTTATGTATGCGATATTATCTAATATCTTGTATTTGACCGTGCTTATTTGAATTACGTCCCTTATTATAGAAAAAGTCAGCGGTTCATCTTCATGTTCCCTTTGGATTTTAAGGTCAACTTTCGTTCCCGGTTCACCTCTGAGTTTTCGTTTAGCATCATATAGACTTATGCCGAAAGTGGATTTGCCATCAATTTCCAATATAATGTCACCGGGCTGAATTCCTGCTTTATGTGCTGGATTCCCCTCAAATGCAGATATAACCGTCAATTGATCGTGATCATCTACCTTCGTCATTCCTATCTCTATGCCTAAACCTCCAAATTTCCCTGTGGTGTCATCCATCATATCTTTATACATGTCAGGAGTCAAAAATTGGTTATATGGATCATCTTCATCTAAGGATTCTACCATGCCTTTAACTGCACCATACATTAGCTTTTCTTGATCAACACTTTCTTTATTTCTGTAATTATCTGTGATCAATTGCAATGCATCTTTGATTAAACTGAAGTCATAGGAATTAGAATGTCCGCTTAAAGATTGAGTTTTGCCAATTGTATGTCCGATCATCACAGCAGATATTAGAATTACTATTTGAATAATTATAATTGTATAAATAATTTTTCTATTCAAAGGCAAATCTCCTTACATTAAAAACGAGATATTAAAAACGAGTTATCAACACAAAATATTAATCTGATAACAACGGTCTTGTTGGCAATGCGTCAGTTCCTCGCCATACCTCAAAATACAACATAGGTCCTCTGAGCGAGCCAGTATCACCAACTTTTCCTATTACTTGACCTTTGCTAACCGTCTGACCCACTTTCACTAATATTGTTGACGCATGAGCATATAAAGTCCTATAACCGTTTCCATGGTTTATTATAATCATTTGTCCAAAACCTACGCCATCAAACCAAGATGCGTAGTCAACTATGCCATCTTTAACACATTTTATATCCGTTCCATAATTTGCTTTTATTGTAACGCCCTTCATTGAAGGCGCAGCATTTTCTATCACTTGACCATTAACAGGCCACATAATATTTCCCATACTGCCCGCTGATGGGTTCTGATATGGCTTCTTATTTATATCCCTTTTACCAGTAGCTTGATCTCTCCTTTCTTGATCATCTCTAAGCTGAGCTATAAGCCTTTCTAATCTATTGATAGATGATTCAATTTCCATTTGTGCCTTTGTCAATTCTGATTTTGACTTCTGAACTTTAACTAAAACCTCTGTGCGAGCCTTTTTCTTATTCTCAATCTCATTTTTCGCCTTCTCTGTAATATCTTTATTTTGAGCGATCTCTTCTTTTTTATGTTCTACTAACCTCTTTCGGTAATATAGTTCCTCTTTTTGTGCTTTTGCTTTATCTAAAAGATTTTTATCAGCAGTTGAAATAGAAGCTATGTATTGATATTTATGCGTAATTTCGGAAATATCGCCGTCTCCTGCAAGCAACTTTACATAACTCAAACGTTTCTCTTGATAGCCAAGCATATACATAGCGCGAAGACGTTTACTCAGCATTATAAGTGTCTTTTCATAGTTGAGTTTTGCTTTTTCTAAGTTATTTTCCACTGTTTTTAGTTCTTTTTCGCTTTGTTCAAGTTTACGTTTTTGAATTTCCAATTCCTTCTCTTTTTGACTTATCTGCTTTTCTATGTTTTTTAATTCATCAAGAAGGCTTTTTTCTTGTTTCAGGACGCTTGATTTTTGTTTTTTTATACTATCAGCTTTCTTTTTCAAATCTTGCAACTGTTTTGTAGTTTGGCTTATATCATCGGATAATAAATTTGACACTGCAAAGCCCACAAAGATTATGAATAAAAAAAATACGAAGTGTCTTTTGAACATATAAACTCACCGCTTTTGATTTTTTCAAGGTAAGAATAGCTTTATAATTACGACTTAGAAAAGACAGTAAATCTTTTTGCAGATATTTATAATACTCTCTTTGACGATGTTTGTCAACGCTTTTTATACCAGAAATGAATTATGACTTGTGTTTTCTATCCAAAATTTTATACAATATATAAGTAGTTTTTAGTGATAATTACAGGTTTGGTAGTTAAACTAAGCCTAACATGAAGTTGCTTGTATCTTGCGGGATAAACATAGGTCATTTTTTTATTTAAAAAGGGAGAAGATATATGGCTAAATATTCATTAGGAATAGATTTCGGCACGGAATCTGGAAGGGCATTATTAGTTGATGTTAGCACAGGTGAAGAGGTTGCTACTTCTGTTTATAAATACAAAAATGGGGTCTTAGACGAATATCTGCCTGATGGTGAGACGAAATTAGGTCACGATTGGGCATTACAAGACCCAGAGGATTATATTAGGGTCTTACAAAACACAATTCCAGAAGTCCTCAAATCTGCAAATGTCAAACCAGAGGACGTTATCGGTGTTGGAATAGACTTCACAGCTTGCACGATGTTGCCGATTGATAAGAATGGCACGCCTCTTTGTATGCTTGACGAGTTTAGAAAAGAGCCTAACGCGTGGGTCAAGCTATGGAAACATCACGCAGCACAACCACAGGCTAACAAAATAAATGAGATTGGCAGACAGAGAAATGAAGATTGGGTGCCAAGATATGGCGGAAAATACTCGTCAGAATGGTTCTTCTCAAAGGCATTACAAACGCTTGAAGAAGCCCCTAATGTCTATGAATATGCAGATAGATTTATAGAAGCAGCAGATTGGATAGTCCTTCAACTTACAGGCGAAGAAAAAAGAAACGCTTGCACTGCTGGATATAAGGCTATGTGGGATAAAAGGTTAGGATTTCCAAGCAGGGAATTTTTCAAGGCATTGCATCCCCGTATGGAAAATATCGTTGAGGAAAAAATGTCAACGAAAATCTATCCCGCAGGAACAAAAGCTGGCGAAATTACCGCAGAGATGGCAAAACTGACAGGTCTCAGGCAAGGAACAGCTGTCGCTGTTGGAAACGTGGATGCTCATGTTGCAGTCCCCGCTGCTACTGTTGTTGATGCACGAAAAATGGTTATGATCATGGGAACGTCAATTTGTCACATGTTCATGGAAAACGAAAAAGTCTATGTTGAGGGCATGTGTGGAGTTGTTGAAGATGGCATACTTGAAGGCTTTTACGGATATGAAGCAGGACAATCCGCTGTCGGTGATATTTACGCTTGGTTTGTCAATACCTGCGTCCCGCCAGAATACTTTGATGAGGCAAAAAGAAAGGGCATAGATATTCACGCACTACTTGCAGAAAAAGCTCAATCGCTAAAACCGGGTGAAAGTGGGCTACTTGCGCTTGATTGGTGGAATGGGAATCGCTCAGTTCTTGTTGACGCTGATCTAACTGGTCTATTGATGGGTTGCACCCTCAATACAAAACCAGAGGAGATTTACAGGGCATTGATAGAGGCGACCGCTTTTGGCACAAACAAGATCATTAAGTCTTTTGAAGATAAAGGACTGCGTATTGATGAGCTTTACGGATGTGGCGGACTGCCAAAGAATAAGCTATTGATGCAGATATTCTCCGATGTTACTGGAAAAGAAATTTTAGTTGCGGAATCTGGACAAGCTTCTGCTCTTGGTTCGGCGATGTTTGGTGCTGTCGCTGCTGGTAGCAAGGTCGGCGGATATGATAACATCAATGACGCTGCAAAGAATATGGCAAGGGTCAAAGATGAATCCTTCAAGCCAAATAAAGATAATCATGCAATTTATAAAAAGCTATATGCAGAATACGAAATATTGCATGATTACTTCGGCAAAGGTGCAAATGACGTTATGAAACGTCTAAAAGCGATCAAATCCTCAGTGTAAAAATAGATATTAGGATGCAGGTTTTAATCTGCATCCACTTTCAAATGTTATTTCACGTGTTGAGGGTCAGTTACTCTTTGCTTCATCAGTGAAGATTTTGGCTTTGTAGTCTTCTTCATCTCTTTGATAAATTCTTCGTATTCGTCTCTGTTCACTGGGATACGGACGGGCTTTCCTTTATTACCTGATAGGATTACTGCGTTGATCAATTCTAGGCTATTTATGCCTTCCTCACCGGGCATCAACAGAGGTTCTCCATATAGGATATGCCTTGCTAAATTACGGATGATCGCTATATGTCCGCCCTCTCTTTGCTCAATTGGCACATCTACCGGGGTTGATTTGGGGCTTCCCCACATATTCGTGGTAGTATCATTAAACTGCTGAAGTGGCATTTCAAGCTCGTTAAATGTCAATCTGCCGTTATATATTGTCAACTTGCCTTTTTCTCCGCAAATTTCAATCATGCTTGTTCCGGGTGCTTCAACAGTTGATGCGTGCATAAATCCGATAGCGCCGTTTGGATATTCTAACATAGCAGATGCTTCGTCCTCACACTCCATTATGTGCCTTCTAGTACCTGTTCGGGCTATAACTCTTGATGGGACTCCACCTAACCAAGTAAATATGTCAATATCATGTGGGGCTTGATTAATTAAAACGCCTCCGCCTTCTCCTTTCCATGTTCCGCGCCATTCTGCTGAATTATAATATGCCTGACTGCGAAATCCGCTTGCGAAAAGGCATGTTCGGTAAATTTCGCCTAATCTTCCGTCTTCTATTAGTTGATGTGCTGCTCTATAAACGCCAGACGCCCTGGATTGATACATTATCGTGAATGGCACTTTCATCTTTTTGGCAGTTTTTATCATCTCATCGCCAGCTTTTACTGTTACTGCCATCGGTTTTTCAGAAAGGACAGCTTTGCCTTTTTTCATCGCATATATAGCAATAGGTGGATGATAGTAATGCGGAGTTGCGACGATAACAGCGTCAACAAGCCCACTGTCTATAAGTTCTTTATAGTCCGTAAAAGCTTGGATGCCCAATTTTTCCGCATGCACTTTGACGGCACTTTCGTCAACGTCACATACTGCGGTTAATTGTGCTTCCTCAACCTTTTGTATTGTGTTGACGTGACCCGACCCCATTCCACCAGTTCCAACGATACCAAAACGCACTTTATCCATCATTTAGCCTCCTATGTTTAAGTTTATATAGACATCACCTTATAATCAAGGTATGTAGC
>Ga0207433_10017057_pt1 | contig 10102 bp, 7 predicted proteins | sample YelNatPaOPGAMG01_FD_187559 | JGI IMG/M metagenome (GOLD analysis project Ga0207433, IMG submission 187559) | Hot spring thermophilic microbial communities from Obsidian Pool, Yellowstone National Park, USA - OP-RAMG-01 (SPAdes) (version 3) | ecosystem: Environmental > Aquatic > Thermal springs >... | reverse complement strand
TGCGAAGCACCCTTTTGACGTTGCGCCGCAGGTTGGCCCGTACGTTCTCACGCTCCGCCCAGTCGATGGTCACGTTGCGCCGGACCGTCTCCACCAACTCCTGCGCGATTTGCTTCAGGGTCGGCTCACCCAAGACCTTGACTGCGCTGTCGTTGTCTCCAGGGCGTCGTGGTCGGTCAGTGCGCCCATACATCCTCCGGTTCCGGTGCTGTAGTGGCCGGGTTCTCTCGATCGAAAGACCAGCACAGAGGATTATCGAGGATGTACTGGCGAACGCGGTTCAGTGACTCCTCGTTGCGGACGATGCGTTCGTAGTAACTGCGTTGCCGTATGCGACAACGAAACGGTTCCCATCCCAATTGTTCCACCCCATCGGCGTACCGTTCGATTGTCATCGTTTTGAACCCATGTATGGCATCCGGCAATCCCAACGCAGGGGCAACCACCTGTGGTTACCCACCCCTGTCGTTGCCCTGGCCGGACACCGGGGCCTGCCCCGACCTTTCATTCTGATTCGGGGTGGACATGGGGGTCTGGCTTGGGGCGGACACGGGGGTTTTGCCCCTACGAGGATGGCCGCATCGTAATGAAACAAGATTCAAGCTCGCGGTAATCGGACCCTTTCACCTGTATGCTGTGGCGATGATCTCGTTGGGGGCCAAACCCCACCGGTATTGCGCGCATAACAACCACTCTGACGGTTGCTTGGAATATGGATCGCCTTCAAGGCCGGGTGCTTGTGGTCCCGATGCTCGCGATGGAACTCGCGTGGTGGCGTGACCACATTTGCTACCGCGCAGTACCATTAGTCTTCGATTCCCTCTTGCAAATACGCTGGACGCGGGAAACGAATCTTTACAGGCTGACGAAATGTCGCGTGGCTAATCACCAGTTCGCCTTTCTGCAAACGCGAGACGTTTGCCTTGACCGCCGGATCGAGGAAGCGATATGCGGACGACGCGAGTTCGGCTGACCCGCTGCGACCGATGACCATCGTCGAACAGTTGCCGACGACACGCTCATGCACGGCGCTCATGAATTGCTCCGCGCCCAAGAGCACCACCCCCAGGGAACGCCCGCGCTCGGCAATGTCCAACACCTGCTCAATGATGGGTGATTCTTTTTCGCGGGCGGGCGCATACTTGTTCAGTTCGTCCACAAAGATGATCACCTTCTCCGGCAAATCCTCGCTCTCGCTCCCTTCCTCTGCGTAGAGGGCATAGATGGTGCGCAGGATGTCTCCGAAAACGAGCGTCTGTTCATCATCAGCCAGGCGGGCAATGTCAACGACGACCGTCTCTCCGCCGCGTATCCGGGCAATCTCCTGGCTCAGATTCTTGACGCTGCCCGGGCGCTGTGAGACAAAAATCCCGGTCTGACGGGTCTGCACGATGCGCCGGAGCAGGCGCCGAAACCGGCCGACGGAGACGGCGCGCACATCACCGACTTGTTGGGCCTGCCCTTCCTTGACCAGCGGTTCGCCATTCAGCAGGCTGTTCCAATCGGATACGCCTTTCCACTTGCCGGTTGGCCCCCACTGGCCCGTCCTGGGATCAGAAAGCCCCTGGTTGATCTCGCCGATCAGCGCGCCAACGGTGTCCCACGGATCGGGAATATTGGAGAGGAGCAAATCCAGTTTGTTGTATGTATCCGCCAGTGAGTAGGCATAAAGGAACCAGTTGCGTTCAGGAATTCGGAAGCTGTTTGGCCTGCCCGTCCTAGCGGTGTCCTTCCCATACGGCAGGAGGTAGCGCACACGGTCAAAGGGTTTCGGCGTGAGACCGAGCGTCTCCCAGAGTTCGTGCTCTTCTGGCGGAAGCCCGGCGCGTGGCGGTTGGTCGATTGTAAGCAGGTCACCGTGCTTAACATTCAGGATTATGACACCGATACGGTCGCGATTCTCCGCCTTTTGCAGAACGGACTGGATCAAGAAAATCGCATAGGAGGTCTTGGTCGCCAGCCCCGAAATACCGGTGATGTTGACGTGCGCGCCCTCAGGTCCAAGAATGTAGCGGCTGTCCACATAGACGACGGCGCGCGTTTTGTTCGACATCTCGACCAGCCCCGCTGGCACGCGATAACGCTCCGGCATCTGGTCAATGCCCAACGCGGTGTGAATGCCGGCCTCATCAGCGAAGCGCACCGGCCGGTCATTCATCACGGGCATATAGATGTCCTGGTCGTTCGAGAGAACGGCGACATGCGCCACGGTCGTGCCCTGCCGCGCCGTGTTGGGTTCGCCGGCCACCTGACCAAAGTCGTTGGAGATAAAGTTGGAAAGGTGTGTCGGTGCGTCGGTGCTGTGGTCAAGGGTCGTGACGATGCCGAAGGTGCGGCTTGTGCCCTCTGGGGCTACCTGTTCCGCCTCCACGATGTCGAACGGGTTAACGATGACATTTGGGGCAAGCCAGAAGGAGAAGGCATCAGACGAATTTGGCTGGCTGGCCGTCGCGGACGACAGGCCGATCACGGGACGACCGTTGGACTCTAGCATCGTTCACCTCCACTTCAAGAACTGCTGGACTGCCTCACGGGACAAGAGGCTTTCTTTGACCGCGCGCTCAGCGAGAAAGATGGGGTACAGGTGCGCATGCCAGCGGCGGTCTTGACCGTGCGGAGTGACGCTGCGCTCCGCTACCAGGGCGCGCGAAATGGCGTCGATCAAATCAGAGGGCACTGGCTCCTGAGAGGGGTTCGCCAGTTCGACCTTGACGACGCCCATCAGCGGGTAATCCAGGTAGGTTTGCTCCCTTAGGCGGACGTACCAGAACACCACCTTGCCTCCGCGCGCGCTGAACGCGGCGGTGCGGTATTCGGCCTTCAACTCGTCGAGCATCTGGTAAATGGAGCGGCGCTCCGCGCGCGGCCCTTTTCCGGAAACGAACTGGGGGTCTTTGCGGAAATTTTTGGATACGCCGATAACGCGAGGAAAACCTCTGTTTTCCAGCAACCCTTTTAGAATGGGTTCAAAAAGAAGGGAACCGTCAGCGATAAGCCACGCTCCTTCGGGAAGGTGGAGAAGTATTGTCCGCATAAGCTTTGCTTCCAGTGTGCGCACAAGGAACCGCACTTTGCCGGCCGCCTTGTTCCGCAAATCGAAATCCGCCAGCACGCCGCTCACAATATCCCTTTCGGTCAGATCCACCAGTTGTACGCCGGCCTGCAAGGCGAGCTCTTCCAGCTTAGTCCACACGGCTTCGGAAAGGCGTAGTTTGCCCGCCAGCAGGACGTTTTCGACCTGCAACACCTCGCGCCGTACCGAACCGTCCTCCTCGCGGCGCAGGGCGCAGGCGCCGATCTGCGCATAGTGCACCGGCGATTCGCGCTCGTTTTCCAGCACCGTGCCAAGAAAGTAGGAGCGGAACGAGCCGTCGAGAAAGTAGCGAAAGAGATGTTGTTCCGTGCGTCCCAACGGCGGCACAGGACGGTACAGGCGTGGGGGGCCTGAGGGATCGCGCTCGAAAATCGTCTCGAAGACTTTCTCCTCTTCGTTGAGCGCCTGGTCCTCGCGCTCTTCAAAGTCGGGACGCTCCAGGTCTTCCACCGCGCCGCCGACGGCAGGGAGCACCTCGGCATCTTGGTATATAGCCTTCAAGATGTCACGAATTTGCCGCATGCTATGTAGGCTTTTCATATACTCGCTGGCAATCCTTAAGGGAATTAAGGAGCTCACGCCAAAACAGACGGAATGAGCGATCCATTTTCTCCGGGTTCACCACTTGGGCGACGTCTTCTCCATATTCAGCTCCACCGAGCATTGGCTCGACTCCCGACAGGCGGACTGCGTCACGAAGGGCACCCTTGTATCTGTGTCGTTGACACTTGTAACGCAACTTGCGGGATTGTGCACCTGGTAGCACTTGTGGCAGCGCGGTCGAATCTTCTATGTACCAGCGCTCGATGTGCGGGTCTGGAACCGCGCAGACTATCCTTGGCACGGACGCGGATGCATTACATGCCTCTCGTTTGATTTGGTCTCTCACTGTCGCCGACTTTCTGCAATTTCCGTCTATTGCCACCACCAGTATGTCTGGCCGTTCGGCATTCGATCTTCCCAGATCAGCGAGAAACCGGCGAAACTCTGTCCAAGCGCGGCTGCCACCAGTGGCATTGCGAACTTGTATCCTTACCGGCACTTTTACTTGATCCGCCGCCCGCCGAATTAGCGCCACAAGGAACTTCTCATGGGCAACGTCTTCAAGGAAACACAAAATCTGGCATGGCCTATTCATTCATAGTCTCCGCGCAAAATTCTTTGCGACACGAGCGGCACATCGTCCAGCGCAGCTTCCACTGCCGGACGGAGGAAGAGGCCTTTCATGGGTAGAGGTTCGAACACGCTTCGACCCTGTTGTTTGGTGCACTGAACGATGTACGCATCTTGAAAAAAATCGGGGAGCGACGCGGAGTGTGTATTGACAATTATTTGCTTTTTCTCCGACGCGTTCCGCAATAACTCCGCAATCAGTTTCAAGCGTCGTGGGTGAACACCATTTTCCGGCTCTTCAAATCCAACCACAGTCGCGGGATTGACCGGGCTCAAGATCGCCATCAGCCCGAGCAACCGAAGCGTCCCTTCCGAAATCACTTTGCTCGAGTAATCCACATTATGCTCCCGTGTCTTTAGCTTGAGTCTCCCTTCCTCAGTCAACTCGACGTCTATTCCTTGCACCGTTGGCACGACCATAGTCAACGACTTTTGAATGTTCTCGAACTGTTTTGGCTTGGTGCGCTTTAGCGTGTAGTAGAAAGCCGCCAGATCGGCGCCTTGGCTGGTTAAGCGATACACCTCCTTCAGTGGGTTTTCCTCCCGCATCAGGCGGGGCTCAAAATAGTAAAATTGCCAGTGCGCTACTTCCTCGCGAAAGGCAATCAAATGTGGGTAATGGGGCGGATACACCGGCTGAGAAGCGATAGCATAGGTTAGACCTAACTCGTATTCGGTCGGTCGTGCTTGACCCTCCATGCGTAACCGTAGCCGATTGCCCACTCTTTCCAGAAATGGGCTGCGTCGCTCGTCAGGGCGTAGTTCGCCAGCTTCTTGTTTCAGTGCCGCCAAATACTCATCGGCGATTCGTAGCACACCTGTTGCTGGCGTAATAGCCACGGTCACGCGATAACGCAAAAGGCTTTCTGTCACACGACGCGGCTTGTTTTTTTCATCACCCTGCCGCCGATGTTGCTGTATCAGTTCTTCAGCACCGTTAACCGTTGCGGAACTTAACTGAACGTCAACTTCTATGGTGAATCGGGCTTCTTGCTTCGCGAGCAGTCCCGGAATCCCACCTTCGCTATAATCGAACGCCTCGAGAGGGTCCCCTCGGTGGTCATTAAAGGCTTCCGCCAAGGACCTGCTTGTCACGATGCTACTGAGCAACCGCAAGGCATCGAAAAGGTTGCTCTTGCCTGCAGCATTCGGGCCGATGATAACTGTTAAAGGTGCAAGAGCTAACTCAACCTTTTGAAGCGACTTATAGCCGTCAACAAATACACGCCGGATCATGATGATACCTCCGCTAAGCTCTGTTGAATTTCGCGCAATTCGGCTTCGCTCAGGCCCCACAGTTGCGCCGCCTGGCGGTCTATCTCTGCCTCAAGGCGCGCCAGTTCTGCCGCGTCCTCCCGCCGTGCCGCCTGGTGCGCCGCCTGCGATAGCTCCGCCAGCCGCCGGTGCACCGCGTCTTGCGGGTTGTAGCGCGGGATGCGGATGTGCTCAAGGATGTGTGGATCCATCTGAATTTCCACGGCATAAGAGATGGCGACCATCTGCGCAACAGATGAGTTCAGGCAAGCACAGACGAAATGAGCTTCCTCAGCAATCTTGCAGTCCACCAACATCAGTTTGTGGTCAGGCACCACCGCCTTGCCATCGTGCGGGCCGACTACGCTTGCTGTCAGCGTGCTGGCTTGTTCCCGCCACACCACCTTCCACGGGGCGAAGGTGTAGTCGCCGACATCGAACATCGAGTAGAAGGGGCCGGTCTCGGTCACCTGGCCGCCGCGCCCGGGCCGCGTAAAGTAGCGCTTGAAAGCCGCACGCTCGCGTAGCACCGGCTCGAACCGCTTGAGGTAGCCGTAGGTGCGCGGGTAGCGGGTTTGCAGGTCCTTTTCATCTATACCGTGCCGTTTCACCGGGTCCTGCACCATCAGGATGAGCGCCGATGGTTCCGCCCGCCAGCGCCGCACATCCCGCCCGCGCAGCAGCGGGTAGAGCAGGTCTGGCTCAATCGGCTCGGTCACCTCGTCCACCTGGATTTTTGCCCCTTCGGTGAGGTTGCGCACCACCACCAACCCATCGGGGCGCTCCAGCACCGGCTCGACCCAATAAACGGCGTTGGCACCGCCAGTGTTCACACCTTCGTGTGCTTCATAGTCCGACCGGCCCAGCACCCTGCGGATGGCTTTGAGCGCCTTGGGGGGGGCGGTGAGCCACGGGGATGTTGGGTCGTTTGGGTTAACGGGTTCGGCTTGAAAATGCAGGCGTTTCGTGGCGGCTTGGACTTCATCCAGCGTGCTGTCGTATGTAAAATGAGCCCCTTTGGTCTTGCGCCACAACGTGTAGGCGACGGGATACCGGGTTGGCTTCCCTTTCTGAAGCACCATCACCGCGGTGCGGTTGGAAGCGCCTTCGAACGGATTGAGGCTCACCATGTCGTCCACGTGCACCACGCGCAGGGGCGTCGCCTTTCCCTGTCCCTGGGGAATCTGGAGGCGACGGAAGCCTTGTCCTGCTCCCGATGTCTTGAAGAGCGACTGGGTGATAACGAAGCCAAGTTTTCCCCCCTCTTTCAGCAGGCCATCCATCACGGTGAAGGTCATTAGCATCGAGATGTCCTTTTTTCCCTTGCCGAGGATTGTGTCCATCCCGCCGTGGGGAAATAGTCCATACCGTTCCCAGATCGGCTTGATCGCCTGCCGATACCCATCAGGCAGGTTCTCCCAATTGACCCACGGCGGATTCCCGATGATATAATCGAATTGCCCCACGGTGAGCGGGGCAAAGTTGTTCTTCAAAAGGCGCGCCCACAGACCGTTCATCCCCCGGCGGTGGAGCTCGAGCATCTTCCCGTAGAGCTTGCGCGTGAGGGAGGCGGCGCGGTCGTCCCACTCCCACCATGACCCGCTACTGGGAGACACTCCGTGCTCAACCCGTTTGATGAAACTATCCGCCCCCAGACCAGCGCGCAGGCTCTCTTCCAGCAGGCTACAGAAGCGGTCGAAGCGGTCCGGCGTACACAGCGCGGCGGGCACCAGGAATGTGCCGACGGCGGTGGGGAATTCGTAGGCCTCGTGGCTAAAGAGTTCCTCGCCTAGCGCGGGCGTGCGCACCGAGTCGGCCAGATAGACAGCGATGGTGATGTCACCGCGCCGGTGCTCCAGTAGGTCAGCAATCGCCAGCAGATAGTTCACGCGCGCCGTGAGCACCGCCAGCGGGTTTAGGTCAAAGCCCACGACGTTGCGGAGGATGCTTTCCAGCAACTCGCTTTCCGGCGCCAGCAGCGTCCGGCCCAGCTCCAGCATGCGGGCGATGATGAGGATCAGGAAGGTGCCCGAGCCGCAGGCCGGATCGAGGAAGCGCACGCTTAGGAGTTTTTGCCGCATGCGCGTTTCATTGCGCCGCGGGTTGCCCTGAAAGAATTCATTGTCCACCTGGGTTAGCAACCGCTGGGCAAGCCAGTCGGGGGTATAATACTCGCCCAAATTGTGGCGGATCTCGCGCGGCAGGAGGTAGTGATAGAGTTTCTTGAACAGGTCGCGCGTCTCTTCGGGCAGCAGGGTCAGCGTTGTAGGATCGTATTCGTCCAATCGTTTGAGGATTTCCCGCAAGGCAGCTTCGATTTTTTCGTTCCAGGCGGAGAGATACCAGGCGAAAAAGTCGCCTTCGAGCAGGTTGAGGATGCCATAGGTGCGGAAGATTCCACCCGATTCCATCTCTTGCAGGTGGCGATGCAGGGTCTCGCCGTCGGCGGTGGTCAGGCTGGCAAACGAGGGCGCGCCCAATTTGACCCCCAGGTGCCGCGAGAGCGCCAGCCAGGCGAGCAGTTTGACAAGTAGGGCGAAGTAAGTGTGCAAAACAAAAAAGAAGCGTTCTGCCTCTGCCGTGGTCCCGATTTCAAATCCTGCCTTGCGCACCCATTTCTTCAGCGGTTCCAGCTTGCGTCCGCCGAATGCCTCGGAGTAGTCAATCGCCTCGCTGAAAAAGAGCCGCCACTGTTCAAACAGTCTGGCAACCAACCCATCCGGAGACTCGAGCGCCGGGTTGAGGGCCTGGAACAGCCCACGCAGGATATTCTGTGTGCGCAGTTGCTCGATGCCAAAGTCGCGGTTAAGGTTTTCGGAGGTAAGAGCGATGCCCGACGAAAGCCCCGCCAGCCAGGTCAGGAACCGTTCCAGGGAATGCTCATTGACTTCAACGGGCGGTTCATCTACCCACTTACCATTGATGTAGCGCACAAAGATGAGGAAATAACCATCAAAAGCGACGCCTGCCAGGCGCTCGATCTGGTGGCGCTCCTTTTTCGCCAGACCTTCAAGATAATCTTTGACCTGCTGGATCGCGTGACGTGTGGCGGCGTCGGGAATTTTCTTGAGCACGCCGGGGCGTTCATACTCGAGCACCAGGCGATTGAAGACGGCATCGGCTCTGCCCGTGGCCAGGGTATATTCCGCATGGGCCAGAGGGTTGGCACCGATCTGTGCGCAAAAATCGTCTAACAGGGGATCAATCACCCGACGAAAATCCGCTTCGCTCGGCTTGGAACGGCGCACGACTTGCAGTGCGTCGTGAATCTTTCGGCTCCATTGACGAACGTTTAGCTCTATGGCTTCAGGCTGCATTATGTTCCCTCCTCTCAGCACGCAGTTGGACCAAGGGGGTCGCCGAGCCAACTTCAAGCCGGTAGAACTCGATGTCCTGGCCAGCGGGAAACGGCCTTTCGCCCAAGAGCGCAAGCTGCGACTCAGGCTTCTTGACCGCCTCCAGGATCGCCCGTGTGGAGATGCGCTCGCGGATGTTGAGCGAGACGACCTCCACCCCAGACGAGGTGTGCTCGGCCTTGCGCGACCAGACCAGTTGCGGGACCGGGTACGGGTCGTGGGTGCAGGGCGTGGTTTTGCGCTCGCGCACCTCATAGATGGGCGCGATGCTGGCGGGCGGGTTGTTCCTCCGCCGGGCATCGGCGTGGCGGAAGTCGCGCACGCCGTTCGATTCCACGTGGTGCGTCTTCCTTTTTCGGGTCAATGGGCTCCCCGGCCGTTTAGGTGACCATTATAAAACAGAGTCCCAGCCGCGTCTCATTCTACATGGCATTCAAATCGCTCTTCAAGGGCTGCCGGGTTTGACAAGTTCCTGACTATGGACTCCGCCCGGAAAGGCCAGAGGCGACCGGAAGGGCAATTTCTGACCCTGCCATGGAATGGACACGCGGCATTGGGTCCCCTCAACCAAAATCGGCAACCCCTCGGAAGAATGGCAGACCATCCCCTCGGTCATTGCTCATACCACTCCATCTCCGATCGCTTCAGAAGCTCCTCGATCTGCTGTTTCGGAGTGGGGAGGTCTCTTTACACCGTCTTCCAGACTTCTTGCAGCACTACCTCGAAGTACTCGTGAACGAGAACATTGCGCGTGGCTGCAATCCGCATCCAGGTTGTCTCGGGGTTGGGCTCATGAAAGGCTTTGCCGAGGCAGGCGGCCACCTGCAGAAGGAGCTCATTGTGATAGCACAAGGACCCGGTCTGAATAAATTCCTCCTTTTCGAACGCCTCTCGGCTAAGGGCGGCTTAGTGCTCGATTCTCGCGATGACATCCAGAATGTCCTTCAATCGCTCCTTCGAATCTCTCATAATCGAGTGGCTTCTCGCATTACTCGTTCACGGATGCGGGGCTTGATGCCGCGACTGCTCACAACATCGACCTTGACTCCCAGCAGCTCCTAGAGTTCGAGCCAAAGCCCGGCATGGTCGAGGAGACTGCGTCCCGGCTCGAAGTCAACAATCAGGTCAATGTCGCTTTGTTCATCGGCCTCGCCACGCGCGATGGAGCCGATGACACGCACGTTGTAGGCGCCGTACTTGGCACACACGGCCAGGATCTCGTCCC
>Ga0207433_10017055_pt1 | contig 10102 bp, 5 predicted proteins | sample YelNatPaOPGAMG01_FD_187559 | JGI IMG/M metagenome (GOLD analysis project Ga0207433, IMG submission 187559) | Hot spring thermophilic microbial communities from Obsidian Pool, Yellowstone National Park, USA - OP-RAMG-01 (SPAdes) (version 3) | ecosystem: Environmental > Aquatic > Thermal springs >... | reverse complement strand
AACCATCATTATTACAAACTTTCCTGATTAAGCCATTTTTTAATGCAGCAGACAAATACTTACGAAGAGTGGAGTAACTCAAATTAGCCTTATACATAAGATGCGTAGCCTTAACACCCTTCAGAGATAATGTTAGAATATTAGTCAGAATTTGAACCTCCCCCCTCCGACGCCCCATCCTAACACCAGCTCAAACGCCAGAAGCATAATCAATATTGTCTTCAAACTCATTTAAAATTTGTGACGTTTAGGAAAACATAAAACTAAGTGCAAAAATTAGGCAAAATTTGATGTTTCAGCTAATGCGGCAAAAGCAAAATTTCAGATTACCCCTTGGAACGGGAAATTAAAAGTCTAATATGTTTTCTTAAACCTTCTGCGAAGCCTCAGCCAGTAAAAGATGCCGCATGCCGATAGAAAGCTGCTTAGCCCAGTGAGGGTTCCAAGCCAGAACTCTGGGATCACGAAAAACCCTCCTCTGGCTTCTAGCCCTCCGCTGTCTAACGCGTCAATTCCTTCGTCGTAGTATCCATTATGGTTCACATCTATAACTATGTCGTATTTGCCAACCTTCAATAGTTTAGCCCAAACAAGGGAAACTACAATATTTCCGTTTACGTCTGAAACTACAAAAGTTAATGTGCCTTCCACACGTTCAGGTATGGGCATGCCATTAACCCAAACGGTCTTTTTGACAATGTACACTTCGTAAATTGTGTTAGGGGCAAATCCACTTCCAAAAATATAGACATTTTCATTTATACTGAAAACGTTTTTGACTCGTCCATAAGCGTCGCAGCTTTCAACAGTTGCCAGAGGCATGCTGAAACATAAAGTGTCAGCCGTCACGTTTAACACAGTTTCCACATGAACTTTTCCATTGCTAAGTTGCACGGTGGTCAGTGCAATTTCAGTTTGCCTTGGAACCCTTACAATGTATTCTCCCCTTGGAGGATTGAAAATCAGCAGGAAAGATGAGCCGTAGGCATCATCAAAGTAGAATGGGCATGAAAAGTTCGAGGACCAAGTTCTATTATGCACTGTGAAGACGTACTTGCCGCACGTCAAGTTAAGGTCAAATGTTGAGTGGGCTATTACGGCAATGCAGTAAGCATTTTCAGTTATTGATGGTAACGGGTTAACCGGCGGATTAAGAACGTAATTAAGGGTTAATCCTTCAGGGTCGAAACTGTTGACTATTGCCTCAGCATAACCGCCTATTTGATTAAGGATTTCTGCCCAGTCTTCAGCCCTGTCAAGTGCAAGAAGAGCACTATTCTTGTAGCCTTCAAGTTCAGACTTCGGTACAAAAGCCTGATGGCTTTTATAGTAGTACACACACTCATAGTAATGGTATTCTACAAGGGCCTGTACTCCATATATGCCGGCAAATATTTGTGCGTCGTCGAGGTTTAATATGCCACTTCTAGGTCCTGCCAATCTAGTTCCCCATTCTCGCATCTTATAATAGATTTGCGCCTCAAGCCCCATATCAACCCAAGCCGAATGAATTGCCTCTGACATAGGGGCAATATAAGTGTAATAAATAGTATCCGCAAGTGCAAGGGGGATCACTGACGTTAAAAAGCCTTCAAATGCTGAAGCAGCTCCAACTTGAAGGGCAGCAGAAGCTGAGACTTCTCCAGCAAAGTGCACATAAAGCGCTAAAACAGTGCTTGAAGCAAATTCTTCAAAAGTTTCTTCAGCCAAATTGGATATAAATTCAGAAATTATATTTTTAGCGTCTGAATTCAGTGGGTTTCCAAAAACTTCTGATCGTATTTCGTCCACAGCATCTGCAAGCTTGGAAGGATCAGCTTTAGTTACCTTGTAGACTGTTATGCCATTGTAATTGGTGGAAACAATTAAGCCATGTTTCTTCAAAATTAACACAATTTTATTTGCGTTTTCTTCCCCATACCGCTCCTTTAATGAATCGAAGCCTGAAAATATGTCGAATATTAGGGATACGCTCCCTTTAACCTGTTCTTTCGTATCCTCTCCAAAAATGTCGTCAATGCTTTCTAAAATTGGACCTATTATTGTAAGCAGGTGCGCTGTTGCAGCAAGCGTATCTGAAATTAGAACTATAGGTGTAGAGACTGTTGGTAGGCTTAGCCATTGATTTCCAAGAGTTTTAAAACTGTTTAACGATGGCAAGCTGGCGAAAGCGTATAGTTCTTGGCAGTATAAGAGAAGCCCATTTAACAGAGCTATTTTTAGAGAAGCATCGTAAACAGTGCTGCCGTCTGATAATCTGTAGACTTTAATTTGTGTTATTGGAAAATTGTTTGGAGATGCTAGGTGACGATGTAGATAGTAGGTTTTTTCAAGTGTAGATCTGTCAAGCCATGGGTAATGCGTTGCAATAGAGTTGACGGGTTCTATCGCCTCATTATAGCTTGATTTTGGAGCCCATAATTGAATGTTGTAGAGGCTGTTTCCATGACTTACAATGAAGCTTAAAACTTCACTTGTTTCGCTTGCGGGTTTGCTTACCATAATTTTTCGGATGCCGCCAATGAGCCTTCCTTCAATATACGCTTTAACATCGACAACAGCCACACCAGGTTCATCCTCGCTTGAAATGATTTTAAGCATGGCCTGTAAGTCTCCGCCGGCTGGAACAAGAATGTCGAGCGGTGAATTTACAAACCTTCTTCCGTTAATTTCTAATTCGACACTCCAGCTTGATGGAATATGCTTTTCTAATTCGACTGTCATTAAACGCGCTGATTCGTATGGATTTCTAATGTTAAAGGTCATCTCACCCACATCTCCAGAAAGCATATCATTTTCAATGTCAATGTTTTTTTGCATCATTTGCGTGGAAGGCGAATATGAAAGAACCACTCTAACGCAATGGTGGCCGGTTACATTTGCAAGCCAAACAATACTGAATATGTTCTCTTCATGCGGCTGCAAAGTTACATTTGATAGATAGCCAACACTTTCAAACTTCCCGGCTATTGTTAAGCTTGAAACTTGAAAGTCTATGCGACTAATATTAAGCAAATGATCATAGGGATTTCGAAGAACTACACCAATAGTGGTATTTTGACCGTAAACAGGCGGGTATGGAACAACAAATATACTTCCAGCGACATATGGCATATTCTCCTCTGGAAAAGCACCTTCCTCTCCTGTGGTTGGTTTTAGTTCAATTGGTAAAAGATATTTGAACCAGGCCTTTGGATACTCCGCTGAAGCATTCCATGTTGCCATCACAACTAATGTTGGCATTTGATTGTGATGGAAACTTTTCCACTCGTTTGGCTGAATTGTTCCAATGTAATCCCAATCGAAAAAGACATTAACAGCAGAGCTGGCAAGCATGTTAAGTAATGTGATGTTATAACCTTTCTCGTCGGGTTCAACAATAATGTTCGAGTCTGGTAGCTCTTCAAAATCATAGGGCAGCTCTAACGTTAACGTGATGTTTTTAGATTTATCTAAATCGACAGTCCACGTGGTGGTCTTATAACTTGGATGTGATGCTGAAACGTTATATGTTCCAGGCGGTAGCGAAAGCGTAAGTTTGCCAAAGTTATCAGTGTAACCTGAAACTCCTCCAGCTGTTACAAGTGCACCGTTCACCTTACTATTAAATGAGTTTAGCACGGTGATTGAAAGATTGTAATTTTCGCTTACTTGCGGGGTGGCTGTTACGCTGCACCATGAAAAAGGCCACAACACTGGAATTTTATAAATAGTCTTTGTTAACCTCCAATCAGGTACGCCATAATATTTGCCATAATTGCTCGTTACAATTGCCATGTCGCTAATGTCAACTTTCATGTCACCGTTAAAGTCCACCATAGGACTGTAATTTTCGTTTTCAATGTAACTCCATGTTATAAATACGTCACGAATGTCAACTACTCCATCGCCGTTAACATCACCGTTCCCAGAATATTCTTGTTCACTATTTGGGTCTTGCCCTCTAAATTCGACTCCAGAAATTTTCAAATAACCAAACCCGGACTTAAGAACTTTGAAATTCAGGGTAACTAACCGTAAATTGGTTCCTGAAACAGGATTTGTGAGCTCGGAATAAGCTGATTCCATAAATACCATGCACGCGTCTTTAGAGCTGGAAAATTGAAAGGAATTATTGTTAACTATATTTGAAAAGTCGCCAAATGTGCAATTCACATACTCTAAAATTTCTTTGTCCCATTGAAGGCAAATTTGCCAGGCCCATAGCATAAAAACACTAGAAGCATAAACATCAACACTGAAAGTCGTTCCCACCTGCGCTCTAACATTCAACGGCGAAAAAGAAAGTTCACTTATAATTATTGGATATCTATCAAAATTATTATCATCTATTTTGTACGGCGTGTCTCCAATTCCATCTTTACCTGTTATGTTTTGATATACGCCACTGAAAAAGTCGCCTCCATAATAGTCGTCCCAAAAGTTTCCACCAACAGGATACCCGTTATCCCACGAATTAATTGACGGATCTACATACGAATTGTTCCACGAATAGTCATAAACGTGAAGTGCGTTGCTTTTAAATACATTATGGTAAATTAAGTTCGATGAGGAACTATGAAAGTTAATCCCTTTCGTATTATTTAAAAAGAAATTTCCTTCAATAGTGCTATAGCTTGAATAGTTAAGAGTTAAACCAGCAAAATTATTCAGAAAGATATTTTCAGCAATACTATTGTTTAGGGACACTAAAGCGTGCAAACCATCGATAGAGCTTCCTACAATGTTATTTCTATATACATCATTACCGTGGGAAAAATGAAGTTGAATTCCAAACCAGCCGTTTCCTTCAACATTATTGTATTGAATCTTGGAGCAGATAGAGTCGCCTTGAAAAATTCCAGTTTTCAAATTGTCTGATATATTATTCCTATAAATGAAATTAAAGTTAGATGAATCGTGAACCCAAATTCCAAAAACGTAATTTAGCATAATGTTGGAATCAACAATACTGCAGAGCGTGGAGTTTACAAGGTCAACTCCAACAGAAAAAGTTGCAACCTTAACATTTCTTATAGTCACATTTTCAACATTATTAAGTTTAATGCCTGTTCCAGTCCAGTTCCCAAAAACTAGATGACCGCCACCATCGAGAATCATGTTGCTCTTTTCAATTACTATTCCACTTTTATTGCCAAATACATCCGCAGTCAAATAATAAACGTCGCCTTCACGGCGTATAAGTGCAGTATCAGGCACAACGCTTCCATCAGCTAATATGAGAATGGAAGCTTCATCACTTGATGAAGCCGAAGGGACTATTAAGGGCCTTGCAAACATGTTTAAAATCAAAAGTGTTAAAATTGCCGTGGAAAGAAGAGTTCGCCTCATCCTCCTTCTCCCCTTGAAGGATAACACTACATAACTAATGGTTATAAGGCTTATGGAAAAGTTTTATAGAAAACATATTAGAAGTTGAATTTGCTTTTGCTATTAGAAATAATGCTTTATAAAACTCTCCATAATTTTTAGGATTGTGAAGACTGTTAAAGTTTACGTTTCTCTTATTAATCCTAAACGTATGTCGTATCACTTAAATCAACTGCGATCAAAAAGTTGTAGCAAGCAACAAAAGTTTGATGCTTGTTGCTTCCACGCGCGCGCATGAGGAATAGCTTTTTCACTCAAGTTTTTTAATGACCTGAACTTTGAGGCCTAAGCCTTTCCTCCGCTGTTTCATGTAGCGTGTTTCAAGCTTAATAATGTGTAAGCCGTTTCGCCTCTCAAGATATTGCAAAACATCCGTTTTAACGTCTCCTATGGCCAGTAATGTATGCTCTTTTGGACTCTTTTCTGCTTATTTAATGTCAATGTTTAGTTTGGATTCATAAATAATTTAAAATATCAAGCTAAAAACATTTGCTTTAATTAAACAGTCTCTCTAGTGGTTAATGTGAAAGCAAGCCAGGTGAACATAGCTTTTGAAGTCGGTAACCGATTATCTCGGGAACTGGAGAGGCTTAAAAGAAGATTAAACGCTGGACACGAGTTAACAGTCAAGTGGACGCCGACGCCTCAACCTAGAATTTCAGGAGAGGTTGTTGAGAATTGCATATACATTTATGAAGAGGATGAAGATAAAGCTGTTGAAGTTCTGAAACACGAATTTCTTGATTACTTAATTGCAAAGGTGATCGAACCATTCCATGGAATAGCAAATAAACTGATCGATTTGGTGAACGAGGAAACTTACCGTAGAAAAGAAAAACTCATTGAGAAGCTAGCTGCGCTACTTTAATGTAAAACTCTCCATTATCGCTGTAGTTACTATGCCCGTAAAAGTTAGGCATGTGCGGTGGCTTATGAGACAATCGAAAATGGATGATTTCTTTGGAGAGGCAAATCTTGTACCTGGATAGTCGAGGATATATAGAATTTCAAGGAAAACACGATCATCGTTTCGTGAATACGTAATAATCGTGATTCGTAACCTACGGACTCAAAAAACCATTAAGATCAAAGATTTTAATGGACCCACAATCGAAGGGTTTCAAATATCCCTCATACAAAACAAAGCTTAGACATGTAGCAAATGATTACTTATGGCAATAAATGAAAGAAAAGACAAGACTGATAGGAATACAGCAACTTTGGGATGTTAGAAAACTTGAATCGTTTAAAATTTGGACAATTAGGTTATCGGGTTATGTTTTATGCGGGTAAACCACATTCATGCTTTTTGAATTGCTTTGTGTTTTTATTTGAACCTTTTTATGCCCCTCTGGTTGCGCGCTTATTTGTGGCATTACATTATTCGAAATCATAATTCTAGTTTCATAAGCTAAATGTGACCGTTTAAGGTTTGAAGAGTTATTAGAGTATGAGCCAAAAACAAATTACCGACTACATGCCAGGTTTCAGAAAACCAAAGGAAGGACTTGATACTTGGATTATCGAAGAAGTCAACCGGGGATTTAGAAGCGTACGTACATCTGATGAAGAATACCCGTATGAACTTGAGGATTGCACAGAAGTTGTTATTCGCAATACAAGAACCGGGGAAAAGGTTATAGTTAAAGACGACCTTGGAATGATGGAGTTTTGGGAGACAATTAAAGGTTTCTCATTCAAATGGAAAGGCGGAAAAAGAATCCAAAAACGAACTATAGCAAAAGCCCTTAAAAAAGCAGGTTACAAACTGAGAAGGGTTAAAAATTTTTAAAATAGCCACATTATCCGCCCTAACAACTAGTTCCAGTATAAGCTCCAAGCAGATCAAACGGCAAGCCATAAGCAAACAATAACTCAAACAACCAAACATAAAAATAAACAATCGCAATGATAAGGACACTTACATCTTGTTATTTCGATTATTTTAAAGGACGTGGTTTTGCTGCATAAAAGGAACCAGAATTAGGTTTTTCAGGGATGGCTTTGACACTAACGGACACTTGAAAGTGTCCAAAAATTTGCCATTTTCACAACCAAGGGTGCAACTTTCAAAAACAAAGACAAGATTGAAGGTATGAGTGTTTGAAATTATACGGAAGTCATCGGCGTCATCCTGCCATGCTTCCCCTACAAGTTTATGCGCCTATTTCACAGCCGCGCAGGCTCAGGGTGACAGTAAATTTCCAAGGCTGAATTAGCATGTATAGGAGGCTAAATCATCAATCTTTTAAAACTTGTTGTTGAGTGGGATTTCGCCTTTGATTTCAATTTCGATTCCATTATCTTCAAGTAAATTTCTGTAATTGGTTTTAGTTTTCTTGTTGTAAAGGTTTTCTTCGTAAGAGACTATCAGTTTCTTTTTGCATTGGAACTGTTTTAGGGTTTCAATGTATCTTTTGATGTCTCGTTCTGAGATGTAGCTTTGCCTATCATAATTTGTTAGTTCATAAACAATATAAGGTTTGTATCTGGATGATGCTTTTTTCTTTGCAACAATAATGTCGGCTCCGCGTCCAGTTGCGGGGTTAACCCAAATCTTATATTCTGGCTCGGGATATTTTTTAACTAATTCTTCTATTGTTGCATCGACCCGTTTCTGGGCTTTCTCGAAGTTGGTGGCTTCACGGTCTGTTTTCGGTTGCTGAATATACTTCTTATAGCTATTTACGCTGTAATAGGGGACGCCATTGATGATTTTCTCTTGCCCTCTCTGCTTCATCCTTCTAAGCTTCTGTTTTCTTTCCTTCGGTTTTAAATCCCTCATTTCCTTTGCTTTTAACTGTAATAAGTCCATCATCTCACATGGGAAACAACATAACTAAGCAACATAACCATTACTCACGGATTTTCCATATCAAAACTACTTATCACAGTGTTTAATTATTTATACTATAGATAGCCCTCCAAAGGGGAATTATGAAGCGAGCGCGCATTCGAACGCTATAACGTTAAATTAAACTTTTTAATTTCATGACTAAGTTTGCTTCAGCATACAGTCTTCATCTTTCTGAAGACGTAAATTTTCTCTTTACCTAAGAAGGATGTTTCATTTCCTTATAAAGGTTCACGGTAGCTTTTGCCTACTTTCTCTTTCATGGCTTCTTTTCAAGAGGTTATAGCTTTCGACTAACTTTGCGTCTTATGACTATTTTTCCGTTTTTAAGTTCTTTTACTATGTCCCAACCTGAGTTTAGGTGTTGTATAAGTTCATTTTCTGTGATGATTTTGCTTTCGAATATTTTGGAGTCAGGCTTGCAGTCTTCGTCTTCACTTTTTTCTTTAAGCTTTATTTTTTTAAGCTCTAGTGGTTTTATGCCCAGTTCTTGTCTTACTATTTTGCCTAAAATTTCCATTTCGTCTAATTCTGGCTGTTTTTCTCGGATTTTCTTTATTTTCACTTCTATTTCTTTTATTCCGAGGGTTTTTGCGAACATTTTTATCATTTCGATTTTGTCGGTTTGGCTTGTTCTGAAGAAGTTTATTTTTGCATATTTGGCTCTGATGTTTTCCACTTTTGTATGGTCGTAATATGCGTCTTGGCTTCCTGGCAGTATGTGGCCCATGAGAAATTCTTGATCTTTTAAGTCTAGGCCGTTGTTTCTTAATGCTGATTCGAAGGCTTTTCTGAAGCAGTGGGGTGTTATTTGCTTCCACTGTTTTATTCCTGCTTTGTACGCGGCTTTTTTAACGAGCTGTTCCAGCGTCTTCTTCATTATGGGTGTTTTTCTCCTTTTTTCAGCTGGAACATTTGTTGTGTCTGAGCAGAATAGGGGTTCTCCGTTTTCTATTCCGCCGTATTCCATGGCTCTTTCTTGCAAATATTCTTTTAGGGCTTCAACTGCTTCTTTGGAGGCGAAGGTGTAGTAGGGGATTCCGCCCTTGCAAGCTCCGGGAACCCTTTTCTTCATTTCCGGATATACTGGAATCTTGATCACTTCGAAGCCTTTTTCCAGTTCTTCTCGGACGTCACCATAGGTTAGGGCCTGCAATGTTGAAACCCTTAAGCCGCTCGTGTAAAGCATTAGGATTACGGCTCTGTTGCGTTTGCTTCCCGCAGCGTAAGCCATCCGCTCAATTTCTTCAGGTGTTGGAACATATTCAGGCCTCTTCCTGTAGCGGGAAGGCTGAAAATAACGTTCCACCCTAAGCTCCTTCTCACCCTCAAAACCGTTCACCCTGAAAAACGTCTTGATGTAGGCCAAAGCCACATTAATATAACGGACGCTTCTCCCTTTATCGGCTAGGCTGTCCAGAAAATCCTGAACAACCCTGGAGGCTTCTTCAACACTTAAACCCACAAGCTCGTCAGGATTCAAGCCTGAAAAAATACACAAACCCTTCAAAATGTTAAGCAGGTTTTCCTTCGTCTTCTCGCTGCCCAAACGCCTCCTATAATGCCTCAAAACCCTGTCAAGGCTTTTATACTCGCTTGACCAGCCCGCAACCTTAAAATAACCCTCGAACCCGCCCAGCAAACCGAACACCACAATGACATTAGCCGAAACACTTATTTAAGCGTTAGGGAAACCCTAAACGGACAACTATACCAGGCTAGGGCAACCCCGCAAGGTAACTCTAAACCCCGTTTTGTTTATCTTAATGGCTCGTGTTATTTTTGTTTTTTCATGTTTCTATGTGCGTTTTGGTTTTGCAAAAAGCTTTTACTTTTAAATGGAATCTTACTCTTGGTGGTTGTGTTGGATGTTAGACT
>Ga0207433_10017048_pt1 | contig 10104 bp, 9 predicted proteins | sample YelNatPaOPGAMG01_FD_187559 | JGI IMG/M metagenome (GOLD analysis project Ga0207433, IMG submission 187559) | Hot spring thermophilic microbial communities from Obsidian Pool, Yellowstone National Park, USA - OP-RAMG-01 (SPAdes) (version 3) | ecosystem: Environmental > Aquatic > Thermal springs >... | reverse complement strand
TTTGGTTCTTTTTTGATTTCCTTAATCCTGGGGTGGGGGTTAATTTTTATCGGGCTGCCCAGCTTAGCGCAAGCGCAGGAAGAATTTAAATATGGAGCTATTATGCCAGTTACTGGCCCTATTCCTCAATATGGGGAATATTTTATTCGCGGAAGTCAGGTAGCCTTAGAAGACTTAGAAAAAACTGGCTGGATAGGCGGCAAGAAAATCCGGGTTATTCTGGAGGACGGCAAAGCTGACCCAAAAATTTCTTTAGCAGCCATGAATAAATTAGTGAATATAGATAAAGTTCCCATTGTAGAAACTTTAGTAACCCCAGTCGTCATGTCTATTGGTCCAGTGGCGCAACAGAACAAAGTTGTCTTGGTAAACACAGCAGCCCAAAGCTTGGCTATTAGGAAGCTTGGCGATTTTATCTTTAGTTTAAATCCGTTAGCTGATCAGGTTATGGATGTCACGGTAAAATATGCAGCAGAAGGAATAAAAGCCAAAACAGTAGCCATTATTCACGTTAATAACGATTACGGGCGTAGCGTAGCGGCTACTTTTAAAGATCTTTTTGAAAAAAAAGGGGGTAAGATTAATGCAACCGAGATCATCAATATGGGGGAAACCGATTTTACTACTCATTTAACAAAGATAAAATTTGTAAAGTCAGATTTGATTTTCATGGTGGCCCACGAAGCTGAATTGGGGTATGCCCTAAAAAAAGCCAAGCAGATTGGTTTAAAAACTCCCTTTCTCTGTACTCCTGGAATGGTTGCTCCTATGACTTTTGAAATTGCGGGCGATGCTATTGAGGGTGTGAAATCTGCATATTATGTTTTCCATAATGAAGGAACTGAAAAAATGAAATCTTTCAGTAAAAAATATAAAGATAAATTTGGCGTTTTGCCCAGCGTTTATTCTGCTTATTCGTATGATTCTATGATGCTATATGCAGCTGCTTTAAAAGCTGGAGCCAAGACTGGTCCCCAGATTAAAGATTTCTTTTATTCTTTAAAGGATTATGAAGGCGTTTCTGGTCCTATAACTTTTGATAAAGATGGAATTAACATGGCTCCGCCAGTAATCCGCGAAGTCAAAGGTGGTAAATTTGTTGATGTAAAGTGGTAAAAAGGAAATTTGTGCCTTCCCTCCTAACCAAGGTTGGGTATTAATTGGGTGAAGGGGCACAAGCGTGAATGATGAAATCAGGGGATGTCTCTTATTTTATGGGGCAAGCCTTTATAGCTAGCCAAAATGGGCAAGAGTCAAGCTCTTGCCTTACTTTGCTTTGCATGGAAGAAAAGATGCTTCATAATTCCAAAGGAAGAACCCTTGCGGCCGAAATCACGAATTCTTTCCTGGAACACAGCTGCAAGTGGGAAAGGGAAGAAAGTGGCTAACAGGAAGTAGTTATTTAAGTTGATTAAATATAGGTAAAGGAAAAGAAAAGTAATGGAATTTTGGCTCTTTGTGCAATTATTAATAAACGGAGTTGTGGCGGGAAGTCTCTATGCTCTTTTGGGCATAAGTTTTACAGCCATCTTTGCACCTACTAAAATTTTTCATTTCATGCATGCTAGTATTTATGTTTTTGCCGGCTATTTTCTTTATCAGTTTTCTATGGAGTGGCATTGGCCAATGGGGGTGGCCATTCTGGGAGCAATTTTATCAGCAGGAATAATGGGTATTTTAGCTGAAAAGATTGTATACGCACCTTTGCGCCAAATGGGTGCAGGAACAATGGAAATGCTGCTGAGCTCTTTCGGAGGTTATGTAATCCTCCAAAATTTGATTCTCCTAATCTGGAAAAGTGACCCCAGAACAGTGCGCATTCCAGAAGTGTTAAAAAATGGCATTCCGATAGGGTTGCTTACTTTTACTCCTTTAGATCTAATTACTGTAATAATTTCTGGCTTAGCTTTATGTGGAGTAACCATTTTTTTGCGACGGGCAAAAGTGGGCAAAGCAATGCGCGCAGTAGAAAATGATCCATTAGGTGCTACCATCACTGGCATTCCTACAGCACAGGTGCGGTTGGTGAGCTTTTTCCTTGGTTCTACTTTAGTAGCGATTGCAGCTACTTTTCATGCGGTTGATAAAGGTTTAGAACCGACCATTGGTATTAATGCGGTCTTGGTAGCGACGGTAGCCATGATAGTAGGGGGTGTGGGCTCATATACTGGTGCGGCCCTGGCTGGTTTCATGATTGGAGTGGCAGAAAATTTAGGAATCTGGCAAATTCCCTCAGAATGGAAAAATACCATTACATTTTGTGTATTAGTTTTGTTTATTTTGTTCCGCCCCCGCGGATTTTTTGGTCAAAAAGTTACAAGGTATGAGGGTTAGAAAATGAATTATCTTATTTATGTAATTAGTCTTATTGCCATTTATAGCATTTTAACTATTTCTTTGAATCTTTCGGTTGGATATACAGGCATCCTTTCAATAGCGCAGGCCGCATTCATGGGTATTGGTGCCTATACAACAGCGATCTTGCTTACCCAAATGGGGTACAATTTTTTTGCCACCATTTTTATTGGAATGGCTGTTGCTGGAATTATTGGCTGTGGCTTGGCCTGGGCCACTCTCCGCTTAAAGGGTGATTATTATGTTATAGCCTCTTTTGGTTTTCAAATTATTATTTATAATATTTTTTTGAATTGGATCAGTCTCACGCAAGGCCCATTTGGCATTCGCCAAATTCCGCCTCCGCAAGTATTTGGATTTTCTTTTGGAAGCCCTTTAAAATATGCTCTTTTATCTTTGGGATTTATGGCTATTTGCCTTTGGGCGGCCTGGCGCTTAGGGGAAGCCCCATTTGGAAAAGTATTAAGAGCCATTCGGGAGGATGAAGCAGCTGCCGCCTCAATAGGGAAAAATGTGAAACGCTTCAAAATTTTAGTATTCACTATTTCTTCTATGATGGCCAGTATAGGAGGAGCTCTATATGCCTGCTTGATCACCTATATAGATCCTTTTACGTTCACTATCCATGAATCAATTTTTATTTTAGCATTGGTTATTATAGGGGGAGCGGGAAATGTTTTCGGCTCCTTCGTAGGAGCGGCGCTTTTAATTTCGATTCCGGAAATGCTGCGTTTCTTTGATGTGCCTACCACCGTGGCTTCACCCATTAGAGAAATTCTCTATGGAACGCTTTTATTAGTTTTCCTTCGGTTGCGCCCCAAAGGATTACTGCCAGAAAAAATAAGTAGTGGGGTTTAATTTAATGGTTCAAAATAGCTATTTTTTTAAGGTGCAAAATTTATCAAAATCATTCGGCGGACTACAGGCGGTTAAAAATGTTTCTTTTGAGGTAAAGAAGGGAAGCTTGACGAGTCTAATTGGTCCCAACGGCGCAGGAAAGACAACCATTTTTGACCTTATTTCTGGATTTATTATTCCAGATAAAGGCAAAGTATTTTTTAAAGGCCACGATTTAACGGGTCGTAAACCCCATGAAATTGTGTCTATGGGAATGGCTCGAACTTTTCAGCATTTAGGTCTATTTTACCGGTTATCGGTTTGGGATAATATTTTTTTAGCTCTTCCCGGGAAAAAGCGGGAGCAGGTTTTAGGAGTTTTCCTTCCCCAAACCACTTTGCGAGATGAAGAGAAAATCCTAAGGCAGCGAACAAAGGAAATTCTGGATTTCCTTGGTCTTACGGAAAAGGCAGACGAAATGGTGGCCAACCTCTCTTGGGGAGATCAGAAGTTAGTTTCTATTGGTAGGTTGCTAGCTACTGATGGTGAATTTCTTTTGATGGATGAACCTGCCTCCGGACTTTCTGACGAGCAGATTAGTCACTTAAAATATCTTATTAAAGAGTTAATTTCCATGGGAAAAACGATTTTGCTTATCGACCATAATATGGAAGCAATTATGGACATTTCCGATTGGATTATTGTTTTGAATTTTGGAGAGATAATTGCTGAAGGAAAGCCTGCCGATATACAAGCCCATGAAGAAGTTATCCGGGTTTATTTGGGAGTATAGAATTGGAACTATATAATCATCCTATTCTTTCTGTTAGTAACCTTTGCACAGGATATTATAAAAAGATGGTCCTCGAACAAGTTTCTTTTAATGTTCGGGAGGGAGAAAAAGTAGCCATCGTTGGCCGAAATGGTGCGGGAAAGAGTACTCTTCTTATGGCAATTTTAGGAGTGCTAAGAGCATGGAGTGGGCAAGTTAATTACTTAGGTAGAGACTATACTAATAAATCGGCTGAAGAGCACGTTCGTTCTGGAATGGCCCTTGTTCCTCAAGGAGGGCGAGTATTTGCCAATTTGATGGTGCGGGAGAACTTAGAATTGGGAGCATATGTAATGGATAATAGGCAGATTATTTCAAAATCATTAGAGTTGGTCTACGAAACCTTTCCTATTCTTCAGGAACGAACTACTCAAAAAGCGGGCACCCTGTCTGGAGGAGAGCGACAAATGTTGGCCATTGGGCGGGCCATGATGTCCCAGCCTAAACTTTTGATGCTTGACGAACCTTCTTTAGGACTAGCTCCTCTGGTGGTGAAAGAATTAATGGATAAGATTCTTGAGTTAAATAAGGCATTAGGAACTACGGTGCTTATTGTAGAGCAAAATGTGCGTGCCGCCTTTCGGATAGTAGAGCGCGTTTATGTGCTTAAATTGGGAAAGATTGTTTTCGAAGAAAAACCAGATATTCTACTTCATGATGAAAGACTGCGCAAAGCTTATTTAGCATGACTAAAAATTAATTTAACATTAATAATAAATATCCATTTATTTGAAAAATAAGAAATTTTTCAAGATGAAATTAAATAAAAAGTTAGAAAAAAGAATCAATTTATTTAATTCCCAAAGGAATCAATAATAAAGATTAAGTAAACATAAAAAAAGGAGGGTTATATATGGGATTCAAAAAAATTTTTATAACAATTATAATAGCGTTGGTAATGATTTCTTTGATAAATGGGGGAGCTTTTTCATCTGAAAAAAAATTTCCATCTAAGCCCATATCAGTAATTATAGGATTTCAACCTGGAGATACTGACAATATATTGCGGCCCTTTGTTGAAAAAATGCCGGAATATCTGGGCCAGCCAATAAGCTTTCTTTATAAGCCTGGAGCGGCTGGAGGAATTGGAGCAAATTTTGTGGCAAATGCCAGACCAGATGGGTATACATTGTTGGGAACTTCGCAGTCTTCGGTAGTAGTTGTTCCTATAACTCAGAAAGATTTAGGATATAATTGGGAGTCATTTGCGCCAATAAGCTATGTTGCTGAAGTAACTTATGTTATTGCGGTAAGAGCTGACGCTCGCTGGAAAAATATTAGAGAGTTTGCTGAAGAAGCAAAAAGAAACCCAGGCAAAATAACTTATTCCAGCTCTGGAGCCTTTGGCTTGCCGCATATTTGTGGAGAATTATTTGCTAAAGAAGCGGGCATAAAATTAAATTATATTCCTTCCCAAGGAAGTACACCGGCTGTGACAGCAGTTCTTGGCGGGCACGTCGATGCTGTTTCTACTCCTCTTACACCAGTCATTGGTCATATAAAAGCGGGGACTATGCGGGCCTTAGCTTCATTTACAAAAGAAAGATCTCAATTTATTCCTGAAGTTCCTACTTTCTTGGAAATGGGCTATCCAGTTAATATAAAAATTATAGTGGGTCTTCTGGCCCCTAAAGGTACCCCAAAAGAAATCGTTGACATAATTGATTTATCAGTCAAGAAAGTAATTCAAAATCACAGAACTTTTCTTTTAGAACGACTGGAAAAAATTGGCCAGAAACTTAGTTATGGTGGGCCTGCAGAATATACTGCTTTACTAAAAGAAAATTATGAAATATTTAGTAATTTATTGAAGAGTTTAAAAAAATAAACTAAATCAACAATGTTAAAGATTTAATTATAAATGAATTGAACAAAATTTATCAAGAAATTGGCCAAAGGAAATAAATTATGGGTAATTTGATATGGCTATCCTTGGGAGCAATAATTTGTCTCTCTTCTTCAAAACTTTCTTTAGGAAACCTTAAAAGTCCAGGGCCAGGTTTCCTTCCTTTCGTCACGGGAGTACTTATGATGGTCTTGGCAATTGTTCAATTTTTTCAATCAACCCAAAATGCTCTGCAAGCTACGAAAAAGCAGAAAACAATGGCTGGTAAGAAGGCAAATTTGAAAGTTTTTTTAACTATAACCGCTCTCATAGGCTATGCGGTAGGAATGGAGTATCTGGGTTTTTTTTTAAGTACTTTGCTTTTCATATGGTTCTTGCTACGAATAATTGAACCTCATGGACGGTTAGTGGTACTTATAAGTTCAATAACAATTGCACTTTCATCTTATATAATCTTTGAGCTATGGTTCCAATTACAACTTCCCCGGGGTTTTATCCTTTTATTCTAAAAAAAGGTGATCAAAGAGATGTCTTCAGATTTAATTCAGGGATTTAGTGTTGCCCTTTCTTGGAACAACCTTTTTTATTGTTTTTGTGGAGTATTGTTAGGAACTCTCATTGGTGTTTTGCCAGGATTGGGACCAGTTGCTGCCATTTCCCTTCTCTTTCCTACAACGCTGAATATACCTCCTGTATCAGGTATTATTATGCTGGCTGGAATTTATTATGGCGCTCAATATGGAGGTTCCACAACGTCTATATTAGTAAACATTCCTGGCGAATCATCTTCTGTTGTTACTTGTTTAGATGGATATCAAATGGCCCGCCAAGGAAGAGCTGGAATAGCTTTAGGGATTGCAGCCATGGGTTCATTTATTGGTGGAACTATCAGCATTTTTTTGTTGCAGCTTATTGCTCCGCCATTAGCCAAGATTGCTTTGGTTTTTGGGTTTCCCGAATATTTTGCACTTATGTGCCTTGGTTTAGTTCTACTAATTTTTATGAGCCACGGCTCAATGGTCAAAGGTCTGATGATGGGAGTATTAGGAATCTTTCTGGGAACTATAGGTACTGATCTTATTTCCGGAACATCACGATTCACTTTTGGAGTTAAAGTTTTGATGGATGGAGTGGGAGTAATACCTGTAATAATGGGCCTTTTTGGCATTTCGGAAGTAATTTTAAATCTCGAAGAAGGAGTGGAGAGAGAAATTTTTAAAACAAAAATTTCTCATCTTTTCCCTACTCTTGCAGATTGGGCCGATTCAATAGGCTCAATCCTTCGAGGGACAATAATTGGTTTTATTTTGGGAATTTTGCCTGGTGGAGGAGCTGCGATATCATCTTTTACATCTTACGCGATAGAAAAAAAGTTATCCAAAAATCCTGAAAGATTTGGGACTGGTATGATTCAAGGTGTGGCAGGTCCGGAAACGGCAAATAATGCTGCCGTTGGAGGAGCATTTATCCCTCTTCTAACTTTAGGTATACCAGCAAATCCCGTAATGGCTTTGCTGTTAGGATGTTTACTCACCTATGGAGTACAGGTAGGGCCTTTATTGATTAAAAATCATAGCGATATATTTTGGGGGGTTATTGCGAGTATGTATGTTGGGAATCTAATTCTTATATTATTGAATCTCCCTTTAATTGGTATATGGGTCAAAATTTTAAAAATACCTTATAGTTTTCTATTTCCTCTTATTTTATTATTTTGTGTGCTCGGTTCTTATTCCCTTAATGGGACCACTCATGAAGTTTTATTGATGATCATTTTTGGAATTGTGGGGTATTTTATGAAAAAATTTGAATACGAGCCGGCTCCTTTAGTTATGGCCATGGTTTTAACTCCCTTGATGGAAAATAGCCTTCGCCAATCACTTTTGCTCTCTCATGGCAGTTTTTCTATATTTTTTTCCAGGCCATTATCGGCAATTTTAATTATAGCAGCAATTACTCTGCTCCTTTGGCCAATTATTTCATCGCTGATAGTAAGGAAAATGAAATAAACTTTATATTTTTGAAAAAGCCCTTCAATAATTGATGAGAAAAATGAAGACGAAAGCGGCTGTTTTGTACGAATATGGGAAGCCATTAGTCATTGAAGAATTGGAACTGTCCCCTCCAAGAGAACAAGAAGTGCTGGTTAAAAACATGGCGGCAGGCCTATGTCATACTGATTTATCAGTCGTAAACGGGGTTATTCGTATGCCTCCGCTTCCTTGTATTCCTGGGCATGAAGGAGCGGGCATTGTCCAGGAAGTGGGGCCGGGGGTTACTAAAGTTAAACCTGGTGATCATGTTATTTTAATGTGGGTACCTGTATGTGGAGGGTGTTATTATTGCCTCCATGACCAACCCTATTTGTGTGAGCAAAAAGATAAAACCAGAAGCGGAACTATGTTAGATGGGACTTTTCGTCTACAAAAGGGGGATTTAAAAATCCATTCCATGTTAGGAGTAGGTTGTTTTAGTGAATTCAATGTGGTCAGCGAGAAAAGTATCGTGCCTATAAATAATGATTTCCCTTTTGAGGTGGCTGCGTTAGTGGGGTGCGGCGTAATAACTGGGGTGGGAGCCGTTTTAAATAAGGCGAAAGTCAAACCTGGTAGTTCAGTAGCTGTCATAGGAGTGGGTGGGGTAGGACTTAATGTCATTCAGGGAGCACTACTGGCTAACGCTACTAAGATAATAGCTATTGACATTTTGGATAGGAAACTGGAATTAGCCAGATCCTTTGGAGCTTCCCATGCCCTCAATAGTTCACGGGAAGATCCTTATAAAAAAATTATGGAAATCACTGAAAACAGGGGGGTTGATTATTCCTTCGAAGCCATTGGCAAAGCAGAAACGACTTTGCTGGCCTATAATTTACTTAGAAGGGGAGGTAGTCTGGTAATTATGGGGGTGGCGGAGATGGAAGCGAAATTAAACCTTCCTCTTTATGAAATTCCCCTTTTGGAAAAAAACATTTTGGGCTGCAACTATGGTTCTGGAGACCCTCGCCTTGATCTGCTGATGCTTCTTGACCTTTATAAAGCTGGGAGAATTCGTTTAGATGAACTAATTACTAAGCGTTATTCTCTCGACGAAATTAATATCGGTTTTCAAGAGCTGGAAGCTGGCCAGAATATTCGCGGTATGATCATTTTTTCCGGAAAAGGGTAGCTAATTTTTCTTATTTTGCTTCCATAAATTGTTCTTTAAAGGCTGAGCAAACGGGGCAGGTTTCCGGGCAGAGTCCATCAGCGACAAGGCCGCATACTTGGTAGACATAGTAAGTGGCTTATCTCTTGGCCAGGAGATGGTCGAGGGCGTATTTCTAAAGTTGAGCATGCCCATTTTTTATATCTTGGGACTGGGAAAAAATTTTAAAAGTGGAACTATCCTCTACCTTTTACGCCTGGGCAAAATAATCTTTATAATCTACTCCTGAAATAAGAGCTTCTGAATGGAAACTTTTTTAAGATTGGTTTCTATGTCTTTAATCTCTTGCAGCATCCGTAAAGCACTTTGCCCATGGATCTCTTCATTAACGGAGATTACTCGAAAAAGTTTAGCGATTTGAGGCAGTGCTTTTTGGTCGGCTTTTTTTTCGCATAGCGTTTAAGTATTTGAGCCGCTATTGCTTTACCTTCATATATTGTATGACAGGCTTTTTTATTTCTTAATCCATTTGTTTCTCCATATAAATTCCATAGAATATATATCCTCCCAAAATTTATTTTACTTAGCCCCTGACAGGCCCTAATTTCCGCAACCAGAAGACCTTAGAAGAATTTGATTTTACTTTTAATCCGCACATTAATCGGGTACAGATTCTGGATCTGGCATCCTGGCGCTTTATAGAAGAAAAAGTATGCGTTTTAATCGTGGGCCCCTGTGGTACAGGAAAAAGTCATATTGCTCAAGCCTTTACAGGTTGGTCAGGATGAAGATTTTCATGAAGTCATTGCTGAGCGTTATGAAAGGAGGAATACTATCGCTTCTAATTTAGATATTCCTGAATGGGTAGAAGTTTTTCCCAATCGTATTTTAGGAGCGGCAACTATCGATCGGCTCAGGCATGGGGCTTATAAAGTTGTTTTAGAGGGAAAGAGTTATCGTTCCTCTCAACCTGTTTCAAAAGCCCAAAATACAAGTTCTTTAAACCAGAAAAATGAACTAAAAATTAACCAAAAAGGAGGTGATAAAAGCTAGTTGGGAAGGCTGTCCTAAGATGCTTTTAGGCCAC
>Ga0207433_10017043_pt1 | contig 10104 bp, 6 predicted proteins | sample YelNatPaOPGAMG01_FD_187559 | JGI IMG/M metagenome (GOLD analysis project Ga0207433, IMG submission 187559) | Hot spring thermophilic microbial communities from Obsidian Pool, Yellowstone National Park, USA - OP-RAMG-01 (SPAdes) (version 3) | ecosystem: Environmental > Aquatic > Thermal springs >... | reverse complement strand
TGGAACAATTCAAAGATGTAAAAGTTAATGGTAAACCCTTGGTGTTCAAAGATCCCAAACCGTATAGTCTTAACTACTCTCCATTTTATACGAAAGACTATCGGAATCTAATTGACCTTATAGGTAAGAATTTGGATAGCATTTTATTTGAATATACAAAGCTCTATGGAACTAGATTCGTTGTGTTTGAGGAAGAAAGTGTAGGTGAGGAAGAAGAAAAACGACATTATGTTGAGATTGCTGACTTGTTTAAGCTATTACTCGGTAAAAGGTTGGAAAGTGGTATTTATCCCTTTGAAACAACCTTACGGAGAATTTACGAAAAAGAAAAGATATTCTACGAGATATTCAAAAAGCAGATGAATAACATTTTAAGTGAAGAGACTTTAAGAGATGTTATTAAAAATGCGGTTGAAAAAGCAAAGATAAAGAAGGAACTGGAAGAGGTGTTAGAGGAATACACCGTCGAAGAAGAAGATGAGGAAACATGGTTTGATAGGGTTGTAAGAATTCTATTAGAATACGCAGAGGATTTAAGGCAAGAGGGAAAGCAGTATTCCAACATAGAGTTGTTAAAGCTGGGACTGGAAAGAGTTATAAACAATTTAGAAAACGACTTAAAAATGATAGATGAAATTCTCCGAGATTTGAATAATCTAAAGGAAAAAGGAAATGGGAAAACAGGACCATATTGTGTTGATCCGGTCCATAAACAGGAAAGAATAGTACCAAAGAAAGAGGAGGACATTATTGATTTACCAATTTTTTGTTATTGTAATGACCCAAAACTGGAATCCTTGAAGCAAGTGCTTGGTGATCCTTCTGTGAAATCAGAAGTACTGAGAGATATACCTTCAATGAATAGGAAAAAAATTATCATTTTTACACAATATAGGGATACTGCATATTATCTTTACTACAACCTTTTAGAGTGGATTAGTAAAGAGGTAAATCTCCATACTTGGCTCAAGGAGGCAAAATCTGAGAGAATTAAGATTGGATTAGTTACTGGAGATACAGAGACCTCGACAAAAATTAACTTCATAAAGAGATTTGCGCCTTATGGTAACAATGGTTCCGAAGAAGTAAGCAGATTTGGTGAACTTGAAATTTTAGTTTCTACAGACGCATTAAGTGAGGGGGTGAACCTACAGGATGCTGATGCAGTTATTAATTATGACCTACCATGGAACCCCATGATAATTGTTCAAAGAGTTGGTAGAGTAAACAGAATTGGCAATGAAAAGGATGTATTTGTAATTAATTTCATTCCATCTGCTGAAATCGAAATTCTCGTTGGTATTTTAGCAAAACTGAAAGAAAAGATACAGGATATAACACTTATCGTTGGAAAAGAAACTAAGATTTTGAGTCCGGAAGAGGAAATAAGCGTCGAAACCTTTGGGCAGAAGATTAGGGATTTCTCTCAATTGTCTATGACTAATTTGGAGCAATATGGGATTTCTGAAGATTTTAAGCAGTTCATACCCGAAGGTATACCACAAGAACAACTGGATGAATACAAGCTCTTAAACATTATTCAATACGACCTTGGATATACTTATGACGACTTTCGTGAGGTAATAAACATGCCCGATGGACTTTATTATTCTTATTTACAATCTGAGAGCGAAAAAATATTTAGTGTCTATGAATTCTATCGAGGCAAATACAAAATTATGAAAAAGATAATGAGTATAAATCCACAAAATGGCACGCTGAGTTGTGAAACTCCAATTGCATTTCTCGATCTAATTAAGAAACGGCAAAAGGAGCCAACAAAAATAGAGAATGCAATAGAGAATCTTAAGACATTAGATGAAAAGACAAAGGAAATTGTGGAGGAACTAAAGGAGAGATATCAACAAGAACAAAAAGGGTTCTTGTATAACCTGTATAACGCCCTGTTGGTGGAAAGAGAAAAAGCCGAAGACATACAGGATAAATTCAAAATTGTAATGAATGCTCTCCAAACAATTCCTTATTATCTTTATACAAGAGATATCAAGCCCTTACTTACCCAAAATAATCTAATAGAGATGAACAAAGATAATGTTATTGTAAAAGATTTCAGAGGGACTATCGAAACACTGTATACATTCTTCAGAGAACGGGGGCTCACAGACATTGAAACCTTAAAGGTGAGGGTCAATCATTTGGGGTGGTATTATGAAACCTAAAATAGAGGATATTATAAAGATTATAGACAGAGCGATTAAAAATTATTCTGTAAAACCCATCAAAATTCAGGATAAGGTCTATAATCTTCACATATTCTCGAAAGATGAAGACATTAACCTTTTTGAGGGATTTTTGTTTAGTGAGGTAAAGGAGAAGAGTGAGTTATCCTATCTAACAAGCAGATACCGGGCACCTGTAAGCGGATATGTTCCGAGATTATGTTTATTGGTATATAATGATCAAATTCTTATTAAAGATTACAGACGGAATAAACTAATCCGCAAAACCATAGAAAAGATTAATCAGCCATTTATATCAAAACTTAATAAAGCACTTTCTGAGCCGAATGAGAACAATTTCAATAAATTGTTTGATAGAACAGATATTATTGAAGAATTTTATATTCTTTACAAGAAATCAAGAGATTTTCTGCTTAAAAACATAAAGGGAATAAGTGGGGAGGAACGACGGGAAGAATTTGTAGATAATTTCATGATGCAGATGCTTACGCTATGGTATCTTCAAGAGAGAGGTTTCTTTAATAATGATACTTCCTATCTTATAACAAAATTTAAAGAATTAGAACAAAAGAAACTATTCAATGGATTTAATAATTATTATGCTTTTTTGACCTACTTCTTTGATAAGATTGGCAACCATTTAAACAACCAGTATTATGAAGACAAAATAGTAGGAAAAGTCGTTGTAGTCGGTCCTGCAATATTCCTGAATGGAGAGCATGATTCTAAGGCTATATCCATTCCAGATAAGTGTTTCTACAAAGAAGAATTTTTGATAACCACACAACCCAAGAAAGTAAGCGATGAAGTCCCGCTCCTGAATCTGTTTGAGAGCAAAGATTGGACTGAAGGAAATATTGATGAATTTGTTCTGGGTGCAATTTACGAGAAGTTAATTACCTATATGGAGAGAAAAAGGCTCGGCGCTTATTATACACCTGAAGAGATTACATCTTACATCTGTAAAAATACCATTGAACCATATCTTATTGATAGAATAAATGAAAAGTTTGATAAAAATTTTGAATCTATTGACCAGATAATAGAGGATGAAAAAAATAAAAAGATCCTGTCTTGTCTTTTTGCGCAATTGAAAGAAATTAAAATCCTCGACCCCGCTGTCGGTTCGGCTCACTTCTTGGAAAGCGCAATAAATGTGCTTGTAAGTATTTATGAGAAAATCTGGAATAAAACAAAAGAGCTGGGCATAAAAAGAGGATTAGATATCATAGCAGCGGATGAGCATGGAAGAATAAAGACCATAAATCTTCTTGAGATCTCTGATGAAGAGCAATTCAAATTGTACGTTAAGTTTTTCATAATCCTATCAAAGAACATCTATGGCGTTGATATAAATCCAAGTGCTTTGAAAGTCGCTAAGGCAAGATTATTCTTAACACTTGCTAAACACTTTGACATTCATAAAAACTACTTCATTAGATTTCCTAATGTGCATTTTAATTTGAGAGAGGGAAACTCTTTAATTGGGTATGTTCAATTAGAGAAAGAACAAGAGAGAGTAAAAGGTCAATTAGCCCTTGATTTATTTGTAAAAAAGGAGGAGGCAACATATGTTTCTGAAGCGATAAAAATAGTTACAGAGTTAAAAGAATACCTCATAGAAACCGCCAATGCCCTCGGAATAAATGGAAATATAGTAAAAGAAATAGAAGAACTAAATAAAATACTCTCAAAGAAAGGAGTAAAATGGAACGATTTTGAATTTGTTTTAAGAACCAAGGAAAAGTTAATAAGAATTCTTACCGCTTCTTTAAATTCTCAATACGCAAGACCTTTGAATGAACTTTTAAACCAGATTACGGAATTATTTAATCACAAACTTGACGAGAAATTTGCTAAGGAATATAACATTGATTTAGGAGAGCTTAAGAAAATCAAAACCTTCCACTGGGTTTTTGAGTTTCCAGAAGTGTTTCTGAATAGAAAAGGATTTGATGTGGTTGTGGGAAATCCACCGTACGGTGGGAATATACATGTGATAGAGATAAAATTGGTTGATAAGTGTGAGATCTCAAAACCTAACATTGCTAAAGCATTCATCTTAAGAGGATACGATCTCACAGGAAAAAAAGGTTATATGTCATTATTATCCCCAAAATCTCTAACATATGCTAGTGACTGGTTTAACTTAAGAAAATTTTTAATCTCAGAACTCTTGGAGATCTACGATGTAAAGGAAGCTTTTAAGGACGTTTTACTCGAACAAGTATTTTTTATATCGAAAAGAGGATCTAAAGTAAACTACTACTTGGCCAAAGATTTCTTCAGGGAAGATGCTCCAATAAAAATAAATAAAGGCAAGATTGAAGACACCCTCCTATGTGATTTAACTAATAGAGATTTTAAAATAGTCGAAAATATAAAGAAAGAATATTCTTTAGCTGAACTAATACATACATGGAGGGGCCTGCCATTTCAAAGATACATAGATGAAGTGGAGGGTGATGAGGAAATAATTATAGGAAAGAACATTGGTTTATACACATTGAAAAATGATTTGCCGAGAATCAAATTGAGAAACGTTCTTCGTAAATTTGATAAAAATATTAAAAATTTGAAAAAACCAAAGCTTGTTTTTCAAAATATAGTAGCATTTATTTCGCAACCAGTCCATCATATTAAAGTTATGGGAACTTATGAAGACAAGGGTAGAATTACATTAGATACCGTGAATAACATAGAATTGAAGGTAAATGATGTTTCTCCTCTGTTTTTTCTTGGTTTAATGAATTCTGTATTCTTTAATTGGCTTCTTCACAGGGTAGCGTTCAATAGGGCGGTTCGAACTATGCACTTAGATAATTATGCTCTACGTAAAATTCCAATTCCACCCATAAATAAGGAAACCATAACAAACATTGAAAGTTTAGTGAAAGATTTACTAATTAATGGTTACTCCGCAAAAAAATATTTTATGATTGAAGACATGGTTTTACAGCTCTATGAGATTAATTTAGAAGATATGCCAACCGATTACATAATCATAAGAAATTTTTATAAAAATGCGCAAGGAGTAGAGGATATATCATGAAATATTCACTCATAAAAATTTCCAAGGAGGTGTAAATATGGCGCGAAGAGGTAATGATAGCAAAACAGAAATAGCGCAAGCGATCTTTATTGGGATACCAAGACCAATCAGACTCGAAGCTGAAGTATCACAAAAATACAGAGAACGTTTTCAGAAAGAATATACTACCCTAACAGGTTCTATTCCACAGCCAGGTACCGAATCATATCATGAGATGCATCCCGGAAAATGGGGGCGTGAGCTTCGTATATATTTCAACGCAGACCAACGCGTAGTTGGAATGTTACGGTCTTTAGGTTTCCACGTCGAGGAGGAACAACCTTATCGCACAGAATATCGATATAGGATAAATAATAACAAAATATGGTGGAAACTAGTTGAGGCAGGTTTTAAGCTTGGCGACAACCCATGAAAGATTAAGACTCATGAGTAGGTTAGGATAATTGACGGAAAATTAACCTTGACAGAAGAGAAGGAACTTGAAAAAAGAGGATTTGAACATTATTGACGAAGTTTATAATTCTCTGAAAAAAGATAAACAAATTCAGAAACAAATTGAGAAGATAAAATCGCATGAATGGGTTAAGGTGATAGAGGGAGAAAGATGAGCAGGGTTCGGAACTCGGTGCTAACGCACTCGGACAACAGCGAATAAACGGTTCGGCTCTTGCAGAGTCTCGACGCAAATCCTCGCCTTCGGCTCGGACTTCGTTTATCCGCAAACGTTATATGAAATTTCGAGCCCTGTATTCAGAAAAGTTTATCAATGTAGAAACATAACATATAAAGAGGAGCGCACTTATGGATAAAAATTTAAAAACCAAAGTTAAAAATATTACTATTAAATTTAAATGAACAATCTCAAATGTTCAACTTTAACATCCCAATCCCAGTCATCATTTTATTTATTGTAATAGAAATTTTTGAAATCCCTAAATTAATCATCCGCCAAAATGCAGAACGATTATCTGTCGCAATAGATAACAAAGGTAAATGGATTTTAAAAGATGTTTATTTTTCAGGACTGCTTACCAAAAAGTAAAAATGAAAATATCAGCATAGAATATATTGCTGCCATTCTAAATTCTAAGTTGATGAATTATTATTACTCTATTCTTTTTAAAGGGGGACATGTTAATGGCGGGTATCTCCATTTTTTGGTTAGTTATCTTAACGCGTTGCCTATTATCATTCGGAAGACAATACACCACGATGAAATAAAAGAAATGGTTGAAAAAATAAGTGTAAAATACTTTTGGGAAGTGGAGAAAATTTACCATTAAAAATGATGTTTCACCCGGAGTTAAGGATAAGGGTTTTTTCGTCCCCAATGTTATTATTGAATGTAAGTATTATGTTTCTCTTGATATGTTCAGAGATATTGTTACAGAATCCGAAATGTTTAAAAGGGTCTATCCGTATTCACTTTTTATTGTCGTTTGTGAGGTTATAGAATTAACAGATGAGTTTCAAAAAATGAAAAGAGTCTAGGAGGCATACATTGATGGCTTTTTTGCTTTTAGACCGGGGAAAGAAATAAACCTGGCAAAATAATAATAGATAAAGTAGATCAGTTTGAAAAATTTGTAAGCGATTATGTGAAAAAATTGTAAATTGAGATAGTATGGAGAGAATTAGGAGGAGACAGGACCAGATTATCCTGTGAAAAGGAGACTTGCTTTTGTATTGTTACAATTAGAGAGTCAACTTAGTGGTGATTATAGGAGCGATTGAATGGCGGTTGTGGTTGGAATTTCAGGAAGTCCGAGAAAAAACGGGAATACGGATATTTTGGTGAAGACTGCGCTTGATGAGTGTGCTAAAAGGGGCGCGAAAACCGTGTTTCTGCGTCTCCAAAACTTAAAACTCAATTTCTGCAAAGCCTGTCTTAAATGTAAGGAAAAAGGGTTCTGTGTCCAGAAAGACGATATGCAGAAAGTTTATCAACTGCTTCATAAGGCGGATGCGGTAGTTCTTGGTTCTCCTGTTTATTTTGCGACTGTCAGCGCGCAAATGAAAACTTTTATGGACAGACTTATTGCGCTCATCGGAAAGGATTTTGAATCGCGGCTTGAAAAGGGAAAGAGAGCGTTACTCCTTTTTGCGCAAGGTGCAGAAGGCGCCAATACATTTAAATACGGCTTGAAACCGCTTGTTACTACGCTTCGCTGGCTCGGATGTAAGGTTGTTGGAACGGTCATCGCAGATGGAATAAACGAATTAGGCGAAGTCCGCTCGAAAGCGAGGATTCTCTCGGAAGTCGCCCGTCTTGCGAATAATCTTCTCGTATAGGATTCTCGGAAAAAAACCGTCGAGTTTTGAAACCAACAGGAACTCGTGATTCACTTGCTTATGGGAAGTTTAATACGGAAGACTCCTGCGCCCATTGTCGAGACGAACGCCTCGTCCTTTTTCTTCGGATTGAAAGTAACCGAATGGACGCTCAAAAACGGAATACTTGTGATTTCTGTCCAGTTCTTCCCGCTGTCTGTGCTTACAAACAATCCGTGTGTTGCGGTCGCAAGAAACACAACTTTCGGGTTTCGCTTGTCAACTAACGGTGCATATGCGTGCACATAACTACAATACTTTCTGTTATACGGAACGGATAGTTCCTTCCAGTTTTTCCCGCCGTCTGTCGTTTTCAGTAGTCCGCCATCAGTCCGTTGAGGAGCCGCTGCATGCGCTATATAAATCACATTCGAATCGCTCGGGTCAAAATCAAAACCCATAGGCCAAAACAGATTCAGTTTTTCCGTTAAACATTTCCAGGTTTTGCCGTCATCTCTCGTCTGCCATAAACCGCCCTTGACATCGAAGCTCTTTCCCTGCCGCCAACCCGTGATTAGACAGAAAAGAGTCCCATCAGAATGGAACTTTATTTTGTAGTAATGAGGATTCCTATTCTTCGCCAAGTCTCCTGTAATGTCGTTCCATTTATCTTCTGAGGCATCGTATTTGAAAACGCCCCTACCGTAGATGACACAATATAGTCCTTTCGTTTTCGGATTAATTGCGACAGATGTGCAAGGACCTTGTGGCAGTTCTTTTCCGAGGACTTTCCAAGATTTTCCTTCATCGTCTGAAAAGACTACTCCGCCCCCGCCTTTACCCTTTTCGTCTTCAATCTGCGTCCAGTGCGGTATGTCGTGCTGGTCTGCTGCTGCGGCGTAGATGCGCTTGCTTTTCGTATCGAATTCGAGTTCGTAGAAACTGTTTTTCCAAGGAGAACCTTCTATGCTGCTATACCAAGTCTTGCCGCCGTCTTCCGAACGCGCAAAACCGATATCCGTATAGCAGATGAAGATTCTTTCTAAATTGTTCGGGTCGAAATAGACGCCCCAGACGGTTGTCACTTCAAGCCCGCAAGATGTCCAGCGTTTGCCTTTTGAAGGCTGTCCCTCGTCCGCGAACCTCGAGAAGACTTGCGTCCAGTGTGCGGCGCCGTCTCTGCTTAAATGGACCTGTCCGCTGTCCGTATGCAAAAGATAATGCGAGTTATTCCGCGCAACGCAGAAACCGAGCGCAGGTCCACCCCAGCCCCAATTGAAGTCATAGGCAAGCCAGCCAGTCTCGACATTCCGCTTCTTAAAATTTGGGTCGCCGTTGTAAACATATTCCCAGTTCTCACCCGAATCCACGGACTTCCAGACGGTAAAATGTTCAGGAGGCGCGTCCCCGCTTCCTTCACAGGTCGCATAAACGACGGTCCCATCATTCTCGGCGCAAGCAACGAATTTGAAATCCGCCTTAGCGTTTATTCCACCGCCCATTACTCGCTTCCAATTCCGCGCACTATCGGTTGAGCGATATATTCCTCCTTCGTTCCCTTTCGTCGGCGTTACGCAATAAATGACCGATTTCCCGGTTCTGCTATCCCATCCACCGCAGAAAGAGCGGATTCGCAAATCGCTCGGTAGCCCTTGGACCTGTTTTATCCAGACGAAGCCTCCCTTCGCGGAACAGAATATTCCGCTTCTTGTAGCGATAAACAGACTCTCGTCTAATGCGACATAGAATCCGACGGTTTCACCTTCAACTCCTGCACATTTGCGCCAAGAAGCCCCAGCGTCGGTGCTCACATATGCGCCGTTTTCAAGCCCTACAAACATTATCCGTCCTTGCATTCCGTCAATGTAAATCTTCCGAATTTTCGAATCGCCCCACGGCGCACGCTCGAAATACAACTTGAAAGTCTTGCCTTCATCTTTGGAAATCTTCAATCCTTCCTCATCGGCGTGATATACGATTGATCTGTCTTTCGGATGAAAAACAGGCGCAGAAGTAGTCGAACCGCGCACCATTCTCACATCCAGCAGATGCCAAGAAGCGCCTCCGTTTTCACTCCTGTAAAGCCCTCCCATATCGCAGGAGACGAACATTAGATTCGGATTGTGCGGAGAAATGGCGGGAGCAAACATCGCACCCCCTCCGCCTAATCCGACCGTCTCGTATTGTACATCTTTATCCGCAGAAAACCCAATCAGACAAATCGGAAACAGAAACAGAAGGCAAAGTAGAAGATGAAATAGTTTCAAGTCCACTTCCCCCAAGAGCGTCGTAGTTATATGTTATCCTGTCCGCTGCTTCTCTTCAACAACAATAATAAACGCGTTACACCTGTTTTAGGTGAAGAAGGGTATTAAATTTTCTTGAAGGTACTCGAAGAAATGGCGCAGTCCATTTTTTAATCAGAACCTTTGCGAGTTCTCTTTTTTGGAAGCGAGTGGGAAAAATCATTTGTCGGGAATACTCCAGAGTTTGACCGTATTGTCGTAACTCCCCACCGAAGCCAATAACTTTCCATCTGGACTGAATGCCACTGAATTGACAACATTCCTATGTCCTTTA
>Ga0207433_10017042_pt1 | contig 10104 bp, 8 predicted proteins | sample YelNatPaOPGAMG01_FD_187559 | JGI IMG/M metagenome (GOLD analysis project Ga0207433, IMG submission 187559) | Hot spring thermophilic microbial communities from Obsidian Pool, Yellowstone National Park, USA - OP-RAMG-01 (SPAdes) (version 3) | ecosystem: Environmental > Aquatic > Thermal springs >... | reverse complement strand
TACCCTCTTCCTCGTCCTCCCGCAGCTGCCTCCCGGAAATGACCAGGTAACCATCCTCGATACTGATGTCCACGTCCTCGGGGTTCATGTCCGGGAGCTCCATCTTGACCACCATGTCGTCCTTCTCGGAATAGACGTCCATGCGCGGCCACCAGCGGGGCCCCGAGAACCAGGGGAAATCCAGGAAATCCTCCCAGAACCATCCCCTCGGGAACCACCCCCGGGAGGCGACGGGAGAGAAGGGATTCCACTTCATCAGCGACATCCTCTCCACCTCCTTTACGAAAGCGTCTCCCTCGCGGGTTTCCGCGTTCACTCACCGTTTCCCGGCCGCGGGCGTCCACCCTGGCGGGAAGCGTCTCCGGCTGCCCGCCCGCGGGCCAGCGTCCCAGGCTTCCCCCTGGTGGAGGGAGGTGTTTCATCCCTCCCAGGGAAGCATCTCGCCAGACGTGTCATGATGCCAGCAGTACCCGGCTCTCCTCCTCCAGGGACTCGTGGTGCCCGTCCAAGCTACCTATCTGCTCGGATAACCGGGAAACAGGTGTTTCTTCCTCCTTGCCGGAGTAGTCGAACAGGCACACCTGGCACATGTCGAACTCTATGGAACCCGCGCTTCCACAATGCTGGCAGCGGACTATCTGACCCGACATATATCACCTCCTGAGACAGAATTGCCCATATCTTCACCCATAAATCTAACAAATTATGATAGATTTTATTATTCTTATTGTCAATATATATCATTATAATTGACATATTTAATAACTAGTGCTATAAGATTAATATGGCGACGGACCGTGATCTTGAACCCCAAGAGAGTGTGAGCGCCGACGACGAACCGCTTTATACTATCGGCGTCGTATCGCGCATACTTAACTGCGACCCAAGCGCCCTGCGGCGCTACGAGAGCGCGGGGCTCGTTTCACCCGGGCGCACGGAGGGAAACACGCGCCTTTATTCCAACAACAACGTGAAGACCCTGAGGACCGTCCACCAACTCATCGACCAGGAAAAACTCAACGTCCAGGGCGTGCGCATGGTCCTCAGGCTGCAACAGCAGATAAGCGAACTGCAGGCCAAGGTGGAGGAGCTGGAGGGCAAGCTCAGGGCCCTGGAGAATCCGAATCACGCGCCATGACCCTTTACTCGGACTCCTCGACGCCCCGAGGAAAGGTCTCCCGTTCGGCTCCGACCGGGCTTCAAGCCACCCACCAGGCCCCGTAACCACCCGGTCCCGGTTAGGGCCGGCCGCTCCAGCGGGTAAGCCTAGGGACCGACCCTTCGCCGGTAAGGTACTGAGGGTCTGGTGAGGCCGGCCGGCTCACGCGGGGGTTTCCCGCGGAGAGCCTCCCCTCAGCGCCCGGAGTCCTTGTCTTCCTTCTTCTCGAAGCTACCCTGAGTATCGCAGTTGGGACATTTCCTGGGCTTGCAACGGGAATCCCTCACGTACCCGCACTTCTTGCACACCCACTCCGCCACTGCGAACACCTCCTCGACGGTCTTCCTTTTCCCCCGCGCGGTCTCTCCCGCTCCTTCACGTCGATCTCCAGGTCGCCTCCGTAACCTACCCTCTTCCCTCCCTGCCGGGACACCCGGGCTGTCAAGAGTCCCCCCCGGGAAGGTCACCATTTTGCCGTAACGGCCCGGGCCGCCCGTCCCGCTCCGAGCGCTTCCCGTAAAAGGAGGTCTACGCTCTAGGGGCGCGAGGTCTCTCCCCCGACCTGCTGGTCCTCGAGAGCCCTTCTGCCGTTGCGACTCTGGTCCGCGATGGCGCCAGTCGCGCTCCGGGAGCTCGCGGGTCTCCGGGAGCTCATCTTGCCGCTGCGACCTCCTCCTTCCCCTGGCGACACCTCACAGGCATGCGCGGTTCAATCTAATTTTTCCACCGCGGAGCGCGAAATAACGCTCCCGTAAGGGTACGCGCCCGTCGCCAAAGCGAATGGTGCGGGGGTCTCGCGTCGTGCCCGGTGATTTTCTGCGGGGACAGGTCTCCGGACCGCCTTCTTCGTCTCAGCACCGCTTTCTTCTCTTCTCCCTTCAGGGAACGGTGGCCGGGTCACGCACGATCCTGGGGGGCCACTCTCAGATCGGGGTGACCCCGGGAACGGGACCCGGGTTTTCTTTAACGCACCGACACCGGGTTGAGACCCCTTCGCCCTCCCGGCACCATGAAGACCACGGCGTGAGACCATCCCTACCCCGTCACCCGACACCGCTGGAGACTCCCTCACCCGGCGCTGCTTACGACGCCTCCCGAATGGGTAAAGCTATAAGGGGGCAGCGGCCGCGGAAGCGGGGGCGAGATGCGTCGGCACCTCGATGACTAGACCGCTCCCCATACACGGGTTCATGTCGACCTTCCGCGCATGGGACGCGGGAAGTGAAGAGAGGAGATCAAGATGGGCAAACGTGTGTTGAGGACCAGGCTCTGCGACATGCTGGGCATCGAGTACCCCATTCTAAGCGCCGGCATGGGGCCCAACCTGCTCGGAGAGGAGACCGGCGCTCCCGTGGACCTGGTGGTGGCGGTCTCCGAGGCCGGAGGGCTCGGGGTACTGGGGGCCAGCGGGTATTCGCTGCAGGAACTGCGCCAGGCCATCCGGGAGATCAAGTCCCGGACGGACAAGCCCTTCGGGGTGGATATCCTCCTCCCCAAGAACGTCGCCGAGCTGGGAGAGGAGGGAGGACCGGAGAAGGTCCCCTTGAGCCAGCTCATCTCCACCCTCCCGCAGGCCTACCAGGACTGGATAAGGAAGGTGAGAGAGGACCTCGACCTCCCGGAGGTGGAGATAATGGTGCGGACGGACACCACCACCCTGCGCCCCCGGGAAGCGGTCCAGATCTGCCTGGAGGAACAGGTGCCCCTCTTCTGCGCCGGCCTGGGCAATCCCGGTTTCATGGTGCAGGAGGCCCACCAACAGGGCGTCAAGGTCCTGGCCATCACCGGGAACGTGAAGAACGCCCGCCGCATGGCGGAGGCGGGGATCGACCTGCTGGTGGCCCAGGGCCACGAGGCCGGAGGCCACACGGGGAGGATAGGCACCATGGCCCTGGTGCCGGCCTGCATCGACGCCGCCTACCCGGTCCCCGTGCTGGCCGCCGGGGGCATCGGCGACGGCAGGGGGCTGGCCGCCGCCCTGGCCATGGGGTGCGTGGGGGTGTGGGTGGGCACCCGTTTCCTGGCCACCGAGGAGGCGGGCGCCCCGGACATCATCAAGAGACACATCGTGGAGGCCAGCGACGAGGACACCCGCGTCTCCACCATGTTCACCGGGAAGACCCTCCGTTCCATCACCAGCAAGTTCCACGGCCTCTGGGATGAGTCCGGCCTGGAGGCTCTCCCCTTCCCCCTGCAGGTGCTGGTGTCCTCATACCTTTTGGCCGCTTTCATAAAGGCCGGGCGCGACGATTACGTGGGAGGCTTCGCCGGCCAGGTATCGGGACTCATCAAGGACATCAAGCCCGCCCGCCAGGTGCTGGAGGAGATGGTGGAGGAGGCGGCGGACATACTGACGCGACGACTGCCCCAGAACGTGGTGGTGGAATAGAGGACGCCGCGGCGCCTCCTGCCGTCGAGGGTGGCCGGGCTCCTCAGGGCTTGACCACCAGGTCCAGGTATCCCTCGCCTTCCTCCAAGCCGGCCAGGTCGAACTCCCTCTCGTTGAAAACCTCGAGTAATCCCCATATCCTGCCGGCGACGACGGGCGGGCAGTAGGGGTTGACGATGCGCAGCCGGAAGCCGTCTCCTTCCCGGGTTAGCCGCGCCGGGCGCCCCCAGCTGCGCAGGGGGAGCTTCAGCAGCTCAAGATCCAGCGAGGTCTCGCCCATGATCTCCCGGTAATAGCGTCGGGCGTAATCCCGCGATATCTCGGTGACCATGCGGTTTATCTCCTCACCCAGCTCCTCGCGCAGCACGCGTATCACGGCCACGATGCCGTTGGTGTTGTGGAGGACGAAACGCCTCCCGGAAATCTTTTCCAGGATGAGGGACTCGTCGGCGTCCCAGGAGAACTGGCGGGATACCTCCAGGGGCACGCCGCATTCCGGGCAGTAGACATACTGCAGGTCGCCCTCTTCCACGAAGGGTATGCCCAGCTCCACCTCCTGCTCGATGCGCTCCTCCAGCTCCGGGTCACCTTCCACGGCCCTGATGTCTATGATCTCCCTCTTCTCGTCCCTCCAGTCGGCTTCCCCCCTGCGGTTCTCGGCCGCCTCGAAGACCCCCGCCCAGTCCCCGCAGCTCATCAGCTCGTTGTAGTGGTCACGGCTCGCTATGGAAAGACTCTCCCCCTCCTGGTAATCGATAATCTCCGCCTTGCCCAGCCCCCAGTACCTGCAGAAGCGGGATATCATCTCGTAGACCTCGCGAGGAGAGACCTTTCTCCCCATGGCCCTGAGGTTGTTGATGAGCGAGCTTGTGTAGCGCTTGCCGTCTTTCCTCTTCCCCTCCACCACCAGCCGGCTTATATCGAACCCTATGCGCTCGGAGATGGCGGGGAAGAGGGCGTTCAACTCCTCGACGTCGTACATGGTCCCCCGGATGTGGGGGGGATAGCTGGCGGTTATCACCCCGTTGGCGTGCCAGACGTTGCCTCGCCCTATGCTCTTGGGCAACCCGCAGTTGGAACACTTGCTGGCCTTCTTCTCCTCCCCGCACATGGCACTCCTCCCTGCTCGTCCTCGATCGCGCCGGAATCCCTAACCCCTCGGGCGGCGAAGCTCGGATCATACGCTCTCAGTTTTTATTATTTCTTTGTTCTTTATAATTCTTTCGACCACCGCTCCCCGGCTCCTGCCCACCGGGGGCAACGCTCACCCTGCCGAGGTTCCCGGGCTTTCAGCCGTTAAGGCGGCGGTACCCCAGGGCGTGTTCCGCCTGCAGCATCTTGTGGATCTCCGTGGTCCCCTCGTAGAGCAGGGGTGCCCGCGCGTTCCTGAACAGCCGCTCCACGGGGTATTCCGCCGAATAGCCGTAGGCCCCGTGTATCTGCACCGCCATGTCGGCGGCCCGAAAGGCGCATTCCGTGGCGTGCCACTTGGCCAGGGAGGTCTCCCGCGTGTTGCGCACCCCCTGGTCCTTCAGCCACGCCGCGTACCACACCAGCAGCCGGGAGGTCTCCAGGCCCCTGACCATCTCGGCGATCATCTCCTGGATGAACTGGTATTTCCCGATAGGCTTCCCGAAAGCCGTCCTCTGGTTGGCGTACTTTACCGAGGCGTCCAGGGCGGCCCGGATGGTGCCCACTGCCCCCGCCGCCACCGTGAAGCGACCCATGTCCAGCGCGTACATGGCGATCTTGAACCCCTCCCCTTCCCGGCCCAGCCTGTTCTCTTCCGGCACCTCCACGTCGGTCATGAATATCTCCCCCGTGGATCCCGCCCACACGCCGAGCTTGTGCTCTATGTCGCGCGTCTCTATGCCCGGCATGGAACGGTCCAGGAGGAAGGCCGAGATACCCCGGTGCCCGGCCTGGGGATCGGTCTTGGCGAACACCAGGAAGTGGTCGGCGACGTTGGCATAGGATATCCAGGTCTTCTGACCGTTGAGGATGTAGCGGCGTCCGTCGCGGCGGGCGGTGGAGGCCAGGGAGGCCACGTCGGAGCCCGCCCCGGGTTCCGTCAGGCCGAAGCAGGCTATCTTCTCCCCCCTTGCCTGCGGCACCAGGTATCTCCGCTTCTGCTCCTCTTCGCCGAAACGGAGGAGGGTGAGCGAGTTGAGGCCCAGGTGAACCGAGAGCAGGGTGCGGAACCCCCCGTCACCCCTCTCGATCTCCTCGCATATCAGCGCCGTGGACACGAAGTCCAGCCCCTGGCCGCCGTACTCCTCCGGTATGGCCGCTCCCAGCATGCCGCGCTCGGCCATTCCCCTAACTATGCCCAGGTCAAGGGTGTGGGAGCGGTCTAGCTCCGCGATGCGGGGTATTATCTCCCGGTCCACGAAGTGCGCCGCCGTGGCCTGCACCATCCTCTGCTGCTCGCTCAGCCGGAAGCTGATACCTTCATCGCGCCGTGAAGACATGCGAGATCACCCCTGCGGTCAACGAACCTGCCTTCCCGATCGATAACTCGCGCCGACGCGGAGGGTCACGACACCCCATCCGGGGCGCGCGTACCGGCCGGCCTCATCCGCCCCTGCCGGCTCCCTGCCGCACCCGTTCCACGATGCGCGGCAGTATCTCTCCCGTCTTTCCCACTATGGCCACATCTACCAGTTCCTGGAAATAACATCCGGTGGCGTTTATCTCCACCAGCGTGGCTCCCGCCTTCTTGGCGTATTCCGGGATGTAGGCCGCCGGGTAAACGGCCCCCGAGGTCCCCAGTATGAGGAGCACGTCCGCGGCCTGCGCCTCCCTCACGGCGATGGGCATGTCCTGCACCGGCTCGCCGAAACCCACCACGTCCAGCCTGCACACTCCCCCGCAGGGACAGCGTGAAGCCAGCTTCAGCAGCCCCTCCAGGTCGCCGCGGCGCATGAGGCTCTCCAGCTCGCGGCCCAGGGTGAAGAACTCCCGGCGATCCAGGTGTATCCTCTTCCCGCAGCTAAGGCAGGCCAGCCGGAAGATGTTCCCGTGCACCTCGATGACCCTGGTGTTGCCGGCTTCACGGTGCAGGTTGTCGATGTTCTGGGTGATCACCGACCGCAGGATGCCCATCCTCTCCAGCTCTCCCAGAGCCAGGTGCCCGGGGTTGGGATGGGCCTTCTCCAGCACATCCAGCATCTCAGTGACGAAACTTACCAGGCCCTCGTTCACGCCCTGGGCGCGGTAGAGGGCGGAGAACACGCTCCCGCCGCCCAGCTCGTAGGGGTCGTAGCGGTCCCATATCCCACCCGGGTCACGGAAGGTGGGTATCCCGCTCTCCGCCGATATGCCGGCCCCAGTGAAAGCCACCAGGTCGGTGGCTTCGCCTATGACGGCCGCCGCGCGTTCTATGAGAGCTTCGAGATCCTGGGCCACCCGTTCTTCCTCGCTTCCTGGCCGCATCTCCGATGCACCCGCAGACGGACAACCTTTATGGTAAGGCCAGCGGCCGATCTTCTCAATCTCCGGGAGCGCTACGCGCCGCGCCGCCCCGGCTTGGCGCCCAGGTTCGGAGACGCGTTGGACACACCTATGCTCGCTTCGCGGCATAGAAGCGGGCGCGAGGGAGTGTCTGGATGAGGGGCTCTCCAGGAACCACCGCCGTTGCCTGTCACAAGGCTGCCGCGTCAACGCGGCCTTCAGGGGACGGGAAGGTGCCCGGACCCCTCCAGGCAAGCTGCACCGGGGGTTCCCGGAAGGCGGCCGTCCCGTTTATCCTGAAAGCGGTGAGGACCGGAGCCGGTACGGAAAAGCCGCCAAGGCGGCGGCGGGGAGGTCCTCCGGGGAGAAAGGTGGGAGATGCCCGGACAGGGTTACCAGTGGGATGCGAGGGATTACCGGGAATGGTCCTCGCAGCAGAAGAAATGGGGCCGCGAGCTCCTGGCAAGGCTCCACCTGGAAGGCAACGAGCATGTCCTGGACATCGGCTGCGGCGACGGCCTGGTCACCGCGGAGCTGGCAGCCCGCCTCCCCCGCGGTCGGGTGCTCGGCATCGACATCTCGCCCCACATGATCTCCCTGGCGCGGGAGACCTTTCCCCCGGAAGAATATCCCAACCTCTCCTGGGAAGTGATGGACGCGCGCGAGATGACCTTCCGGGAAAGCTTCCACGTCGCCTTCTCCAACGCCGTCCTCCACTGGATCCCCGAGCAGCAAGCGGTCTTGGAAGGGGTCTGGAGGGCCCTCAAGCCCGGAGGGAGGGTGCACTTCGAGATGGGCGGGAGGGGCAACGCCGCCCGGGTGGCCATGGCCATGATCTCGGTCATGGGGCGACCGCGATGGAACGGGTACTTCCGGGACTTCAGGGCGCCCTACACCTTCTGGGACCGGGACGAATACCTGGGCATGCTGATCGACGCCGGTTTCCAACCCCTGCGGGTGGAACTGGTCCCCAAGGACATGGTCCACCGGGGACGGGAAGGTCTGGCGGCCTGGATACGCACCACCTGGCTCCCCTTCACCCAGCGCATCCCGGAGGGGGAACGCGAGTCCTTCATCGGGGAGATCGTGGACGGGTATCTCGCGGAGTCCCCTCCGGACGAGGAGGGGCTGGTCCACGTGGAGGCGGTGCGTCTGGAGGTGGAGGCCGTCAAGCCCTGAAGGCGGCCGCGGCGACGCCGCCGGAGCAGGTACGACCCATCGTGCTCGCCCCTAGTCCACCGCGGAGGAGGCTCGCCGGTCTCACCCTCCCTCCAGTGACCTGCGGATGGCTCCCGCCCCTCCCAGGAAAATATTCCTGGCGATGAGGCTTCTCTCCCCCGAGGCCAGGTCTTCCAGGAGCTCCGCCTTGAGTTCCATGGCCTCCCGCCGGAGCTCCACGCCGCCCTGGATCACGAAGTCCACCAGGTGCAGCGCCAGCTGCCTTTTCCCGGCCCCCGCCAGGCTCCGCGCCCTCTCCAGGACCCTTTGTGCGCCCCCGCTCATCTCCAGGACCTGGGAGGCGACTTCCGCCTCCCTGGCCGGGAAAAGGTGGGAAGGGTTCCCGTCGTACCAGCCGTGGTACTGCCGCAGCAGGGCCTGGACGATGAAGTAGGGGTGGCCGTATATGGGCTGCAGGTAGGGGCTGGTGGCGTATTCCTCCGGCCACTGGAAGCCGTGCAGTATGTCTTCCTGCCACATACCCCGGTTGAGCATCTCCACCACCTGCCCGTCGAGGTAGCGCAGGGCCTCCGCCACCTCGCGGCAGGCCTCCCCTATCCTCTCCTCCCCCTCCAGGGCAGCACCGTGCCCCGGCAGCATCAGGCGCGGCGAACAGGATGCCACCTCCTCCAGCGCCCGCGCCCAGTCCAGGGCGTAGCGCTGCACCTTGAAGGGGTTCCCCACGTTGGGGCAGGACCACACCCAGAGGTCGGACACGCAGGCCACCCCCAGCTCCGGGACGTGCATCCACAGGTGGTCGTCCGTTTCCCCCTTGGCGTGTCGCAATCTCAGGGTCAAGTCCCGCAGCCGGATGACCTTCTCCTCCCCCACCACCTCGTCGGGATAGACGTACCGCCAGGGGAAGGCGGGTATTCCCTCCGGGATGCCGAACTGCACGCGGTTGATGCGCTCGTGGTAGGGAAGCATCCTGCGGTAGCGGTCGAAGCGTCGCGGCAGGTTGGCGTGGGCCAGGATGCGCGGCCGGGGATGGCCCCTCTCCCGGGCATCCTCCAGGAGGGCCTCCACGCCGAAGGCGTGGTCGGCGTGCCCGTGTCCGTAGATGACATAGAGCACCGGCTTATCGGAGAACGACCTCATCTCGCGCACTATGCGCGGCCCGTTGAAGGGGAGTCCCACGTCGAAGACCACCATCCCCTCGGTAGCCTCGATGAAACACACGTTGGCCCAGAGCCGCAGCATGTATATCCCGTCCCCCAGACGGTGCAGTTCCCCAGCGTCGGAGAACAATGGCTGGCCTCCCAGCGCGGTATTATTTTCCATTATCTACCATCCTCCTCCCCGCGGTCCCGGCCGGCGGAGAGACGGCCGCGGACGCCGTAACCGACCATCCTCCCACGGTGTAAAATACAACAAGCGGCGGGCCAGCGGAACGGTCGTCATGACGGCGGCCCCGTGGCGGAGAGGCATCGCCGCCGGCCACCCGGGACAGGCGCCGGAAAGGAGGCAGGATGGTAGACCCTCAAAAGCTGCGGCAGGTAGCCTTAGCTTGGCTGGAGGACAGGGTGGAGGCCGTGGGATTCGCTCCCGCGGAGCGTTTTGTGGAAGCTCCCGCGAGGCACTTCCCGGGAGACCTCTGCCCGCAGGCGGCCACGGTGATCGTGTACGGCACGCCGGTCCCCGCGGCAACGCTGGACTCGCCCCTCTACGGGCTGCACGCTCTGCAGAGGGGGTACCACTCCGCCTACACCTACCTGGACCACGTGGGCCTGGGCCTCGCCAACCTCCTGGAAAGGGAAGGTTTCCCCTCCCTGGTGGTGCCCTCCTACGCCCCCCTGGTTTTCCACGGGGCGGAACCGTGGGGGATCCTCTCCCTGAAGCACGCCGCCGTGCTGGCCGGGCTGGGCGCCTGGGGAAGGAACGGCCT
>Ga0207433_10017039_pt1 | contig 10105 bp, 5 predicted proteins | sample YelNatPaOPGAMG01_FD_187559 | JGI IMG/M metagenome (GOLD analysis project Ga0207433, IMG submission 187559) | Hot spring thermophilic microbial communities from Obsidian Pool, Yellowstone National Park, USA - OP-RAMG-01 (SPAdes) (version 3) | ecosystem: Environmental > Aquatic > Thermal springs >... | reverse complement strand
TGGGCATCAGGAAAGGAATTTTTGGAAACGACCTGATAATCTGGCTTAAAATGGATATTAAAAAAAATGTAAAAATAAAATTGGAATAAACAGAGATCGTACATTAAAAGCTGGTGTGTAAAATATTTCCGCTTTGAACAAAATTGAACGATTTTTTTATATTTTTTAAGGTAAGCTAAAGTTCAAGGGGAAACAAAATACAGGCAATGAAAAAAGTTCTTGACAAATATCTTATCTTTTCTTAACTTAAATTATTAACTTCATTAATAAGGAGGATGTAATGAAGCACAAAAAAAAGTTTCTCGGTTCCTTGCTTTGTTTTTTTCTGCTAATGGGTCTCTCCCTTAGTGCCCAGGAATTACAAACCGGGGCAATAAGAGGAAAGATCGTTGATGAAAACGGGCAGCCACTGCCCGGTGTCTCTGTTACCGTTACCGGCCCGGCCCTTCTTGGGAAAATTTCCGCAGTGACCAATGAAGCCGGCCAGTTCAGGGCCCCGGCTCTCCCACCAGGTCGTGATTACAAAGTCAAAGCTGAACTGGATGGGTTTGATACGGTGATTAGAGATGGCATAATAGTGAATGTTGGCTCTACCGTAACAATTGATCTCCAGATGAAGCCTTCGACTTTAAAAGAGGAAGTGATCGTGACCGCGGCTTCTCCGACGGTTGATGTGGTCAGGTCTACCAAATCAACTCTGGTCTCTTCTGAAGCCCTTTCTTCCCTGCCTTTAAGCCGGTCTTTTGGTGCCATAATGACCATAGCTCCCGGCACGGTCGGAAGAAGTATTTATGGCAGTGGTTCAGGAGAAGCTGGAGTAGCTATTGAAGGAATTCAGGCTACCGACCCGGACCAGAACATGCCAGCCATTGGCACAGATGTGGGAATGGCTTGGGACATGGTAGAAGAAGCCGAATTGATTACTTCTGGTACTTCGGCCGAATATTATAATTCGGCTTTTGGCCAGGTAGTCACCGTGATGAAGTCCGGTGGCAACAAAATGAGTGGTGAATTTTCCCTGTATTACACCAATAAACACCTGGTCCAGATCCATCTTCCAGAACCTGACCTGGCTACTTTGAATCTAGGAAAACCATCAATTCCAATCTATTCTTATGATGCCTCAGCTGCGCTTGGAGGAGCTATAGTTAAAGACAGGCTCTGGTACATGGCTGAGTTCCGTTACATGAATGCCAAATACACCGGAGATTTCAGACCAACAGTTATTAATGGGAAGCAATATTCAAATTATGACCGGGTAGTTCCCAATTATATCGGTTTTCTCAAACTGACCTTTCAGCTAGCCCAGAATGTTCGTGGTTCAGTCATGGGACATTACAGCATGCAGGATGTTCCTTATTATTACAGCGGATGGTATCTGACCAACGAGGCCAACCATCATAATAAACCTCGCCGTTTGAATTTTGCCGGTACTCTTAGCTGGTTTATTGACAACAATACTATCTTGAATTTGCGAGCCGGCGGGCTTTACTTTAAATGGACAGGAACGGCTCCAAAGGAAGCAAATCCCAATGGGCCTCATTTCATTGATTCCTATACCGGGTATTTGTGGGGTATGCCTGATACAGAAGGTTATACCTGGAAACCTAAAGTTGATATAGTGCTGGCCCTGACTAAATATGTAGATAATTTCTTGGGCGGCAACCATGAAATTAAAGCTGGCTTAGAATGGGAAAGAAACCGTGGAGATTGGGGCTTTTATATGAAACAGCCCTTGTTCTGGTATTATTATGACGGCAGTCCTTATTATTGGAGAGCTCAGAATAATAATCAGACTGATCCAACATATGGTGATGGACTGCTTGAATACTTAGCCATTGGCCCTACCTATGGGTCCAGTTATGAATGTGGTATTACTTCTCGAATTGGCGGTTTTATCCAGGATAGTTTCACTGTTAAGAGGTTAACTATCAACGCAGGAGTGAGGTTCGATCATCTTAAAGCCTGGAGCCCTGGAAGGACTAAGGGCGCGGCTATTGATCCGGTAGCCCTGGCTATTGGAGAAACCTATTTTAAACCTGTTTATGGGATTAACCCCTACGATGAGATCAGTTATGACACCTGGGATAACGCTTTTCCGTACGGTGTTTTCGTGTCTCCACGTGTCGGTCTAACTTATGATATCTTTGGTGATCACAAAACGGCTTTGAAAGCTTCATTTTCTCATCAGCCAGAGCCTTTCCCCACTGGAACTTTTTCCAGTATGTATCCCTTGACCTGGCGGTCCTTTACTTTTAACTGGTGGGACCTTAACAACAATGGGACTCCGGATGCTCCTCCAGTAGATCGTTATGAGGAAGCTTATGGCGATACACCGCTGGCCATGGTTTCAGATGCTTATCTAAAATCAATTGACCCGAACGTCAAAGTTCCGTATGTAGATGAATTCAACCTCGGAGTGGATCACGAGCTGATTAAGGACCTTAAAGTGGGGGTAAGCTATATTTACAGAAAAAGAGGCAAGCTTCTGGGCAGCGTCCTCTGGGATGAAGAAACAGGCAAATACTGGTACAGCCATGATTTGGCCCCAGAATACTGGATTCCCTTCACCACCACGGTTCCGGCCTATGGCATCTACCCGGCCAAAGAAGTCACTATGTATTTTCTATCCAAAGACGCTCCCGAGCAATTTTACCGTTTAACCAATGTACCTGAAGCCAGCTGGAAGTATAATTCCTTTGAAATCAACTTCAACAAGAGAATGTCCAACGGCTGGCAACTGGGCGGTTCGGTAAACTTTTCAAAAAACAAAGGAAACTACCCCGTCAGCTACCAGAGCTCTTACTCCTTTGGGAATTTTTCCAATGCTAATAGCTTTGTTAACGCTTACGGAGAATTGCCGTTCAGCCAGCCGGTGGTTATCAAGCTGTATGGAACATTTAATTTGCCTTATGAAATTATGTTCTCCTTTATTTTCCAGCATGTTGATGGTAGTCCGTGGGGCAGAACAGTTAAAGTAGTTCCACCCTCTGATTGGGCTGCAGCTCATAATGTCAGTTCTATTCCCTACAGCATTTACGTGGAACCACCGGGAACTCGTCGCAACGAAGCCTATGATAACCTGGATATCAGATTCCAGAAAGATTTTAACATTGGTCCGGGCCGTCTCGGATTCTACATGGATGTGTTCAATTTACTCGGGGCCTATACTCTGACCATTGCCAAGAACCCGGCTGGCACCTGGCGTCCGGCTGGCGAAAACACTGAACAGGGTGCCTTTACCCCTGGTTCTATGGGTTTAAGAGGATTTTCCGGTTCGCGACAGCTTAGGTTTTCAGTTCTGTATCGTTTCTAATTGAGGAAAGCAGGGGAGGGATTTTCCTCCCCTGCTTTTTTTATATTTAGTAGGTATTGGGAGATTAAAAGATTAAAACGAGTGTAAAAGTGGTACGAGGTCTCAGGAAAAAACCAGGAGCAGATGATAACAGGGAGCTAGATTTGGCGAACAGTGGTGATTTTTTGATTTCCAAACCTGGCGAAAAAAATTTAGAATTAAAAATCAGAAAATGAAAACAGATTTATTTGCGGGAAGCAGAATTTTAGGCTTGAGTATTACTAACTCTTTATTTATGCGGCAGTTAAAGTTATAATGATAAAACTAAAATATGATTTAGGAAAGGAAGGAAAAGGTCATGCTGCCCACAGCCAATGCAAAATACATTCTTAAATTAAACAGTCGCAAGATTCTGAAACTCATCCGTGATAACCCCTCGATTTCCCGGGCTGAAATTTCCAGGCGAACTGGGTTAAGTGCTCCGACAGTGTCCCGCATCGTTGATGATTTAATTGAGGATGGCCTGGTTGAAGAAATTGGCGTTGGCTCATCCAGTTGTGGACGGCGGCCTAATCTCCTGAAGTTCTGCCCGGACAACAATTTTATTATTGGCATTGACCTCGGAACCACCAACATTTATGGCGTGCTGGCTAACCTGGAAGCTGAAATCCTGGCCGAAGAGAAAATTCCCACTCAGGTAGAAATTGGTTTTAATGGTGTGATGGACAGGACCATGGCCGTCATTGAAAAACTCAGAGCCCAGCTCGGGAGGAAGAAGGAACATCTCAACGGGATTGGCATGGCCGTGGCCGGCTTGATTAATAAAAAAAGAAACATAGTTGAGTTTTCCCCGAATTTTCACTGGCATGATGCAGACATCCTGGGCTATTTGGGCCAGAAGCTGGATGTTCCTGTCTGCTTTGATAACGTAACGCGGGTCATGGCCCTCGGAGAATTATTTTATGGCGTTGGAAGAAAATACAAGAATTTTATTTGTGTAAACGTAGGTTATGGAATTGGTGCGGGTATAATTGTCAACGGTCAGCCCATGCTGGGCACTCATGGTATGTCGGGTGAATTCGGTCATATTACCCTGGAAAAGGATAGCAAAATTCAATGTTACTGCGGTAATTTTGGTTGTCTGGAAGCCCTGTCCTCCGGTAGTGGCCTAGCCCGGGCGGCTCGGTTGGAGCTGGAAAATGGGGCCAAGAGCATTCTTCTTGATATGTGCCGGGGGGATTTAGATAAACTAACGGCTGAAATGGTGGCTCAGGCGGCCAAAAAAGGGGATGTCCTGGCCTGGAATGTTTTTCATAAAGCGGCTGAATATCTTGGGCTTGGTATTTCAGCCTTGATAAACCTGTTTAACCCGGAAGCCATCGTCATCGGTGGCGGAGTGACCCAGGCTGGCGATATTCTTTTTGATACAATTCGCGGTACGGTCAAGGCACGGGCCTTAAGCAGGATCTGCCGGGATGTTGAAATTTTACCAGCCACCTTTGGAGCAAAAGCTGCCGTCATGGGCGCGGTGTCCTTGATTATGCAGAAAGTCCTTAACCTGGAATATAAAAGAAATGACAGATCAACCGAAAACACAGCTACGGTCCTGCTGGCTGAAAGAGAAAGTTAGAGTAATTAATTGTTTTTCTGGTTTTAAATTGACATTAATTGAAATCAAGCAGCTCTTCCGGTAAGGAGAAATTTTATGCCTGGAGTAAAGCTCAATATTCCCTTTCTGGATTTGGTAATTATCCTGGCTTACCTGGTCGGGATTGTTGCGGTGGGATTATTTTCAGCCAGGAAATTCAAGCAATCGAGCCAGGATTATTTTCTGGCCGGAAAATCGCTGAGCTGGCCAGTGATCGGGTCCGCACTTTTTGCGGCTAATATTTCTACCATCCACCTGGTGGGTCTAGCTGCTTCCGGCTATAACGAAGGAATGGTCTGGGGTAATTTTGAATGGATGGCCACCTTTACCCTGATCATCCTTGGGCTGGTCTTTGCCCCGTTTTATTTCAAAACGAAAATATCAACCCTCCCTGAATTTTTAGAAAAAAGATATTCTGCGGCTTCCAGAATCATTCTGGCCATTATGGCGATCGTGGCGGCTCTGTTCATTCACATTGGCATGAGCATGTATGCCAGCGCTGCAGTGTTCAAGCAGTTTTTCGGAATAGATGTTTTAACTTCAATAATAATAATCTCAGTCATGACAGCCATCTACACCGTCCTCGGCGGGTTAAAGGCCGTGGTGGTGACCGAAACCATTCAGAGTGTTATTTTGATTTTGGGAGCAGTAACGGTTACCCTTTTTGCCATTTTTGCTTTACCGGCTCATGGCATTACCGGACTGGCTCAGTTCAAAGCTGCTCTGAAACCAGATCAACTGAGCATGATGCAAACCCACAGCCAGGTTGGCTTGAACTGGTATGCCGTGCTCCTGGGGTATCCAATCCTCGGTATCTGGTACTGGTGCACAGACCAAACTATTGTACAGAGAGTTCTGGGGGCCAGGAGCCAACGCGATGCTCAGCTCGGTCCACTTTTTGCCGGGCTGTTAAAACTTCTCCCCCCGTTTATTCTTGTTCTGCCGGGCGTGATTGGCTATGTTCTGTTCCGCGACCTGATTGGACATGATGCCAACCAGACTTTGCCGGTGCTGATAAATCAACTCATTCCGACCGGAATCAAAGGGCTAATCACCGCGGGTCTTCTGGCGGCTTTGATGAGTACCATTGCCGCGGCCCTGAACAGTGCTGCTACCCTGGTGGCCGTGGACATTGTCCAGAAAATTAAACCTGAAACTTCGGATGAAAAACAGGTAAGGATCGGACGATGGAGCGCCATTCTGGTTATGATCTTGGCCATGCTCTGGTCCACTCAGGGCGGGAAATATTCCAGCATTTTTGAAGCCATTAACGCTATAGCCTCTGACCTGGCTCCTCCGATTACCGCTGTTTTCCTCTGGGGGGTTTTCTGGAAGCGGGGGACCAAGCAAGCTGCTTTGGTGACCTTGATTTCTGGATTTTCCATGGGGATTGTAGCCTTTATTCTGGACCTGCCGGTTTTTGGTACGGAAAAAATTATAACCCACAAATTGGGTATTCCGTTCATGATGCAGGCCTGGTGGATGTTTGTCATTTGCAGCGTGATTTATGTGATCGTCAGCCTTTGCACTCCGAAGCCTTCCGAGGAAAGCATCAGGGAGCTGACCTGGGAAAAACCCAGCCAGGTTTTAGCTCAGGGAAGAATTAAGGGGTTAGCTGATCCCCGGGTTGTTGCGGCTGGCCTGCTTTTAACCCTGGTGATCTTGTACATTATTTTCCATTGAGGAATTTAGAAGGCAAGCAGAAATGGTCTTGAAAAAAGAAGAGGTTAGAGCCCGGCAGAAAAAGATGGCCCCAAAAATTATCGTTGGCCTTGGCGAAGTGGTGTGGGATATTTTTCCAGACGGAGCTCACCTGGGTGGAGCGCCGGCCAATTTTGTTTATTATGCTCAACTTCTTGGCCTCCAGGGCTTTCTGGTAAGCCGGGTGGGAGATGATAAGTTGGGGCAGGAAACCTTGAAACGTTTTTCTTCACAGCACCTGACAACTGATTATATCCAGGTTGACAGAATTCATCCTACAGGCACGGTAAAAGTTGAGCTTAACGCTGAAAAAGTTCCAACTTTCACCATTGAAGAAAAGGTGGCCTGGGACTTCCTGGAGAAAGTTGAGTCTCTTCAGGTCCTGGCGAAAAAAGCGGCGGCCGTCTGTTTTGGTTCCCTCGCATTTCGTTCTGCTGTTACAGGTGAAACAATCAGCTGGTTCCTGGACCAGGCCAGCCCAGATTGCCTGCTGGTACTGGATATAAATCTTCGGGCTCCTTTCTTTTCACCTGAACTGATCAACAGATTATTAAACAGGGCTCATATTCTGAAGCTGAATGAGAGTGAGCTGGAAACGATCCGTGGCTATTTTTATCCCACTCTTAAAGAAGAAAGGCTGCTCTGCAAACAGTTGATTAAAGACTATCAGCTTAAATTGATAGCTTTGACGAAAGGAGAAAAAGGCAGCTTGTTGGTAAGTTCGCTGGAAGAATCTTATCATCCGGCTTTTGCCACGGCAGTCATAGATACGGTCGGAGCCGGAGATGCTTTTACCGCCGCTATGGTGGCCGGGTTTTTAAAAAATGAGAAGCTGGAGGAAATAAACAGAAAGGCGAACCTGGTAGCCAGCCGCGTTTGTGCCCAGGAAGGAGCCTGGGTGAGGTTGTGATAAATTATGAAAAAGTATTCGGACAGGCCTAAGAATAAAGTTCATCAGAACTAACTATAGTCAAGGTTAAAAAGTTAACGTTTCAGATAAAAAAAATGAAAACAGGAGGCTCAGAACATGAAATCTTTTAATTATTATCAATCTACAGAAATAAAATTTGGTGTCGGACGGCTGAGAGAGGTAGGTGAGATAACCACTCGGTATGGTAAGAAGTGCCTTCTGGTTACCGTCCCGGTATTTCCTGAACTTGAAGAAACTTTCAAAAGAACGAAAAAATATTTGCGCGAGGCTGGTGTCGAAGTTGCCCATTTTGACGGGGTAATTCCTAACCCAACCGTGGAAGTGGTCAGCCAGGGAGCAAAAATGGCCAGGGAATTTGGAGCGCAGGTGGTCATCGGTCTGGGGGGCGGGTCCAGCATGGATACAGCCAAAGCCATTGCCGTAGCGGCCACGCATCCTGGAACCTGCTGGGATTATTTGTTTTTCCGTCCGACCCAACCAACAGAGAAGACCTTGCCGGTTGTGGCCGTAACCACCACTTCTGGGACAGGCTCACAGGTAACGCAAGTAGCCGTGGTTACTAACCAGGCAGAAAGGAATAAATCTGCTCTCTATAATTCTATTCTTTTCCCTCGGGTAGCTATTGTTGACCCGGAGCTCATGTTATCCATGCCAGCCTACATTACAGCTACCACAGGCTTTGATGCTTTTACTCATGCCTTTGAGAGCTTTATTAACCCCAACGGCTCACCTTATACGGATGTCCTGGCCTATGAAGCTCTGAAAATCATAATTCAAAATCTTCCGGAGACAGTGACCAACGGCTCTAACCTTGAAAATAGAAGTAGAATGGCCTGGGCTGACACCCTGGCAGGCTTGAGCATAGCCAACGCCGGGGTAACTCTGCCTCATGGCATTGCTATGGCCATGAGCGGTCTTTACCCGCACGTTGCCCATGGCCAGGCGCTGGCTTCTGTTTATCCGGCCATCATGAATTTTAGCTGGAAGTATGCCAGGGAAAAATTTGCTCAGGTGGGCTGGCTTTTTGAGCCCAAGCTAAAGGACTCTCCTAAGGAAGTAGCTGCGGCAGCCTTTGTCGAACACCTGGAAAAGTTTCTTAAGACCATCGGCCTGCGAAAAAATTTAAAAGAACTCGGAGTGCCGAAGGAAGAACTCGACCTCCTGGCCGAGAGGTCTCTGGTCCTGCCCGACTACAAGAACCATCCGTACGTGGTTAGTTGGTCAGAAGTCAGGCAACTGCTCGAAGAGAGCTATGCCTGACCGGCCAGCGGTAAAGGCATAAATGGAAACTCGGCAAACTGGTGGATTCCTGGGGCTTGTATGGTTCGCCGGGCTTCCGGAACATGGTAGTTAAGGAATAAAAATGACTTTTTTAAGCTGGGCCGTTAACTGCCCGATTACTGAAGTCAACTGGCTTCGGTTATTAATCCAGTTTGGAGGCGAGTAATGAAAAAGAACATTTTATTAGTGGTTCTGGCTCTGAGCTTTTTGTTCAGTCCTCTTTTTGGGATGACTCCGAAAGGAAAAGTTCTGGCCTGGTGGAAATTTGATGAGGTTAAAAACGGGCGGGTTAAAGATTCTGTCTCAGGCCTGGAAGATGAAATATCTGGAAATTTTAAACTGGTGGAAGGAGTTTCCGGTCAGGGCCTGAAGCTGGACGGCTTTACCACCGTGATAAAAAGAAAGCCTGAAAAGGCACCCAGGCTGGGAAATGGGTTTGCCGTAGAAGCCTGGGTAGCTCTGGCTGAATATCCCTGGAACTGGTGCCCGATTGTGGCCCAGGAAATCGAAGGGAAAGAAGGTTATTATTTTGGAATCGGTCCGAAAGGCGAAATTGGACTGAAGATGGCGGTTAACGGGAAATGGGTTGAATGCGTATCCGCAACAAAAATACCTTTAAGAACCTGGGTTCACCTGGCCGCTGTTTTTGATGAAAAATCTGGAATTAAAATCTACATAAACGGGAAGCCGACGGCTGAACTCAAGACTGAAGGCCGGTTTAGCCCGGCTACTAATCAAGAGCTGGTCATTGGTCTGAACCGAGAAAAAAGAGTTCCGAGCGACCCAGTTCGACCGTTTGCTACTCTGCCAGCCTGGTTTTCTCTTGATGCTATTCTTGATGAATTAAAAATCTATGGGCAGGCTCTTGATGAAAGTGAACTCATGGCTGCCGTTCAGGGTGGGCAGGCCAGCAAAGTTCCGGCTATACCAGAAAGGAAAATGCCTTCTGGTCCAGCCGGTCCTGGTCGCTTTGGTGCCTATTACACTAAACTCAGTTATTATGAAGAATGGGATAAGTTATGGAGAAGTGGTCCTTATTCCGATGTAGTAGTTCAGTTTGATAATTCACCGATCAGGGTGGTTTTCTGGCGCGGGACTCGTTATTCACCGGTCTGGGTCATGGAAAATGGCCTGTGGATGGCGGACCAGAGCTGCGAATCATTTACCGACCAGGAAGGCTGTTTTGAGCACATGCAGGACCCCAAATGCCTTTATTCTCACGTTCGGATTATTGAGAACACGCCGGCTC
>Ga0207433_10017037_pt1 | contig 10106 bp, 11 predicted proteins | sample YelNatPaOPGAMG01_FD_187559 | JGI IMG/M metagenome (GOLD analysis project Ga0207433, IMG submission 187559) | Hot spring thermophilic microbial communities from Obsidian Pool, Yellowstone National Park, USA - OP-RAMG-01 (SPAdes) (version 3) | ecosystem: Environmental > Aquatic > Thermal springs... | reverse complement strand
ATAAGAGAATGGCTGAGATAAAGAGGATACCTTTTGTACCTCTACCATTAGATAAAGCATTGAAGGCAGCAAAGCCTTTCTTGTTCGTCGCTACACCTGCTAGCAAGACAATACCTGCACTAGACGTTAAGCTGATACAGGCTGGTATAAGAATGAAGGGGAGAGAATACTTGGCTATTGCATTGTTTTCGGCATTCTTTTGGTTTTTTCTCATATTTTCTCTTTTTGCTCTCCTAGCAGTTGCAGCAAAGTTTCCATCACCACTGTTGATTTCTTTACCATTTTCCCTGCTAATGTCACTAATAGCTTATTTCTATGTAAACTTTTACCCCAACCTATTAGTAATAAGAAAGGACAGGGAGATAGAGAAGAATGTTTTGTTTGCTATCAGGCATCTTTTCATCCAGGTAAGGTCCGGTGTATCATTATTCGACGGGTTGGTGTCAGTATCAAAGGGCAACTACGGCATAATCTCAAAAGAGTTGGAAGAATGCACGAAGCAGATAGCTACTGGTAAGGATGAAGTAACTGCACTGGAAGAGCTTACGTTCAAGACACCAAACATTTATTTCAGGCGAGCACTTTGGCAAATAATCAGTTGCTTGAGAGCAGGTGGTGACATAGGAATTACGCTCGAGATTCTGGCCCAAAATCTGTCAGAAGAGCAGAGAGTTAAGATAAGAAAGTACGGTTCTCAGTTAAGCCCAATGGCCTTGATGTACATGATGATGGCTATAATCCTGCCGACACTGGGCGTAACATTCATGGTAATCTTCTCTTCGTTTTCAGGCATAGCAATACCGCCCTTAGGCTTTTACATGATTGTTTTTATGATTGCTATCTTTCAGTTCATGTTCTTGGGAATGGTTAAGAGCAGGAGGCCGAGCGTGGAAGTATGAGAGTAGAGAAGGTGTACAGAAGGGTAAGGTGGATGTATCCTAAGCCCTACATAAGATGGCTTGAAAAGAGCTTGGTTTACGCAGACGTTGGGATAGGCTTAGAAAAGTTTGTTTCACTTACTTTCTTGTATGCTATGTCTTTTGGCTTGTTTGCATATGTCCTACTGCTTCTGTTCAATCAGCCGTTGATTGCATTAGTAGCTCTTGTTGTCACTTTTCTTATCGTACACGTCGTAATCGACTTGCTTGTAGTACTGATAGGCGATAAAAGGGGTAGGTTTGTAGAAGAGATGTTGCCGGATGCCTTACAGTTGATGGCAGCAAACATCAGGTCAGGCTTAACACCGGACAGGGCTTTACTTTTCACTGCAAGGCCCGAGTTTGGCATACTGGAGAAGGAAATAAAGGTAGCAGCAGGCAAAGCAGTAGCAGGCGAACCTTTAGAAGAAACTTTGCTTAGCATAGGCAATCGAATAAAGTCTAGGATAATAGAAAGGACATTTGCTTTGATAGTGGAGGGTATGAGAAAAGGAGGGGAGATGGCCAGCTTACTCGAGCAAACGGCAGAAGATATAAGGAACCTTAAGCTGTTAAAGAAGGAAATTGCAGCTCAAGTCGGCATGTATTCCATATTCATTTTCGTTTCGATAGGTATGGCTGCACCGCTTTTGTTTGGCCTTTCTACTTATCTGGTAGAGACGATGAGTAACATAGGTTCAGCCATGCGTATAGAGCAGGCAGGCCAGTACGCTGGTATGGTAGGTGGCCTGAGGATAAGCTTTGTTGCATATCCTCCAGAATTCTTGCAATATTATTCGTTGGCTTTCCTGTTCATGAATTCATTTTTTGGTAGTTTACTCATAGGCCTGCTGCAAGAGGGCACTGAGAAGGCAGGGCTGAAGTATGTGCCTATGTTACTTGTAATGAATTTAGTAATCTTCATGGCGACTAAAACTGTCACTACCCAGTTCATAGGTGTAATGACACCTGCTGTAAGGCTTACTTAACCTTTTTATATAGAGTTTACTAAATAATATTTAGTGAAAATATGAAAGGACAAGCTGCGATGGAATATTTGATGACTTACGGATGGGCAATCCTTGTAGTAATTGCAGTGATTGCAGCGCTTTACATGATGGGTGTTTTCAGAATTGGAGCAGGGGCAGCACCTTGTTCTCCATGTTTTGCAGCAGGTAGTGCAGTAACGTACATAGACCATAATGCAGACACACTCGTGCTCAGAGTAGGCCCAAGAGATTTACAATGGATAAACGTTACTGCAAATACCAACGAGTTATCACAAACAGGTCCATTTTCCTCAGGAACAGATGTCACTTTCAACTCTGCCAATACCTTTAGTGGTGATGTTCAAATAACAGTCGAGTTTGCATACAAAGACACACCAGATATTACCCACACACTTACTGCAACTTTGCACGGAGGCTAGAGACTTTAATTTTTTATTTTATTTCAACAAAAAGGTTGCCCAAGAAGAAATCCCTTTCATAGGTTTTTAAGTAAATTTTAATTTCTTCCCATTCTATTCTGCTAATCATATTCCTATCTACATTTACTGGCAGTGCTGCAATCATCTTTGTTATTTCCATCTCACCTGTTGCTGGATTGCTCATCCAAATAGTATACAAGGTGTAATCGCCAAGGTAGAAGCACGTATCATTCGGCACAAGATAGAATTCCTGTATATCTCGAGTTACGCTTGCCACGTCCTCGACAAAAAGATAGTAGATTGTTGTTTCATTGCTAATGTTGTAAGTCTGATTAAATCCGCTTATGTTATAAACCCATGTGTTTATACTGTCGTCTAATACTTCCAGACCTATGTAGTATGGATACTTTTGGTTGAGACAAAAGCTCATACCCTCGCTTACTGCCTGCACATAACCCATCTTACCTTGGCACAAGTCTATTATCTCAAGTGTAATGACTTTAGATGCATTTGCTCCTGTTTGTGGGTAAGCACCGCCACCAGCACCACCGGCATAGCCTCCTGTCTCGTTAGTATGATTATTGGTCTGGTTCTTCGGTGGATAATATTTTGGCAATGTAGTGGTTGTAACTGTTATAGTCGTAGTTGTCCTTACTCCTACGGCTGTTTCTAAAAAGCTAGAAACACTCTCTCTTTTTGCAACTAAAACTGCTGTCAATACCGCAACAGCCAAAACAACCAAAATATACTTTTTGTTCACTGCACCACCCTACTGCTAACATTATAAATTTGTAGATGAGTCATATCTAAAGCACCAGTCTGATTGTCAAGCCTAAAGCTCGAAGGCATCCCGCTTATTTGGTACGCTGGCACAGAAACGTTGCAGAAGTACATGTAGTCTATGCTACTTCTTTCAGGATATACGGGTATACCAAGTGTCAAGAGCTTCTGCTTGTCTACAAAACTTTCAAGGCCTATATCCTTACCGATATTATATTTATTTTGGACCAAGCATTTGCCTTCAAGCCTGTCCAAGAAACTTGCGCCATATCTGCTTGGATGATAGTAAGATTTATTCAAGTCGTCAAGGAGGTTTGTTAAATCTTCAGAAGAATAGTTAAGCCAGTGTGGACTTTTTGCAAAAATGTTTACTGCCCGGCCGTATGTGTACAGCGGGTATAGAGGATCTTCGAAGCTTGTTATATCTACGTAAGTATAGACTTGCTGACTTTTGTTAAGCATGATGTTAAAGTTTTTATCTCTCAATATCGCATAGAGTTTAAATTCAACTTTTATGCTAAAACTATCTTCTGGTACAACAGTCACTTCGCTTATGCTTATGTTTGCATCGAAATTTTCGATTAGTGCTAGTGCTTCGATTTTATTCACCCAATCTTTTACTGTTGAGCCTTCCATCAGTGCATGCTTTTCACCTTCAATCGTGCCGTTTAAAACAAGCTCAGCGATGGTTCTGTTCGCTTCCTGTAAGCCTACACCAGTAGATATAACATGGCTTATAGCAGCAGATACTGCTCGTCTGCTAACTATTGCAACAGCCCTTTTAGAATCTTCCACCAGACTGGCATAAAAATTTTTGATTGCAGTTACCCTACCTTCAAGGGTCGCTTGCGTGTAGGCATACCTCACATAAGACCTTTGCATAAAAACTATTGCTATCAATAGAGAAATTAGGAAGAAAATGATTAAACTGAAGAAAACACCTTTCATGCTCACCACACCGATATTTTAAACATACTCGGTCCCCAAAGCCATTCTATGCCGTATATAGATTTGCTGTCAACCTGTATGTCTGTAGCGTTGATGCCTTCTTTGCCTATCTGCTGTTTCAGCCTTTCTATCGCATCGTTTACTGCCTCCTCGCTTGTATTAAACACGTGGCCATAATCGACCATACTTTTTACGATGTAAGTATGCTCGAAAGAAGACCAAGGTAGTATGTAGTTAGTCGAAGAGATGCTACCGCCAGGCTGCACGTCCACTAGGCTTATGTTGTTCCTGCCTACAGATAGAATAGAAGGTTTTACGTATATGCTTTCTGGCACAGCTCTAGTCGACGGCGAAACAAAAGTAAGGCGAGAATTGACATATGCCTTTATCATGCTGCTAAAGCCCTGGGCTATGTGAACAAAGCTTTCAACAACTTTCTTCTCGCTTTCACTTATGTTGAACGTGCAGTTTTTTGGGTTGCTTGCATTCCACAAAGGTCGCCAACAGTCGAGGTTGCCGAAAAGCACATCTTTATTTATGTCTATTTCACCATAGTAGAAAGGAGGTTCAGGTAACTCATAGCTAACTTCTATATAGCTAGAGTTTTCTGGGTCTGATGTAGGGTCTGAATATATTTCTGCAGTGCTATCACCCCAGTGTGTGTCACCATAGCAGTTTAAATAAACAGATACAACATTCGTACCGTTTACAAGTGCATTAGTTATGTCCAACTCGAGCATAGGGTTCATTTCTCCTACTATGTTTCTGTTGCAGTAGTAACCCCTATCACTGTAGCTATAGCAGTATTCGTTGTCTCCATCTTGGTAGAAAGCTGTACCAGAATTTACATATACCTTTACATCAGTTGAATTTCTCCACCTCCCTCCAGTGTAAACTCTTGTATCGTCCACATTTTTACCGTTTAGTTTAAGCTTTGCCGTGACGTTCATTGCATTTTCTGGCACGTAGAACGATACCATGGACCATGCACCTGTCCTACCAACGACATCGTCAAAATAATATCTTTTAGTGAAGCTCCTGTTTGCAGTAAACATATCCTGTAGCAGACTGTACGTCACTATCAGTCTCATACCAGGATGGACATGTGCATTATAATTAGGGCTGCCAAACGCCAAATAGATCGTGTTGCTGCCGGCTACAAGCTCGTTCTTTACGTTTATGTATCCGTATGCGGCTGTTGTAACTTCAGAACCGCTGCTTTCCTCTTGAAGGTAAAGCCAGACAACATCGTTCTTCTTCTGAACACCGTTGACAAAAAGGTTCTGAAACTCTGCTTGAGTTTTAGAAGTTCCAAAATGTACAGAAACGTAAAGGACAGCATCGTATATTGTTATGCCAGTAGGCAGTGAAAATTTCTTGGTAATCTCTACTCTATCAGCAGTCCACCCAGAACCTTCAGGATAAAATGGTATGATTTCTGTCGTGTTTTTCAAGACTTTTGTTGCCCAGGCTCTTGCTATATGCCCAGATATAGGCTTGCCCATTTCATAACCTGACAAGCTTCTGAATGCCACGGCTACCGTATCCTTTTTGGGGCATGGTTTTTCGTAGATAGTTTCGTTCTCGGTTTCCAAACTAAAGCACTTGTTAGATAAACCGTTAAATACTTCTTTTGTTATGTTTTGAGCAACGCTTTCGTTACCAGCATACCAAAAGCTGCCTATCAAGTCTAATATGGTTTTATTTAAATCCTTGCCTTGAATCACACCCTTTTCAATTAAATTTTTTATAGTCGGTGTGTTGCTCATGTCAGCAACAGTAAGTGTGGTGAAAACGTTCATGAGGTCGTTTGCTTCATAGCTTAGCAATTGCAAAGAAGTTTCAGCATATCTCTTCTCAAAAGTTAGTGGAATCATGCTAAGCAATAATAGTGCTATGGACAAACCTATTAGTACATCAGTACTGAATACAAATCCTTTTCCAGATTTCAGTCCCATACTATCGTCTCGATTTTTACGGCTTGGTTGCTAAGCACGCCTATTCTTTCCAATCGGTAAATGTTGGTTGCCGATAAAGGCCGCCTGCCAAATTCAAAGGATATGCCATCACCTGTTAAATTGTACAAAACATTGTACCTACCTAAGTTCATGAAGGACAGAAACTTTTGATAGCCTATGGCATTCAACAGTTCTAGTTTAGTCACGTTTATCCTACCGTCGTTCATAAGTCCAATTTCTGCTACGCTCTCAGCATCCCAGTAGACGGGATATCCCTCCTTGAACCAAACCTCTGAGGCTTTAGTGAGCAGGTTGAATACCTCTTGCTTTGTTCTCGTTTCTTCTATTTCCTTTAGCGAGTATGCCCAGTAGCTAAAAATTATTACCAGAACTACGAAAAAAATGCCCATTGCTACAAAAAAGTCATAGGTGATAGCCTGCCCCTTATTCGACAAACACATCACCTTTTACGTTTTTTATGGTGTTCTCGCCAGGCTTTATGATGCCGGTAATGTTTCTTGTCATGATGCCAGAACTAACACTTCCTTTGCTCCACACAAGCCTTACAGTATAGTCCTTAACTTCTACGGAAAAGTTTGATACACCGTATAGCTTATCGGTCACGTAGAACTTTCTCGAGTAGCCATCGCCAGATTTTAGGGCAAGGTTTATTTCTAAGGCAATCTTGTTTACAGTTTCGTACGCTTCCTTGTATAGTTTCATCTCTTCAAGCTGAACAGATGTTTGATAATTCTGGTATACGACAAAAAAAAGAAGCACTAGTAAAAATGCGATGGCCGAGATAAACTCGACACTAACCTGCGCTAACATTCACACAATCCCTCCAAGCTTTGACGAGCACGTTCTTATACCCAGCCGTGCTTGGTAGGCTACCTGTAACGTTAGTAACAGATATGTAGTACACGTCTGAAGTTCCGGCTGAAGTTTTTACTCTCCAGACTATTAGTTTGCCTATGAACTCTATGCTTTCCACACCTTCGGGTACTAAAATTTCTATTTTTGTTTGCGCTCCTTCGCCAAGCGAGTATATCCAATCTACTGTTTGCCCTAACTTCTCAACAGAATTTTTTGCTAAGGTCAACCTGTTAGTTTCACTGTAGCTTTGAGAAAGGCTGTTTAAGTATATCACGTAAGGGATTAAAACCATAAGAGCGAAGGATACAATTACTAGGTATTCGACGGATATCTGTGACTTCATGAATAGAATTTGTGTTTATCTTCAGTTATTCTTTTTGATGCAGTTTTTTAAAAATCAAGAAATAATCTAATATCATAGCCCCGTCGTCTAGCGGCCAAGGATATCTGGCTCTGGACCAGAGGACGCCAGTTCGAATCTGGCCGGGGCTATTTCTTTTTGCAAGACCAAATTAAAAATATGGACGAGATAGAGCATGCACTAGAGGAGAGAAAAAAGCTTAGAGAAGTGTACAACACGATTGCTGATTGTTGGTCCCATCTGAAGGCCACCCCATGGCCAGAAGTAAAAGCTTTCGCACAAGAATGTAAAGGAACAGTTTTGGACATAGGATGTGGGAACGGTAGAAACCTCATACCATTTTTAGAGAAAGGAATGCAGTGCATAGGCTTTGATTTTTCAAGAAGCATGGTAAGGGAGGCCAAGAAGTTTTTAGCCAAGAAAGGTTTCAGGGCTTATCTGATCGTTGCAGACGTGCTAGAATTGCCGTTTAAGGCTAAACAGTTCGATGCAATTTTATTCAGCCGTGCTCTTCATCACTTACCTACTTCTACGCTTAGGGTAAAAACTTTAAAGCAGGTAAAGCAACTGTTAAGGCCAGAAGGAAAAATTTTGATATCTGTCTGGCGTAGGTACTACCCCCGCTTTATCCAAGACTACCTTGCAAACATTTTTGAAAAAAAGTTCGAGTTTGGTGATACTTACAAAAAATGGACATATGTCGGCAAAGTGTACAAGAGGTTCTTCCATCTGTACAGCAAGGAAGAATTTAAAGAAGAGCTGACTAAGTCTGGCCTAAGGGTCAGCAAGCTCTACAGCGATGACAGCACGCTTATCGCATTCTGCGCCCAGAGTTAGACTTTTCTAAGAGCTTTGTCAGGTAGTTTATCTTGTTTTGAAGAAACTTTAGCTCTTTCACTGACCTGGCCATGAACAACGCTTCTCTCGCTTCAAACAATTCTTCCTCGAGTACGTCTTGTTCTGGTTTCATAATTACTATATGGTAGTAACCCATATTTAAAGATTACTGTTGAGTGGTAACATTCTTAAATAAGTAAACAGCAAGAATAAATGGCAGAAAGATGATTAACTAAATATGGGAAAGAGTCTTTCTAAGCTTCTAAACGAGGTCTATAAAAAGATAAAACCAACCAAAGAACAGGAAAAAAAGTTAAAATCAATTTCTAAAAAGGCTTTAAAACTTACAAACAAACTTTCCCGTCGATATAAGGCAAAAGCTATTCTTGCCGGTAGCATCACTCGCGATACATGGCTACCAGAAAAAATGGAGTTTGACATTTTTGTCCTGTTTCCAGAAAGTACTACAAGAAAGGCCCTAGAAAAAAACGGATTACAGGTAGGCAAATCAGTCATCAGTAGGTTGAACGGTACTTTTGAAATAGCATACGCCGAGCATCCGTACGTTTCTGGCAATGTGGAAGGCGTAGATATAGATATAGTGCCTTGCTATGCTGTTAAGTCGGCTGAGGCTATCAAGTCCGCTGTAGACAGAACGCCTTTTCACGTAAAGTATATAGAAAAGCATCTGAAGATAAATCAGTCGAAGGAGGTTCGCCTTCTCAAACAGTTCCTAAAATCGCATGAAATCTACGGTGCAGATGCAAAGACAGAAGGAATTTCTGGCTATGTGAGCGAACTGCTTATAATTTACTACAAGAATTTTTTGAATTGTTTGAAGGCTGCGACAAAATGGTTGCCCGGAGAAGTTATTGATGTAGAAGGCTTTTACAAGAAGGCTGAGTATAACAAGCTTAGAAAAGAATTCCACGGCAGTACACTAATTCTCATCGATCCAGTAGACAAGCAGAGGAATGCTACTGCTGCTTTGTCAGCAAAAAATTTTTTCAAGTTTACGAACGCAGCGAGGCAGTTTCTAAAAGAGCCAAAAGAAGAAGACTTTTTCAAGAAGCAGTTGCAGCCTATAACAGAGCAAGAGCTTGCCAAAGCATTAGAAGAGAGGGGCACAGATATCCTTGTAGTAAAGTTCATTCCGCCTAAAGTAGTAGCCGACGTTCTATGGCCACAACTAAGGAGGTTTACTGAACGATTGCAAAGCATACTAGAGGAAACCAAGTACGAGTTTAAGGTTTTGAATAAGGATGCTTTCACAGACGAGAAGTTTATGGCAGCTTCTGTTTTTGAGATGGAAGTTGATAGATTGCCATTAGTCCAGAAAATGTTCGGCCCACCAGTGTTCGATTTAGACGATTCTAAAAGGTTTTTGGAAAAGCACGCTAATGATATTACCTACGTGGAAGAAAACAGATGGGTTGCTGAAGTTAAGCGTGAATTCCTGACAGCTAAGGCTAAGCTTGAGGACAGTTTGAAGCAACCGCTAGACATACTGCTTGCTAAAGGAATACCAAATCATATAGCTGAAAGGATTGTTCACGGCTTTGATGTGCTGAACGATAAAGAATCGATAATGAAAGTAGTAGAAAGGAATGCAGATTTCGGTATATTCTTGAGAAAGTTCTTCGAGAAAGAAAAGCTAACCATGTAAACATTAATTTTTCTAGAACAAACTCTATTTATGATTGTAGTCACTTTTTTGGGCACTGTTTCAGGCATTCCAAGCAAAGAAAGGAACCATCCAGCTATAGTAATAGAATACTATGGCGAAGGTAAAAGCACACTCCTTTTTGACTGTGGCGAAGGAACGCAGAAGCAGCTGATGCTTTCTGGCATAAGCTTTATGGACATAGACAAGATTTTCATAACTCACTGGCACGCAGACCATTTTGCTGGGCTGATAGGGCTGATACAAACGATGAATCTTGAGAAAAGAACAAAGGAACTGAAGATATTTGGTCCAGAAGCAGAAAGGTTTGTTTCCG
>Ga0207433_10017034_pt1 | contig 10108 bp, 7 predicted proteins | sample YelNatPaOPGAMG01_FD_187559 | JGI IMG/M metagenome (GOLD analysis project Ga0207433, IMG submission 187559) | Hot spring thermophilic microbial communities from Obsidian Pool, Yellowstone National Park, USA - OP-RAMG-01 (SPAdes) (version 3) | ecosystem: Environmental > Aquatic > Thermal springs >... | reverse complement strand
TTTTTTTGCTTTTTGGTTGGTTTAAAGGAATTTTAAAGAGTATAAGTATCTCTCCTCTGGATGCATCAGTGGGAGGAGGGATTTTTTCAATTCTTTTATACAACTTTATCGATATTGGCATTTTCTTCGAAACTTTTGGATTCTTAACCATGCTTATATTCTCTTTCTTCACAAAAGAAGAAAATACAATTAGAATCCATGGAAGAAAGAAATTGCTTTTTACTTTTTCCTTCTTTGCAATTCTCCTTTTTCCTTTTTGGACCTATTTGACAGAGGATTTTCTCCAGAGGGCAAGTCTGAATTTTGGAGAAGATATTTCATATTCGGAGAGAATATTGATCCTGACAAAAAGGATCAATCCCTTTAATCCAAAGGTTTACTCTTATCTCTCATTTATTGAATCAAAGAAAGGGAATCTTTCTTCATCCTTAGATTATATTGATAAATCAATTTCCCTATACCCTTACTCCCATTCCTTGTATCATGAGAAAGGTATAATTCTTTTAAAAATGAGGAGATACCTTGAAGCATACTTTTCTTTAAGGGAAGCGGAAAAATTGAATCCTTCTTTTATCCCTTACAGGGATGAGAGAAAGAATCTTGAGGATTTTCTTTTCAGGAGCAGGAATGATTGAGAAAGTAATTTTATTTCTGATATGTTTTGCTATATACTTTTTTCCAGACCAAAATCTTGACCCATTATTTTTGACCCTTTTTACTCTGGCAGGAATTCTTCTTGCTAAAAAAGTTTTTTCTCAAAAAATTCAATTCTCCTTAAAGATCAATCTCCTAACCCTTTCCCTTCTGTCCCTCCCCTTTTCTATGTTCATCTCAACCATCTTTTCTTCTTACAAATACCCATCCCTTCTAAGACTTGGAGAAACTGTCCTCCTTTACATTTCCTTCTTTCTATTTTCAATTCTTGAAGAAAAGGAAAAGGATTTTACTCTTAAATTTATTATGATTATCTCCCTTTTCTTTTCCATATTTTCAATCTCTAAATACTTTCTTTACCATCAGCATAGAGCATCGGGAAATTTTGCAAATCCCAATCATTCTGCCTTTGTTCTTTTTTCTGGATTGATCTTAATTTTCTCCCATTTCTTAGAAAAGGAAAAGAAAACTATTATACTTCCTATGCTCCCAATTGTTTTTGCTATTATTCTCAGTAGATCCCGTTCAACCCTTTTTTCTTTTTTTATATTCCTTCCTCTTCTCATCTTTAGCAGAAGGAGAAAAAATAAAACCTTATTATTTCTAATTGTTTCCCTTCTATTAATTTTTATAATTCTTCTCCTTTTCCCAAATCCTTTATCCCAGTATTTTCTCAGAACCCATGATCCTTTCTCCTTCAGAAGAGTTCAAATCTGGACTGCTGGCTTAAGAATGTTTATGGATAACTGGATTGTGGGTGTTGGACCCTATAACTTTTCCTACAGGGTTGAACCTTACAGATTTCCTGAAGAGAGGAGGGCAGCCAGATATGCTATAACTTTTGGTGATGCCCACAATGATTATATCCATCTTCTTACTGAGCTCGGGCTTCTTTCAATTCCCTTTATTTTTGGGATTTTTCTCCTATCATTAAGGATTATAAAAGAGGGGATAAATGGTGAGAACTGTATAAAAAGGGGAACATCATTGGCAATTCTATCTCTATTTTTCAATTCCTTTTTCACCAACTCCATTTTTCATACTTCCATCTCTTTCCTTTTGATTATTCTCCTTTCTAAATTTAAATCTTATGGGAAAGAATCTTTCTCAGTTAAATTTGAAATAAGAAAGCCCTTTAAAATCTTACTAATCTCAGCTTACTTCTTTCTACTTATAAGTGATGGTTTGCTTCCCTTCATCTCCAATAAACTAACTATAAATGGAATAAAAATCTCAAGAACCGAAAGCCTTGAGAAGGGTTTGAAAATTTTAAATATCGCCGATAAAATAACTCCTATAAATTCTTCAGTGAAAAAAGAAATAGGAATAGTTGAAAAAATAATTTACTTAAGAACAAATGATCCTTTTCATCTTTGGCGTTCCGCATCATTCTTGAATGAGAGTATCAGATTGAATCCCTACCAAAGCGATTCCCATAAAGAGCTCGCAGAGCTTTTTACTATTGTCCTGAGGAGAAGAGGATTGGAGGAAAGTTTTAAGATGGCTGAGTTTCACTGGAAAAAGGCTATTTCAATTGCACCCTTCAATCCATTTTATTACTTTAATTTATCCATGCTTTACATTCTAACTTATAGAAATGATGAAGCGGAGAAAACCCTTAAAAAATGTATTGAACTTGAACCCAACTATATAATGGCTCACTATTACCTTTACAAGATCTATGAAGAAAAGGGAGATAGTGAAAAAAGAGAGGAAGAAAGGAAGGAGGTTGTAAGGCTCATTAAAATGTTTGGTAATAAAAATTTTCCAAGCAGATATTTCAATATTCTGTTTTCCGTCCCTCAAAATGTAATTGATGAAATGATGGAAGAAGAGAGATGAAAAGCAAAGAAAAATCTAATTTATTTGAAAATTTTCTTTTGCTTTTTATCCTTTTAAGTGCAATTGCAACTCTAATCATTTACATATATTTTTCTTTCAAGAGATATTTTATCGGGGATGATTTTCCTCTTCTTCTTTCTGCAAAAAATTTAAAAAGTATCTTTCATCCTCTTGGACCCCATTTTAGACCTATTGTCAGAGCCCATTTCCTTTTAAGCAATATTTTTGGGGATTCTCCTGTTTTTTTTAATTTTCTTTCTTTAATTCTCCATTTATTTGCTACCGTTTCCCTTTATTTAGTTTTGAAAGAAGAATATAATAAAAAATTTTCCCTTTTCACATCCCTTATTTTTTTCTCATTATTCGCTTATAATGAAGCAATTTTCTGGGTATCTTCAGTTGGGGTTGTCTATTCCCTTCTTTTCTCCCTTCTTTCAATTTACTATACCAGAAAAGAGAAGTATTTCCTCTCTGTTATATTCTTGCTCCTTTCTTCCTTTTCCTATGAAACATGGCTTGTTCTTCCTCTATACTTCCTTCTTTCCAAGAAAAGAAGCATTACTTTAATAATTTCATCAATTACTCTTTTGGGTTTCCATTCCTTGTTCGCATTATTTTCATCCGAAAAAATCTTATCCTACGGAGGTTTTCCTCCTTTAGATGAAATACCCCTAAGAATCTTATATTATTTTTATAAAAATCTTTTCCCTTTTTCTTATCTTTCGAAGGGGATATTTTTAACAATCGGATTTTTAACTTTCATAGCCCTTTCCCTTTATTCCCTTATTAAATACAGAGAAAAATTTCTCTTACCCTTTCTCTTTTACTTTGTTCCATCAGCAATATTCCTTATGTCCAAATATATTCCTTCAAGATTCTTTTATTTCCCTCTTGTCTCCATTGCTACTCTTCTATCTTGTTCAATTTTCAAGAAAAAACCATGGCGCTATTTGTCTCTTCCCTTTATAATTTATCTTTCAATTCTTTCCCCAGTAATCAATTATCTTGATGGGTTAGATTATCTTGAATACTCAAAATTACATAGAGTTTTTATAGATGAAGGTAGAAGGCTTATGAAGGATTTAAAAGCTGGAGATAAAGTAGTAATTGTCAACAGAGTCTCTCTTCCAATGCCAGAGATAGCAGAGAATTCGGTAAAGGGGAGACCAAAGCTTTTTCTCCATAGATGGAGAGGTATTGGAGGGCTTATTGACCTTAATGTTTTCACAAATTTTATTTTTTGGGAAAAGGGAATGAAAAGTACCCCTATACCAGGGGGAAAGGATTGTAAAATAATTATAATCGGAAATGGAGATTTTGTTTCTGAGTACTCCTTTAAAGTGGAGGAGATAAAATAGTAAGATTACCTACGAGAGCCAGTCTCAGCCAATTCATAAATAAAGGAAATTATCGATAGACTTTCACTTCCTGATACAGGATCTGCTGGTTTGAAAAATCCATTTTCTTTGACACTCATTATTCCGTAACCCACAAGCTTTTCAATCGTGGCTCTCAATGTGTGCTCAAGAGGAACATCTTTAATTTCAGGTTTTCTGTATTCCAATTTACTGTATATGTTTTTACCAAGCCTCTCAAGAACATCTATCAAACGGTAAATCGCAACTGCGAAATTCTGGCGAGATATAAAATCTTCTGGATAAAATGCATGGTTGGGATAGACATCCATTATTTCAAGGGATGTTACCTGAAGAATAAAGTTCTGTGCCCAATGATTGGAAATATCAACAATAATTGGAGGCTTTATATAAAGATCTTTGAAATATTTTTGAAATTTTACTGCTACAAGCCCAGCAAGATCTGCTCTTGTAATTGCTTTCTTATTGGGGATTTCCCTCCAAGGAGTGGGAACCTTTAGAGCAAGAATTCCGTTTTCAGCTTTTAAAAGAAGTTCTTTGATTTCTTTATCCTTTGGATCAATTGATGCCAACTCTCTAAAAATTTCGTATGCCCTTTCGTATTTCTCATATTTCAGATAAAGGACACCAAGCTTTCTCTTAATGGATAAGTTCTCAGGCTGATCCCTTGAAATTATTTCAAGATGGGATATGCATTCCAGCTCTCTCCCTTTTTTCTCGAGAAGTTCCACAAGTTGAAGTCTTACAGAAACAAGTTCTGGTGAATAAAAAAGAACCTCTTCAAGAGATTTTATTCCATTCTCAATATCATTGGAAGATATATAACTGTTTGCTTCTTTAATAGCTCTTTCAGTGTTTACATTTTTCAATCGTTCAAGTCTCAATTTTACATTAACATTTTGAGGGTTTAGACTATATGCTTCTCTCCATTCTGAAAATGCTCCTTTTAAATCCCCTTTCTTTTCAAGAACCTGAGCAAGACCAATATGGGGGGAGGAAACCTCTTTATTGATACTCAGAGCTTTTCTGAACCAAAGCTCAGATTGTTCAAGATTATCCATTAAAAGTAGAGAATAACCCATGGATAGAGAGGTGAAAAAGGAATTGGGATCCATTCTCTTCAGCTTCAGATAAGCCTTTTTTCCTTTTCCTTTTTCTATCAATTCCCATATTTCATAGGAACTATTTCTAACCTGCTGGGGAAGTTCTGCAATTATCTTGTCAGAAATCCTTTCTATTATGTAAATCTCCTTCCTGGGTGTAACACAGGAGAGCAAAAAGATAAAAATAGCAAAGTAAGAATATCTCCTTATCATTTTCATACTCCAAGATGGGAAATAATTTGAGAAAAAATTTCAGGCTTAGCTCCTATCTTTAATTTTATATTCTCCCCATCCTCAAACTTCTCTATCAAAAAACCAATTTTGTATAGTTTGTGCAACAATTCTTTCTTTTCAATTGGAATTTCAAGGGTGAAAAGTTTCATATCTTTAAAAAGTTTCTCATTTATAAGCCATAGAAGATCATCCACTCCTTCTCCTGTTTTTGCAGAGATAAAAACTACATTTTCTTTGTTCCTATTCTTCATCAAAAGTTCATTTTTATTATCAAGTGAATCTATTTTATTGAATACATTTATGACTTTTTCCTTTGGGATCTCCATTTCCTTAAGGATTTCCTCAACAGCATTCACTTCCCTTTCGTAGATTTCAGAGGAAATGTCAATCACATGAAGAATAAGATCAGCTTCCTTTATTTCCTGGAGGGTAGCCTTAAAAGCAGAAACAAGTTCAACAGGAAGCTTTCTGATAAAACCAACAGTATCTGAGATGAGAAAGTAAAAGCCAGAGGGAAGATAGACCCTTCTCAAAAGAGGATCAAGAGTTGTAAAAAGAAGGGAAGATGTTAGAGAGCTTTCTTTGGTAAGATAATTGAAAAGGGTTGTTTTCCCTGCACTGGTATATCCCACAAGTGAAACTGTCGGAATTGAACTTTCTTTTCTCCTTTCCCTTTGTCTCTCTCTCCTTTCAGCAACTTCCTGAATCTCCTTCTTTATTATTGATATCCTCTTTTTTATCCTTCTTTTATCATACTCGAGCTTCTTTTCTCCAGGACCCCTTGTTCCAATACCTCCTCCAAGTCTTGAAAGATAAATTCCTTTTCCCGTCAACCTTGGAAGAAGATAAATGTACTGGGCAAGCTCCACCTGAAGTTTACCTTCTTTACTCCTTGCCCTCTGGGCAAAAATATCCAGAATGAGTTGGGTTCTGTCTATTACTTTACACTCAAGATATTCTTCAAGATGTCTTACCTGGGAAGGCTTTAAATTTTCATCAAAGATGACAAGATCAATACCATCTTTTTTTATTCTTTCCTTTATCTCTTGTACTTTTCCTTCCCCAATCAAAAACTTGGGATCAGGTTCCTCTCTTTTCTGGAGGAAAACATCTTCCACATTTGCTCCAGCAGATATTGCAAGCCACTTTAACTCATTCAGGGAAATTTCAGCCTCAGCCTTTTCCTGAGGCTTAAAGTAAACACCAACTAAGACTGCTTTCTCCATAAAATCTCCTTTTTTACAAACTCAATTATATCCTTTTTTCTTTCTCCTGAAAACCATTTTATCCCCTTTTCTTTCTTAAACCATGTCAACTGCCTCTTTGCATACCTTCTCGTATCTCTCTGGGTAAGTCTAATCCCTTCCTCTAAGCTCATTTCTCCCTTTAAAACTTTTAGCCCCCATTTATAGCCAATTGCCCTAAATGGAGGAGAATTCTCATCAACTCCCCTGGAAATTAAGGATTTAATTTCCTCCAATAATCCATTCTCGAACATTCTCAATGTTCTTTCATTTATCCTTTTGTAAAGTTTTTTTCTTGGAAGGTTAACACCAATTTTTAATCCCTGCCAACCTGCCAAAAATGGCTCTGTGGACTTGAACTGCTCCGAGATTGGAATGGAGGTTAGGTAGAAGACTTCAAGAGCTCTAATTATTCTAACCTTATCCGTTGAAGAAATTTTTTTTGCATACTCAGGATCAACCTCATAAAGCTTTCTCCATAGGTACTCTGTACCATATATTTCCATTTCTTCTGTCAATTTTTTCCTTAAAGCCTCGTCCCTTCCAGGTCCCTTAAAAATACCCTTTGTCAGAACCCTGAAATAGAGCCCTGTCCCACCAACAAGTATTGGTATTTTCCCTCTTTGATTTATATCTTCCATCAATACCACTGCCCTTTTGCCAAATTCTGCCGCTGAAAACCACTCGTGGGGATCAAGAATATCAATTAAATGATGGGGGATCTCTTTCCTTATTTCTAAAGGAACTTTGTCAGTTCCTATATCAAAACCTTTGTAAAACTGAGTAGAATCAAAATTAACGATCTCTCCATCAACTTCCTTTGCAATTTCTATTGATATTAAACTTTTCCCCACCCCTGTTGGTCCGACAATAGCTATGTAAATCTTTTTATTATTCCTCAAAGCAGAAATAAGAATAAAATAGTAAGTATTAATAAAAGAGCAAAGATTTGATATCTCTTCATTTCCTCATTTCATTTATTGTTTTTACAACATAAGACTCATATTTCTGTCCAAGGGTTCTCTTTACCGCATATATCATTGCAATAAGAAACTCATCCAATCTGTGGACAAATTCTTCAAGCCCAAAATTTATGTTGGAAATTATACTTTCAAGATTTAATGAACCATCCTTCTTTAAAGTTACACTTTCAAAAGCCTCAGGAAGGTTTTCTTTAACATCGGAGATGTATTTTTCCAGAATATTCTCTGCAATAGGTCCTATTTCCTTATAAAGACTTCTATAAATAAAAGAAAAGCACTGATTGTATTTATCTATAATCTTTTTTAGATCTTCAGGGGGTGGAACTCTCTCAACTTTCTTTTTCAGAACCTCAAGGGAGCTTAAAAGATAAAGAACTTTCAAGGTTTCCATTTCTGAAAGTTCACTTTCAATACAAATCTTTTCAACATCCTTTGCCCCATCTACCAAGCTCAAAACATAAAGTTCATGGGGTTCAAGATTGCTTGAAGGCTTTCCTTCTAAGTAAAGGACATCAGAAGGGGAGAGGAATTTCACTATAAGAGACCTATTTTTCATATTTCTTATACCTTCAACAACAGCATCTACTATTGGTATTTTTAAAGGAAAGGGAAAAGTTTTATAATCTTCCCCAGAAAATATAAATTCCCCCTCATCCCAATCAAAAACCTGATATACACAATTTAAAGTTTGAGAATGGAAAAGCTCTTTCAGCTCCCTTGGTCCAATTCCTTCCTTTTCCATTAAAAATTTTATTACGGATTTGTTCCTTTCAATTTCAGAAATCACATCCTTTGAAATTCTCCCTCTTTCAAGAAGAATTCCCTCAACTCTGTCTTTAAAATCAGTCGAAGTTGCATGGACAATAAATCCATTATCAACAAATATAGATATTTCTTTATCCCTCCCTTTAATCTTCAATTCTCCTTTCTCTAAGGATTTAGAGAGGGAAATTAGGAGAGCTGGAAAATTAACATCTTTTAAACTACCTTTCTTCTCCATTCTAATTAAATTATCCTCGTTTTATTTTAAAATTTCAAGTTTTCTGCTTTCTATTCCTCTTTCCACTTCATTTTTAAAAGTAGAAAGGAAAGAAGAGTAAAAAAAGAAAGGAATTTGAACATATTTGAATATCCAAAATATTTCACTGCTATTCCAGATAGGGGCGGACCTATGGAAAATCCAAAATCTGTTGAAGCGGTAAATATTCCAAGAGCCTTCCCTTTAGAGTCTTCCTTCACAAGCTTTACTGCCATATAAAGAAGGTTAGGATATATAAATCCCATACCTATTCCGTATATAGCACCCGAAATGGAAAGGATAAGATTGGAAGAGGATTTGGAAATCAAGAAAACACCGAAAGAAAAGATTATAAAGGAGAGGGAAATAAGTTCCATTTTCCCCCAAATTTTGATCTTGCCAGGAAGGAAGAGTCTTATGGAGACAGCAAAAATGGCAGCTGTTGTAAAAAAGACTCCTACAGTAGTTTTCATCTCTTTAACCCAGAGAGGTGTAAAAGTATTAACAGTAGAAACTCCAAAGCCAAGAAGGGATGTAAGGAGAAGAATTATTGGAAATCCCTCTTTCTTTAGAGGTTCGAAAAAACCTCCTCTTCCAATATTATCTTTTTGTTTCAAATCTGGAATTCCAAAAAGGAGAAAAATTGTGACAAAAGAGATTATAAAAGCAAAACAGAAAAAGTAGGAAAAACCTAATTTTTCTATTATTTTTTCCCCTAAAAAAGGCATAAAAATATTTGGAAGAAGGAATGTGACAGATATAAACCCCAATACTCCAGCTTTTTCCTCTTCTTTTGAAAAAAGGACAGAGAGTAAAAGGACTGCAAGGAGAATCGCTGAGAGGGAAAAGCCATGAAAGATTCTTATTATGTAGAGGATGGGTGTTGCTCTTTTTATAAAGGAATAAAGGATAACTGAAGAGGAGAATAGAATTATACCAAAAAATAAAACTTTTTTCGGAGCACCTCTGTCGAGGATACTGCCAATAATGGTTCTTGAAAGAAGGGAAGATATGTAAAAGGAACTTGCAAGAAACCCTATCGAAATTTCCGAAATTCCTATGTTCTTGAAATAGATTGGAAGGAGAAGGAGCAAAGAAGAGGAGCAGTAAACTAAAAGAAGGATAGTTTCAATCAAATAAATTTCTTTACTGAATTTTGTTAACATTCTTTATTATAAAAAATAGACCTAAAACGGTAAAGGGAAATATTTAAGGATTTGGAATCTTTATAGATTTATACTAACTGGACTTTAGCCTTCTTTTAAGTAATTCTTTCTTGTTTTTTGAAATTTAAAAATTAAAACTCTACAAAGGAAAATCTATACTCAATGCCTAAATGGATTCCGAGATAGGTTGTGGCATATTCCTCAGTAAATATGTCGGTGAAAACAAGGTATCCAATTAAATTAAAATCTTCTGTGAGATTATATCTAACCCCTGCTCCTACATTGAATCCAAACTTTGTTTCAGACTCAACCTCATATTCCTCAAAGGCATATCCTCCAAGGTTTCCAAGTCCTAATCCTGCGAATAAATAAGGGGTTAATTTAGCATTTTTTGGGGTGGATAGGTCATAAACACCATTTAAAAAGAATTTATTTATATGCCATCCCTCAGAACCAGAAGATTTAATTCCCAAATAGGGAGAACTCCA
>Ga0207433_10017033_pt1 | contig 10109 bp, 9 predicted proteins | sample YelNatPaOPGAMG01_FD_187559 | JGI IMG/M metagenome (GOLD analysis project Ga0207433, IMG submission 187559) | Hot spring thermophilic microbial communities from Obsidian Pool, Yellowstone National Park, USA - OP-RAMG-01 (SPAdes) (version 3) | ecosystem: Environmental > Aquatic > Thermal springs >... | reverse complement strand
TGTCCATGATCTCTATGGCTCTGTTCAGCTGCTTTTGCGTTAGCCTGTGGAACTCTATGAGTTCATTTTTGCCCTCGTCGGAAAATTCGAGGCCTGCCCCCAGCCACCATTCCCCTTTCTCAAGTAGATTTTTCGAGATAATATCGCCTATCTGTTCCAGTTCCTTGGTGGCAAACATCACCCTGAACACGTTGTCAACCTCCTTGTCGCTTATATCGGCATGGCTGATACGGAGCAGGTAGTCATTCAGTTTGTCGCGAAGAAAGTTCACATGCTCCTCCTTCTCGTGCAGGGTATCAATAATTCCTGGATCTTTTTGGATGAAGAGGTTGATGCTGTCGGCCAGCATCGAATTAACCAGTTGGGCCATGCCCACCAGTTCGCGGCGCGAAACCTCAATGGCTATGGATGGCGACCTTAGCAGGTTGACATCGATAAACCGGGTTTTGAAACGTTGGCGTTTCTCAGGGAAAATAGGCATAACCCAGTCGACAAGACGGGCAAAATAATTGGTAAAGGGCAGTACCAGTAATGCCAAAAGCACATTGTAGATGGTGTGTGCATTAGCAACCTGTCGCGATACGTTTGTAACGGTTCCTCCGGCAAAGGTGTCGACCACATCGGGTGTGAAGAATCGGACAAGTTGAGCAAAGGGATCAATAAGCCAGAATAAAAGAAGTATCCCGATGAATTTGAACACGGCATAAGCCATGGCAACCTTTTTTGCCTCGCGGCCTGCCGCAAAAGCAGCAATTATTCCGGTTACCGCAGTACCCAAATTGGCGCCCATGAGTAAGGGGATCGATCCCTCAAGCGATATCAATCCCTGTGTGGTCATGGTTAGTACAATACCAATAAACGCAGCACTACTCTGAACAATTGCAGTAAGGAATGTCCCAACCAGCACCCCTACAATTGGCTGTTGCACGCTTTCGATTACCCGTAGGAATGGTTCGTAATGCTTTAAGGGCGTCATAGCCCCCGACATCAGGTGCATGCCATAAAAGAGCAAGCCAAATCCTACAAGTGCCTCACCTATGCTCCTTGTAATATGCTTTTTCACAAACACCATAATTGCAAAGCCAAGGGCTACCACCAGCAGCGAGTAATCGGCTAACTTGAACGATATTAGCTGTACTGTGATGGTTGTACCAATGGCTGCGCCCAGTATCATCCCTATGGTTTGTTCAAAGCGGAGCAATCCCGATTGCACAAAACCAACCAGCATCACCGTGGTTGCGCTACTCGATTGGGTTATAACCGTAACCAACGCCCCGAAAAAGGTAGCCACAACCCTGTTCCTCGACATGCGTAGCAGAATTACCCTGAGCTTATCGGCAACGCCGTGACGGAGGCCAACGCTCATTTGGTTAATTCCAATGAAAAAGATTGCTAACCCACCAAGCAATCCTACAAAAAGCATCAGTGCCCAGTTCCGAGCATTGGCGTATGCTGTAAAAATCACAAAGTTTTGCGGCCCCTTGGTTTGGATGCTTGCCGAAACCTGATACTCGCCCTCCTTATCGCCCAGATGGAGATGAGTGCGGGCAAGACCTTGACTATTGGTAAACACTTCGTACCTTTCCAGGAGGTAGCCTTTGGAACCAAAGGGTACTCGAGTTAGTTCGAACGTAACCCTTACTCCGGGTGCAGGGTTGCCTGCCGTATCGGTTACCACAACAATAAATGGATGCTGTAGCCGTTCGCCCGCTCTTGCCCACTGCTCATCGCCTGAGGCTTTCACGCCACTTTCGGCACTGTACTTTTGAATGGTGTAGTACTGGGCATAAATGTTAACACTCCCGCTAAATAGGACAGTTAGCGCAATAATTATAATATGCCTGAATGGTTTTAATCTTTTTAGCATAGACCAATTTACCTAAAAATATTGGCGAAGGCAAGTGTTTTTGTTTTTTTGTTCTAACCCCAATTGTTTTAAGGTGTGAAAATTTGAGTTTGATAGCCCGAAATATAGATTTTATCGTTTTTTAAGATTTGTTTTTACATCGTTTTATGAATATGGGCTAAACAAATACGAAAAACAATTGTTATATGAATAACAAAAAACAATAAACAAAAATGAAAACCTATCTGATAGTAGGAGCTTCGTCGGGCATTGGTAAGGCGCTTAGCGCAATGCTTGCCAAATCGGGTAATATGGTTTATGGTACTTACAATAAGTCAATGGCCCAGACCGAAACAGAAAATATCAAACTTTTCCCTCTGGATGTGGTGGATGAAAACCTCAATCTTGATTTTTTACCCGAAAAGCTCGAAGGCATTGCGTACTGTCCGGGCAGTATCACCCTAAAGCCCTTTGAGCGTATAAAGGCAGCCGACCTAATGTCCGATTTTCAGTTGCAGGTATTAGGGGCAGTAAGGGTGCTGCAAGCGGCATTGCCAAAACTCAGGAATGGCGAGAATCCTTCGGTGGTCCTTTTCTCTACCGTAGCCGTGCAGGTAGGTTTGCCATACCATTCGGTGGTTTCGGTCTCAAAGGGTGCAATAGAAGGGTTAACCAAAGCCCTTGCCGCGGAGTATGCTCCCAGAGTAAGGGTGAATTGTATCGCCCCGTCGCTAACCGATACCCCGTTAGGGTTACCTTTTTTAAACACTGATCAAAAACGCGATGCCGCAAACCAAAGGCATCCGTTGAAGCGAGTAGGAAACCCTGACGACATAGCTGGAATGGCCGAGTTCTTACTCTCCGAAAAATCGGGCTGGATTACGGGTCAGGTAATTCACGTTGATGGAGGCTATTCATCACTGAGGGTTTAAGTAAATCACACTAAATAATTATACTATGAGGTTAATTGACAAATATGTTATTGCGGAACAAAGAGTAGCAAAACTCATGAACAGGTGGAGTATTCTGGCCATAAGAATATCATTTGCTATCATTTTTATTTGGTTTGGAATACTGAAACCGTTTGACGTTTCGTCGGCCGAGGCACTCCTTAAGGCCACAGTGGCTTGGTTACCCTTTGGCACCCCCGACTTTTGGTTGGTGGTAATTGGATGGTGGGAGGTTGCCATTGGTGTGACTTTTCTATTCCCAAAAACAACCAAAATTGCTATTATTTTACTTTTCACGCAGATGGTAGGAACATTTATGCCACTTTTCTTTTTACCGGAGGTGACTTTCCAGAATGGCAACATATTGACTCCTACAATGGAAGGGCAGTACATTATTAAGAACGTGATGATTATTTCAGCAGCACTGGTGCTTGGAGGTAGATACTACAAAAAGGAATCGGCTACGGCTAATTAACATGTTGAAACAATATTTTTTGGAAAATCGCAACTCCAATCAACTTTTTAACAACAAAAACTGGGTTAATGAGATGTTTCCATTACTTTAAAGCGAGGTATGTTTCTTACAGTAACAAATGGAGATAAACATGGTCAATAAAACAATTTTTGCAATATGATTTGACTCTGTATGCTCAACCTTTCCATAACAAATCAATATCAACAGATATGGCTTTCTACCAGTTAATCAGAACACAAAAATTGCCGGTTTCGGTTAATGAAATTTGGAAATTTGTTTCATCTCCAGTAAATTTAAAGGAGATAACTCCCCCACATATGGGATTTAAAATCACTAGCATAAGCAGTGATGGTGAGATGTACGCAGGCATGATAATTTCGTACAAGGTTAGCCCTTTGCCAGGTATAAAACTAAACTGGGTAACCGAAATCACCAATGTGAAGAAGGGCGTTTACTTTGTTGATGAACAAAGAGTAGGTCCCTATTCCATGTGGCACCACGAGCATAGGCTTGAACCAATTGATGGGGGTGTATTGATGACCGATATTGTTACCTACCAGCCTCCCTTTGGAATTTTTGGGGCGCTTGCAAATGGGCTGTTCATTAAGAAACAGTTACAGCGCATTTTTGATTATCGTTTCAAAGCTCTCGAAAAAAGATTTGGAAAATTCAAGCCATGAAAATTCTGCTAACAGGCGTAACCGGATACATCGGCCAAAGGCTTTTGCCCGTTTTACTCGATAGTGGGCACGAGGTTGTTTGTTGCGTTAGGGATAAAAACCGGTTTAACACTAAAAGATACCTGCATCAAAAAATTACTGTGATTGAAGTGGATTTTTTAAAAAAGTCAACTTTAGATCAAATCCCCAACGATATAGATGTGGCTTACTACCTTATCCATTCCATGTCAACACAATCGGGCGATTTTCAGGAACTCGAAGTAATTAGTGCTACCAATTTTAAGGAACGACTGGAACAAACCAATGTAAGTCAGGTAATCTATTTAAGTGGCATCAGTAATGCCGATGCTCTTTCAAAACATCTAACCTCGCGCAGAAATGTCGAAACCATTTTGTCGGGATCAAAGTTTGCGTTAACTACTTTAAGGGCAGGAATTATTGTGGGATCAGGCAGTGCATCGTTTGAAATTATTCGTGATTTAGTTGAAAAGCTGCCCATAATGGTAGCCCCAAAGTGGCTTAACACCAAATGCCAACCCATTGCCATTCGAAATGTGGTAGAATTTTTAGTAGGAGTAATAGGCAAATCGGCTACCTATAACAAAAGTTACGATATTGGAGGCCCCGATATATTGACTTACAAGGAAATGCTTCTTCGTTTTGCCAGGGTTAGGGGATTAAAACGGTACATATTCATTGTTCCGGTGATGACCCCCAAAATATCGTCGTACTGGCTCTATTTCATCACTTCCACCTCATTTGCGCTAGCCAAGAACTTGGTGAATAGCATGAAGGTTGAGGTGATTTGTAAACCCAATAAACTGGCCACCATGCTTGGAATTACCCTAATCGATTACAACACCTCAATAAAGTTAGCTTTTGATACTATTGAGCAAAATCAAGTGCTCTCGAGCTGGAAGGATGCGCAAACAAGCAATGCAATTAGCCAGGGCTTAAGCAAGTATATCGAGGTTCCTGTTCATGGGTGCTATAAGGATATTCGTTCGCGTAAGGTTCAAAATGTTGATGCTGTTATGCAACGTCTGTGGGCAATTGGCGGCAAAACCGGTTGGTATTACGGTAATCTGTTTTGGGAAATTAGGGGTATAATCGACCAGCTTATGGGTGGAGTTGGCATGCGTAGGGGAAGAAAGAGCGATACCGAATTAAATCCAGGCGATGCCCTCGATTTCTGGAGGGTACTCATTGCCGACAAGGAGGGAAAACGTTTGTTGCTTTACGCCGAAATGAAACTACCGGGCGAAGCCTGGTTGGAGTTTAGAATCGATAATAACAATGTTTTAACCCAAACGGCAACCTTTAGGCCACTGGGCTTGCTTGGTAGATTATACTGGTACTCAGTACTTCCCTTTCATTTTTTGATTTTTGGCGGGATGCTAAAACGGATAACCAAAGTTTGACATATAAATTTTTTCACCATTTTTTGAAATAGTAAAAGCCAGACTTTTTGTCCGGCTTTTACTATATTTTGCTTTCTCAAGATTTTTACTCTACATCAACATCTTCCTCAATAAACTTAACACCGTAATTTTCAAGTTCGTTGAGAATTGGGTTGTAAAGATTTGGTTTAGTGGGGACTATTACACCGCGGTCCTTAATTTGGCCGGTAAGTAAAAGCTTGGTGGCAATGGCCAAAGGGGTTCCCACGGTAATCGACATGGCGGTGTGGGTGGTATCCTTTCCAATTATCACCATGGTTGATGTTTTGCGATGCTTCCTCCCCGATAGCTCATAGTCGAAAATATGCTGCATAACAATCATATCCTTATCGTTAGGGCCAAGGGCTAACTTTGGCTCAAGGATATGCTGCAGCAGTTGGGCTGGACTTGCGTTCGGAAGGCCAACGGGTTCATTTTCAAACATGCCAAGCCATTTAAGCTTATTAAATACCACTTCGTCCCGTGTATCGGGAATAATCCTTTTCAGCTTTTCCTCAACGGTTTCGGTGGGGTGGAAGGGAAGGAAACTGTTCAAGAACTCGCGCTTGGTGAGTTTTTCGCTGTTTGCCATTTTGTAGGTGTCGTCGGTCATGCCAAGCTGAACAAACACGTTCCAAGCCTTACTGTATCCGGCGCGGCGCAGAGTGCCTCTTATAATGGTTTGTATATCTTCAATCCCATAAATCTCCCTATACTTAAGCGAATCGCGGTTGGGGTACATCTCAAACTTGCCCAAATCCATGATATTGTATTCTCTTACGCTTGTAAAAAGCCGATGATATGGGGTGTACTTGTATTGTCCGTTCTCAAGGTATTGGGCTACTCCCTGTCCGGCTAGTACCACGTTGCGTGGATTCCACGTAAACTTGTAGTTCCATGGGTTATTATCGCTTTCAGGGGCTATAAGTCCCCCGGTATTGCTAATGAAACCTTTTAGCTTACCGCCCTTTGCCCTAATCTCATCAATTACTCGCATGGCCGACATGTGGTCGATGCCCGGATCAACACCAAGCTCGTTAAGCAGGGCTATGCCCTTTTGTTGGGCTTCCTCGTGTAGCGATTTCATGGTGTCCGATACGTACGATGCGGTAAGCATATGCTTGCCTTGCCTAACGCACTCCTGGGCAACCACCGGATGCATAAATGCTGGTAACAACGATATTACTGCTGTTGCCCACGATACCTCGTCCTGCAGCTGTTTGTTATTGTTGATATCGAATTGAATGGCTTGGCCATTGGGGTGATTATTTACCTTTTGGCGTGCGGTCTCTAACGATAGGTCGCCAACTCTAACAGTCCAGCCCAACACCTTTGAATGGTCGAGCAGGTACTTAATCAAATCCGACGACGATAGCCCTGCTCCTAAAACAAGAATTTTACTCATATCTCAACGTTAGGTTTTGGTTTATAGCTTGTGGTTTAAATTTGCCACCAAACTATAATTTTTTGGGCTGATAAACTATGATTTTGTAAATTTTTTTATGGTTTTCTGCTTACCTTTGGCTTTGTAATTGCTTATGGCATGATTTTACTTTTCATTGGGATATGGGAGTTGGTAGTGATTATTGCGGTAGCAATCCTGCTTATGGATCCCGCAAGTTTGCTAAGCTCTGCCCGATTTATCGGGCGTATTTACCATACCCTGCAAAAGGCTGTTTCCGATATTCGAAGCCAAATCAGCCTTACCAACCTGGACGACAAAGACTCTGAAAACGATGACAACCCCTGCAATAAGCATGCGGGTTAGATTGAGTTCCCTTGCAACACTCTGAATGGCAGTTGATGTTGATAGCTGCTGGCCACAAATTCAATGGAACACCGATTACGCAGGCTGAAAGGATTTACTCAGATAAGAAATCAACGAAACACCAAACACTAAACACCAAACACTAAACACCTTCCCCTTTCCCTTTTTTATCCTTTATCCTTTATCCTTACCCTTTATCCTTTCCCTAAAATGTTTACCTTTGTTGAACTTCATTTTTTATGTGGATTGATGATTAAGGTTGAAAACATAGTAAAATCGTTTGGGCCGCTTACCGTACTCAAGGGCATTACTGTTGAGATTCCCGAGCAAAAAGTAGTTGCCATTGTTGGTCCTAGCGGAGCAGGCAAAACTACCCTTTTGCAGATAATGGGCACGCTTAGCCAGCCGGAAAAAGGTAAAGTGCTTTACAACGGTACCGATGTTACCTCACTAAACGATGCACAGTTAGCCCGTTTCCGTAATAGCCATATTGGCTTTGTGTTCCAGTTCCATCATCTTTTACCCGAGTTTACTGCTCTTGAGAATGTTTGCATGCCTGCACTCATTGCAGGCAAAAGCATGGCCGACGCCTCAAAGCGTGCAAAGGAACTGCTTGAGTTTTTAGGGCTTTCGCACAGGGTTAGCCATAAACCTTCGGAATTATCGGGTGGAGAACAGCAAAGGGTGGCCGTGGCTCGTGCTCTTATCAATAACCCCGTGGTGGTGCTGGCCGATGAACCTTCGGGTAACCTCGATTCGCATAATAAGGAGGAACTGCATAGGTTATTTTTCCACCTACGCGATACCTTTGGGCAAACCTTTGTGGTGGTAACCCACGATAAGGATTTAGCCCGCATGGCCGATTTACAAATCTCCATGAACGATGGTCAAATAGTTTAGCCATGCCTACTCCAAGGTCGTTTGCTGAACTTGCCGATTTGCTTAACAACAGGTATAAACGGTATGCCTGCCCTGCCTTTATCGATGGTGACCCCATTCAAGTACCCCATGGTTTTAAGGGCAAGCACGATATAGAGATAAGCGCTTTGTTGGCAGCAACTTTTGCCTGGGGAAGCCGAAAATCTATTGTCAACAGTGCCCGTAGGCTGATGGATATCATGGGCAACGAACCTTACCAATTTGTGGTTAACTTTTCCAAAGCCGATGAGTATAGGTTGCAAGGCTTTGTCCACCGCACGTTTAGCGCAGCCGATGCGGTTCAGTTTATGTATTTGCTCAGGCACATCTACCACCATTTAGGCGGACTTGAACAGGTGTTTGCTGCGGGCTATAGGAAAAATCAATCGGTTTCCGGTGCCATTCAGGCTTATCGCGATGTTTTTGTTTCATGCGAGGTTCCCACACACACCTTACGGCATGTTCCCAATGTTGCGGCGGGTGCAGCAGCCAAGCGTATAAACATGTTTTTACGTTGGATGGTTCGTCCGGCAACCGAGGGAGTCGATTTTGGGATATGGAGTGCTATCCCAACATCGGCCTTGCTAATCCCGCTCGATTTACATACGGGTCGTGTAGCCCGTAAGTTGGGTTTACTCCAACGCAAGAACGACGATTTTAAAGCTGTTATTGAGCTAACCGAGGCTCTCCGGCAATTCGATTCCGCCGATCCGGTTAAGTACGATTACGCCCTGTTTGGGCTGGGTTTACATGAAAAGTTCTAAATTGTATTGCCGTGGGGAATAGTTACTTTAGGTTCAAGCAGTTTACGGTTCATCAGTCCAACGCTGCAATGCGCGTAAACACCGATGGCGTGCTTTTGGGTGCATGGGCAAATGTTTCGGGAGCCAATCGGATTCTGGACATTGGAACCGGAACGGGTGTAATTGCGCTTATGCTTGCCCAACGCAGCTCCAGTGCACATATCGACGCCATTGAGATTGATGCCCTCTCGGCATCCGATGCCCGAAACAATGTTACCCTATCGCCGTGGGCAAACCGAATCGATGTTATCAATTGCTCCTTTCAGAGTTTTGCCCAATCGGTCAACCATTCATACGATCTAATTGTATCCAATCCTCCATACTTCAATCAATCGCTCAAATCGCCACACGTAGGCCGAAACATCTCGCGCCATTCCGAGAGTCTTCCCTATTCCGATTTGATTGAAGGTGTTAAAAGGTTCCTTGCTCCCGGAGGAAGGTTCTGTGGGGTATTCCCTTACTCTGAGGGCAATGTATTCATTGCCATGGCTGGTGCACATGGCCTTTACTGCACGCAAAAGGTTAACGTGCAGTCGCGCCCCGGCCGAAAGGTGCTAAGGGTTCTGCTTCAGCTGGAGGCTACCAAAAAGCCTGTAACTGAAAGCACCCTCACCATCCACAACCCCGATGGCTCCTACTCCGATGAGTATAAACGATTAACCGGTGATTTTTACTTGGGGTTTTAACGGTTGACGATATGACTAGTGAGGGATTAAATTGTTGTTCAACTTTTTGCCAGCACAAATGATATAAAGATTTCAAATGTTTCAACGAACACGCAAACCCGCATTTGCTATAGCGTTTGTTAACCACAGGTTTTTATTATCATTCTTTCTATAGGGTTTTAAATACGTTCCAGTCTGCTTGTAAGTATTCTACTATTGCCTTACTTATTTAATAGTTGGTCTATTGTGTCCTTAAGTTCGACATATGTTTTTTCTTTGTCAAAACCAGTTATAATTTTTTTGATAACTCTATTTTCATCTAAAATAAAGAATTTAGGCACTGATTGTATGCCATATTTTAGTTTCACGTCATTGTTACAAACCAAGTATTTATAATTAATATGATAGTTTAAAACATGTTTCTTGATAACAGATAAATTATTGTTCCAGGTTTCGATACTTATTATTTCAAGTTCTTGATCTTTATATTGATTCTTGATTTTAATTAAGTATGGAATTGATTGATAGCATGGTCCACACCCAATACCGGTAAACTGAATAATTA
>Ga0207433_10017022_pt1 | contig 10117 bp, 8 predicted proteins | sample YelNatPaOPGAMG01_FD_187559 | JGI IMG/M metagenome (GOLD analysis project Ga0207433, IMG submission 187559) | Hot spring thermophilic microbial communities from Obsidian Pool, Yellowstone National Park, USA - OP-RAMG-01 (SPAdes) (version 3) | ecosystem: Environmental > Aquatic > Thermal springs >... | reverse complement strand
AAAGTATGTTTATGAAATGAGGGAAGAATTTGGAAGGAATTTAGCTAGAGAATATTCTGATTTGCTAAACAAAATAGATGTTGTAATTTCTATGCCAGAAACTGCAGATGACGCTGCTTATGGTTTTCATGAGGAAAGCGGGATAAGGTGGGAAAGAGCGACAAGAAGGCATCGCTACGTTACTGAAAGGGCTTTTATTCTTTTGCCGAATGAAAGACAAAAGACGATTTCAAGGAAGATTAACGTTGTTGAGCAAAAAGTTTTTGGTAAGAATGTTGCAGTTGTAGATGATAGTATAGTAAGAGGAGATACTACAAAAGTGACTGTTAGAAAATTGAGAGAAATGGGAGCAAGAAAAGTTTATGTTTTTGTCACTTTTCCAAGAATAATTGCTCCTTGCTTTTATGGGATAGACATGGCAACTTATGATGAGCTTATAGGTGCAAAGAATGAGCCTGAGGAAATAGCAAAGGTTATAGGAGCAGATGAAGTTTGTTATCAGAGCATAAAAAGTTTTGTAAATGCAACTGGTTTTAAAGAGGAAGAATTGTGCTTAGCTTGTATAACAGGAAGATATCCTACTAAAAAGGCTCAAGAAATTGCTGATTTAGCAAGAAAAGATTTTGAAAATGGAATAAGAAGAGAAAAGAGGATTTATGAGTAGTTTTTGTTTTTTAAACTTTCAAGAATGCTAGTTTGACTAATCAAATTTAATTTTCCTAGTTAATTCACAGGAAGTGAACCTCCATTAAATTTGTATATAAGTGATACACGTGTATCATCCAAGCTTCATTTGCAATCATGGTTCTGCAAAATATTAGAAAAGAAGTTTGTCTTCTAAACCTAAACTTTATATACCTATTTTTTCAAAAATCTTTAAGTGATTTTAGTGGGCGGTAAGCGGATCTAATTCTAAATTTTTATTTACTCCAATTTCTAAGGTGAATTTATGAAAGAAGAGGAAATAATGAAGTTTTGGGAAGAAAACAGAATTTATGAAAAGCTTAAAGAATTGAGAAAAGATGGGAAAAAATTCTTTTTCTTAGACGGCCCACCTTACGCTACTGGTTCAATTCATGTCGGTACTGCTTTCAACAAAGTAATAAAAGATTGTTTCTTAAGGTTTTTCAGGATGCAAGGTTTTAACGTTTGGGACCAGCCAGGTTATGATTGCCATGGCGTGCCAATAGAAAATAAAGTTGAGAAAAAACTTGAATTCAAGTCAAAAAAAGATATAGAAAAGTTTGGCGTTGAAAATTTCATAAAAGAGTGCAAGAAGTTTGCAACTGAATTTATAGATACGATGAACAATCAATTCAAAAATCTTGGAGTTTGGATGGACTGGAAAAATCCTTACTTAACTTTAACTAACGAGTATATAGAAGGTGCTTGGTTTACTTTTAAAAAAGCTTTTGAAAAGGGTTTGCTTTACAAGGGAAGCTATCCGACGCATGTATGCCCAAAATGTGAAACAGTTGTTGCTTATAATGAAATTGAATATTCAAAGTTAACAGACCCTTCTATATACATCAAATTTAAAGTCAAAAATAAAGAGAAGGAATACTTGCTTATATGGACAACAACTCCTTGGACTTTACCAGCAAACACTGGAGTTATGGCAAAGCCTGACGCAGACTATGTAAAAGTTAAGGTTAAAGATGAAATCCTGATAATTGCTAAGCCTTTGGTCGAAACAGTTTTGAAAAAAGTGGGAATAGAAGAGTTTGAAATTCTAGAAGTTCTGAAAGGAAAAGAGTTAGAAGGTTTGGAATACGAACCTCCTTTGATTGGTTTATTCCCCTTTATTGAAAATTTAAAGAATGGTTTTAGGGTCGTTCTTTCAGACCAGTTTGTAACTTTAGAAGAAGGTACTGGCTTAGTCCACACAGCTCCAGGTCATGGACAAGAAGATTATAAAGTTGGTTTAGAAACTGGTTTGCCAGCTGTTTCTCCTGTTAAAATGGACGGAACTTACGATGAAAGCTGTGGGGAATATGCAGGAATTTTTGTTAAGGATGCAGACAAAAAAATAATCGAAGAATTAAGAAAAAGAGGTTTGCTTTTCCATGAGGAAAAAATTACTCACGATTATCCATTATGCTGGAGGTGCGATTCTCCTTTATTACTAATCTTAACTTCTCAATGGTTCTTTAAGGTTACTGCAATAAGGGAAAAGCTTTTGGAAGAAAATGAAAAGATAAAATGGGTTCCTGAATGGGCAAAGCAAAGGTTTAGAAACTGGCTTGAAAGTCTTGGGGATTGGCCAATTTCGAGGCAAAGATACTGGGGAATTCCTTTACCAATATGGGTTTGTGAATGCGGAAACGTTAAAGTAATAGGTTCAACAAAAGAATTGCCTTTTGTTCCTAAAGATTTACACAAGCCTTATATCGATGAAGTTCTTTTAGATTGTGAAAAATGTGGAAAAAAGATGAAAAGAGTTACTGAAATTCTTGATGTATGGTTTGATTCTGGTGTAGCACCTTGGGCATCCTTAGGCTATCCAGGAAAAAAAGAACTTTTTGAAAAGATGTTTCCTGCAGACTTTATTCTTGAAGGTCCAGACCAAATTAGAGGATGGTGGAATTCTTTGCTAATAACTAGTGTTATGAGTTTTGATAGGGCTTCTTTCAAGAGTGTTTTGTTCCACGGTTTTGTTTTGGACGTTCATGGATTAAAAATGTCAAAAAGTGTTGGCAATATAGTAACAACAGAAGAAGTTATAGAAAAGTATGGAAGGGATGTTTTAAGACTTTACTATTTGCTAAGCCAGCCTTGGGACGATTATTATTTCAAGTGGCAAGATGTAGAAGAAATTGCAAAATCTTTTCTTATAGTTAAGAATGCGTTTAACTTTGTTAAGACTTATGTCAAAAGTTTTGAAAAAGTTAGGAAGTTGAAAGAAGAAGATAGGTGGATAATTTCAAGACTTAATTCTTTGATCCAAGATTGCGAGAATAACTTTTTGAATTATCATTCATTCAAAGCTGCTCAAGAAATAATCGATTTTATTCTAAACGATTTTTCAAGATGGTACATTAAGCTAATAAGAGATAGAGTCTGGCCTGATTATAAAGGAAAGGATAAAAAGGCAGCTTTCTTCACTTTATTAACAGTAACAGAAAATCTTGCAAAACTTTTAGCACCATTTACTCCTTTTCTAGCAGAAGAAGTTTACCAAGAAGTTGTTAAACCTTTGAAAGGAGGAGAAGAGTCTGTTCACCTTTGTCTTTGGCCAAAAGCGAACAAAAAACTTATAGATAAAAAGCTGGAAGAAGAAATGGAAGTTGCTAAGAAAATTTTTGAGGCTTGCAGTTCAGCAAGACAAAAGGCAAAGGTTAAGCTAAGATGGCCAGTTCAAGAGATTCTTGTTCTTTCAAAAGATGAAAAAGTTTCTTCAACAGTTGAAAGATTGAAAGAAGTTTTGCTTTTCATTTGCAATTCAAAAGAAATTAAGCTGGTAGAAGAGGAACCTAAAGATTATTGTGAAGCAACTTTCGATTATGGTAAAATTTTTGTTAACCCCAAGCTTGACGAAAGACTTTTAGAAGAGGCTTTGATAAAAGAGTTAACAAGAAAAATTCAAGAAATGAGGAAGAAAAATGGGTTTAAAGTTGAGGAAAAAATTGCCCTAACTTTAAATTCTGATGAAAAAACTAACGAAGCTATTAAAAAATATTTTAAGGAATTGAAAAAGGAAGTTGGTGCAGCCAAAATTTCTGTTGGAAAAATTAAAGGAGAATTTCAAGATGTTTTAGAATTTGAGGAAAAGAAAGTTCAAATAGGTTTTGAAAGGTTACTACCAAAGTGAGTCAAAATACTATTTATTTTTTTCTAGTTTTTCCTAAAAATTATGCTCGAACTCAAGAAAAATTTATTCACTATTCTTTGTTTCCTTTGCTCTCTTCTCGGCTTATTATTGATTTATTTTTCTGCTCTAAAAATTCAACCTCAAGAAGTGAGTTTAAGTGAAATAAACTTTGAATTTTTAGGGAGAACTGTAAAAACGAGTGGAAAAATAGTTTATAAAAATTCTTATCCTTCAGGCCATGTTTTCCTAACAATTTCTGATGGAAAGAAAAAATTGCAAGTTCCTCTCTTTTCAGGTTTTATGGAAAAGTTAAGTGAAACAATTAGTGAAGATGAGTTGAAAGAAGGAAGAAGAATAACTGTTACTGGAACTGTTAGCGAGTATAAAGGGGAGCTTCAAGTAATTCCAAGAAAAGTTGAGGACATAAAAGTTGATTCTTATGATTTTTGAAACTTTACTTTTTTGTTTGCTTGGAATTCTCTTTGGCTTAATTTGTGGTTTAGTTCCAGGGTTTCATGTAAATCTTTTGATTCCAATAATTCTCTCTTTTTCATTTTTCATCAAAAACCCTTACTTCCTAGCAGTTTTAATAGTTTCAACAGCAATATCAGAAATTTTCATAAACTTTATTCCTTCAATATTCCTTGGAGCTCCGGACGAAGACACAAGCCTTTCTGTTCTTCCTGGCCATAGACTTTTGCTAGAAGGAAGAGGTTATGAAGCAATTAAACTAACTGCCTTAGGTGGAATTTTATCTTTAATCCTAAGCTTAATCTTTATTTCCCTCTTTGGAAATGCTTTTGTCTATCTTTATGAAATTTCTCGCCCTTACGTTCATTACCTAATAGCTTTTGTTGTAATTCTCATGATTATTTCCGAAAAAAAGTTAAGGAAAATTCTTTCTGCCATTTTAATAATTTTTCTTTCAGGGTTTCTTGGAATAATAACTCTTAACTCTTCCCTAATTTCTCAACAAAACGTTCTTTTTCCAATTTTGACAGGACTTTTTGGTTTAAGCACTCTTATTCTAAGCATAACTGAAAGGGCTTTTATTCCAAAGCAAGAAGAAGACTTTAACCTAAAAATTTCTTCCTTTCAAATAATTAAGTCAGTAATCTTGGGTTGCTTTGCTGGTATTTTGGTTGGCCTGCTTCCAGCAATAGGAGTTTCTCAAGCTGCTGTAATGGTTCAGTATTTAGGAAGGGCAAACGACCCAAGAAGCTTTTTAATCACAGTTTCTGGAATAAACGTGGGAAATGAAATTTTTTCTCTCGTTAATTTATTTTTAGTCGGAAACCCAAGAAGTGGAAGTAGCGTTGCAGTTCAAAGAATTTTAAGCGAGTTAAACTTTTACGATATAGTTTACCTTATCGGCTCAATTTGCTTCTCTGCAGGAATAGCCTCTGCTTTAACTTTATTCTTGGGTAAAAAAATTCCAAAATTTTTAGAGAAATTGAACTACAGAAAACTTTGCATTTTTGTTTTAATTTTTATTTTGCTCCTTATTTTCTTGATAACAGGATTTTTCGGCTTGCTTATAGCTTTTGCTTCAACTAGCATAGGATTGCTTTGTGCAAAATTGGAGATTAAACGCTCGCATTGCATGGGTTGTTTGCTCATTCCTTCAATTCTTTATTTCAGTGGGCTTAACCCTTTTGTTCTTTCAATCCTTGGAATTTAAGGATAAATTTTTAATTCAAGCAAATTCTTTAAAGTAAAAAGCTAAAAGTGATATTATGATAGATTCGAAGAAATTGATTGAAATGTACATAGAATTTTTTAAGGAAAAAAATCACAAAGTTATTCCAAACGTTTCTCTAGTTCCTGAGCACGACCCTACAGTTTTGTTTACTCCTGCAGGCATGCACCCTTTAATTCCTTATCTTTTAGGTCAGCCTCATCCTTTAGGGAAAAGGTTTGTTAACGTTCAAAAATGTTTGAGAACTGATGATATAGAAAAGGTTGGCGATGCTTTTCATCTTACTTTTTTTGAGATGCTTGGGAATTGGTCCTTGGGAGATTATTTCAAAAAGGAATCGATAAGCTGGAGTCTTGAATTTTTAACAAGCAAAAAATGGTTGGGTTTGGATAAAGAAAAAATTTATGTTACTGTTTTTGCTGGTGATAAAGAATTGCCAAAAGATGAGGAAAGTGCAAGAATATGGCAAGAGCTAGGAATTCCTAAGCAAAGAATTTTTTTCCTTTCTAGAGAGGAAAATTTCTGGGGGCCTGTAGGCTTAACAGGACCATGCGGTCCTTGCACAGAAATTTTTTATGATTCTGGAAAGGAACCTTGCAGCAAAGATTGCAGGCCTGGATGTAACTGTGGAAAATACTTTGAGCTTTGGAATAACGTTTTTATGGAGTACAATAAAACCAAAGAAGGAAAGTTTGAACCTCTAAAACAAAAGAATGTTGATACTGGGATGGGAGTTGAAAGGACTGTTGCAATATTGCAAAAAAGAAAAAGTGTTTATGAAATTGAAACTTTAAAGCCAATATACGAAAAGATAAAGGAAATCGCAGGAATAGAAAAAGAAGATGAAAAGCAGCGAACTTCAATGAGAATAATTACTGACCATTTAAGAGCTTCTGTTTTTATCCTTGGTGATGAAAATCCTGTTCTACCAAGCAACGTTGATAGAGGCTATATTCTAAGAAGGTTGATAAGAAGAGCTATAAGACACGGAAAGCTTTTGGGAATAGAGAAAGAGTTTTTGGGAGAAATAGCAAAAGTAGTTGTAGAAGTTTACAAGGAAAGGTATCCTTTACTCAAAGAAAAGGAAAATTTCATTTTTGAAGAGCTAAAGAAAGAGGAGAACAAGTTTAGAAGCACTCTTTCAAGAGGTTTGAAAAAGTTTGAAGAGTTTGCTAAAAACAAGAAAATAAGTGGAAAGGATGCTTTTCTTCTGTTCCAGAGCTTTGGTTTTCCTTTTGAAATTACAAAAGAGCTAGCAAAAGAAAGAGGAATAGAAGTTGATGAGGAAGGATTCTGGAAAGAATACGAAAAGCATAAGGAAATCTCAAGAAAAGGGGCAGAGAAAAAGTTTAAGGGAGGGCTAATAGATGCTTCTGAACAAACTATCAAGCTTCATACAGCAACTCATTTACTAAACGAAGCTTTGAGAAGAGTTTTAAACAGAAGAGATATAGTTCAAAAAGGTTCAAACATAACTCCTGAAAGGTTAAGGTTTGACTTTAACTTTGAAAGAAAATTGACTGAAGAAGAAATTAAAAAAGTTGAGGATTTGGTTAACGAGCAAATTAAAAAAGGATTGCCTGTTTGGAGGGAAGAAATGACTGTTGAGGAAGCAAAAAAAAGAGGAGCTCAAGCAGTTTTTGAGCATAAGTATGGGGAAAAGGTTTCTGTCTATTTTATAGGGGATTTTTCTGTTGAGGTTTGTGGTGGCCCTCATGTCAAAAACACAAAAGAATTGGGAAGGTTTAAAATAATTAAGGAAGAAGGAGTTGCTGCTGGAATAAGAAGGATAAAAGCTATTCTTGAAAGCTGAACTGTTCTTTTGTTAAAAGATGAGGATAAGTGTATGGATTGGACCCGTTAACTTAGAGCTATCTGTGTCTAAGCTAATTGCATTAGCTTTCTATATAATCTATGTAAATTCTTATCCCATCCCTAAAAGATAAGCTTAAATATATGTTCTTATAAAAGAACAATTGTTCTTAAAAAGGAACGATAAAATGTTGATAGAAAAAATATTTCAAGGTAAGTATAGCATACCAATTTTGAAGACCATAATTTCTAACCCTGATGGTTGTAGTATAACAGAAATAGCCAAAGGATTAAAAATATCTAAGTCAGTAGTTTTTAAAAACATAAACCTTTTAAGAGAAGAAAACATTCTTATATCCTTCTCAAAAGGTAAAAGTAAGCTTTACAAACTGAACGAAGAGAACTATTTTGTAAGAGAACTTGTTAAAAAAGTCTTTGAGTTAGAAGATGAAGTCATGAATAAAGTTAAGAATGTCATAATCAAAAAAATAAAAAAAATTAGAGCTCTATCAGTTATGCTCTATGGCTCATTTTTAACTCCAAGATTTGATTTCAAAAGTGATGTAGACCTTATGATAATAGTCAAAAATAAGGGTAAAGTAAAAAGGGAAATTGAAAATTTAACTAAGTTTTTTGCTGATAAAGGGTTAATTTTGTTAGTCGACGTTATAGAGTTAGCAGAGTTTAAAAGATTGTATAAAATAAAAGAACCTTTGATTATAAGTATAATTAAAAATGGAATATTGCTTGCAGGAAAGCATCCTCTAGAGTTGGTTTGATGAGAGAAGAAGTTAAGGAGAATGCTAAAATAAGGCTTAAAGATGCTTTAGAATTTTTAGAGAGTGCAAAAAGAAATTTTGAGGAAGGTAGGTATAAATCTGCTTTGCTTGATAGCGGGGATGCTGCTATTGCTGCTAACGATGCTCTTACTATATTTTTTCTTGAAAAAGTAGCAAGCAGAGACCATCAGGAAGCTTTTTTTCTACACAAAGAAGTTGGTAAAAGGATAAATGAAAATAGATTAAGTCTTCTTCAAACTCTTATAACAGCAAGACATCAAAAGGGTTACAGAGTTGTTATCGTTTCTAAGGCTTTAGCAGAAGAAAACATAAAGAATGCGATTAAATTTGTAAATTGGGTTGTTGAAAAATTGAGAAAGGAAGGTGTTGAAGTATAAATTACAGTCTCTAGTCTCACTAATACTGCTTAACTTAAAAAATAAATGCGCATAGTAAATGTTATTGAATCAGCCTTACACCTTTAACATTTGGTAAAAAGTTACGAGCAAAAAATTAAGATGATAAAAATAACTTTCTCATAAAAAATAATTTGTTATTTTCATAAAAAACTAGACTTTGGGAAGAATTATTAGCATTTCTTTTGGGTCACCTATTGCCAAATAATTTCCCTCAAGATAAAGCTTTCCAACAAAAGCTGAAGTTATTGCATCAAGCTCATGCTCGCTTATTTCTTTTTTTATCCCTTTTATCCCAATTTTGATCAAGCCTTTTCTCAATTTCTCTTTTTCTTTTCTTCTTGGAATTTTTAGAATATCTTGAGCTGCCCCAGGAAAGCTTTCTATAACTTCAAACCCCATTTTTTCAAAAATTTTTTTCAGCCTAATTCCTCTTTCAGTTAATTTTCTCATAGGCCCAAGAGTTATTGGGAAAAATTTTATTTTCATTTTCAAAAGCTCTTTATCACATTCTCTTAAATGAGGATAATTTTTATATTTTTTTGAAAGGCTTGGCCTTCCTTTTGGTAAGGCTAAGGGAGCATCTATACTTATTACTTCAGGCTTAACCTTTTTTACTTCTTCAATTATTTCTTCATCCTTAAAGAGAATGCAAGTTTCTGCTCTTAACTTTTCATCAAGAACACAAAAACCAGTTTCTCTTTTCTCACTTCCAGCCAAATCTATTCCTACAACTTTCATGTCAAACCTTCTAGAACGCAAGCAGCAGGAGGTCTAAGCATCAATTCGCAAAAAGATTGGGTTATTTCATCCTTACTAGCATTTTCCAGAATATTTTGCCCTCTATAACTTCTTATTATTATTTTTGTTGAGTTAGATTCCAATTCTTCTAGTAAAATTTGATTCGAATTTTGATTTGCAAAATTTTCCAAATAATTTTTTATTTCCAAGCAATCAATACAGTTTTTTTGATAATAAGCTTTAACTATTGTTACTCCCCTTTCCAAAAGAAATCTTTCCTCATTTATTCCCAACTCATAATCTATTATGTTTTTTTCTGGAAGTTTTATAGCAGAACCTGTTGGCTTAAGAAATGCTTCTATTCCCATTATTATGCTTGAGCCAAGCATTAGAAATACCATTACCAAAGTAAGAATCAACGTTTTATTTATCTTTATCTTCATGAAGAAATTTATTTTCTTTTAACATATTTAAATATAGAGAGAATGGTTCTTGAAAAGCTGGTTCCGTTAAAATCAGCAATAAAAAACCCTTGGCTAATGCTAGTTAACGGAGCAATTGTTTCTTTAGCCTGCCTTTTCATAGCTTCCATTGTTTTTGAATCTTCTGTTGGTTTAATGACAAACCTTTTAATAACTATTGCGATGATGCCTTTTATGCTAAAGCTTATAAGCTATCATGAAGCAAGGGAAGAAGAAGTGATAGAAAGAGAAACTTCCTTTTTAAAAAGACATGCAGATATTTTGAAAGTATACGCAGCTTTTTCTGCTGGCATAGTTATTGCCCTTTCTTTAGCTTACGTTCTTCTTCCAGAAACAACAAGCTACAAACTTTTTAAGGATCAAATCGATACAATAAA
>Ga0207433_10017017_pt1 | contig 10117 bp, 9 predicted proteins | sample YelNatPaOPGAMG01_FD_187559 | JGI IMG/M metagenome (GOLD analysis project Ga0207433, IMG submission 187559) | Hot spring thermophilic microbial communities from Obsidian Pool, Yellowstone National Park, USA - OP-RAMG-01 (SPAdes) (version 3) | ecosystem: Environmental > Aquatic > Thermal springs >... | reverse complement strand
TTTAATGCTGCAAAGAGTTGATAGAAGTTTTATATTTATCTGTTGTTTTAGGCACATTTTTTGAGTTTCCTTTAAAAGGAAAGCAGGTTATAAGCAGATGTATGAAGAAATAGAAGGAACTTCGTTATTATGAAAGGAGAAAAATTTTATGCCCGAAATTAAAGTTTATCTTGTTCCACCCAAGCCACCTGAAGATAAGTGGAAAGCTTATTCTCCTGCTTTCCCCAGTTGCATTGCCTGGGGAGATACTAAGCAAAAAGCTTTTGAGGAGTTTCAGAAGATGTTAAATAAGTTTTTGGATTCTCTTGAGAAATTTGTTAAAGAGTTTAAGCTTTAAACCTTATATGTCATAGAGTAAAAAAATATAAAAAAATTTTTTAAAAACTCTTGACAAAAATAGACTAAACTATTATAATATAACTAGACATAAGAAGGGAGGTGTAAAAAAATGAGATATATGGATAGATGGATGCCATTTGCAAGGGAGATGGATATATTCCACAACGAATTACAGCGATTGTTTGATGAGTTCTTTGCTAGCCCTGCTGAAAGAACAAAAATGGCACCAGCTACCTGGATACCTACGGCAGACCTTTCTGAAACCCCCGAAGAGTTTATTCTCAGAGCAGAATTGCCAGGTATTAAGCAGGAAGACGTAGATATTACTTTAACTGATGATACAGTTTCTATTAAAGGTGAGAGAAAGAAAGAAGAAGAAGTAAAAGGTGAGAATTATATTAGGTTAGAGAGAAGCTATGGCTCCTTCTATAGAAGTTTCAAATTATCCACACCTGTAGATGCAGACAAAGTTAAAGCATCTTATAAGGATGGAGTTTTGGAAGTAAGATTACCCAAGACCGAAAAAGTTAAGCCCAAAAAGATAAAAATTGAGTAATAAAAAACAGCACAGGGGAGGCAATTTCAGTTGTCTCCCCCTCTTTTTTTATATGGAGATGAGCGGATTCGAACCGCCGACCTCTTCCGTGCGAGGGAAGCGCTCTCCCTACTGAGCTACATCCCCTTTTCGTTTAAGTTTTTCTATAAAATAAAGAATACCCGGGCAATCAAATAGCTCAAAATCACTTTTATCTCTATAGTTTAAAGCATATTTCCTTCTAAGGGCAACTTCACGATTAAAATTCCTCTCGTAAGTAATTGTATCAAATACTTTTTCACAAATTCTACTTTTATCTTCATTAATATTCTTTTTTAATACCTCTTCTACTATTTCTTTTATTCTTGTAATAACAGTTTTTGTTACCTCTATCCATTGTTTAGCTCTTACACTGTTGAGAGTGTGGCCATAGCCTGTCCTAACTATATTAAATGGAATCTGAAGCAGTTTCTCTAATGAGAGCAAGTATTCATCTCCATAAAAAAAATATGGTAAAGGACTTAAAAAGTTAGCCTCCTCATAACTTTCTCCCTGGGGCTGAAGTAAATCTCCAACAAAAAGCACCTCTTCTTCAGGTAACCAGATGCTTAAATCATCTTTTGTTTTACTTGGACCAGGAGTTGAAAGAAATTTTATCTCTATTCCATCTAAGTTTATAAGTAAATCTCCATTTATTTTTATTAAATCGCCCTCCACCAGAGGAGAATTTAAGTGAGTAATTATAGTATAGTTTACAAAATCTTTTATGCGAGAACGACGAATTCTTGCCAATGTTTCTAAATTAAATATGTGTTCCTTTTGTGAATTAATTAAAATGACGTATTTTATAGGTTTACCAGTTTCTTCCCATAGTTCATATGCTTCTAGCAGTGAACCTGATAATTTTCGTTTCCCATCTAGCTTCTTAATTACTTCATCATCTCCAGGGTCTATTAATATTAATCCCCGCTCCCCTTCAACAACACTTGTTTTAAATTGTGTTATATAAACTTTAGGAGAGATTTTTTTCATTTTATCACAAACCACTCCCTTCATATAACTTGCTTTTAAAATCCAGGGGTAATTGTTGAGCTTCAAAACCAGGTGTATAAGTAAAGTCTTCTGGAACTGCACAAACCGCAGGGGTACCATTTAGAAATGTTATGCCCGCAACCAGTTTATAACTACCTTTACTGGTAAGGGGAAAAGAAAATGATTTTTCCTCTCCAGAAGCTTTTATATAAATTTTTAAATCTACATTGGTTTCAGGAATTTCTTCAAGCGTTACAGGGTGAATAGAACGAAATACCACTACTGTAATTACATAAACTTCTCCTGTAGGAGGTGTGGCATTTCTTAAAGTGATAATTTCTGGTAGATTTGGATTTCTTCCCGAAGCTGTATCTCCAAAACCTGCATTATTATCTATCTCCAGTGTTGCTTTGCCATAAATTCCCCAGTCTCTCTCTTTGTCCATAAAATAACAATCACTTCTATCTCTGCTTCTACTGTTGGTTGTTCCTCCTGGTTTTGTAAGGTGTAAATCTAAATCTGCAAGAGTATCCCAGCGTAATTCAATCTTTATCTGCTCTTCACAGGGAGTTGGAGTAGGCGTAGGGATAAGAACTTCGTTTTTACTTCCTCCTCCACAATTATTTTCTATAATTAACAATATAATGAGAATTATAATTAAAAAATGCTTTTTCATATTTTTATTGTTACGCTACTAACAGAAAAATTCCTTTGATAAGAAGGTAAATTTTAAACTTTTACGAATTTTCTTTAAGAACTTTAATCAGAATTTACTTAAGGAGAGCGATAACAAACTGTTAAAAAGAGAGATAACTTTTCATCCAGTAATAAAAATACCAGAAGATAGAAAGAAAATATATTTTTATTTTGAAGGGAAACAACTTTGGGGATATGAAGGAGATAGTATTGCATCTGCTTTATACAGGCAGGGGATAACAATTTTTGGTTACACAGTAAAGGAGGATAGGGCAAGAGGATTCTTTTGTGCACAGGGCAATTGTGCAGCTTGTTTAATGGAAGTAGATGGAATACCAAATGTGCGTGTATGCAAAGAAAGAGTTAAGCCTGGGATTAATGTAGTCAGGCAAATGGGTAAGGGAGATTTAAGCCTTTTAGCAGATAGAGCAAAAGAGAAATTTTCTACATTTTCTCTATCTACCTCTCCCCAAGAAGTAGATATAGTAGTAGTAGGTGGTGGACCAGCGGGGTTGAGTGCTACCATAAAAGCAGGAGAACTGGGAGCAAAGGTAATTTTAATTGATAATAACTGGAAATTGGGAGGACAGCTTGTAAAACAGACGCATAAGTTTTTTGGCTCTCAAAGGCATTATGCAGGAATTAGAGGGGTAGAAATTGCAGAACTGCTTCTTAAAAAGGTAAAAGCACTTCCCACTGTAGATATCTGGCTTGAAAGTGATGTAGTAGGATTTTATGAAGATAGGATTTTGGGAGTGCTTCGTAATAGAAAAGAGCTTGTAGCACTGCGACCGCAAGGCATTATTCTAGCAACTGGAGCAAGAGAGAATATGTTGGCTTTTCCTGGCAACACATTACCCGGAGTATATGGAGCAGGAGCTTGTCAGACTTTAATGAATGAGTATTTAGTTCGCCCTGGCACCAGTGCCCTTATTGTTGGAGCAGGGAATGTAGGTTTGATTTTAGCTTATCAGTTTTTACAGGCTGGAATTGAAGTTAAAGCCATTGTAGAGGCACAATCAAAGGTAGGAGGTTATTATGTCCATCTGGCGAAGGTAAATCGGCTTGGTGTGCCTGTTTTACTTAAGACCACAATAATGAGAGCTTTGGGAAAAGAAAAGGTAGAAGGAGCAGTGGTAGTTAGTCTGGATGAAGAATTTAAACCTTTAGAAGGTTCAGAAAGGGAATTTTCGGTAGACCTTATTGCACTTGCGGTAGGACTTACTCCGAGTGCTGAATTATGTTGGCAGGCAGGTTGTGGCATGAATTACATACCTGAGCTTGGAGGTTATGTGCCGTGGCATAATGAGAATATGGAGACTACAATTAAAGGTGTATATGTAGCTGGTGACCTTTCTGGAATAGAAGAAGCTTCTACAGCAATCCTGGAAGGAGAGCTGGCAGGAGTGCATTGTGCTTATAGCTTAGGCCTTGGAGATGAAAAGGAAAACGAAGAAAAGATTGCATCTTTAAAAAATGAGCTAGCTCTCTTTAGACAGGGGCCTAGTAGCTGGCATATCCTGAAGGGAAAAGCTAAAATGCTTAAAAAGACCTTGGAGCAAAAAGAGTTTATCTATCCTCCACCTCCAGAAGTAAAATCAACTAAAAAGCGATATATACTGCTTGAATGCCCTCAACCTATTCCCTGTAATCCCTGCGAGAAGGTATGTCCTAGAGGAAGCATAAAAATAGGAGATGATATAAATGCTCTGCCGTATTTTATACCTGATTTGTGCAATGGTTGTGGTATTTGTGTATCTTCCTGTCCAGGATTGGCAATTTTTTTAGTAGAAGAAATAGATGAAAATATTAGCAAAATAACCATTCCCTGGGAACAGAAGTTGCTTCCAGAGGGAACCCGGGTAGAGGTTTTAGATAGCAAAGGTAAATATCTTGGTATTGGAGAGATTGTTAAAATTCGCACATTTCCTGACCGCACTTCTGTGGTTACATTAAAAGTAAATTCTTTAATTGTAAAAAATGTGCGTGGGTTTAGAGAAAAAAGACTTGATGACCCGATAATATGTAGATGTAATGAAATTAGAAAGAGTGAGATTTTAGAAGCAATACGCAGTGGGGCTTCTGATATAAATACTCTTAAAGGAATTGTGGATTGCTGTACAGGTTTGTGCCAGGGGAAAACCTGCCAGAGCCTGGTGCTCAAAATACTTTCAGAGGAATTGAAATGTAATATAGAAGAATTAGCTACAGTAACTGCTAGACCTCCATCTTTACCTTTCAGATTAGGGGAAGAATTTAGAAGGGAGAGTTAAAAAGCTTGCAAAAGATAGACGTTGCTGTAATTGGAGGAGGGGTAGGAAGTGCAATAGCATATTACCTAGCATTAAAGGGCATAGATGTGGTTTTGCTGGAAAAGGAAGCTTTTTTAGGCAGAACTACAAGAGCTTGTGCGGGTGCAGTTAGGGCACAATTTTCGGACCCAACAAGTATTATGGTTGGGAAGGAAAGTATAAAAATTCTGGCAGATTTTCAAAAGAAAGAGGATATAAAGTTTACTCAAGGTGGATACTTGCTACTTGCTCATTCTTCAGAGTTAGCTAAAAGCTTTAAAGAAAATATAAAATTACAACGTTCCTTTGGACTGGAAGTAGAGGAAGTCACCTCTTTGGATATAAATAAGATGATTCCAGGATTACCAGCTAGTGAATACCTTTTAGCTACTTTCTGCCCTTTTGATGGGCAGGCAAACCCTTTTCTGGTGTTAGATTTTTATCGAAGAAATATTTTAAATTACGGAGGAAAAATTTGGTTTAAAAGTGAAGTAACAAGACTTTTTAGAGATGGTGGGCATTTTATTATAGAGATAAACCAAAAACAAAGGATAAAGGCAGAGGTGGTAGTAAATGCAGGAGGACCATGGGCAAGGGAAATAGCAAAGATGGTAGGAATTGAGGTGCCATCTTACCCTGAGAGACATGAAATAATTGTCACTGAAAGAGTTGCCCCCTTATTTGAGCCAATGATTGTTGAATTTTCAGATGAGAACGGTTGTTATTTACAACAAAAACTAGATGGAAGCTTTGTTATCTGTGCTTCGTTGCCTACAGTTCCCAATAAAATTAATTTTACCCCTTCTTTTAAATTTATTCAAGAAATTAGAAGAAGAGCCACTAGATTAGTGCCAGTGTTGGGTTATTTAACAATAGTCAGGCACTGGGCAGGACATTATATAATGACACCTGATGGTAAGCCTATTGTGGGAGCTACACCTCTGCCAGGATTTTACCTTGCAGTTGGATTATGCGGACATGGTTTTATGTTTTCTCCTATGTTAGGTAAATTAATGGCAGAGCTAATTACTACAGGTAGAACCAGTTTAGATATTTCTTCCTGGATATTTAAGAGAGATTATTCTATACCTGAAATACTTAAATGAGATTTTAACAAAATTTTAACAACTTTTTCTCTGCTTAATGTTACAATAAAAATATGAAAGTAGAAAAAGATAAAATTATTTCTTCTAAAGAAAGGATTTCGGTAAAGAAAAAAGTTGCTTCTGCGAAAGAACCTAAAATAAAAGACGAATTTCTCCCTGCTACTTCTGATACTAAAGAATGGACTGTCCTGGCTTATCTTATGCCAAATCACCTTGAAAAACTTCGCCAGCTAGAAAAAGTGGGTTCAGATAATAAAGTAAACATAGTAGCTTACATCCCATTGGCTACAGGAGAGGGGTATTTTGCAAGGCGATATTATGTAAATAAAGCAAAAGAAGCTAGCTATATAGCTAGTTCTCCTTCGGATGTGGTAGCAGAGGGGCCTGCAGAGGATTTCGGTTCTACAAAAACCCTGGAGGACTTTTTAGAGTGGGGAATTAAAAAATACCCTGCTAAACATTACCTGGTAATTATGCAAAATCATGGAGATATTTGGCTTGGCGGCTGGCGAGATGAAGGAACAGGGAATATGCTTACTCTACCAGAAATTGATGAAACACTTAAAAAAGTAGAAAACAATACCGGTAAAAAAATAGATGTCTTATCAATGGATGCTTGTTTAATGGCTAATCTGGAGAATGCTTATGAGATTAAAGATAGGGCAGATATACTGCTGGCATCAGAAAACCTTGAATATGTGCAACTTTTGAGTGGTTATTCAGGAGTGCCTTTAGATAAAACTTTAAGAGGTATAGGAAAAAAAACTCCTAAAGAATTAGCCATTCAGTGGGTAGAAAAAAGTGAAGGTGACCGAGGTTCTCCTACCCAATCAGCAATTGACCTGAAAAAGATAGAGATGCTTGCTAAGGCTTCAAGTAATTTAGCTAAAGCTTTACTGGATTCTTCTATATCAATAGATTTATTGAGAAACATAGTTAAGGATAGTTTTTCTATGGCTACCAGTGCTGGTATTACTTTATTTTCTTATCAAAAAGACTTGGCTAGTTTTGCAAAAAAATTATTAGAGAATAAGGATATAAATGATAACAAAGTAAGAGAAGCTGCTAAAGAGGTTCTTGATAGTATAAAAGAGGTTGTAATTGCAGAACAAGATAATGAGCAAGAAGGTAAAGAGCTGGGAGGTATTTCTGTTTATATACCAACAGAAAAGGAAGGTGTAGAAAAGCCCTGGGAGCTTTTTAAAAAAGATGTAAGTCCTGTAAGTGATGAGGTGCCTTATAAAGAGCTTAAATTTGCAAAAGATACCCTGTGGGATGAATTTTTTACAAAAATCTCTCTCCCTTATTCTTTACCAGCACCAGAAGCACCTGTGTTTTTCCCGCCAGCAGATGATTCCATTCATCCTCCTGCTTTCCCAGCTCAAATTTTTCCGTTTCCCCGTTCACCAAATATGGATATTACTTAGAAGATTAAGCTTGCAAAGATTTAAAATTAATTTTTGGAGGTAGATTTAATGGATAAAATTAGTATACCTCAGATAAAACAAAAAGACTTTTCTTTAGAAAAGAAAGCAATTCCTAATGAAGCTAAAGATGATGTTATTAAAGATAAGATAGAAATTTCTTCTACACAAGAAGAAAGAATTACTGCTGCCATACGTAGAACAGAAGGGAAATTATTAAAAGAAACACAACTTTTGGGAGCAATTGGCATTGGGGTTGCTACTGGAAGTTTTCTTTCACAACTAATAACAGGTAATGTGCTAGGAGGCATAGCTGGACCAATAATAGGAGCTTTGTCTGCAGGTTTGTGGGAGCATTTTGCTCTTACAGATAAAATAAAAGAACATCTTCCCTCCTGGCTTAAGAAGAAAAACAAAGTAGCCAAAGCTTCAAAAGTAGCACTAGAAGTTAAGGAAGCATCTCCTAGAGTTCTATATCCTTCTATAGCAAATGTCTCTGGAGAAGAAAGAGCTTTAATAGAATCTACACTTGATAAATTGCCTTTAAAAGATGTAACCAGTGTAAAGAATATAGTTGTAGGTAAAACTGGAGATGGCATACTAGGTATAACCACTGCACAACCCATTGGGAATAATATTGTTATAAAAGAAGAATTAGTCAAAAATGCAAGTATGGCACCTATTACAGAACATACTATAGTGCATGAGGTAGGACATGCTAGAGATTTTGGGGAAGGAATTGCAGATATGGTTAAGAGGGGGCAATATAGTAAAAGTGCTCCTTTTGGTAAGCCTCCTTATGTAACAAGCCCTATAAGTGATTTACCTAATAAACCTTATGCAGCTACTAATAGATTTGAAGATTTTGCGGTAACCTATGAATATTATCATACCAACCCACAGAAAGTAGCAAGGGAGGCGCCACAAAAATACTCTGCTATGCAAAAAGTTGAACAACCATCTCTGACAGATAAACTCTTGGATAGGCCATCAGTAAGGAAGATAGGCAAGACTATTTCGCAGTGGATAGATAAAGTGCCAGGGCTGAGGTTGACCTTAGAATATCTGGGGAAAATTTCTGCTCCTATTGCTCTTTATGGAGGTGCTAGAGCATTACAGCGGGGAATAGAAAATGAGGATAAAGTAGATAAAACAAAAGGCAAATTTACACTTGCAGAAGGGATTTTATTGAGTAACAGGTCTTTGGCATTAGCTACTCTGGGTTTACTTGGACTGGAAATATATGTAAATAGGAAATTAAAGAAGGGTAAAATTTCTTTAGAACAAGCAGATAAAGTAGCTACTACAGCTTTAGCAGTTTCTGGAGGTCCAGTAGGAGTAACTGCCTGGGCATTCTTGCGCAATCTACCACTTGTAGAACACCTGCCTCCAGAAAAAGAAGACCTTAAATTAACAAAAGAAGATAAAAAATTAATTGCAAAAGTAGCTGGAGGAGTAGTTGCAGGAGGTATCGGGGGAGGAATTGCTGGTGGGACAGTAGGAGGAGTTGTGGGGGGAGTTATAGGAGGAGTTATAGCAGGACCTCCTGGAGCAATAACTTTTGGATTTTTAGGGAAATTAATAGGCTCAATTGGAGGGGCTCATTTATTAGCAAATTTAGGAGGTAAAATTGCTAGAAAATTAGGAAGAGGTGGTAAAGTCAGTGAGGAAGCCAGTGGTGGGCGGGAATTGGAAGATGCACAACACAATTCCACAGGCAATTAGTTTGGCTAGCCAGCTAAAAGAGGAGTTAAAATGTATAGAAGATGTAGAGATAGTTATCTTCCCTCCATTTACAGCTCTATTTGTGGTGAAGGAAGTAATAAGAGGCTCTAACCTTAAACTTGGAGCTCAAAATATGCATTGGGAAGATAAAGGAGCTTTTACAGGAGAAGTTTCTCCATTAATGATTAAAGATATAGGTTGTGAATATGTTATACTGGGACATTCGGAACGCAGACGGGGAGAACCAAAAGAAACCCATGAGCTTGTTAACAGGAAAGTAAAGTCTGCTTTAAGACATGGATTGATTCCCATTGTTTGTCTTGGAGAAAGCAGTGAAGAAAGAGAAAATGGATTAACTGAAAAAATAGTTACAGAACAATTAAAAGGAAGTCTAACAGGTTTACAGCCAGAAGATGTGCAGAAAATAATAATAGCTTACGAACCTGTATGGGCTATCGGGACAGGGGAAACTGCTACCCCTGTGGAAGCTAATAGGGTGCAGGCTTTACTGAGGGAAGAGATAGCTTTGATTTGGGGAAGGGAGACTGCTCAAAATATAAGAATACAGTATGGTGGGAGTATCACCTCTGAGAATATAAGCCAATTAATTGCTCAACCAAATATTGATGGAGGATTGGTGGGGGGAGCAAGTTTGCTGGCAGATTCTTTTGTAAAAATCGTAAAAGCTTGTTCTGGCACAAAGGGCCAGGAGATCTTTAGATAAGTATAAAATTGTCTATCGGTGGTAAGTGCAACCTTTATGTGGCCTTGAAAAATTTATAGTTCAGGATAATATCCTTACTTTACTTTTTCTACTACACAGGGCTTATGATTCATACCATAAAGTATGCCTTGTTTAAAATCTCTTGCTTGTATATAGGGATAAGGAACGGACATTTCTATATTACGCCCACGCACCTTTAATAATCCATAATATTCATTTATAGAATGAATATAAGTTTCTCCATA
>Ga0207433_10017016_pt1 | contig 10117 bp, 6 predicted proteins | sample YelNatPaOPGAMG01_FD_187559 | JGI IMG/M metagenome (GOLD analysis project Ga0207433, IMG submission 187559) | Hot spring thermophilic microbial communities from Obsidian Pool, Yellowstone National Park, USA - OP-RAMG-01 (SPAdes) (version 3) | ecosystem: Environmental > Aquatic > Thermal springs >... | reverse complement strand
CAGCCAGCTTGATGTGCTGCTCGCCGGCATAGCCCGCCGCGCCGGCAGCCAGCACGTGCAGCATCGGCCGCAGCCGCTTGCCACCGCCGGCGATGATGTGTTCGGCAATCTGGTTGATCAGGACCACGTCGGAGGACAGCCGGTGACGGATCAACGCATCGACGGCACGCATGTCGGGCGCGGCCAGCTCACGCACGGCGGCGAAGTCGCGCGGGGATCCGGGGACGTGTTCGGCGGTTGAGCTCATGGACGGCCTGCTAAGGGTTGAGGCGCGATTATAGGCGCTCGTCACGCTGCGTGCGGCGTCGGACGTCACGCCGATTCGTTCGTCGTGGCGATGTGACACATCGGGGACCTGCTGGAGGGGCCTATAATCCTGCGCTTCCTTCGCTACCGGATGCCCATCATCGTGAGCAAGCTCAGCAAGCGTGAATTAAGCACCTCCCTCGCGTTATCCAGCGTGGTCGGTTTGCGCATGTTCGGCCTGTTCCTGATCATGCCGGTATTCACCGCGTATGCGTTCCACATGCGCGGCGCCACGCCGTTCCTGGTCGGACTGGCGATCGGCGTATACGGCTTCGCGCAGGCCCTGCTGCAGGTGCCGGTGGGGCTGGCATCGGACCGTATAGGACGTCACCTGACGATCACCCTGGGCCTGCTGGTGTTCGCCGCGGGCAGTGCGCTGGCGGCGCTGGCGCACGGTATCGACGGCATCATCGCCGGACGTGTGCTGCAGGGCATGGGCGCGGTGTCCGGCGCCAGCCAGGCGCTGGCGGCGGATCACTCCAACGCCGATAACCGCAGCAAGGTGATGGGCATCATCGGCGTCAGCATCGGGCTGGCTTTCATCCTGGCGATCATCCTGAGCGCGCCGCTGGCGACGATCGCCGGCCTGCCCGGGCTCTTCGGCCTCACCGCGCTGCTTGCGGTGGGAGCCATTGCGCTGTTGTGGGCGGTGGTGCCGCGGCCGGCCCAGCGCCGGGCTGAGGAAGCCGCGCACGGGTCGACGGTGCTGCGCATGCTGGTGAAACCGCAGCTACTGGTGCTGAACGCCTCGATCTTCATGATGCACGTTATGCTCACCGCGGCCTTCGTGGCCTTGCCACTGACCCTGGAACATGAGACCGGGATCGCGCTGAGCAGGCAGTGGGAGCTGTACCTTCCGGTGATGCTGGTGTCCGCCGTGGTGATGGGCGGCGTGCTGCGCCGCGTGACCTCGGTGGCCGGCAGTATGCGGCTGGTCCTGACCTGCGCCGTCTGTCTGGGAGTAGCAGCCTATGGCTTCAGCCAGGCCGGGCGCGCCCACGCGCTGTTGTGGATCGCTGCGGTGGTGTTCTTCAGTGCGTTCAATCTGCTCGAGGCCAGTTTGCCCAGCCTGGTGTCGCGGCTGGCTCCGGGGCATATGCGCGGCGCGGCGCTGGGAGCCTACGCCACCAGCCAGTTCCTCGGTGCTGGCGTGGGTGGCGTGCTGGGCGGCGTGGTGCTGCAGCATGCCGGTGCGTCGATGGTGTACGTCGCAGCGGCGGCGGGGTTGTTAATCTGGCTGCCGTTGCTGCTTTGGGGGCGCCATCGGGTGGTCGCGGCCGGTGCCGCGTTGGCGGTCTGACGAGCGCTATCCCTACAGGCCAGCGAGTGCCGCACGACGAGCGGCGAGGGGCGGTGGCGTGCTAGCATCTGCGCCCGTAACCAAGGCTTTCCAGCAAGGGCGATTCCATGGCACGTGGCATCAACAAGGTCATTCTCGTCGGCAACCTCGGTGCCGATCCCGAAGTCCGCTACAGCGCTGGCGGTACCGCCATCGCCAGCCTTCGAATCGCCACCTCCGAGTCGTGGATGGACAAGCAGAGCGGCGAGCGGCAGGAGCGCACCGAGTGGCACCGTGTGAAGCTGTTCGGGCGGTTGGCCGAGATCGCTGGCGAGTACTTGAAGAAGGGACGTCAGGTCTATATCGAGGGCTCGCTGCGCACCGACAAGTACACTGGCCAGGACGGTGTCGAGCGCTACAGCACGGACATCATCGGCAACGAGATGCAGATGCTGGGCGGTGGCAACGAAGGCGGCGGTGGCGGTGGCGGATTCCAGCGCGAACGACCGCAAGGCGGTGCGCGCCAGGGCAACCATGGCGGCAGTGGTGGTGGCTACGGCGGCGAATCACCCCAGCAGCGCTCGTCCGCGCCTCCGCCGGCCGACAATGGTGGCTTCGAGGATGACGATATCCCCTTTTAGCGAAACTGGTTCGGAAGTATTGACGAGGATTCACCTGTAGCCCCGCAATTGCGGGGCTATTTGTTTCTGTTCTTTGTGCTGGAAGCTATAGCCGGCCAGCAGGCGGCGCCCATCCACGGGTACACGCAGGTCATACATCACGGCAGATATCTTGGTGGCAGGACATGGATCCCAGTGCGAACTGCTTGGTGGAAGCCCCATGGCGACGTGGGCTGGGTGCCGTGGAGATCGACTTGGCGTGTCGCCAGGCGGTCCCGGACTACCCTCACCCACTCGCGAGGCGAAGCCCTTCCATCGGTGAACTGACTGAGGTGGAAACACGGGCAGATTGACCTCAATGATGCCCTGGCGAATGTAGCGGACAGTGCCGACATGGTGGCTTTGATCGAAGCGAATTCGTCGCTCCTGAAGAATCGACTTTCAACCTACGACGACCGGTTGCAGCGATCTTGATGGTGCCGTGAAGCCAGCCGGCATCGTCCGTATCCAGGCACAAAAAGGCGCGATCCAGCGCATCAGCCAGCGCAGGTTGTAGCCCGCCGCGCAGTCGATCGCATGCAGGGCGTCACCTTCGGTACCTTGCAGACGACAGCGGTCCATGCGGTGCTCGGCCTTCAGGTGGCCGATCACCGGTTCCACCGCCTGACGTCGCTTAATCCAGCGCCAGGCTCGGCACGACAGTGTCCGTGCTTTGCCCCGATGCAGTATCCTCACGCCTTCGACCTCACGGCCCCGATAACCAAAGTCCACGATGGCCGTGTCGATGCGAGCACCGCTCAAGATCTGCGCCTGTTCCAACTGTTCGGCTAGCGTGTCGCCGTCATACGGATTGCGTGTGACAACCCCGGTGAATCCAGGACGGTTCTGCTACGCATGCGGCTAATCATCATTGGGAAAACCCTTCAGCAATACTTCCAAGTCGTGCAGCATCGAACGGCAGGCAAGCTTAAGCACGCCATGGTCGACATCGCTGGTGGCAGAGGCCAGGTCAGCCTCCAGGCGGCTTAGCGCATCTATCCAACTTCCATGGAATGCGACAGCCATGCCGCCATACATTCGATGAGTGAGCAGCTGGAGTCGCTCTAGATCGCTACTAGCTAAAGCGCTTTGCATATTGACGACATCTTCGTTCACGACCCGAAGAAACCCTTCCACCATTGAGCTATTAAGTAGAAATTCGGCATCTATGCCTTCAAGGTTCCTGTTGCCGAAGAAAAATATATTTCTACGGATCAGCTCCAGCATACGACTCAGATGCTCGATGCTTACCGGCTTCGTAAGTAATGCATCTAATTTTGACGTTCGGCTAGGCTTTTGATTCGCCGACACGCCAACGACAGGCGCGTATGGGTGCCGCTCTTTGATTCTGTCGCATAGATCAAAGCCATCCATCAATGGCATGTTCAAGTCAGTTAAGACAGCATCAAACGGGGAGTCATCGAGATGTGCCAGAGCCTGCGAGCCATCGCCGCAAACGCGGACCTCGCAACCGAGGCTCTGTAGCTGTTCCTGCAATACGGCCTGATTTATCGGATTGTCATCGACAACAAGGATCTTCAGACCGAGGATCGCTCTTTCCTTGAGCGCATATGAATCATGCTTAGGTTGCGGCGAATGGGCATTTATGGAATTTATGTTTTCCAAATATGATAAAATTGCAATGTATACCGAATAAATTGAGTCAAGGCGAAAGTGAACAACCCCATCTTCAGTAATAAACTCATCTATCCCGGTCGGGTGGCCTACAATATTTAATTTCGGCGGAACATCCGGATTTTGAGCGGATAGCAAATCTATGACGATAACATCCCCATCTTTGGCATCAAGCCTGCCGTCTTGGCCAAATTCATGTGTTACACCACCCCATTTATCAATCCAGTTGGAGACACATTCGGCTAAATCACCATAAGGGGAGCGAACAATAAAGCGTCGAGGCGCAATGCGACGAGTATCATTGAATCGCAGTTCGCCTTCCGCGGCATCTGTGAGTGGCAACCTGAGCATAAACGTACTACCCGCGCCAAGGGTGCTATCAACGGAGATGATCCCCTTCATCAACTTCGCGAGCCCCTGACATATCTCCAGTCCAAAGCCCGAACCCTTGGCGACGCCATGGGAGCTCGCTTCAAAAAGTGACGTCAAGCGATTCTCTGGAATTCCCTTTCCTGTATCAGCAACCCGCCACTCGATATGCTTTGCTCCATTTGCAGTGCAAAGGCGAACAGATAGCGAGACGCTACCCTCTTCAGTAAACTTGATGGCGTTGCTTAATAGGTTTCCAAGGATCTGCCTGATGCGGGTGGCATCTCCATGTACGCGGTGCGGAATACATGGATCGATGATGGCATAAGCGTCCAGTCGTTTAGTTAATGCCATTCCGACGTAGGTCTGCAGAACGCTTTCGGTAAGCTCCATAGGCGAGTAGGGTACGTTCATTAGCGTCACATCCCCGCCATTGATTCTTGTCACATCCAGTACGTTTCCAATCACGTCAAATAAGATTTGAGAACACTCTTTAATGCGCTGAAGGTGGTATTTTTGAAGTGGTGTGAGTGCAGACAGCTCAAGCAACTCAAGCGTACCCATCAGGCCGTATAACGGGGTGCGTATTTCATGGCTCGCCGTAACAACGAAACTTGCGTTGGCTTCGCTCATCGCGTCAGCTGCCTGTTTGGCCTGGTGTAGTGCTGAAATCGCGAGCTTGTAAGATGTAACATCTTTAAATGTATAAAGGGTGGCGGATGAGCTTCCATATGGAACTAAGGAGCTCGAGCAGATCAACGATCGGCCATCAATATTTATCTCAACTTCCTTTTTACCCTTTGTATTTATAATAAACCATTTGTTGAAATTGGCTGCTGATCTTAGTTTTTCTTTGAACCATGCCTTGGCCAAGTGGTTGCTTTCGAGTATGCGTCTATCTAAGTGATCAAAAATAACCATGCCCACCTGTGCAGCCTCAATGGCTGCGCGTCCAAATGACTCTTGCTCGGCTACTGCAAGATGATCAATTCGTGCACGCTCAAGCATGCGATAAAAATACCATCGTAGGAAGATTAGGGATAATGAAATCTCCGTAACCAGCGCGATCGCCAAAGCAATCAAGCTCCACTTAGCACGATTAAGCACCAAGGAATAGGGTATTCGATATCTACCATGCCATCCAGTCAGACTCGATACCGAAAATATAAATCCCCTTCGCCCGAAGTCACCCCATACGCGCTGGATTGGGTGATCTAAATTGCCAATTTCGAATGCATTTCCATTCGGCGAGTGCAATTCACCGAGGTCGTAATCTTTACTGTATCGAAAATGATGTCCGCCTTGCAGATGTCTTTCGTTTGTGATTACAGCAAGAATCAGGCGGACGTCGTCAGGCTCGTTCAGCTTTTCGCCGGATAAATATGTCGAAAGATAAGCCACATAGAATCTTGAGTCGCCATCTATCGTAAGACGTCTCCAGGTTATCTTGCCTCGCGCCCCGTTTCTGGGCGCGTACTTCATAATTGCGCCAGCAATTGGTGATAATTTAGGCGATGCAGGAGGCCTTCCAGTCGACGAAGGGATAGCAATAAGGCTTCCGCTTGCGGAATTTAAAATATATGTCTCTTTTACGGAGTAATCTGCCGAAGACCAGTAGGTGCTGGAGAATTCCGTTGCCAAAAGGCCTAACTGCAAGAGACCCTCCTTCACCCCTTGTACATGCTTGACACTGACGTAGATATCAAAAGTAGGCGTAAGCGGGAGAGTCTGCGCGGTATATTTTTCCAATCCGTTACTCACCCCGACGGGCCGGTAATTTATGTCGTTTATCTCATTTATATAAAGGCCTGCGTAATTTTTGATCGCGGCAGCCAATTGAATCAAGTATCTTTCGTGATCCTCAATGTGCTCCGATGCTCCATTGAACTCCTCTTGTATTCGCGTCTTTTCTGATTTCTTAATGTATTGAAGTGCGATAATGGTTGTGAATATTGCAAGCACTCCAACCACGACACCGGTAAGTAGAATGATCTGTATTCCCTTGGTCAATCTTAGGAACGCCAAAACTGGCTTTTCATCCGTGCTATTCATTGGCTCCGATACCTTTCATGAGGCCTTTCCAGACTGGAAATGAACGGTATTCATTAACATCGCCTGTGGTGTGGATCGTCGTTTAGACGCCGTGCCGTAGCGTCGGTCTTGCCGGTCGTTTGGCGGCAGGAAGATGATAGGTCGCTCCACCTGGATAACCAGGTGCATAGTTGGCTCGCAGCATTGCGCAGCGGTAGTTGCAGTTAGCATGTTTGACGTTCTCGAGTACCGTGTCCACCCGGCGCGCGCTCCGCAGGTTTTCAGTGCGATCTGATTTAGATCCACGTGGTTGACGCTTTGGATCGATCCCCTTCTGTTACTTGACGTTCCCGACATGCTGGCTTGACCTCGCCAGGCCCGGGCAGCCAACCAAGCGTGGTTGAAGCTTCTAATAGACTCATTCGCAGCGAAGTTCGTATGCTCCATAGTTGCGCCGGTAACGTCGCCCGTTGCGCGCGGCGGCATGCCCCCAGATCCGCCCACCAGGTCGCTGTCATTCTGCTTGTCCCCATGGTGTACATGGTCGGCCGGCTCGAAGCCTCGGAGTTGGCGTGGCTCCTCGCGGTTGGCCACGACTCCCTTGGTGTTGTACTCAAGCGGCGAATGTCCGGGCGATGTAGTAATGCGGGCCCAGGTGTCGCTTCGGTTCCAGCGCGGCGATGTTGGCCACGCTACATGGTTCTGGTGCATTCCAGGAAGCCACGACATTGGAGGCATCCAGCTAGCCTTGAATGCGGTGCCCCTTGTCAGCGCGGTCTTGGGGCTGCACGCGCGGCACCGGCAGTACTGCCGACCGGTGCCGCGAACGCCCGAGGGCGGCCCGAGGCGCCACCTCGGGCAACGGAAGCGCTGCGGCCCTCGCGTCCGGTGCGGCGCCCAATAGGACCTCCCCACCTTCCGGTACCGTTGGATGATCTGCGTCATCGAGATCCTCGGCTGGAACTGCACGTGGTTTATCACCATGTCGGCTTTCCGCTTCGGATACCGGACTTGAGGTCGCGCTGAAGCCGTCTGGCACGATCTGACAGCGGGCTGAGCGTCGTCACTGATCAGTAGACTTTTCAGGGAAATGCACTTGTCTGCGGGATGATCTTATACCTCCGATCCTCGGCGGGAACGATCGACGTGTCTATGTGATTGAAAAGCGTTCCACGCAGGCTTAACGCGACTCCCATAGTGAACGGCATCGTGGGGGACTCAGAATGACCGCCGCTGGCCTAGCCATGAGCCTGATGCCGGCCGAGACGGCATCCCCCCTGGCCATGCAGGCAACCCATTGAGCCGCTCGAGAGGAGTGCCGGTCAGAACCGCCATGTCAGGCTGCCCCTGACATCATTGGTACGCGCGTGGGCCGCGATCTGCCCCTGATACGATACGCCGATGGACAAGCGCTTTCGGACCCGAACGTCGATGCCCGCCTCAATCACCCAGGCGTCACTCGCCAGTGGCACCCCTGCTACCGTGAAATCTGTGCTGCCGGCAAATCGCAATGTGCGCACGGGATCGATATAGCCGGCCGCATGACGCCACCCCAGCGTGCCGTGAGCGGTTACAAGATCGCCTTGATGGAACCACTGTGTCTCGGCATGCGTGCCCAGCATGGCCAGCGTGCTGCTGTGCTGGGCGCTACCCCCTGTAAGTGCGGCGTCGCCGCCCACTTCTCGAAATCCGCGATCCTGCAGTCGCAAATAGGCGATCTGCCCGAACGGTTCCAACGTGGTTGAACCTAGGGCCAGAGGATAACCAACCTCAGCAAAGCCCTGACCCAGTCGGGCCTTGGAGCGACCTGCCAGTGCTTCATTCCCGCCGAGAAGACTGACCCGACGGTCCGCAGTAAGCGTCTGTGCTGTATAGGCCATTCCGCCTTGCAACTGCCACTTTCCGAACGAGCTTGCGCCGTACACGCCAAGCGTCTTGTCGTTGCTGATACTTCTTGTGGTCCGAGCGGAGGACAGCGAGGTGTGCGTACTGCCAACGACGAACCCGAGCCGTCCGTGATCACCCACACCGCGATCAATACCCGCCAAGGCGCCGTTGAGACTGTCATTGATACGAGCAGCATTTCCGTCGGCATCAAAATGGTCCCATGCGCCGAGAAACGCCCCCCATGCGACCCATCCATGAGGCTGAACCTGGGTGACGAGGTGCTCGCCACTCGCACGGCTACCTGCGCGCGCCTGCCTCAACCGAAGGGTGACGGTGTCGCGCAAAAGGCGACTATGGTCCAGCAATGCAGTCGAAGCGCTGGCATACACCTCGCCGGACAAGGCGTCTGCCGTGTGCTGGATCGACGTATCCGTGGGAAGGTTGGCCAGTGACGTGAAGACGGGATTCGTGGCGCGTAGGCTCTGCGCGCTCGACAGGGTCGCAATCTGATTGCGGGTGACGCCAGCCGCCATCAACGGACGCGTCTGGACCACGTCGAGGTAGGCTCGTCGGGCATCGTAATGTGTTGTTAACACGAGCACTGCACTCAACGGGACCTTGCTGAAGGTGTAGCGGCCAGTCAACCCCTGGTCCGCGCGCAGCAGGAGATAGGACGTATCCTTGGTGTACAGGCCGCCGGGCATGGGAGCGGGCGCCAGCACGTTTAGACGAGCCCCACGATCCAATGCGGCCCTCCCATGAACGAGCAGCTGGCTGGACGCACCCGATGGGTGGATTTGCGCCTGGTAAGTGCCCTGCGCTTGCTGATGAAAATTTCCGCCGACGGTGAGCGCCTGATAGGTTGCGATGCCTGTTGCCGGCATCACTGCGCCCGTCACCGCAAGATCGCGTCCGACGTGACCGTTTCCGGTCAGCATTCCCGCATCCAGTACGGCTCCGGAGACAGACCCTCGCAGGTCCAACGTCCCCGCAGGAGCAATACCTACGGCGCCGGTGAAGGTGTTCTTTCCGGTCAAAGTCTCCGACCCACGGGCAAGTATGAGCCCCCCGCCGCCGCCGCCACCTAGCCCGCCATCACTGATCACCCCATCAAAAGTGCCATGGGCCCGGGTCAGCTCCAAGGTGGTGCTCCCCAGGTTGACGGTCCCCGCACCGGATAGCGACTGGATAAACGCCGGCCCCGTACTCCGCGAAATATCGAATTCGCCGTCGGCGCGTACCTCTGAGGAGGTGGCAATGCTGCCCGGCCCCGCCAATCCCAGCCAGCCGCCCCGCGCAATCCGGGTCGCGCCTGTGTAGGTATTGGCATTGGACAGCTGTGCGGCGCCGCCTTGCGTGATCGTCAAAGGACCGCTTCCCGAGACCATGCCGGCAATGCCTTGGGCCGGCATCGCCCCGGTCACGGCGTATCCGCCCGTGGTAGAGATGGGCCGGACGGGAACGAAGAACGGCGTGTATCCCGTCGACTTGTTCTGAAGGTCGTACATCACGCTGTTCGCAAAGAAGAACTGAATGCCCGCTAGCATAGTGCTGTCGGCTCCAAATGTGCCCGTATGTGCAACTTCGAGCATCTTGGCGGAATTGCCAAAAAAAGGATCCTGCGTGACGAACGAGGTCGATTGCGCGCCGGGTGCCTTTCCTGTCATGGTCAATATCACCTTCGAAACCACGTTCCCTTGTGCGTTTCCATTCCCCGATGGGAGGGGGTGTGCGATGGGGTCGACATGCCCAGCTGTTGTTTCGCCCGAGAGAACACCGTCGTCGGAAATCGTCCCTAGTTGCGGTGTACCTGAATCCAATAGCGTAGGCAAAGTCACGCTTGGGCCGCCTTGACCAAGCGTGAATGTGAACAACTCGCCGAATTGATTTTTACGTACAGGGGCGCCCGAGTTAGGGATCGTCTGATTAACCACTGTCGGTGACGACGTCG
>Ga0207433_10017015_pt1 | contig 10118 bp, 10 predicted proteins | sample YelNatPaOPGAMG01_FD_187559 | JGI IMG/M metagenome (GOLD analysis project Ga0207433, IMG submission 187559) | Hot spring thermophilic microbial communities from Obsidian Pool, Yellowstone National Park, USA - OP-RAMG-01 (SPAdes) (version 3) | ecosystem: Environmental > Aquatic > Thermal springs... | reverse complement strand
AGGCGCCTGCGCTACGTTCAACCCTGAACCACTTGCCGACATCTGCGATGCGTTTGCTATAGGCGACGGGGAAGAACTGATTCGAGACATAGCATCGGTGCTTATCGAAAATAGAGAGGTTGACCGTCAATCTGTACTGAAAACACTTGCTCATGTGCCTGGTATTTATGTGCCACGATTTTACGAACCGATATACGACCAAACTGGCGCCTTCTGCGAAATTAATGCCATTGGCGATGTTCCAAAGACAGTGCGTAAACGAATAACAAAAAACCTCGATAGTTATCCAGCAGACGGTGAGATAGTAAGCAGCAAATCAGAATTTGCGGGGATGAAATTGGTAGAAATTATGCGCGGCTGTGGCAGACACTGCAGATTTTGTGTGTCGGGCTGTATTGGGCTGCCTCCGAGAGCGAGAAAATGGGATCAGCCGCCGGACAGCGCTAGAATTGGATTGATAGGAGCTTCGGTTCTCGACCATCCCAACGCCAGAGACATACTTGAGAGTATGAGCCGGGCTGGAATTGAGTTTTCGCTATCGTCAATAAGACTTGAAACACTTACCCCAGACATCGCACAATATATGCATAAAGCAGGACAGCGAACAATCACATTAGCACCGGAAGCCGGATCGTACAGGCTGCGCAAAGTAATAAACAAGCCTGCCACAGATGATGAAATCATACACGCTGTAGGCGTAGCATACGAAGCCGGATTCAAGAGAGTAAAACTCTATTTTATGATCGGACTACCGACAGAAACCAACGAAGATGCGGCTGCCATTGCTCAGTTAGTTTCTAAACTTGCTGGACTATACAAAAAACTGGCAATCAATGTTTCCATAAGCAGCTTCGTGCCAAAACCTTGGACGCCGTTTCAATGGTGCGCAATGACCTCGCGTGAAACACTTAAACACAGAATAGATATAATACGCAGTAGATTAGCAGGAACAAATAGGGTGAGCATCTCTGCAGAAAGCCCACGCGAAGCTTACGAACAGGCGCTGCTGGCACGTGGAGACAGGCGATTGGGCGAAGTAATCATATATGCGGCGGATAATGACACGTCTTGCACAAACGCAGCGGCAAAACTGGGTGTTGATACAAATAACTATGTGAGAAGCAGAGCATTAGACGAAGCGCTTCCATGGGAACACATAGATCCATTAGTGACAAAAGATTACCTGATAGAGGAATATAAAAAGGCGCTGAATGAAATACCAACAGATGCGTGCGTTGTAGAAGTCTGCCGTAGGTGCGGAGTATGTGGTGAAGTATATGAACCAGACCTGGATTGAACAAAATCTAAACGCAATAACAGTTCTGCAGGCAGAAAACCTGATTGTCGAAGAGTTCATAAGTCATTGCTTTACAATGAGAAATGGCGGGTTTAGTTCGCCGCCTTTCGACAGTCTGAACATGGGGCTTCATGTCGGCGATAGTCATGAAAACGTCATCAAAAATCGCAGGTTGGTCTGCGAATCACTAGGCATAGAGTTTGAAAACACAACTTGCGCTGAGCAGGTTCATGGCTCGCAAGCTGCAATGGTTACAAAGGCTGAAATAGGACGTGGTGCAATCTCTCATGTGAGCGCAATAAGCGGCGCTGATGCGCTTATAACCCGTAATCAGGGCGCTGTGCTTATGATGTTCTTCGCAGACTGCGTACCCATTTTCATAGCTGACACAAAAAATCGGGCTATCGGATTGGCGCATGCAGGATGGCGTGGCACAATCTTGGGCGTAGCGGCAGAAACTTTAGCAGCAATGGAACGAGAATTCGGAACTGATCCAATTTATTGCAAAGCAGCCATTGGTCCTGCAATAGATAAATGCTGTTTCGAAGTATCTGAAGAAATAGCTCAAAAAATCAGCAATACAGCAGGAGATATGTGCGTACATCGGCAACCTGACGAAAAACCACGAGTCGATCTCAAACTCGCAAACAAACTCGAACTAGAGAAAGCCGGCATACCGGCATCCAATATAGCAGTATCTGAACTCTGTACCTGCTGCATCAAAGACAAGTTCTTCAGTTACCGACGCGATGTGCGAACCGGCAGAATGGCTGCGATATTAGCGCTTAAAACGATGACCTAAAGTGCCGCTGACATATGCCAATAATGTGAGTAAACCTACTTACAACATTGGGGGCGGCTGACTTGACGAACACAAAGCGAACTGAACCTACAAGACCAACAATAGTTTTGGATACTCCATTACTTGCAGCGCGACCTTACGCAGGACTGATTATCAAGAATATCAGAGAGCGGCTTAATAACAAGGCAGATTTTACGCTCAGCTCGTCCGCCAAGTCACAATTCGGCACACGTCCAACCATCTGGATTACAAGCGTACGGAATATCTATCCTTACCATCCCAACGCAAACATACTTATAGCTGCAGTAGATTACAACATAGGAACCTTGCCGCCTACACTAGTAACTGCGATTAACCGTTATGTGAATGAAATATGGGTTTGGGATAGTAAAACGGCAGAACTTTGCAAAATTAGCGGAATCGCGCCATATAAAATACACTTGATGAGTACCCATATACAATCAGAAAAGACTGCGCAAGAAATAGCAGAACGAATAGAAACAATCATAGAAAATATCCATGCCTCACTGAACAAAGCTGCAATAGAATCAGAAGAACGCAGGTGGCTTGCAATCCAAAGCTTCAAACCTGCGCCTACTTACATTGCAGAAAGACTCAAAAAAGCAGCCTAACCTACCAAAACACACCATACATCACGACAATTGCACACTTCGTAGGATACCCGATTTAAAAACAGGTAATTCAACTAGCATAGAACTCATACTCTGCGTGGCAAAATCACAGTGTAGGAAGCTACAACGAAAAATGGCAAACTTCGGGAAACCGGAGGGCGCAAAGCCAACGGGCCTACAGGAAATTACCTCCTACGGTCGCCAGGCTGCCGAAAGTAGCGGGACTGCACCGTCTAGGGGCGCATAAAAAACAAACGCCTCTCTGTGCCTCAAGATGGTGTGGGACCAGCAACGGCGGTCTGGCGTTTCTGCTTTTATGACCGCTGAAATTAGGGGAGGGTGTGAAAATGACTGTAACAGAAGCAGAGAACTATATAGGAAAGACTTGCAAAATAATTTGGAGAGACCGTTTCGGACAGGAACAAGAAGTCCGCACTTATATTTACAAACTCGGCTACGTGCCGCTCTACGGAACCTACATACTAGGCGATGTAGAGGATGTTTTTCTCACTAAGGTGGTGAAAATACAGCCGCTGGACTGATATAGCTTCCCTAACCCCCCACCCCGCCTCCTGACACATGACCCGGTGCCAGAGCAGAAAAGGGACGCGATAGGCGTCCCTTTTCTGCGTACCAAATACATAAAACTATCGATTAATGCTGACTCTGAGCTGATATCTCGTTCCACAACATACGCCCATACGGGGTCATCGTGCCATTTGGAAATTGAGAAGCTAGATCTCTAAGACAATTCTTCGCGCTTACAGCGTCTCGCCAATATCTCCAATAACACTGAGCCATCCTAAATAAAGCCGCTTCGCAATCCGCGCTGCCTGGATACATGCTCACAATCATCTTGTATATCGCAATCGCTTGTTCCGGGCTTCCGAGCCGCTCAAGCTCACCAGCCAGTCTAAGCAGGTGGAAAGACTGATAAATACGAGGATCTCCACGGAGGTCCAGAAGATAATAAGCAACAAACTTTGGGTCGCGGTCAATAAGCTCAGCTCCCGCTGCCGCAACAGCTTTTTTGAGCACATCTAACTGGTTCAAACTAGCCGCAGGACGCACCATAGCACGCAGTATCTCCGGGTTGCATGGGTCTTCTTCCAACATAGTAAGCAGTGCGTGCAGAGGCATCATAGACAAATCTTTTATATCAGATTGCATCGCCTTAGCTTCAGAAACATACTCGGTATCGCGCTTGACGCCAAGAGCCAAACAGAATAAAGCTCCGGCAATCAAACCTCCGACATGCGCAAAGTTGGCGACGCCTCCGGAATCGGCTGCCATACGTCCCAGCATCCCTTGCAACACATCCATCAAGAAAAACAGACCTATTATATAAGCTGCTTCAACCTCCCAAATACCCGCACGCACATAAACAATGAACAGCCAAACAAAATAAGCAACGCAGACTTTGCTCCAAGAATACATATACCAATAAGCGCCCAACACCCCAGATATACATCCAGAAGCACCTATAACAGGAACAGGCTTAGCGCTCAACGACGCGCCCAGCATCGCATGCGCAAAAGTGCCAACAGAACCTGCAGCGAAATAGACAAGTAGATAAAGCCAAGGACCAAGTCTATCCTCAACCGGCGGACCAAACACCCAAAGAAAAAGCATATTGCCAGCCAAATGCATAATATCGGCATGGAGAAACATTGAAGTAAATAACGTGTAAACCGGCGTAGCGCCGGGAGAACATCCATAGTTATTAAGAACACTCTCGTTTATAACAAGCAAATACTGCGTCGTAAATAAATAAACAAGAACATTCAGCCCAATAATACTAACCGTAGCATACGGAAACTGCTTCCATGGATTCTTAACCCGATAAGGCAACAAAAAGAACATTCAGACGCTCCCGCTCGCAAAATAGAATTATGCGGCAACATCACTAATCAGCACGATGTTTATCTAACTACGTCTTGTTGTAGTATATCCTAAGCATAAAATCTACTTATCTACTTACCTATGCAAAACTCAGAAAAGATACGGTCAATAAGGTCGGAAGAAGCTGTTTCACCAGTTATTTCGCCAAGCGCAGCAACAGCCGCCTGAATATCTCCCGAAATCAAATCAATTGGCTGTCCAGACTCAAGCGTGACAATCGCTTCACCAATATACTCTCTTGCTCGATTAAGCGCATGCCTATGTCTAGCGCTTGCAACTACGGCACCATCAGAAAACCCTGCCTCCGTTCCCAACGCCACAGATGCAATTTTATTCTCCAAATCATCAATCCCAAACCCAGTTTTAGCAGACACGGCAACAGGCTCATCAATACCTAAGCGACTGCAGGCTTCTTTTGCAGATAATTCTGTAGAGTTGTCCGTAACAATATCCATCTTGTTCAAAACAACAATTGCACGGCTGCCAATGCGCTGAATAATATCAAAATCTCCATCAGTAAAATCATCCGCAGCATCTATAACTACAAGCACTATTCCTGCAGATTCTATGGTTTGCTCTGTAAGTTTTATGCCGATACGCTCTATTTCATCGGACGATTTCCTTATACCAGCCGTATCAACAACTATCACCGGCACACCGTGAATATTCATAACTTCTTCTATAGTATCTCTAGTAGTTCCAGGAACATCTGTTACTATAGCACGATCACGGCGAAGCAGTGCGTTTAAAAGGCTGGACTTTCCTACGTTAGGTCTGCCAACTATCGCAAGTGTAACACCTTCTCTATAAATACATCCCTGCCTGCTCGTCGCAATAAGTCTATCAATTTCTGATGCAGCGTACGCAAGTTCGCTTGATACTTCAGAATAGTCAGGCTCTGGCACGTCTTCGGGGAAGTCAACAGAAGCACTAACGCGGCTCAATACAGACATCAGCTTATCGGAGATATTTTTTACTTCTTTCGAAAGCACACCAGACAATTGACTGAGTGCCAACCGTCTGGCTTCATCAGTGCGAGCACGAATAATATCGTTTACAGCCTCTGCCTGAGCGAGGTCAAGTTTGCCGTTTAGAAAAGCTCTTTTAGTAAACTCGCCGGGTTCTGCCGGACGCGCACCTGCCAACAGAATCGTTTCCAACACTTTTGCAACAATCGAAGCGCCGCCATGGCAGGAAAATTCGACTACGTCCTCGCCAGTGTAGCTTGAAGGCGCACGAAACAATGTCAGCAGACATTCATCAACTACCTGTCCAGATCCAGGGTCAACTACAAACCCCAAGTGAACAGTATGTGAAGGAAAATCGGAAACCGAAGCGCCAGAATGTGAACGAAACACACGCTCTGCGACAGCGATAGACTCATCCCCACTCAACCTAACTATGCCAATCGCGCCTGAGCCTATTGGGGTAGCAATTGCAGCGATAGTATCATCGCCGAAATCACCGCGGCTGATTCTACTATCGTTCACAATCAATCACCTGCAGTCAATCAAGATGCAAAAAGTTAGTGCTTAGGTGATATGACAACATGGCGTTCATCGCCTTCGCCTTCGCTGTAGGTATAGACATCAGGGTCATCGGCAAGCGCAAGATGCACAATACGCCTATCTCTAGCCGACTGTGGTTCGAATACTGCTTCTTGTCCGGTCAGTTTTACCTGTTCAGCTATTTCCCTAGCTTTTTGTTCCAACGCCGCCTGATGTCTTGCGCGATACCCGCCGGCATCTATCAAAATGCGTGTCCTAGTGCCTGCAATCTTATTAGCTGCTATTCCAACCAGATACTGCAGCGCGTCTAGAGTCTGTCCACGTCTGCCAATCAGTTTGCCAATATCTTCAGGATTCCCTTCAATCGAAACCAGAACTTCCTCCGACGTCTCAGAAACAATCTGTGGTTTCACATCAAATCCAGCCGCTTCCATAATCTGGTCGAGCATAGACATTACGGCACCAGAAACCGACTGCCCCTCCATATCTGCAGCTCCGCCGGTTTCAGCCCCCATTGTCTCATCACCATCAGCCAATTCTGAAGCATCAGACTCTACGCAACAAGGCTTCACACGCGCCCGAAGTCTAATGCGATGCTGGCCTAAACCAAACAACCCCTTAGACGACGACTCCTCCACAATCTCATAATCAAGCTCATCAGCATCTACACCTAGCTGACCAGCCGCAAGCTCAATCGCCTGCTCAAGACTTTTCTCACTTACTTCTATCCACGAATCCATTTGAACTGAAACCTCAGCTATATTACAACATTATTCTACTTTTTACTCTTGTTTCGGCTGCGCTGTTTTGGTTTTAGCGCCGGTTCCGATTCGGTTGCTGCCGCTAGCGTCAAAGGCGCCTCAGGCTGTTTTGCACGCATCAAATGATACTGCTGCCACGTCTGCAGCACATTGAACATAAACCAATAGAAGATAAACGCCGAAGGCAAATACCCGATCAGGAAGAAAAACATAACCGGCATCAGAAACATCATCATTCGCTGCTGCTCTGCCTGGCTTGGGTCAACAACGGTCATTTTCTGCGAAAGAATCAAACTCACAGTATAAAGCACAAGCAGGATAAGGTCCGGCTCAGCCAAACTGCCTGCCGTAAGCCACACAGGCTTGCCCATAATCGGGAATGCCCATTTATGCACAATCGGATTGAACCCAATCCAGAGAAACGTCCCTTTGGCAAACTGATATTCAAACAGCCTTATCATCTGATAGACAACAATCAGAATTGGCATCTGAACCAAGATTGGCCAGCATCCTGAAAATGGATTTACGCCATGATCTTTATAAAGCTGCATAATCTTGGCGTTCATCTCGCGTGGGTTATCTTTGTATTTTTCCTGAAGCTCTTTCATCAGCGGCTGAATCCGCTGCATCTCTCTCATACTCTTGAATTGAGCCTTAGTAAGAGGCGTAATCACTATTTTCACTATGACTGCAAGGAGCACCATTGCGAACCAATAGCTAAAGCCTCTTACACTACCTGTAGCCGCAACCAGCGCAGCAACAATCTTATACCGTATATCGCTGCGATTTTTTTCATCCATTCGCTGACCAATATACGGCTCATATATACGTGCCTGACGAACTGCCTCGGCTATCCTGCTACCCTGCTCAGGACCATATTCTTTTATAAAATCCTCTTTGGTAAGATTTTTATTTTTATCGAATCTCTGCAGTAATGTTCGAAAAGTATCTCGCGCAGTGTAATCGTTTTGAATATACGCCGTAGTAGGAAACACCAGCCAAGTCGTTGTCGGATAACTGCAGCGAAAAACCTGCTTCATCGCCGCAACATCACTAGCGCTACGAGGCGAAGATTGTATCGGAACACCTGCCAGTATTTTACCGATTTCCAACAGCGCTTCGGCTGCCGCAGCACTGTTCGGGTCGCGCTTGTTAACTCTTTGATAGAGAGCTAGCGCAGCTTTGAATTTGTCTGACTGCGGCACACTCCCCTGAGTATTCTGCGCTTCAATCGCTGTTTTCCTAGCCTCTTTGAGCAGGTCTTCTGCTGGCCTGGTCTCAGTCGAACTAGGCATACAGCCACCCAAAACCCAAATAACACAAATCGCAGATACAATAAAAAGATAAAGTCTGTTTTTGCTCATATGTTAATCTACTTGACTGGGTCCTCTCCCCCAGGCGCCCAAGGATGACAGCGAGCAATCCTAGCTATCCCCTTAATTACACCTCGAACAAAGCCATATTTTTCAATTGCCTGGGCTGTATACTCCGAACAAGTCGGCGTATACCTGCACATTCTAGGCCAAAGCCTGCGCGAAACAGGCTGATAAAGTCTTCGGATTACAAAAACTGCAGCAGATTTCATCATTATTTTCCCGGTGTATCTTCTCCTGCCGCAATAACTCCTGCTCTTTCAAGCAGTTTCTCAACACATAACATTACATCCGAAAACTCTGCACCAACTATCGAGCGCCTGGCGATAATCACAACATCCCAACCATCCAGCACTCTTGGCAGTAGCAGTCTGACAGCTTCTCTAATAAGCCTTCTAGCTCTATTCCTTTGAACAGAACCGCCTATCTTCTTGCTCACAGAGAAGCCAAACCGGGTTTTCGTGCGCTCACGCTTTGGAAGGGCGTACAATACGACGAGGTCCGCTGCATAGGACCTCCCTCGATCATATACCGCTTTGAAACCTCCCGACCGCTTGAGCCTGTTATCTACCGGCAGCATGCTACCTGTTTCTACACAGTAAGCCGCCAGCGCCCCTTTTGCCGACGGGAACTCAAAACCCTTCGGCCAGCTCTGGTTGACATCCTGCTCATAAAACCGTGAACGCGCTTTCTAGCGCGATTTTTAGGTTGATAAGTTCTCTTCATCTCTCTCGTCCCAATTATTTGTTGGCGAATTATAACATAAAGAAGCACCTTTAGACAACTGCATCACAACACCAATTTAATCGCACAACGCGTTATGTTGATTAGCCTACGGCGGCACGGGTATAATATAAGCAGCTTATCAATTGGATGCTGATGGATGCTGAGGCTGGAAAATGAGCAGCGATGTATTGCCGAAACAATCAGTTGAGTACCTAGAGACTCTATCTGATGTGTTTGCAAATCTAATAAACAAAGGCGGATGGAAAAACATAGAGCACGGTGATGTAACTGCTTCGTTGGCTCAGTGCATGGAGTTTTTGCTGCTTCATGGGTCTTCATCCATAAGCAAAATAGCAGAAGGAATGTCCATCACCCTACCAGCGGCAAGCCAATTGGTAGAAAGATTGGTGAAAAAAGGACTGGCTGTTAGAAAACAAGAACCTTCTGACAAGCGGCTTGCAAAAGTCGAGCTTACGGAATCTGGACGTGATATGATAATGAAGGCGCGTGCTGAAAGGCTATCATGGATAAACGAGATAACATCTCGGATGACTGCTGAGCAGAAAGATTCTTTTATAGAAAGCCTGGAGCTATTTATTAGAGCTGCGCTGGAAAATGACGGAAAATTCGAAGAAGCATGTGCAAGATGTGGGATAGAACATTTGGCTTACTGCATTGTTACACAAACAAGTAAAGATGTAACCGGTGAGCCGCTGAAGAAATTCTAATCTGATTCTTGAAAACCGCAGGCGACTAAATAGAAAGGAAGTCTGAAATGAATACACAATACTCTGAAAAAGTAATGGAACATTTCGCTAACCCAAGAAACGTGGGCGAGATAGAAGATGCCGACGGAGTTGGAACTGTTGGCAACCCAGTCTGCGGAGACGTAATGAAAATATATCTCAAGGTTGAAAACAACGTCATAACCGACGTTAAGTTCAAGACTTTCGGCTGCGGCGCTGCCATAGCAACAAGCAGCATGGCAACCGAAATGATAAAAGGTAAAACTATCGAAGAAGCTTTGAAGCTCACAAACAAAGCCGTAGCTGAAGCACTTGGTGGACTGCCGCCGGTCAAGATGCACTGCTCGGTACTTGCCGAAGAAGCTGTACAA
>Ga0207433_10017013_pt1 | contig 10118 bp, 5 predicted proteins | sample YelNatPaOPGAMG01_FD_187559 | JGI IMG/M metagenome (GOLD analysis project Ga0207433, IMG submission 187559) | Hot spring thermophilic microbial communities from Obsidian Pool, Yellowstone National Park, USA - OP-RAMG-01 (SPAdes) (version 3) | ecosystem: Environmental > Aquatic > Thermal springs >... | reverse complement strand
TTCTACATTCTGAGCTTGCAAGGTCATTATATCTAACTGGTACCCCTTTTGTAATTCTTGGGAATGGTACCAACTTTTATGGTTTTAATAAAGAATTGCTTGATAAATTTTTTGCTCAAAAGAAATAAAAATGGGCAGGAAATTTCCTGCCCATTATAATTTATCTAAAATCATTTATCTAAAAAACGCTCTATAAATGCTCTCATCTCTGACTTTATTACTACTTTTATTTATAACATGTACATGTGTCTATATTAGTTTCAGATGGACAATTTTCATATATTTCTCCGCATTGTTCAGTACATTCACATGAGTCATCCTGAAATTGACTACAATAATCTAGACATTTTGCCCAGATACCTAAGCATATGTACATACAAGAATTAGAATCACATAAAGGACAGTCAGATGGGCAACTATCATAATTTTCTCCCTTTTCACATATCCCGTTTCCACATACATGTGGGCAATCGCTTGGACAGGTTATACTATTTTCACCTTGCAGCTTATTACAATGTCCATCTCCACAATACTCGCAAAGTGTAGTCCCGTTGTTACACATGCATGGTCCATATGTGTAATCTGGCTGACACTTTCTTGCTCCGCCAAGAAGACAAGGTTCCCAATCCATTGAACCCCCTGGTATACACTCATACTTTGGTGGTAAAATTGGCGGTGTTCCATTTCCTAATTGAACTATACCACTACTATTTCCTGCATACAAAGCATTATAGGCGGCCATAATATCGTAACTTTTTTCTTTATTACTTATTTGATCATATGTATCTAATAATTCAGAACCTACATAAGAAATGTATGAAACACAACTCCATATGTTCCCTCCGAGGCATTCAAATCCATCATTAGCAGAAAATCCAGCTTCTAAACCTTGTAGACTAAGCCATGCTTCATTACCCATTAAAAATGTTGCTGTTGATACTACGAATCCAGTACATGGTATTATCAGTGGTGTCAGTGTTCCTGCACTAAAAAGAGCTGGACCTAAACAAGAGCCAAGAGAAACTCCTAATCCAACTATTTTTAGCATTTCAGCTAAGTTTTTGGTTGGGGTATTACAAACAGGAAAGTAAGTTGCTAATTGACTACTTGTATCATTACTAAGATTAGTTGTTAATTGTGAAAAATTTTGTAAAAAAGCTGAAGAACTTTTCACAGTTGAATTGGTATTTACTTTAACACCTCTCATTATTTCAATATAATCTGTAGGAGTGTAAATAATTGCAATATCAACCGTCTTATTGTCAGCACTCCAATTAGAGTAAAGAATAATAAAATCACCCATAAATGCTTTTGCGGGTCTCCCATCGTTATCAAAATATACTAATAGATTATTACCAATTTCACCATTCACGTATAGAGCTCCTGTTACTTTCACAGGATTACCTGAAGCATCCCGTTCAACAATGGGAAGAAGAACTTCCCCACCTTTACCAACCATGATAGCTCCAAAGGGACCTGAAGATAGCATCATCGCACCTACGCTTGAATTACTTGAATTGGATAGAAACCCTCTGTATATAAATGTTGCCATCTGTGCCCTTGTTACTGGATTCTGTGGACAATACCTGTTATTATCAGGTGGATTACATCCCTGCGTTATTCCAAGCTCCTTAAGTTTCTTTATATACCTACAGCTCCAATTGCTTACGGATACATCATCAAAGGGTGCTCCCGTTGAACAGTAATCACTCGGTGGCTCCGTTATCTTCCCCTGCGATACTAACCCCATTATCAACATCTTCGCCATCTGCTCCCTTGTCACATTATCCTCCGGCCCATATAAATTCGTCCCAGGATACCCCTGCGCTATGCCCCTCTCCCTTACCCTCTGCACATACTTAAATGCCCAATGTGCAGGCGGAACATCCGCAAAATATGGATTAGCATTGTAACTCGTTGGCTCCCCCTCTATTGCCCTTATTATAAAGGCTGCCATCTGCGCCCTCGTTACTACATCTTCAGGACAAAACCTGTCATTCTGTGGCGGATTGCATCCCTTCGTTATCCCCGCATCCTTTACCGCACTTATATAGTTTATAGCCCAGTAGTCACATGAGACATCTGTAAACGGTGGCGTGCAATTTCCTGTATCAGCATTCGCTTTAACTTCTATTAACCCTATAAATAAGAAAATCAAAATAATAAAAAGCTTTTTTAAAATCATAGTACACCTCCTTTTGAGATTAGCTTTTTTAAAATTTCAAATGATGATAAAGAAAATATTAAAAAGATAAATAGAAAAAGGATTTAAAAGAAATTGAGAAAGAAGTTGAGAATATTTTCTTTATCATCATTTTTGCTCTTAAAGTTTTTATTTATCACCTCCTTTATATAAAGAAATTTTTAAAAATAAAAAATTAAATATGTCAAGAGGGGTTACCCCTCTGTGTAGTGTATCTCATTTTTTAAAAAACTTTAAGAACTAAAAGATTTAGCCAGCATGCCATTCACCTAGCCTTTTCAATCTCGTGGCAAATTCCTCTGTTAAGGACCTTTATCCTCCCTATAAGTGTTTATCTCAAAAAAGCTCTATAAATAAACGCTGCCATCTGTGCCCTTGTAACTTGATTCTCAGGTTTATATGTCCCATCTGGATACCCAGTCGTTATCCCAAGCTCCTTTAACCTCTTTATATACCTACAACTCCAACTGCTTGGGTCTACATCAGGAAATGGACTCCCACTCAAACAATAATCACTCGGTGGCTCCGTTATCTTCCCCTGCGACACTAACCCCATTATCAACATCTTCGCCATCTGCTCCCTCGTCACATTGTCCTCCGGCCCATATAAATTCGTCCCAGGATACCCCTGCGCTATACCCCTCTCCCTTACCCTCTGCACATACTTAAATGCCCAATGCGTAGGCGGAACATCTGCGAAATATGGATTTGGATTGTAACTTACTGGCTCTCCCTCTATCGCCCTTATGATAAACGCTGCCATCTGTGCCCTCGTTACCAGGTTTTCTGGCCTAAATGTCCCATCCGGATATCCTGTTGTTATCCCTGCATCTTTTATCGCCCTTATATAATCAATTGCCCAATGATCACAGGGGACATCTGTAAAGGGTGGAGTGCAAGTTGTTCCAATTAAAGCTCTATAAGCATTTATTCGTCCTGAAGTTTTAACCTTTCCAGAAAGCTGAGGCAAAACATCAACACTGTTTAAAATTCTATTTTTTACATCTAAATAGCTTAAATTAGGCTCCTTTGACCAAATTAAGGCAGCTAAACCGGAAACAAAAGGCGTTGCCATAGAGGTTCCACTCATAGAAGCATATTTATTTGTAGGCCATGAAATAGTGCAGATTCCTATGTCATCCCAATAGATGCCATCATCGGTTAACCCATCATTATTTGATTCTAACTTAAGGGCTAACTGAACATTATACTTTCGAAACTCCTTTGGAATATAGTAGACCCATGTAGTCCATTCACCCTTCAAGCCGAGAGTATCAAGGTCCCACCCATTGCTCTGAACCACAATACCGTATTTGGTAAAAGAATCAATACCAACAATAAAGCTCCCGCTATCAGCACCGCTTAAATAAGGCATGACTGAAAAATAACCATAAACTTTTACACCTTTATAAGGAGAAAGGTCGATAATTTTTGAAGTTATAGTAATAGTAGCATTATCTGGATAATTACCATCTACAGAATCTGTAATTGAATGAGTAGGACTTAAAGAATATTTCGTAGAAAGACCAGCAGGTGAATCAAAATACCAATTTCCTGTTCCTGATTCAAAATTATCAAAAAATATATTGTTACAATAAGATGGATTAAAGTCTTCATATGTTATAGGAAAGGTTGAATAAATTTCTTCACCTGGAGCGGCAACATGGACAGTTGAATTTCCATAGTTTGAAAACCAAGATAAATTATCATTTCTATCAGTTGAAGCAACGCAAATTATGTTATCAAGATTATAATTGCATGGATAAACTGGACTTACATCATTGTTTTTACCTTCATTCCCAGCTGACGCAACTAACAAAATTCCTCTGTCTCTAAGCCTTTGTATGGCTGAAAATTCGTGATAAGAAAAATAAGGACTTCCATAACTTGCATTTATTATCCTTATGTTTTCTCCTCTATCTTTAAGAGAAGCTATGTATTCGTAACATTCTAATGTGTCAGCTAAATACAGTAAACCAGTCGGTGGTTCACCTGCCATACAACTTAATATTTTTACATTCCAATTTACACCTACTATACCTTTTCCATTATTGCCAACCGCACCTATGATCCCAGCAACATGGGTTCCATGCCCAATTAAATCCATAGTGTCGGATATTTTTATATTCTCAACAATTTTGGAATATCCAGGTGCTATACCATACACATCATCTACATACCCGTTCCCGTCATCATCTATTCCGTTATCCGGTATTTCCCTTGTGTTTACCCACATATTTTGGGCTAAATCTTCATGGGTATAATCAACTCCTGAATCAATAACTGCTACTATGACTTCGCTTGAACTCTTAGCTATATCCCACGCCTGGGGAGCCTGAATTTTCTGCAAAGCCCAAAGGTCAAAGTTGTAAAAATCGTTTGGTACTGTGCTGTGAAGTTTATAAATATAATTAGGCTCAACATGCTCAATATCAGGGCTCTTAAGGAGTTTTGATTTGGCAGATTCAAAGGTCTCTTTTTGTTTGTCAAGCTTAATCAAAAAGAAGTTAGAGTTAGGACCAAGTCTTCTTATTTTTTTAAAATTAAGATTGAGTGCCTTCATTTTTAAAGAAATTTTGTTGATAACCTCTTCTTGTTTTAAAGATGAAAGTGTTTTTGTATAAGAGGGTTTAAAAACTACAATAATTTCATCTTCAATATAACCCTTTTCTTTTTTACTCTTAATTTTATTCCCTACCTCCTTAAACTTCTCTGAAACATTATCTCCTGCATAGGAAATAAAAAACAAACCAAAAATGATTGATAAAAACAAAATAGGTAAAAACAGTTTTTTCATGACGCACTCCCTTTTATTATAAAATGTAAACAATTACTGTTAAGGATGTTATTAGGGATTATATTTTTAAGATAATTCAAAAATAGCTCCTATATAATTAATATAATAGGGCTACTTTCGGTTATCCTTATTTTTAATTTAATTTTATGGAAATCTCTAAAAAGTCAAGAGTGTTTGAGACCCTTAGAAAGTTTGTTTAGAAAAATAGAAGCAGTTTTTATTCCATCGTTTACTTCAAGTCATACTTTATATTAAAAACTCAACTTACAAATGTTTATAATTTTTTATTGTCATAATTAATTTTTGGGCTTGATTTTGCCAAGAAAATTCTTTGATTTTATCTTCTTCATAAATATAAGTCTTCTCGATTTCGTCCTTTAACCAATGTTCATATAGCTTAGAAATTGCTTTGACTATCTCCTCTGGCTCATTAAAGCATATTTCACCCACTCCCAAAGTCTTAACTATTTTTGCTACAGGGTCTTTTTCGTTCTGAATGATGCATAGTATAGGTTTTTTGCTCCCGAGATATTCGTAAATTTTGCCAGGCACCTGGCTTTCAAGCCTATTTCCTAAGTAGACTAAAACATCAGCCTTAGCCTGTAGCTCAAGAGCCTCTGGATGGCTCAAAACTCCAAAGTATTTTACCCGCTCCTGAATAGACTTAAAAAGCGGAAGAAAACCCTCAAGCCTCCCTGCAAGCCAGAGTTCAAAATTAAAGTTAAGCTTGGCTAAAGCCTCAACCAAAGCCTTGGGCTCCCTAAAATCTTTATAAAAGCTCCCAGTGTAAGCTAAAGTAAATTTTTTGTTTTTTTCTACCTTATTCTGAGACCTAAAAAACTCAAGGTCAAACCCTTGGGATATTAGCAAAATTTTATCTGTAGAATTAATAATTTTTTCATATTTTCTTTTTAGAGCTTCATTGGTAACAATAATAAAGTCAGCTTTAGCAAGAACTTTCCTTTCAAACAATTTTAAAAAAGGCTTCCATATCTTCGGATAATAATCAGCTGAAATCGGGTCAGCAAGGTCAGCAATCCATTTTATCTTTGTCTTATCTTTCAGAGCAAACCCTAAAATGGTATCTACTATCGGCTCATGCGAGGTAATCAAAAAGTCATAATTATTTTCTTTGATTAATCTTAAAGCCTTTGGATAGGCTATAAAAACCCATTCATTTCTTGTGTCTCCTAACATTAAATACTCTGCAAGCCTTCTTATGCTTCTATATATTTTTTTAATAAACAAAAATTTGCTCGACCTTCTAACCTTTGCTGAGAAAACCTTAGGATTCGTCAGAGCTCTAAAAACTACCTGATTGAAAGGACCAGGAAAAGTTCTGTAGACTTTTATTCCGGGAATGTCTTCTCTTTTTCCCGGATATTTAACGGTTAAGACATCAACCTGAAAGCCAGCATTAGCAAGCTCTCTGCTTAAATAATACCATCTTACAGATTGAGCTTCCCAAAAAGGAGGATATACATAAGCAATGAGTAGAACCTTCAAGCCTTTTTCATCCACCATCTCTTGATTATTTCAACGACCCTCTCGCTTGCTCTCCCATCACCATAAGGGGAATAACCCTTAGCCATACTTTTATAATAATCTCTATCTTCTAAAAGCCTTTCAACTTCGCTCATTATCCTTTCTTTGCTTCTACCTACGAGCTTTCCTAAACCATGTTCTATAACTTCCGGTCTTTCCGTTCTCTCCCTTGCCACAAGAACCGGTTTCCCAAGGGCTGGAGCCTCCTCTTGCACACCCCCAGAATCGGTCAATATAACAAAGCTTCTCTTCATAGCCGACACAAAAGATACATAATCTAAAGGTTCAGTAAGGATAACCCTTTCCACTCCTTGCAGAACCCTGTAAGCCTCTTCCCTCACATTGGGGTTTGGATGAACAGGGTATAAGACAACTAACTCCTTTCGCTTTTGAGTAAGCTCCTTTACTGCATGCAAAACTTCCCTTAGGGGCTTGTCAAAGCTTTCTCTTCGGTGAAAAGTTATAAGCATAAGTTTATGTCTATTTTTGAGATAACCATCTACCTTCGGAATTGCTACTTCTTTTTTTGCGGTCATCAAAAGAGCGTCTATCACTGTATTTCCGGTAACAAAAATTTTTTCCTCAGGTATACCTTCTCGCAAAAGGTTTTGCCTTGCCCTCTCTGTAGGAGCAAAGTTTAACTCTGCAAGCTTATCTGCAACTATTCTGTTAAACTCTTCAGGAAAAGGGTTGTATAGGTCCCCGCTTCTTAAGCCTGCCTCAACATGCCCAAAGGGAATTTTTTCATAGAAACAAGAAATAGCGGTTGCCATAACTGTAGTCGTATCCCCTTGGGCTAAAACTATGTCTGGCTTGCGCTCTCTTAAAAAATCAGAAACCCTTTTTATCAGCTCGGAAGTCAGGTCAGGAAGGCTTTGGTTTGGCTTCATGATGTTGAAATCCTCATCTGCCTTGATATCAAAAACATCAAGCATTTGGTCTAAAAGCTCCCTGTGCTGGGCGGTTGAGATAACCCTTAGCTCTGCCCAGGGTTCTTTTTTTAGGGCAAGAATTACTGGTGCCATCTTTATGACTTCAGGGCGTGTGCCAAGAAGGATAAAGATTTTAGGCTTTGAACTGCCCCTCAAGGCTTTCCCCCAAGAGCCTTTACAAAATTTTCCCAGTCTTGCAAGAACCCTTCGGGGCTTAAATTTGCTTTTAAAGATAAAACATCTTTAGCATATTCATCGTAGTTTTCTACTATTTTTGAAAGCTTATTCACAAAATCATTCACATCTCCAGAGTTATACAAAAATTTTTCATTATTTTGCACTAAATCTCTATACGCTGGAATATCGCTTATTAACACTGGGAGTCCAAAATAAATTGCTTCAGCAACTGCCATTCCAAAGGATTCACCCTTTGATGCCGATACAAAAACAGCATTTTTCTCTCTCATCTGCCTAAGAAAAGCTCCAATTTTTTCAAATTTTATATTTGGATAAAAAACAACTCGGTCAATCTGATTTTCTTTTTCTATACATTTTATAAAATCCTCTTCATCAACTGAAGAACCTACAACACAGAAGAAGATTTTATCTCCGTAAATATTTCTAAATTTTTTTAAAGCCTTTACTATAAAATGAGGGTTTTTCAGTTGATCAGTTCTTCCAATCCAGATAATTGGGTTAAGGCTCCACTCAGGCAAATGATAATTTGAACGATCAAAGGCTTCTTCTATAACAAAGTTTCTCAATATTAAAGTTCTATCTGCCAAATCTGGTCTTCTATTTTTCAATACCTCTTTGAAATATGCACTAGGAACCAAAACTAATCTAACTTTTTCTTTAGGAACCTCTCTTAAATAACTGCCATGATCTTCATAAGGGGTGTGATATTCAAGAATAAGTTTTTTTAGACCTCTCTCATTAAAGGCTTCAGGTGTATCAATAGAAACAATATAGTGGTATTTTTTAAAATCAAGCTTTTCTTCTACATCAATATATTCGTATAAATTATATTTTTCAATGTATTTTTTAAAATCATTAATTACACCTTTATAATAAAAGTAAACACCCATTTTTATAGAAATATTATATTTCTTAAAAGCAAAGGCTCTATTTATAAGGACTCTTTCAACCCCTCCAAAAGTGCACCATTTGTAAAGATAAAGAATTTTCATGACCAAAAAGTTTCCTTATTTAAAATTTTTATTAGCTCATTAACCCTTGTTTCCCAGTTGTTCTTTTTAAGAAAGTCTTCCACCAATTCCCTTTTTTCCGTTTGGAATTGCTTTATTTTCTCCTTTGAATTAAATCTTTCCAATACTTTTCCAAATTCTTCCACAGAATTAATATAAAAAACCATGGGTCTATCCTTTAAATCGTCACTAATTCCTTTAACCACAGTTGGTAAACCAAAATATATATATTCATAAAGCTTTAGAGGATCTGCGCCTTTTGAGATCACTTTTTCATTAAAAGGAATTATTCCTAAATTCCATCTGGCAACAAAATTTTTTAGCTCTTTCGGACTAATTGTGCCAACATACTCTATATTTTTAAAATCTGCTAATTTTGTTTTTATCTTCTCAGAAAGAGCATATCCTATTAATTGGATTCTTATTTCTTTAAAGGATTCAGCAACATCAAAAACAAAATTCCAGTCAAATATTCCTTCATTTAGCCAACCATAATATCCCACTGTAACCATGTTATCATCTACCATTGTCCCTGCTATAAATTTTGCCTCAAACCCAAGAATTTCTTCATCATAGGCATTCCCTAACACATATATATCTTTTCTCAAATAAGAAAATTTTTCTGAAAGGTTTTTTTTAACGGCAAATACAAAATCTGCCTCTAAAATTATTCTCTCCTCAGCTTCTTTTTCATACCAAGGAGCTTGTCCCACTTCAGCAAAACCGTCCCAATCATCCATAATGTCATAAACTATTTTGAATCCTTTTTTCCTCATTTCTCTTATAGCAGGTATAAAACTTTCCACTGGAAATGATACATAGAAGACCTTTTCCTTTGAATTAAAATAAAGCTCCTGATAAAAGCTAAAAAAGTCATACATGGGAATTTGTAAAATGTTAGGATAAACTTCTTCATAGCTTGCAGGTATAATCTCATCTGGCGACCATTGCCAGGAAACAAACAAAACACTGTAACCCAATTTTGAAAACTGTTTTGAAAGATTTAAAGGTCTTTGATTGTAAATCGGATTAAAGGAAAGTGAAGAAAGCATTATCAAAATATTTTCAGAATTTTCAATAAATTGAAGGGTCTTTTCAATTTTCTCATCTTTTTCCTTTTCTTTAGCTTTTATCTCATAAAAATTTCTTTTTTTCCCAAAAATCTTATCAATCAGTGGTTTGTAAAATGGATAAAGATATCTTAAAGGAGTAGTATCCCTAAGTTTATAGTAAAACCTAACAACCTTCCAAGCATTAGAGTTATAAATTTCACTAAGGTTCATAAAATACTGATCCCTTTGAGACCTTAGCTCCTCATTCCATTGCTGAAAAACTGAGATCTTTCTCTGCAATTCCTCTCTTTGTTGCAATAAAGTCTTTACAAAATCCTGAATATAGCTGGGGATGTAATAAGGCTTTTCTTGAAATTGTAC
>Ga0207433_10017010_pt1 | contig 10119 bp, 7 predicted proteins | sample YelNatPaOPGAMG01_FD_187559 | JGI IMG/M metagenome (GOLD analysis project Ga0207433, IMG submission 187559) | Hot spring thermophilic microbial communities from Obsidian Pool, Yellowstone National Park, USA - OP-RAMG-01 (SPAdes) (version 3) | ecosystem: Environmental > Aquatic > Thermal springs >... | reverse complement strand
GATTGTATTCCAACGGGATTCTCCCACAGATCCCACGGAAGTGATTAAGGACCTTTGTCTTGTGCGACCCTGCCAGCATACCACCAAATTCGGTTATAGGGTCTCCTTTTAACTGGCCGGAATGTAGGCAAAATCCGTGAAAGCTCCCGTTCCACCGGATTTCAGGAGAGTCAGATTCCCTGACATGGAATAGGAGAGCGTTGAGATGGTTCCTTGTCCACCAATTCCGATGAGATAACCATTGGTCGAATCGTAGACCGCTCCCTGAGTCATGAAAAAACTTCCGTAAGGGATAGGAGACATGCTTCCCTGAGTCAGTCCCCCGGATGTCCCGATCGTGTACTGGTACAGTGTTGTCGGGTTCCCAGAGGATGATGAAGAATTGTTGATGGCCCCATAGAACCAGGTTCCGGTCGGATCCGACCAGTAAGCGACCGTGGGATTGTTTGTCCCGGTCACATTGATGTATACGACTCCTCCGGTGTTTCCGGAAGCGAACGATGTGACGTTGACGCTGACGAAATTTCCGCTGGCCGTGGTTCCGGCGAACACGAAGTTGCCGTTTTGAGTGCCGGGATCCGCCACAAATCCTTTTGGAGAGCCTTGCGATGTCGTAAAGGTCTGATTGTCCAGCGTGGGAGACCCGTTCTGGTTATCCGTCAGGACGTAGTACCCGCCATACAGGGCGGATCCTCCTGACAGTCCGACCCCCACGACAAAATGTTGTCCTGGCGTGTCTTCAATCATTCCGGAGACAGTATATCCGGACTGCAATGCCTGGCTGTAGGCCGTTTGGGTCAGGGCTCCCGTTGTCGCATTGATGGCGAAGGACACCAGCGTCGAGTTGGCCAGTCCACAATACAGGTACTGGTTCAGCCGATCGACCATGCAATAGGTAGGTGCCGATGAAAGGGCAGTATCTGGAAGAACGGTGATAGCACCGGTTGTCGTATTGATGGAGTAGGAGACGATATCGGAGCCCTGATAATCCGCTCCGAATACATAGTATTGAGCCCCCTCTTTGGCGACGGAAAAATCAAGGACGTCGATTCCGCTTGTAACCTGAGTGATCGTTTTGATGCTTCCATCCGAATAGACTGCATTCGAGTATGTTGTTCCCGGGCTTCCGGTCGAGGTGTTCTCCACGTTTGTAATCGCATACCCGATCACAGTCGGAGCCGGAGAACCGGCCCCACCGGATGAGGAGCCACCTCCCCCTCCGGCGGATCCGCAAGCACTCAGTCCAAGAAGGCAAATAAAGGAGAAAATGGCCAGAAGGGATCGTGTTGTCATCTCGAATCCTTTGTGAGATTTTTAAATTATCATGAACGTATGAAATGTTTTGAATTTAAACACAATCTCAGTAGCTACAACTCTTTTCATGGGAGAAATTTATTAGATTAATTGTATCATTTTTAATTTAAAATGTCAACATATTTTCATCGCAAGGAAATTCTCCAAGAATTTAACAGAATTCAATCGTCAGCCTGTTATTTATTTATTATAAAAATAATTAATTTGAAATCAGGAATGAAAAAAGATACCCTGTGACGGGGATCACAAAAGGAAGGACGACAACCGGCGGGGATGGTTGTTTACCGAACTTTCTTCATGTTGTCTTTATTAGGCAACGGAAAGGGGTTTTTACATGTTTTCCGAAAATCGGATTCATGTGTTTTCGCCGGGACCTTCCTGGTTCGAGTGGCAGATTCGAAAGAAGCTCGACAGGGATATCTCCCTGTCTTCCGGAACGTTCTCTTTTCAGACGACGATTGAGTCTGCAGGGAATGAGAAGAGCACGATTCGGATGATTTATTGGGACATGGAAAATTTCGACAAGATTTTTCATGTCCTGAGAAATAATGATTGTCTTGTTTTTATAGGGAAATCTTCTGAACGCTGGTTGCAAGAATTACAAAAATATTGCAAGATGAAAACAATGAATGTTTTCTTTTTTAAACAGGGACGCGAAGTGGAAACGTTGGCCGATCGGGTTCTGTCTCACGTCAGGGGAGCTGGAGGAAGATCTAGGTGGCGAGAACAAGGCGTGGAGAACTTCATGATTTCGGAGATGGACGGGGGCCCGTTCTTTCCAGAAATCACCCTAATGGGGGAGGATTCGTCGAGGTGACTGCCCATGTGGATGACGATGCGTACATTGCGCCTTCGGCTTCTGTAAAAGAAGGGGCTGCTATTTATGGAAACGCGATGGTTATGGACTCCGCCATTGTTGCCGGAGGCGTTCTGGATGGAGCGGTAAAAGTTCGGCATCATGCAAAAGTCTTGGGAGGGCGCATCTCCGGACGGGCAGAGATCAGGGACGATTCAGTCGTCAAGGATGATGCCCTCATCTTTGGAAGTCCCGTTATCATGGGGAAGTCCCTGATCGAAAAGCAGGCGAAAATCATGAACAGCGCCAGAATCGTCTCGGGAACAGTCACCGACAAGGCGGAGGTTGGAGGAGAAGCGATCATCTCCAGCGGAGCGAAGGTGGCAGGAAGGGCCATGGTGGCAGGGAAAACTGAAATTTCAGGAAACGTCATCGTTGACGGAGACTCTTTTATCGAAGGGATTGATGAGATTGACGGAGTCCTGTCATGATCAAGATTATCGGATCCGGTCCTCCCGAAGATCCGATCGTACTGTCCGGTGCGGTGCTTCGCGGGAGCGGGACGGTGATGAGCGGGCCGGAGGGGTCTCCCTGGATTGTCAGCAGGGAAATTGTCGGAAACTTTCGAATCGAGGGGGACGTCAAGATCGGTCCCGGGACGGATGTTACACCGTATCTTCATTCTTCTGAAGAAGAGGGAGAAGACCTTTCCTTTGGCCCGGGGTAATTTTCGGATGTCTGTTTTAATGTTGTCAGTATAATTTATGAGTGATACTTAAAAATAAAAAAAGGAAAGCGGATGAATTCCAGTTTTGGTTTCCAGTCGGACCTTTCCGAGCTTTTTGGAAGGCCGGTATCGAATGAGGAAACAGAGTATGTCTTGAATTTCGCAGAGAAAGAAACGCTGGAATCCATGGCGGTCAGGATCGGTCTGCAGGAGTCCAGACGCCTGAAAACGGCTCTTCAACTGGGGAAAAGATTTCAGGCTTTCACTCAAGGAGAATAGAAATGCTGGCAAAACGGGCGAATCTTTCACGGGAATCTTTTCCTGTCGGATTAACCAAAGTCGTGAGTATCGGAGACTATCTGAAGAGTTGCCCGGACAGGGTTCTTCTCTCCGAGATGATCGGTCGTCGCGTGCCCCTCCCGAAGGAAATTCCCTCCCTTCATCTCCTGGGCCGGATGTCTGGCCCCGAACTTCAGCAGTCTCTTGGAATTTCCGAGAAGCAGGCTCATTTCCTGATGTCCGCCTTCGAGGTCGGAAAGAGATTTTTCTCGGAACCACTGGAAAGGTCGATTGCCATAACTTCTCCGGAGAGGGTTTTCCGGTTCGCGAAGGGCTCCCTGGGCCTTGAGCAAGTCGAAGGGTATTATCTTCTCACGATGGACACGAAGTTGCACCCCATCGATTGTCATCTGATCAACAAAGGGGATGTCAATTCCGGATTCTGTTCTCCCCGGGAAGTCGTCCGGACCGCTCTGAAGGATAATGCCGCCGCCATCATCACGTTTCACAACCATCCGAGCGGCGATACAACCCCGTCTCCTGAAGACAGGAATTTGACGAAATCCGTTTCAAGTGCTGCAAAGGCTGTTGACATTCAGTTTCTGGACAGCCTTGTTGTCGGAAAAAAGACGAGCTTTTCCTCGATGAGGGATCTGATCGTTCAGAAAACATCCGGATTGACACAGAATTCTGCTGCAGAACGCTGTTCCGGATATTCTTCCTGTGATGACGATCAGGAGCAGGATGAGAGCCCGTCAATTTCTCCACATTAGGAGGCAGGAGGTCTTTCGATGGAGCAGGAAGAAGACATGTTGCTCAATGTTGTTGACGATTATCTGAAAGAATACGACCTTGTTTCCAAAAACATGGCCGGGTCCGACTATAAAAGCTATCTGAAGAAGAAGACGGAATATGTCAGGGCGATTCTGAAACAGGAAGAAGAACAGTTCAGAAAGAACAATCCGGAGCCTGAGAACGAGGAGGAGAGAGACGCATGGAGAATGAAACTCCAAGAGGAAAAAGACAGAATCCTGTTTCGGACACTTCTTCCGGTACCGCCTGGTCGCTGAAACCGGAGTTGGTCGATCGTCCTTTTGGGGAAATTGACCGTCTCTTCGACAATCTTGAAGCCCTTCGTATCGTTTTTTCAAAAGAATCCGGAGAGGAGATTTCACCCGAAGAAAAAGACCGGGTTTCCCTCTATTCGGGATGGGGTGGACTGTCCCGTTTTTTCAGTGCGAGATCTCCCAAATGGGACGAAAACGGAGACAAACTGATTTCTGTCCTGACGGAAAGGGCTCTTTCGTTCATTGACAGGTCGTCGGAAGGGTTGGACGAAACACGAAAAGACCGTCTGAAATACGGAATTTCGTCTTTTTATACATATCAGGATGTCACGAAACGCCTCTTGTCCGTTGCGATCGGTCGTGAAGAAAACGACGATCTGGTAGATACTTTTTACTACTCTGCTTTTCGATCCACGCCGACTTCATTCTATACGCCGGCGTCCCTTGTCCTCTCGATGTGGGAGACGGTCCGGAGGACGGGGTTTTCCGGAGGACGGATTCTGGAACCGGGTGCCGGGTCCGGTATCTTTCTGGGACTGATGCCGGATGAGATCCGGCAGGGATCCAGAACATTGGCGATCGAGAAGGACGAGATGACGGGCCGGGTTCTCCAGTTTCTCTATGGGGGAGATCCCGCTTTCGATCCCAGGATCGCCCCGTTCGAATCCATCAAAATGCCAGCGGGTCGATTCGACCTGGTGATCGGAAACGTTCCGTTCGGGGATGTGAGGGTCTTCCCCGAGCACGGAACCTTCGCCAGGCAGTCGATGTCCATTCACAATTTTTTCCTTTTGCGCTCGTCAGAACTTCTTCGGGACGGCGGGCTCATGATGGTGTTGACCAGCAACTATTTTCTGGATTCGAAAACTGCCCTTTCCCGAATCAATATGGAGTCCCTCGGTATGAAACTCGTGGCGCCACTTCGTCTTCCGGAAGAAGTGTTCGCCACATCCGGCACCCAGGCCGGGTCGGATCTGCTCGTCTTTCAGAAGAATCCCTCTTCCGCCGTCCGGGTGTTCCCATACGAAAAAACATCTCAGCTAACCCTTCCTGAAACGACGCATAAAGGACATGTGAATACCCTTTTTCTGGACAATCCGGAAACAGTCATGGGGCAGTCTTCGATCGAGGAAAACCGGTTCGGGGATCCGGTGATGAGGGTTTCCCATCCGGGATGGGAAAAAGAACTGGATGACCGGATTTCAGCCATTCTTCCCGCTTCCGTCTATATGCCTTCCGATGTCATCGACCTTCCTGATGCTCTGCCAGTCGGGAGACCAGGTGGAATCCCGGGGACGATGATTCTTGCCGGGGATGGAAAAACCGTTCTGGAAATCGACGAGAATGGCACTCATGTTCCCGTACCCTTAAAAGTGCGGGACGCAGAACTTCTCCGGGATCTGATTCCCCTCCGGGACATTCTTCTTTCCCTTGTCCTCAAACAACCGGACCAGGATGTTTCCGAGGAAGATCTTGTCCCTCTCCGGAATTCCCTTAACGATCGTTACGATAATTTTGTCAGAAAATTCGGGGTTCTTTCTGGGAAAACAGTTTCCCGCCTGTTTTCCTCCGACCCGTCATGGCCTCTCGTGGCGGCGCTTGAAATTCCGGACTTGGCCGAAAACCGGGTCGAGAAAACCAGCATTTTCAGGGAGCGAACCGTTTTTCCGGTGCCGCGCGAGCGCAAGGCTGCAAACGCCATGGATGCACTGGCCATTTCCCTCGATTCCTACGGGAAAGTGGTTCCTGCCTATATGGAAAAAATTTCCGGTCAGACGTTCGACAATCTGAAGATCGAACTCGAAGGAAAAATTTTCAAGCAAGCCGACGAAACATGGGAGATTGCCGACCGCTATCTGTCCGGCAATGTTCGAAAAAAACTGGAAGAAGCCCGGATTCTTGCGGAAGAAGACCCTTCATTTCAGTCCAATGTCGATGCTCTTGTGTCAGTTCAGCCAAGGGATCTTTCCCCTTCCCAGATAACCGTCAATCTTGGCGCTCCATGGATACCTGAAGAGATCATCAGAAATTTCGTGGACGAACTTTTCTATGAAGTGACATACCAGAAACCCGGTCGATTTTATCAGGCGTCCAACGACCGGTATTTTTCAGTCCGGCGCCTGCCGATCGAAAACTCCTGGGTGATGGCTGTCAGTAAGGAGTACCGAACGAACAGGCCAGCCATGATTTCAGAATACGAGACGCAAAGACTGGACTTTTTCGATCTTCTGGGCGATGCGCTGAACCAGAAAAGACCAACGGTCTACGATACCGACGACGACGGGAAAAAGGTCGTGAATCCCGGCCAGACGGAACTGGCACGGGAGCGGATCGAAAAGATTCAGGAGAAATTCACCGGATGGATCTGGAAAGACCAGGAGCGGGCCGAATTTCTGGTGCGGGAATACAACGAACGATTCAACGTCTGGAGAGCCCCGTCATTCGACGGTTCCCATATGACCTTTCCCGGAATGAATCCCCGATTTTCCATGCGCCCCCATCAGAAGGATGCCGTTTTCCGGACCCTGTTGACGGGAAACGCGCTTTATGCCCATGTCGTCGGTGCCGGAAAAACGGCGACGATGATTGCCGCGGCCTATGAGCAGAAACGTCTCGGCCAGTTTGAAAAGCCCATGATCATCGTTCCGAACCATATGCTGCGCCAGTTTGTTCTCGAGGCGCAGAGACTGTATCCGTCCGCCCGGATTCTGTCGGTCTCTAAAGATGATCTGACGAAAGACCGGAGGAAGATCTTCTGGGGCAAGGTGACAATGGGGAACTGGGACATGGTGATCACCACACATGGGGTCTTCGAACGCATCAAATTGTCGCCGGCGGCAGAGTCCCGTTTTCTGGAAAGGGCCGTGCAGGAATATCAGGAATTTATCATTTCCCTGGAAGAAGGGAGCGAACGGGAAGGGGCGGCTTCGAAAAGATCGAGAGGGATGGCCGTCAAGCAGATCGCCAAACGTCTGGACTCCTTCGAAGCCAGGCTGAAAGAACTGAAGGCCGAGGAAAAGAAGGACGATTTTCCCGTTTATTTCGACCAGATGGGAATCCGGTCCATTTTTGTGGACGAAGCTCACTATTTCAAAGGCCTGGAGATTGTTACCAAACAGGACAGGATTCCGGGATTGACAGGACAGGCGTCGCAGAGAGCCTTCGATCTTTTCTGGAAAACCCGCTGGATCATGGAACAGAACGGCGGTGAAAAAGGCGTTCACTTTGCTACGGGAACGCCTGTGGCCAATATTATGGCCGAAATATTCGGAATGCAAAGATATCTGGCTCCTCGGGCGCTGAAACAGGAAGGGGTCGAATGGTTCGATTCCTGGTCCTCCATGTTCGGTCAGGTCGTCTCCCAGTTCGAGTTGTCTCCGGAAGGGACGGGATATCGGAAGAATGCCAGATTCTCGAAATACGTGAACGTTCCAGATCTGATGAACATGTACCTCCAGTTTGCGGACGTAAAGACGGCGAACGATCTGGATCTGCCAACGCCCGATGTGGAGATTCAGACGATGGCGTATGACCGGTCTCCGTTTCTGGACCGGTATATGAAAACGCTGGCCGTCCGGGCGGAACGGGTCCGCCAGAGGGAGGTCGATCCGTCGGAAGACAACATGCTGAACATCATGACAGATGCCAGAAAAGCTTCGATCTCTCCCCGATTTATCGATCCGCTGGCGGTGGACGATCCGGGATCAAAGGTCAACGGTCTGCTGGAAAATCTGCTCCGGATTCATCGGGAGACGGAGTCAGAACGCCTGACCCAGATGGTTTTCTGCGATTATGGAACGCCATCAAAGGATCCGGGAAAATATTCTGTTTACGACGAAATCCGGAGAAAGCTTGTTGAAAACGACGTTCCTGACCAGGAAATTGCGTTTATCCACGACGCCTCCTCCGATGACGAAAAGGAAGCCCTGTTCCAGAAGGTGCGTGACGGGGCTGTTCGGGTCCTGGTCGGATCGACCCTCAAGATGGGGACGGGAACGAATGTCCAGTCCCGTCTTGTGGCCCTTCACCACCTGGATATCCCCTGGCGGCCAGCCGACATGGAGCAGCGGAACGGACGGATTGCCAGACAGGGGAACATGAACGACACCGTGCAGATCTATGTGTACACGACGAAAGATTCCATCGATGTCTTTATGCTGGATGCCGTGAAGCGAAAGGCGGAATTTATCGCGCAAGTCATGAAAGGCGAGGCGATGGACCGCGTTCTGGACGAAGACGACGACAACATGGCCTATCAGCAGATCATGGCGGCCAGCACGGGGAACGACGGGATCCGGAGAAAAATCGAACTTGACCAGGAAATTCAGAAAATGGAACGCAGAAAACAGGGATGGCAGGACGAGAAATTCCATGCGGGAAAAAGGGCGGTTGCCCTTGAGTCTGAAATAGAAAAACTCCTGAACGAGATCGCCGAGATCGAAAAAGACATGGATGCCGTCACGCCGGAAGAGTTCGAAATGACGGTCGGAGGAGTGGTCTACAAGAGCAAGAGCGAGGCGCTCAAGCCGTTCATGGAACGATGGGTCGAATCCGGAAAACATCCGGGCGCCTTCGAACTGGGCGAATATGCTGGCTTCAGGATCGAAAAGCCGGAGATGGCCAAAAGCTGGATCCGCCTGGTGAGAAATGCCGTTCACTCGATGGATGTGATGGAAGTCTCTGCCCGTCTTTTCTCCAGAATCGAATCGAAAATAAAGGGCTTTCCCATCCTTCTGGAAAATCTGAAAGCCGACCTGAAAGAAGCGACCGGCAACCGGAAAATTTTTCTGGAACTTTCCGGAAAACCGTTCGAACAGGAGGAACGGTTGAAGGAGATGAAGGCGGAACAGGAACGGCTCGTTACCGATCTGGACCGTCTGGCGGAAGAACTCCGCCAGCGGGAAGAGAAAGCGCCTACCCGTTCTCCGTTTGTCTCCGTAACCTTTTTCGAAGAAAATCAGAAAACCATGAAGGCGGCCATCGAATTCCTCCAGGGGCAGGATCCGTCGTTCCCCGTCACTTCCCTGGAATTCTCGATGGAAAAAAGGCCACCGTCGAAGGAAGACGAACTCAACGGGACAGAGTTGGTCCTTCTGGGGAAATCGAACGGCATTCCGGTGTTTCGTTCCGTCATTCCTTTTGCCCGGATGGATCAGGCCGGAGAAAACATGACACTGTATGTTCACGATCCGGGATTGTTTCTGGAATCCCTGGACAAGATTTTCCGGGAAACGACCGGAGTCTTCCGGATTTCCAATTTTTCCTCCGACCAGGCTTTCTACATGATGATTCGGACTGATTCGGGTGAAACCCGACAGGTACAGTTACAGGGGCTCAGTCTCGATCCGGACGGTTCGCCATCCGATCGTTCACGTTCAAGTGATACTGAAAAAACAAAACAGGAAGAGACCGGTGACATCAGGTCCGATCTCTGGAAAGGAATCGATCTGGCGAAAGCTCTTGAGCGTGTCCGGACGATCGTTGGCTCCGAAAAGATGGAATCCTTTCGGGTCGCTCTCTCCTCCACTTCCGAGGGGGGAAGAATTGTGGCAACGAACGGAGCCAGAATGGTCTGGCTGGAAACGTTGAAAACGCTTTCCGGTTCAGGGCCGGAAATTCGCCTGGAAACGGATGGAAAAGGGCTGGAGAGGATGGTCGAATTTCTCAGGAACAGGCTTGCTGCACCGTCTGTCGAAGTGATGGAGGACGGTTTTGTTTTGTCGATCGGCACGGAGTCTGTCGGGCTCCCGAACATTCCGTTCGGGAGAGACGATTCGAGGGTTCTGGCAATGAAACCGAACCAGAAAACCCTGTTTCTTCGGGAAGAGATGATGGGTACGCTGGAAGAGATCCCGGGAGAAACGCTCCTGCGTGTTGCTCCGTCGCCTTCCGGGTTGACAATTTCTTTCAGAAATGGAACAAAAACAGTATTTTCG